>WNFQ01000511.1_pt1 | contig 25633 bp, 29 predicted proteins | sample 5400171 | NCBI WGS metagenome assembly WNFQ01 (sample SAMN13153356, study PRJNA577476) | soil metagenome | isolation source: 20 cm soil under Madrone tree | place: USA:California | collected 2016-06-14
TGACGAGTTGAAAAAGCAATTTCGGACGCTCAAAGGTGGCGGTAAAGGTTCCCGGTGGAGTGGTAAGTTTGTCGGGGTATGGTTGGCCGATAGAGAAGGGAAAACTGCGTCGGCGCTCCTATCTTAGACCTCATAAGTGCAACTTTTAACTTCCGTGGAGATAGATAAGTCTACTGAAAAGAACTGTACGTAACACGCTGGACGAAGAAAATACATACAAAACGATGATATACAATGTTGGGCAACTCTGAGCAGAAGAGATCGTTGACCATTGTGAGGTCGCCGCTAGGGCCTACAAGTTAACAATTTTGTTCCTCGCCGTCTTCATATATGGCATACTCTCCCTCAGAGTCGAGCCTAACCTCGGCATTTGTCTCTGCCCAAAAGGAATTAACGCAGAGCTAAGACAGAGTGTCCCCGTCCGTGAGCCCCCACTCGTCCTGCTCACCATCAACGCTCCCGTCCCACCAACCGGCCTCGCTACCGCAAACCGACTGGGCCTCTAGGTCATGTGATTCATGATACCCAGGGAGAGGATGCGAGGAAGCTATCGACTCGCGTTCATCACCTTCTAATGGCTCGTCGCCGCCTGCGAGGTGAGGAAGTGGATCGACAACGTCCATAGCATCTAGGTCAATGCCGTCGCTGTCCATGAAGCCATCCTCGTAGTCGGTGTCGAGGTCCGAATCTGCTTCGTATTCGGTGGGGACATAATCCGCGTCGTCGTCAGATTCGGCGTCCTCATCGACCGGACGCAGTTCGGGAAGGAAATCGTGTCTGCACGTTGGACACGTGCCGTGCTAAAGAAAATGTTGCGCGTTAGAGAAAGGCAGGGGAGGGAGGTAAATTGATAGCAGAGAGAAAATACGCAACGCGGCTCTTGATCCATTCTGCAAGGCTGTAGGGAGTGGTGAGGGATGGATCGGCGGGTTTGGGGAGAGGGAGGGAAAGGCACTCACTCTTCTGCACAGAACAAATGGCCACAACCGCCGACTCTTGCAACACCTGGGACAGCCTTCCCATGTGGACCGTCTTCTCGCGGTTCGAGGACGGCTCGGAACGTGAGCAGACATATTGGGCAAAAGTCATCCAAGTTGGGGATGTCGCTAGGGGACGGAATGTCGAGGCTGGCGAGAGCACTGGCCACTATCGGGTCGACGCTCATGGTAGTACTGGTGAGACCTGGTGTTCAGGCGAGAAACTGCTCCACTTCCAAATCAGGGAATAAACAAGACATTAAACGAGTCGCGTCGCATCACATGACCTTCCATGTGTACTGTACATGGCCGTAATCTAATCACAACTCAGTGACTTATCTACACCGCGATCAGTTGATTGTATCTGCAAGCCGGCCAACGAGATATTCTTCCGTCGTGATAGGGCCATACTTTGCCTCATGTCCTGGCCAGTGGCAGTTTGGAAGGCACGAAATTCTCGCACCCTCGTTAGGATTGCAGAAGAAAGCGATCGATTGGCGGAGAGGAGTCATCCCGCCTGCGTTCGCATTATTCTCCGTAGGGGGTGTGACAACGCGATGGAGCGTCGAGCGAAGAATATCATTGCTCCATCGGGCAAGCAGATCACCTGTGTTCACGACGATAGTTCCGGGCTCAAAGACACAGGAACTAAGCCAGCCATTTGAAGTTGCACGGATGAAGCATGACACATACAATAGGCTTCGCAGGCTGAAAATGTTTGGTGTGGGGATTCTCTACCTCGAGCCCACCAATATGATCTTGAAAGACGAGGGTGAGAGTACCGTAATCTATGCAAGAGACGTGGGACTGCTTGTTCCATCCCATTCAGTTGTGACGCTCAGAAACAGGGAAACCCACCGGAATGTGTCTGGATGCGGGCCCGGGCGTCCTGCGATGACTTGATAGGAGGATATGATAGTAGTCGAAGGTTGTGAAATTGCTCATTGATCTTGTCGTCGAAGAACGTCTCATCGAGGTCTAGACCGAGGGCGATGGCACGCATCACGACGGAATGAAGTTCATGGCAAGTCTGAATTACGATCATGGGTGAGCACAGAACGGATGTATGGCCGGCGTCTTGTCGCCTACTTGAAAGAAATCTAGCATCGTTTGCCTAAATTCAGGGGCGTCGTTTTCCTGCGGCCAGTGATTTCTCCAAGTTTTGTCCCAGTCGCGGCCGATTTCCATACTTTCCTTCGTGTTGCTGTATTGGGTGACATATTCCCGGCCTACCTTGATGTAGCCGCGATTCTCACGAGGGTTATCCCATGCGAGTTTATCCTACAGCAGTGGCCCATATTTAATCTGCAACGTGTAGGTGACCGGCCGCATGAACGACCCTACCTTGATTGAAGGTGACAAACGGAAAAACTTCGCACTCTGATTCAAGAGTTATTTCAACAAGAGAGTGTCCCTGCAACAAAGAAAAACACACAGACCTTTGTGAACACGTTGTCCACCTTACTCGGTGGGATGCCGTGGCCTTCAAGGTAGACAAACCCGACCTCCTTGAATCCATTCACAATTTCGTCGGCCGTCTTCCGCTTCTCTGAAATTGAGCTCGCTTCTCGGTATTTGCTAAGGTCGATTAGGGGAATTCTAAACGTCTGGTCTGAACGAACGTCCTATCGAACAATTAGCGATCAAATTGGACTCGATGACCGCCGTGGGCCGAGGGGATCACAAACAGATGCCAAGTTGGCCAAGTTGGCCAAGTTTCGACTGAGCCTGAGCTCGCCATGCACGACAGTTGGTCGTTCCAAAAGCGAAACGGTAACCTAGCATTAGTACTAGAACTAATCACAAAATCGGGGATAACCTTGTTGCAGTTTATTGCAGTCTATTTGCCTTGCAATCCCTCATGAGCGCTCACGCGTTTATCCTCACATTAGTGATGCGCCGGCTGAGTCAGTCAGTCAGCCTGGCTGACTGACTGCTACGTGTTCTTGCCAAAGTGTCACGATCATGATCGAGTACTGTATTGTATTGAACAATGGGGCACCTGAGGGTGTCTTATTGGTAATTACTGGTCATTTTCAGAGAGTACGCTCCAGACGCACGCATCCATGGCTGACTAGGGACGTCCCAAACCGACAAGTCATACTAGAAAGTGTCACATTGACAATCTTCCATTCACCAGGTTGTAGTTCCACATCCGTGAACCCGCGCAGGACAGATGGCGGCTCGCCCGTGTCATCGGGGAAATGTAGGTACAACTGCGATATATATTCGTCATTTCAGCCGCACAATGAGTCACCCGATTCAAGAAATAAAAAGAAGGGGGGATAGAGAATACGCACCTCCGTTCAGGAGACCTGGCCTGTCTTCTGTGCCGTAAATGACACGATGTACGACGCAACCATAGCGCAATGGATGACCTAACTCCTCGCGGACCAGGTTCGGCTGCTAGCCTGTTCGCCTTTAGTTGCCTGTCCTGGTCCTGTCCACCGATGTCTTCGACTAGAGCGACGTTCAGATCCGAGTACTGGAACTCGATATAACTGAGCCCGAAGCCAAATTCGAATCGCGGGGTGATGATGTCTTTGCGTCAAAAAGGCAATAATCGACGAACAATCAGAATAACGTGTTGGGAGGAGATGAGGGCATTATGAAAGAATAAAGAAAGTAGAAATTGTGACGCGCACCCCTCTGAATAAGTGATATTCAATATTTCCTCTCGCCAAGGACGATCTGTGTGGGATTATCTCCTGGTGGCCGCGTCATAGAAGGTTGCCGAGGGCGGGGACATGGGCGCAAGGAAGTCATGTGGATGGTTTCAAAACGGAACGGCGGAACACGTGGAAACAGTCCCTGAGTTCCGAACTCTGCTTACCTGAGCAATGTAACGTTTGGCCAAAATATCTGGGTGGATACGAGAGTCCCTAGGAACCCCTGTGCATGCTAACATGTACCTGTAATTTCACAGGTTAGGTGTGATAATCAGGTGTTCGACTCTTGGAGGTGACGAGGAGACAAGAAATTAGAGTACTATCATGTCGCATGGTGTTGAAATTGCCCCCAGTAGTTGAAATCAATTTCAAGGGCAGAGGCCTCCGAGAGCTCATGGTACCGAAGTTTGGCCAGCACCTGACGGATACGAGAGAGGGAACGCAGGAAGGGGTGTTGATGAGGGGGTGATAAGCGTGGGGGCAGTAGTAATGGGAGGAAGCATTGAAGGCAGACACGTATGGTTGCACCCAAGGGAAGGACACACGTTGGACAGCAGAGGGGAAGGTTTTGACAGCAAAGATGAGGCGTCCGATACAGCGAGTTTCACGTAGGAGGAGTCGGACGGTTGGGAGCGAGGGCAACTGAAAGGAAAGGACGTCCCCATACCCATGCTAGACCATATCACATGATAGCGCATGTCTACGTCATTCTACACTCACCTGGTGAAAGGGAAGGGCTGCAGTATAAAATGGCCAACTTCGAAAGTGGAAATGGAAATCACGCTCTTTCCCCCACATCTATCTCAATGACTGACGACTCCCCTCTTGTCTCTCTCTTCCGTCGTGGCTCGGATTCTTGGGCCTCGTGGTCTAGGCTTGGCGAACAAAATAGATATTCCCAACTACATTCGAAATTCTGGGGCAAAAAGATCGAAGAAGAAGCACGCCAATGGCGCACATCGCATCCTAACGTGATGGATGACGAAGACGAAGATATTGGTCCGGGTTGTTATGCACTTAACCTTGACGACGTTGACGACGAGTTCCTGCCAAAACTGTGGGTCCGTAATGACTACATACGGATCTACGAGTATTGCAGTGAGCGTGCGAACGCTACGATTTTGGGACTACGGAACGCGCGTTCTGTTGTCATAACCGGACAACCAGGAGTCGGTGTGTTCCTTCCTTCAGTAGCCTCTCATTCACTCTCTAATAACCCCTCACATGAAAAGGTAAAACTTTTTGGATCATTTACGCCATCCGTCGTCGTCTAGGAGAACAGAAACCGTTCTTATGGTATCGAAATGGCGACTGTTTCTTATTTGTCGAGGATGGGGTGTTCCACCATACCATCGAGAATATCCGCGTCGGTGACTTAAAGCCATTTCTATGGGCATTCGTCGATGCGGATGAACGTTCCACCGGTATTCCCGACCGACTCATCCATTCTGATGCAAAACTCTATATTGTGTTCACCACCTCCCCGAAGCGAGAGCTATGGAAGCGTCTGGAAAAAAGTGCTCTTTCTGCGACGGTCATCATGAACCCGTGGAGTCTGGAAGAATTAGGCCAAGCGTGAGCTTACTCCTTTCCTTACCGCATGCCCTTGTTCACCATTTGATTTCCCATAGTACCGATATTCACGGTTTTACGAAAGAACAGAAGAGCAGTGCTGTGGATGCGTTCAAAAAGTACGGTCCAATCCCAAGACTTTGCATCGACTTCGTCGCAGATCCGCCCTCACTTATGAAGTATGACCAACTTCTTGATGAGGTGGCTTCGGGTCTCACAGTAGACGGCCTCCGACATTTTGCCCAGAAAAGAGGAAACCTTGATCTGGACGCACAATCGCATGTACTTTTTATCGTTAGGCGCAATAAGGTAGAAAACCTCGAAGATGCATATCTAGCACCGATTTCGACGGATGCCGAGATGCGTATCATGACTACTATTGATACACTGCAATGCCTCCAGCAAGTCGACTTGTATTGTAACCTCGCATCCGTTCCTATGGCAAGGGGGTTAGCTGGCATCACGTACGAATCACTGTGCCACACACGCCTTCAGGAGGGTGTTGGACTCAAATTGAAGCCAATGATAAAGCGAGGCAAACTGCGAACGTATCTCCATTGGAGATCTCAGGCCGTCGAGCAGACATCAAGTTCTATGGTGGTGGACGATTCGGGGGATTGCGTAACTTTTCCTGCCAACAATGCAATCGTATACGAGGGTGCGCCGACATCAATCGAGGCAAACCGCTTGTATGTGCCAAAGGCAAGGAATCAAGTTGCACTCGATTCATTCTTCAAGCTTGGCCAGACACTATACATATTTCAGTTGACCATGGCTAACGAGCACAGCATCAAGGAAGGCGTGGTGGACACCCTCTTTGGACTACGTAATATACTCCCGCCAGGGGCGAATTGGCGGTTTCTGTTCATTACTCCTGGCGGCGAGCTCGATGTCAAGGCCAAGGCCACTAGTGAGAAGGTGGAGGTGTTTTTGGAAAAACTGGAACTGTACTCGGCGGACTTGGAGTTTATGTGAGGTGCGCTGTCAACAGAAAATATACAAAATACTGTATTAGACCGGTGTTCTTTTTGTTACTGTACAATGACCGGTTACAACGTATCGCGCATTATCGAGCGCGTGAACCAATCCTCGTCACCATATAAATTCCAGTGTATTGGAAACTACGGGTGTGTGCTGATCTCGTCGGGTACAAATTCTCGAGCTCCACATTCATTGGCACCGAGTGATCGGAGACAGCGCTTAGCGCAGCGCCAAATGGGCCGTCGAAAACTCGAACAGATGGGTTCACTCCACGACTGTACGGCTGTCGCGCGCGCGGCGGTCACCACAAAACAGGACTTTCCAAAAAAAATTTGGGGGCTACCGTATAAAATGGACATCAAATTGCCAAGCCGTTTTCCCCACATCCCTTTCAATGGCTGATGTCTCCACAACTCTTGCCTCTGTTATCTGCAACAATGATGGTTTGGCCTTGTGGTCTAAGCTTGGGGACGATGACCGACTACGTTCGAAATTCTGGGGGAAAAAGGTCGAAGATGAAACACGCGAATGGCGCTGATCACACCCTACCGTGAAGGATGACGTGGACAACGACATTGGTCCAGACTGCTATGCGCTCGATCTTGGCATCAAGCTCAAGTGTGCAAAGCTGTGGGTCCGTCAAGAGTACAAACGGATCTACGACGGCTGCGTTGAACAGCATGCGGAGCCTGAGGGACCGACTTCTGAGACAGAGATCATGGCGCGCTCTGTCATAATAACAGGACATCCAGGAGTCGGTGTGTCCCTTCCTTAGTAGCTTCTCGCTCGCTCCGATAACCATTCGCATGAAAAAGTAAAACTTATTGGGTCACTTACGCCGTCCGTCGTCGTCTCGGAGAACAGAAGCCATTTCCATGGTATCGAGATGGCCACTGTTTCTTATTTGTCCAAGATGGAGTATTTAAACAAGACATCGAGACCATCTCCAGTGATGACTTTGCTCCATTCCTGTGGGCCTTCGTTGATGTGGACACACATCCTACCGGTGTTCCCGAAAAACTCGCTGGTTTACACGCAAACCTCTATATTATGTTCACTACCACCCCGGAGTGACAGCGATGGAGGCCTCTGACACAGATTACGGATTGTGTGAAGGTCGTCATGAACACGTGGAGTCTAGGAAAAATACACCAAGCGTGAGCTTACTCTTTTCCTTATCATATACCGTTTTTTGTTCACCATTTTATCTCCCGCAGTGCTGAAAATTCACGGTTTTACGAACGAACAAAAGAGCCGGGCCGAGGAGCTGTTCGAAAATCGTGGTCCAATCCCGAGGATTTGCATCAACTTCGTCAAATATCCAATTTTTTTAGCCAATTTATTTTGCGTGCGGATCAGGTGAGCGAAGACGTAGAGAGTTAGTGGTCGGGGTAAAAACGGCGGAAAATACAGTAGGACAACTCATCGTTGTCATCAGGCATGACTCAATTGTCTGTCCAATCAAAGAGCTCGGTTGTCTCTGCAGTTTAGTAATCCACCGTACATATTAGAGTAGATATAGCCCAATCTAACCGTAACTATCTACACGCCAATCAGTTGATTGTATCTGCAAGCCGGCCAACGATATATTCTTCCGTCGTGATAGGGCCATACTTTGCCTCATATCCTGGCCAGTGACAGTTTGGCAGACATGAAATTTTCGCACCCCCGTTGGGATTACAGAAGAAAGCAATCGACTGACGGAGAGGAGTAATTCCGTCTGTGTTTGCGCTCTTCGTAGGGGGTGCGACAACACGATGGAGCGTCGAACGAAGAATATCATTACTCCATCGAGCAAGGAGATCACCTGTATTTACGACGATAGTTCCGGGCTCAAAGAGACAGTATTGAGCCAGCGATTTGCTCGGATGAAGAACAACACATACTATAGGTTTTGCAGGTTGAAAATGCTTTGTGTGGGGGTTCTGAACCTCGAGCCCACCGATATTATCTTGGAAGAGGAGGGTGAGAGTGCCATAATCTATCAAGATGTAAGACGTGTTACTGATCCTTCCTATTGCGACGCTCCGAGCGGAAACCCACCGGAATGTGCCCCGGCGCGGGCCTGGACCTCTTCCTTCAACTGCGACGTCTTGATAGGAGGGTATGAGAGTAACCGAAGGTTGTGGTATTGCTCATTGATCTTGTCTTCGAAGAACATCTCATCTAGGTCTAAACCAAGGGCGATGGCACGCATCACAACGGAGTGAAGTTCGTGGCAGGTCTAATTACGACCGTGAGCACGACACGGATGTATCACATGTTACTGCCAGTGCGTACTTGAAAAAAGTCTAGCGTAGTTTGCTTGAATCCAGGGGCATCGCTTTCCTGTGGCCAGTAATTTCTCCAAGTTTTGTCCCAATCTCGGCCAATTTCCATCGTTTCCTTCGTGTCGGGGCTCTTATTGCGCAGTTCAGCTATCTCGGCAGCATCATTAGATCGTGTGACACGTTCCCGGCCAATCTTCATGTAGCCACGGTTTGCGCGAGGGTCTCGCCACGCGAGTTCATCCTGTAGCAGAGGTTGGTCCGTATTTCCTTAGGTGACTGGTCAAAAACACTACTTTGATCGAAGATGACAAGCGAAAAAACGCCGCGCTCTGTCTCAAGGGTTATTTCAACAAGAGGACGTCTCGGGACAAGACACAGACCTTTTTGAATACGTTGTCTACCTTGCTCGGTGGGACGCCGTGACCTTCGAGGTAGATAAACCCGACCTCCTTGAACCCATTCACGATTTCGTCGGCTGTTTTCCGCTTCTCTGAAAGCGAGTTTTGGTGTCGGTATTTGCTAATGTCGATCAAGGGTATTCTAAACGTCTGGTCCGAACGAACGTCCTATCAAACCGATTAACGACAAAAATTGGACGATTGCGGGCCGAGTGGAGCACGAACAGATGCCAAGCTGGCCAGATTTCGACCGTGAGCTTGTGATGCACGACAATAGGTCGACCTAAAGGCAAAACGAGAACCTAGCATCATTGTACTGTATAAAACAAACGTGCGCCTTACGGGGAATAGCCGAGTATTTAAACGGCAGCAAGTTACGCCCCTCATTGCCGCCACATACCCTTGTACCTGCCCATGAGTGTCCCCAGCTGTAATTGCCCAAACCATTCGACTCATACATCCCCACCTCCGCCCTATGCCGCGGCACCACCACCTTTGGCTCCCAGGTGAGTATGGGGTCATATCCTGCCCTATCGATTTCGCTCACAACCTAATAATAAAGTCCTAGGATGTCATATAATCATCATGAGTGATTATCGATATCATATTATCCGTTCCTTGGGACGACATACTAACTGCTGTGGCATGCTCCCAGGTCGAGCGAAACGACGACATTGCTCGTGAACCAGCCCAAAGGAGAAAAGCACGCCAAGTGCAAGATCCTGCACCGCTTATTACCCCTACTCCTCATTCTCATGCTAGTCAGCCTTTGGATGATCATTCCAATGGTGTCAAACGCTGTCCGAAACGAGATGGTCGAATGGGAGCGTGTCCATGAAAAGTTGCTCCACGATATCAGAAGGTTGCGTGAGGAGAAGGTAGAGATTTTAGACGAGGTTCAACAACTTCGGGGTGAGCGTGACGAGCAACGCCGCGAATGGGAACTCGAACGTGACGAACACGAGAAGAGACGACGCGGCCACATGCCTTTCTGGGGCGAAGCTCGACTGTTAACTGCGCAGTGCCCGAGCGACCGTTTCCGGCACTATGAGGCACGCATGTATAACCTTCTTGTTGAAGACGACTGGTATAAGGCATGCATGAAAGAGCCCATTGAAATTGCTGGTCGGAGACTCACTTCCCCGGATTCATGCCTCAACCAAGTAGGTCTCACACTCTCAGGGTGAACTCTTTCTGACTTGAGTCAGGGCCTTGATCGTGGTATGCATGGCTACTGGTCAGTCGAAGTGAACACGCGCGAGTGCCCAAGGACTATTTGGGACAGAGTGAGTAAATTGATTCTCTGTTCCACGACTTGAGATTCATGCATTCTACGACCAGTTGAGAAATATCTTCAAGTAACGTGACATGGTGTTTTGTTGATGTGATTAAAGAAACTGTTGTCTGTCTGCCTGTACCATTCAAACCCCTTTCCTCGAATGTATACCTTCTTGCTCTTATCAGCCAAATCAAATTATTACTGAGCCCGGGGCATCGGAGCATACGGGCGCATCTCAGCCACGAGTATAACTGCTCGGAACAGGTGATCGCAGACGCCTGAAGAGCGCCATTAACGTTTTGCCACCATCTACCCCCCATCTGGTTTCGGATCATGAGAATCCGTTTTTAGAATAGGCTGAAACTCTACCCACTCTCCGGCGGCCACTTCCGCACAGCCCCGCTCAAACTCCTCCGATGCTTGCACCTCGCACCATCGTTCGACAACAAAATCCTAGAAGCTCTTTGCTCAGGACCAAACAGTCAAGTCGGATATCCATCTATCCTTACCTCCACGAGAGAGTGAAGCTCGTCCCACACCACTGACGCCAGGAGAAGAGCAAAGCACGATTGGGGCGTAATTGTCGTCATCATGTGTTCCAGGGCAAGGGTAGCCAGTCCAGGTAGTTCATATCGGTGTGCAATTTGATAAACTGAAAACGCCGATGCGGGGGTGGGGGTAGACGTTGGATGTGCATGTGGGTCCCCGGAGGACGGCGCCGCAATTGCCCGCGTGCGTGGGCGCTGTGGAGAGTTTGCGTAGTGCGGCGACCGGATTGCCTGTGGCGCATGGCTGGACGAAGAGTGCGCAGGTGAAGATACAGGGACATCAATCGACGGGCTGTCGGGGACGGTACCACGCCGAGAGACCACTGAACTAGTTGAGCGAAGGGTGGATGAAGGCAGTGGCTTGGACGAGGATGCAGACCGTTGAACGGCATTCCGTATCGCCGAAGAGGTGGACTGACTGCTTGGGAAGGTAGACTTCCCTTGGCTGGAGCGGCTCCGGCTACCATCCACCAGCGAATGAGCGCTTTCGCCGCTGGCTGCGCTTACTATATCGTCGTCCATGGCACTGTTGTTGAAAGTTTTCCAGTCCCACTCGCCGGCAGTTCCTCGCGTGTTCAGCCAACGCACACTCCAACCTGCGCCAATGCCTTCCACAGCCGACCTTGGGTCATCTTCTTCCTTAAACAGAAGCCAATTCGCGTATACCCATTTGAGCAACCAATAAATAGTGACAAAGTCGGCTTCTTCCACGATGACGGTGTGGACCTTGCGTTCCCCGCTCGGCACTGTCTCTGCAAATGCAGAAGAAAGCATGGAAGCGAAGTAATCTGATCTGCGCCTAAGAATGTCCGAGTGGGCGTAAATAACGCGCTTTCGAGCAGTGATCCGCGCCGCACTAAGGGAATGTGATGATGCAGAGGAGTGCCGGCTCTCAGAGTTGGCGGTTGGAGAGGCTGGGATTTGTGAGTATTCGCGGGTCGCCTTTTCAAGACAGATGAATTGGACATCGCCTGTATCTGAGTGTGTGTCAGTTCCGCAATGGGTGGCTCAATCGAACGTCGCTAACTAGAATTGTCCAACGAAGCTTCCAGTCCCTCGAGTAGATCGCGGGGCACGTAATACGCCGATGGGTGCTGAGGGAAGAAGGGTCCCGTTGGGGTGTGGATCTGTATGCAGATCACAAACGAGTCCGTCCGGTGGATCCTCCGGTTCTCGAGTAGTGTCGACAGGGACGGCAACGCACATTCTGTAGACGACTGAGAAGGGCGAATATATGTCGCGGTTATAGACTCACGCCAAACTTCGTTGTCCTGCCTGAACGTCCACTCGGTTTGCCAAGTATCCCATGCCCAGTCTGCCCTCGCACCGCGTTCCCCGACGCGATCCTCCTGGCACTTGATCGCAGCTAACATGGATGCTGAGATTTCGTACTCTGCATTCGGGTCGTCCAACATGAGACATGTCACGTAGAGGGAAAGAGTATGGGTATTTGTCGCCTCTGCGTCGATCGGTGTCCGCGCTGGCATAACGACCCCCTCGGAGATCAGCAAAAACAAAAACGAAGCATCCTGCTTGTTTCATACCTATTTCAAGTTTGTACTTTCCGTCTCCGAGCGTGGGCGACTCTCTGAGAACCCCAAAGTCTTCGCGGTCTGGCCCACCTCTTCCGTCTGCGGCATCTTCTGGAGTTATACCCTCCACAAAGTCTCGAAGCTTCCTGACATCATGAACAACCCACTCGAATGCCTGGTTTACACGCGTGCGTCAGATCCAAAACCCGGCCAAATGCCGTCGTCTGAGCACACCGTGAATGACCAGTGTCGAGTGAGATCCTCTCGGCTTATAGAAGCCGACGGTACACCGGTCGCCATCGCGGCACGTCTGGCGGTGTTGCTCGTTGATTGCCACATTGTATTAGAAGTGCTAGAGCCAGTTGAAGGTCTTTGGTCCCAAGACTCTGGTCGGGTGGTACCGGTTGAAAGAGCGGATAAAGAACTCTGAGAAGAACGATGTGAGTAGGTTGACCATGGCCAGTGTGGCCGTGACAAGACGCGCCCACTTAACGGCGCAGGCGAGGACTGTGGAGAACCGGAGTGTGGTAAGTGGTCACTCGAAGACATAATTCATTTGGTAACCCTCAACCTCGTCAGACAGCGCGACGACGACCGAACCACCCGTCTCTTTTCTCACGACTTTCACGTGGCTTGTACATTTGGACTAAGTTATGCTAGATGGTGACTACAGTACAGGTGTCCATGTTCAGGTTTCTGTATGTAAAAGTATAACGGGTCTTCATTGGGTCCCCATGAATGGGGTGGGGATAATCGTACGATCTCCGTCGTGAGGTTGGTCCCCCCTGGTACCTCAATACGTCGCCCAGAGTGCCTCTGGAAAGATATTCCGCATCACTAAACGGCTCGTTTAGTAGGAAACATAGAAAGCCATCGAAGACACGTACCACGCCAGTGCTCCAATGCTTCGCTTTTCTGCCAGTCCATCAACCGGTTACTTGTGTCGTTCAGAACCCACTTTTCTCCATCTTTAGTGTCTCCACGAATAAGACTCATGTCCACCTCACGCTTCTGAAGCGTGTCAAAGATCATGGCGCGGAGATGTGAGCCTGCGTAGTCCGACTCAGTTGGTGAGCGGAAGGAGAGTGGTTTTGTAGAAGGAGAACAAAAGAACACCTGCACCATAGAGTTTAGAGTCCCACTCCAAGTCAGAACAGTAAGACAAACCAGGTTGACAAACTTATTGACCAGGTCAGGTTGATCATCAAGAATATCGTGGAGCACACGACACTGGCCGAAGCTCCTCTGCAACGTAAATAGGATCGCTTTCGTGGAATCTGAATTTACCCTCCCGGCGACATTCTTGAATAAATCGGTCGATGAGCATGGATCATTCACGGTGCATTCTTAGGCTCACCACTGCAACCACGCCCTCAGGATTCATAATACTCTTTAGATCTTCCCAGAATTGTAGAGTGTATAGATGTGGTGGCACTCCGCCGCCAGAAAAGCAATCATGCACCACATAGTCATATTTTTCGACATTAGATTGTATCGCTGATCGCCGCTTCTCTGCGACAACGACGCGGGCATCTTCCAAGTAGACACGACCACTGTCCAGATCGGGTAGTCCGAAGTACTGCCGAGATGCGTTGTATACTGCAGGGTCGATTTCAACGACCGTTATGTCAATGTTCTGCCTTGCAAAAGAGGTGGCCGAGATACCGGCACCCAACCCACTATAAGAAATCAAGCTTTATTTGGATAGTGTAAGACAGATAAGCGTACATGAACAGTGCTTTCTCCTGCCCATTTGGCACCCCTCGATCGGTCCCGTCAATCAAGCGAACGGCTTCTTGCAACACAAATGCGCTATAAATGGAATCTCCAAGAGGAGTACCAGTGGCGTCGAGTGCGGGTGACTCATTATTTCGTGTCGAAACGTTGTCCCCGATCCAGACGCCACCCAAGATAGAATGCGATGCGCGGAGATATCTGAAGGAAGTTGGGTATCGTTCGGGCGCGTCTGGTACCCAAGAGTCAGAGGGCAAAAACTCGCCAACAATTACTCTGCCCGTGACGGATGGTACAGAGGATAGTATGCGTAGTGGGAAATTCGGGTGTGTGTAAGGTTCTGTCATAGGCTGCGGCAACAGAGGAGGATTCGAAAGCCAAAGCAGAGCGGGAAGGGTCAGGATAACAAGCCTAAAGATCCAGCTTGCGGAACCAGCGGACGAGGGTTCGTCCGAATTACGCTGCCGCCTCAGGAAAGATGTCATCGAAGTGGCTGATGCAAAGGCATAGAGTGCAATGATAGTGCCACCAATTATGCGAAGCTAGGAAAAATTATAAAGCTTAGACGTGGGGACAGGTAGTCGAACCACCCACGATGTCACTATCAGAGTATCCGAAGCGATACGAATCTATCACGCTGCTCCACACGGGTTGAAGTCCAGTAACGCTCGTAGCACACGCCGGAAGGACGGTAAAGCGTGTAGTGATATTATCTGATGTATAAGACTCGAATGTAGCCTAAACAATGTGAGCGCGTGAAGAAACGCAGAAAGGACCGTGTGTCCACACCGTTATCCGTTTCACCAGAGAGACACCAAAGTAAATAACTGGAAAGAGGACGACCAGGTGCGTGACAGTGGAACCAACGGCGGGGTTCTCGATCCTTCCGGTATAGAGTGCTATCCAGTGAGAAGAAGCGGGAATCGAGGTGACCAAGCCACCAAAGACGGCGAAAGATGGCCATAGAGGTGGCACAGGTCCAAAGGCGCCAGCGATGGTCGCAGCCCAGACGATCTTTTCTATGTGAAGATTGATGGGAATGCTCCCATACAATGGATCCAATGCGCGGATATACAGAAAGGCGACGAGCGAGTTCGACGCGATGAGCAACAGTATCGGGAAGACAAGTGCGAGATAAAGACGGGACTTCTTCCTTTCCTCTCCCTCAGGCGGTACTTGTGGGGGCTGGTGAGCTTGAGAGGGAACGGGGACTGTCGCAGTCTGCTTTATTTTCCTCTGCGATGCTGCAGCATTATCCCGCCTTCTGCGTGTTTGTGGCATTCTTCAATGCCAGTGCCGCTGGCAGACTTGAGCGCGGAACGGTCAGTGGCGACGCGTCCCCACGTGGCTGTGCTTGTTTCGTTACGTTTCATCTAAACACCACGGCTGGCCCTTGGATTTATTATTCATAGGTGTAACTCGTACCCAAGCTCTCGAAGAATGGAGCACAACTCTCAATCTCCCGGTGAACCTGTTCTCATCTTCGACAACTTCGACGTCGACCTGGTTGTCAAGGTGTTATCGCACACTGCATTCAGCAAGCCTTGTTATTCCTCCCCCTCGATAGAATATTCTGACGGAACACCGTTATTAGGCCCATTCTTTCTCTTCTTTTTGCCTATCTTCTTTTATTCCCAGGTACAAAGATTAAATGATACTCCCGTCATAGTGGCATCCGTGTATTGGGTATTGGTATCGTCATTCTGTGCGTTGTCTCCTCTAAGATCAGATATCTGTGACGAACCTTTTCACCAAGGGTTTTTGAAATGGTACTCGAGGTTATATCGCAATCAAGGGAATTTGTTATTTGGGCCAGGCTCAGTTGACTGGGGTGAACAAATTGTACTCATCACAGGAGGTGCGCGTCAGTCGCGGTTCTCGCTGCGTACCTTCGAACCATCTACACAGGTGCTTCTGGGATTGGGGAGCTACTCGCAAACACTTTGGCAGTCCGCAATGTCACAGTTGTTGTCCTTGACGTGAAGCCTATCGTCACCGAGAACTGTTCGTACCCCTTTCTAGAACTTACAACCGTCCCTTCAATCAGTTTTCAGATAACATCGCTTATTATAAATGCGATATCTCAAACCTGGAGGAGGTCGAGGCAGTGGCGAAGAAGGTCATTGAAGAAGTAGGTAGCCATCCCCCTCCGTTTCACACTACATAGACCACATTTTATAGATCGGCCATCCCACTGTACTGGTTAACAACGCCGGCGTCGTCCAAGGAAAGCTCATCCTGGACCTCTCACCTGAAGATATTAGGCAGTCCGCTTTTCCTTACTTCTTACTGCCAAATAAGCAGTCATCTAACCTATACGTCAGAACCTTCGATGTCAACGCTCTTGCCCACTTCTGGACTTTGAAGGCATTTCTCCCCGAAATGATCAGAAATAAGTCTGGTCACATCGTCAGTTATCCCCGTGCTCGTCCTCACTAATATTCCTGACGAGCCGTACAGGTCAGCGTAGCTTCTATCGCCGGCCTCTACGGGATGGCGCAGCTGAGTTCGTTGTTTGCACGATGTTATTGTGACTTAATCTTAATCTTCACACTGAAATGGCCATAGCCGATTATAATGCATCCAAGGCTGCCGTAATTTCATTACATGAGTCGCTGCGGTATGAACTTGACAACCGGTGCGCCCATCGAAGCCGGATTACAGGACGATATCTAACTCCGGCAAGCTAGTTATCACACACCCCAGATCCGTACCAGTCTAGTCATCCCAGGCCACATTCAAACACCTCTTTTCTCGACCATCCGGCTCCCCAACAACTGGCTTTTTCGCTTCTTCTTCCCTTCCTTGGAGCCGATCACCATTGTAAAGGCAATTATAAGAGCATTGGACGAGCAGCACTCGCAGACGATCTACTTGCCCTTCTTTGCAAACTTCACCCCGCTGTTGCGCCTGTTTCCTAGCTTTTTGAGAGATTTCGCGCAATGGGTAACCTTATTTCACCCCGCATCCTATCCTTCGCTAACATTTTGTGTAGTTTACGAATGCAGATTACGCTATGGAAAGTTTCGTCAAAATAACCGGCCGTCGAGAGGATGAAGGCGTTGTCCCTGACCTATCTACCCGTTCCAAAAGCGACTAGAGCAACTCGGACTTCATTCCGCTATTTATGATTTCGCTAAATGATAAGCTACGACTTGACATCTGAGAGCTTGGAATCTTGGTGCTACTCGAATAATGCACGCTTCTCATGATTGTAGGAAGCTCTATGCACTGTGTCACTATGTATGGGTAAACGAGACATTAAGCGGGTGGGCGCAGGACAAAACACTCCGACCTGGCCGCCAACCGATATGAAGCATGGTAGTAGATCCGCACTAACGGGCCAAGCGACTATGCAGAGTAGTCGCCATAGAGGTGAAGGAGAAGTGGTGAATCGGTGACCGTGAAGAGCTTTTCATGATGGGGGAAATGTACATCGTCTCGATTTCCGTGGTAATGACACTCAAACACCCTATTTGCCTAACAAGTTGTGCATGATGCAATATATGAAATACGGCGCGATGCATGTGAACATATTATGAGTAGAAGTCAAGATGACTTGTCCCATAGAACAATACTTGGGTTGTGTCATGCCGTGACGGCATACTTCCTCCGTGGAAAGTGAGCATCCTTCTTAGTTTGCTTGAGCGTCTTAAGAGACCTCTCGTGCTACGACCCAAAGTCTCAGCCGATGTCGGTGAAAAGGACATAGGGATGTAAGCTACCTTAGTGAATCGCCGCCGGATAGCACGAGTCTTCTTCGGTCGGAGGTCAAGCGGAAGGTACTTCTTATTTTTGTAATACTCCCGAACATTTTGGCGTGCTTTTTGGTTGGTAACGGTGAGCACCCGGGCAATCGACTTGCGCACGGTGTTACTACACATAGGTAAGCCCAGGTCACACAGAACGAGAAATGCAAACATACATCTTGGTCAGCTTGGACGCTGAGCCACCAGCAATCTTCTGTACCCGCAATGTGAGAAGCTCACGCTTCAGCTCGTCCAATTGCTTCGTCAAGTCACTCCTGGTCCTGATGGGCGAACACATCTGCTTTCAGCAAACTTGCAAGGCGAGACACTGAAATCTAGACGTACTTTGACTGAAGCTCATTTGCCTTGACCTTATTTGGCATCTCGCGAGAAGAATCTAGAGAGGAAAGCGTATGAGCGATGGAACATAATAATTTGAACAGAGTTGATTACATTGAAGACGACCTTGAATGTATTACGTTGATCGATGTCTTGTTGCAAGAGGACAAACTTTACAGTTCTTCAGCCACAGTTCCCACCCCCGGCCCGACGCCGGTAGGCCCACTTCCACCTCTGATTCGGGCGGTGTTCATGACTTCGCGAAGGAGCTTATTTCGCCCCTGTATTGATCTTCACGACGGTCATGTGAAGCAAATTGTTGGCGGTACACTCTCCGAAACAGACCCTGGGTCCTTGAAAACAAACTTTGTCGCAAAGTGCGCTGTGGGGTCCTACTCCCTGCCCAATCCAGCTAACTTGGCATGAAGAGAAACGCCCAGAGATTTTGCACGGCTGTACAAACTACATGGACAGGAAGGCGGACATTTGATCAAACTTGGGCCGGGGAACGATGAGGCAGCTAAGGATGCGTTGAAAGCCTGGCCAGGTTGGCTTTGGTTCTGTCTCATTCGTAGGCCGGTCATGAACATATGGACACTCAGGGGGACTACAGATTGGAGGTGGAATAACTGATAGGAATGCGTTGTCATGGATAGAGTACGGTGCCAGCAAGGTGAGGCTTTTTATGCCAAATCTCCGTAATAAACAGAGCTCTTCTGTTCAGGTTATCGTCACCTCGTATTTGTTTCCTGAACAAAAGTTCTCGCTTGAAAGACTACAGACAATATCTTCTCTCGTGGGGAAGGGGCGCCTTGTCGTCGACATCAGGTGTGTCTGCTGGCCGGAATTGCACTAAGAATCTTCTCTAGATGTTAAGCAGTTGCCGACGAAGAGGGCAGAAGTGGATGGTAGCGATGAACAAGTGGCAGGATATCACTGACACCGAAGTCTCTCAAGGCACGAAGTGGCTGGCCTCTGTCGCCGAGCCATATATGCTGAAGCTTCCTACAGAGACATTAGACTTGCTATCGAATTATTGCAGGTAGGAATGCAGTGCCGTCATGAAGTGCGTCACTCATGTGTGGTGAAAGCGAATTTCTTGTGCATGCGGCAGATGTGGAAGGTCTCTGCCAGGGTATTGACGAGGATCTAGTTGCTTGTACGTCTTCACGCAGCCTTGCCCTTCAGCCCTAACGGTAGTAGTCCTCGGTAAACGGACAACCATACCAACGACTTATGCGGGGGGTGCTAAGGGTGAGATTGCTATGGCTATACTGGCTTGTTTTCTCACTCGCATTAAGATATTTCGGACTTGAGCACGGTCCAGCGGCTTTCCGATGGAAGAGTTGATCTGACCTATGGCAGGTTAGCTACTCGGCATTACTGCGTTATGCCTGTTCTGATCGCCAATGTGATAAGTGCCTTGGATATATTCGGAGGAAATTTGGTCAGATTTCAGGATTTGGTCGAATGGAACAAGATGGCTCTCTCAGTGTAAAGTTAAGATAGGACTCGTGCAAAAACAGACACATCACATGACCAAAGTGTGACAAACTGATAAAATGCCTAAGGATATTGACTGGGGTGAGCATTGGGAAAACCCCTTCCACAGAAGATGCAAAAAGGTCTTCCAGACATTCTGTGGAAGCCTTTTTTTAAATTTGTGTCAGATGAATGAGCAGTAGTGTTTTTGATGTCCAAAAAGCTACCCTAACCCTAAAATTATGACTGTAAATGTGCAGCCCAACATTCAAAGTAACGTCTCGTGATCTGTCTGTTTTTGCATGAGTCCTATCTTATCTGCTTCGGGAGAATACATTGCATTTGATATTCAAATCCCAACGAGTTGCTAGAATTACAGCTTCTCATGAATGAGATAATGAGCCTTCTTGGCTGTATGGAATGAAGACATTTTCAGTACTTTAATGAAGCTTCCAAAATTCTCGTCAAGTGCTCCCTGCCGTCCTCACCGGCAACATCCCCGACCCCCGGAGCAAGATCCAGAACACGCCGTTGTGGCAACGTTCCTTCTACAAGCATCGGAACGTCTTCCTTCGAGTATCCGACCGCTTCGAGACCCCTTGGTACACCAAGGCCATCCAAGAAGGATGCAATCGCTTCAAAAAGGTGACAGCCAACAGCACTATCCGGAATAGAGGTTATGGACTGGTCGAGGAGAGTTGTTTGCTTGAAAACGGCCAGTGCCTGGCGGTGCCTGTCAGGAGAGGAAGGCGCAGTGAATTGGAAGACGGCAGGGCCAGTAAGAGCGACGCTGATCCCATGGGGTATAATTGGGTGGTCGACTTGATAGCCAGCGTGCTGATACTTAGGGCCCTTCTTATTGAGTCCCGAGATCTGAAAACATGAGTGTGGATGGACGTCGAGAACACAAACAATGGTCTTACTGGATAGCTCATGCCATGGCAAAGATGGACGCCAGCATTACCGAACCCAATACCAGCAAAAGATGCCGCCAATCTAAAAAAAAAGGATGAATGCCTCATTCACCCCAACAAGACAGAAGCATACAGTAATTGACGACGCGCTTCGACATTGTCCTTATCTTTGGCCACCCTAGGAAGATACTTCACGGTTTGCTCTAGGGCCCAGGAGGAAAATATATCAGCTACAGGATTGCTGCCCTGATACGCAGGTCTGAGGATGGGGTTTGCCGGTCTTGGTGTGCGTTCTGTGTATCTACAACAAGCGGTTAAATCTGAGTAACAAGAGGGACATGACAACGAACGGTATTGCTGTGAAACTTTCCAAACTATGGAAGAGCACATCAAGGCCTGCACTAATGTGCACGGCGGTGGGGCAAGATTCTGTGTTGAACGTGTCAACGATTCCAAGAGTGGGTTTCAACGCGCGACTGGCAATGCCGGTCTTGAAAGACTTGGAAGTAATGTCAAGAATAGCGGTACCAGTCGTTTCAGAGCCAGTCCCAGCAGTAGTTGGAACTTGATGATCCAGAGTCAGCTAATAGAAGGTCAGCATGCATTATACTTACCCGCGATTAGAGGGCGTAGGGGCTGGGAGATGGCCAGACCCTTCCCTATGGGGGCGTTAATGAAATCATACAGGTCTGCATCCTTGTATACTGTGAACCTTCGAAGAGATCAATACGGCCGCTGGATTTAAAGACGGGCAGCGCACAGATTGGCAGCCTTAGCCGTGTCAATAACGCTTCCACCACCGACGCTGAGTTGCAGATGAGCCATAATAGCCACTCATAGTGGTCGAGCCACGTACGCAAGGAAGTGGGAGAAATCATGCTGCCTCGACCAGGCGATTGCTTCTCGCCAACTCTCCTCCGTTGGTTCCGTCACAACTCGGTCGAATATCTCAAAACGTAAGTCCTGTTGCGATGAGAGCGACTCGATTGCCTTGAGGTAAGGTCAGGTGCGAACGTGACACAACAACAGTGAACCGACATGCCATCTTCATAGGAATAAGATTGACAACGTTGGGGTCCGTGAAAACAGCCACCTATAGCATTTATCGTATCAGCATTGAACCACATCTGAGAACGCAGAACCGACTTTGGTTGCTTTCATGTTCTTCAAGTCCATACCGACCTCACGAGTGACACCATCTCCAAAGCGAAGATTAGATGCAGCAACCTGTATCGGAAGATTGTCATGACCCCAGCATACCATGCAAGCAAAGAGGAAGCTAAAATACCTCGAAGGCATATTCCTTGTCTACCTTTTCGACAGGTGTCGCGAGTCTTCTGAGCTGGTTGAAGGCCGCATGGGCATTGTGGGATGTGTGAGATCCATGACAAGGGCAGTTGGAGTGCTGGGAGACGTTGATGAGCCGGAGAATGGCAGCGCGAGAAGGGGTCATGGGAAGAGTCGAGTGGAGAATTACGTTTTATTCCGGGAAACTCTGAATCTACGGCGGATGATTCTTGGGGATAATAAGACTATAGAACGTCAGACGATGGAGGGCACGCAGGAAACCTCGCGAGGGTCACTTGAACCTCCCCACAAGTGACCTTTGCCTCGTACCTGGCTTTCTTCCGAGCTCGTCTCCCCTCAATTTGAAGCTCTCCGAAGCTCTCCGCCTTCCCCCCTTCACGGTTACACCTTCATTTCCATCCGACGCTCGTTTCTTTTCTCTCATTCCCTTCTCTTTTCCTTTTGGAAATGAAACTCGCCATTCTTTTGTACTCTTTCGCTCTTTTCGCCGCAACTTCGCTGGCTCTCAAGTTACCAGTGAGGAAAGCGAGCAGACAATCGCTCTGGAGGAGATCTGGGTCCACAAGCATATCGTCTTACAGTCCTCATGTCTTTGCCTCGCACTCCAATGCTTTGCCAGATGGTGCTGATCTCAGGTGTGTGCTCTTTGTCGTCGGGAATGTGTTGTGCGCTTAGAGCTCGCTCTAAGTTCCGTCAATGACATGATTTACGTTGCTAATGTATGTTCGGTGCTTAAGTACTTGAATTCGTTTATTAACTCTCCCTCTAGATCACACTCGGAGGCGTTGGTATGTGTCCGGACCTAATTTCAGAGAGGTCTCTCATTAATACATAGATTATCATCTGCAAATGGACACTGGCTCATCTGACCTTTGGATAAAGGGCCAAAATTCACCGTTACCCAACTCGAACCAATCAGTGGGTGCTTGTTTTATGTTTTCGTACTGCATGGCAGCTAACTCCATAGTAGTCAGCAACCTACAATCTGACTGTGAGCCATCATCGCTCCCCATTCATACGGTGTACTCGGCTCAATTGACCTCCGCAGTATGGCATCGGGTGGGCTTTCGGGCGCATATCTTACTCTACCGTACAATTTTCTGGGTATGTCATTCCCTTTTCATTTCCTATACTCTGAGATCATTCGCCTTCAGCATATCCATCCCAAATCAAGCATTTCTCGACGTATCTAGTGCCCAGAACCCTGCCGTCACGTATGGCGCGAGCGGAATCATGGGTCTAGGCTTTACTTCTCTTTCTAGTATCGATGCCGTCGTCAATAAGACGGGATCGTCATCAGGACGTAGCCTTCTGTACAACCTTTTTAGTGCAAACCCCAAGGAACCGAATTTCATAGCGATCTCTTTGCAAAGATCGTCTGACCCGATTGCTGATGTCGAGGGAACCTTTCTTATTGGCGAACTTGACCCCGATTACTCTGCGGTCAACCAGACTCCTCCAATCCCCACCTTCCCTGTGGTTAACCCCACGCGCTGGACCGTTATACTAGAAGGAATTTTGGATGCCAGTGGGAATACGACTGTCCCCATGACTAGTACCGTCCCGGATGCACCATCAAACAGAGCGGTTGCATTACTGGATAGTGGGACGTCTTACAGGTGTGTTTGCATTCTTTTGTAGCTAGTTTCGCGTTCTAGAGCGTCCCACAGCTACGCACCACCTGAAGTGTGCGAGGCGATCTACGGGAATGTCCCAGGGGCACAACTAGACCCACAAGCTGGGTTATGGTCGGTCCCATGTGGTACAGAGATCGACATCGCCATACAGATCAAGTAAAGGACATTTGTCTGTGTGATATTATGCAACCTGACGATTTCTCTAGTGGCCAAGTTTTCCCTCTGCACCCTCTTGACGTAGTTCCGAAAAGCAGCACCAATCCAAACAATTGCGTGGGCTCTTTCGTTCCCCAGGACATTTCAGCCATAGCCTCCGGTCACTTGTATGTACTTCCCTCGTGGCGATTCAGAATTCCCGCTAAACAGAACGTTGTGGACAAACCAGTGATATGATTCTTGGCGATAGCGTCCTCCGTTCTGTGTATTCTGTGTATGACTTTGGCGATTTTGATGATTCCGGAAAGATGGGGGATCCTTACCTCAAATTTCTTTCCCTCATCGACCCGAATGGAGCGTCCAAGGACTTTGCAACCGCTCGAGGCAGTGTTCCCCGCACGAATATTTCGTACAATTCAATAAATTCGGCAGCGACTTCTTCTGGCAGAACTACTGTCTCCCTATCGGACACAATCACAAATACGCTCAACAAGATTAACACCTACTTCCCCATTATGCTTGCGATCCTCGGGCTGAACGCCCTCGTTATCCTCTTACTCGTTATTGCCGCTTTTGTCTATATCTATCGTCGTCGTAATGCATCATCTTCGCGGAACCGGAGGACGAACCGGCGGCTCACTCCATATCCAATGCCTCTTGGAACGATATCCTCAGACACGTTTACCCCACCGCCCGAATCGATGCATCGCTACTCATCACAGCTCGGATATGAACCTGTCTCGATGGCACTCACCGACGACACGTTCATCCCGCCTTCTCCCGCCTTCCTCCAAACAGGGAGTGGTGGATTTAAAGGGCGATCCTTGGATGATCGGCCCAAGTCTGTTGCATGAGCTCCGTATTATGGGGTGGTTCAGTAGGCCGGTGTTTTTCTAATTTAATTGTCTTACGTGCGAAGTTTCTCGCATTTGGTCGGTCTTTCATACGTTCACGCACTGCCTCTTGCCAAGAGTGTTGTCTCAATAATAAGTAACTGTACAGTACATCCCCAGGTCGCGGTCTGCATCCTCCTTAATACGTTACCCCCAGCTACATTTGCATTCACGGATACCTCGTGTTGATTTTTCACACATAGTCATACCCACGGACAGCTTTTCGGAACTTTGAACTCATACAGTAGTCTGGGAGGTAATCGCATTCCTGCCGGTGGACTTTTGGGAAGGCTACAGAACGAGCGGTACGACGAATCAAAATTCTGTTGCTGCGTAAGTTAGGGAAGTGGATATTATATTAGTAAAGAACGAAAAGTGATGACAAGGAAGAGTGTTCCCGCTCGAAATAGTCTAAGTATATGGCGTAAAGATTCATGGTACCTGGTCAACTCTTTCGTCTGGATGTCTTTTCCAAGAATAACTCGGCCAGTTTTCGAATATTAGACCATTCTTCAGGTTCTGCGACATCTGACCTTTCTGCACCCTCGCGATCCGAAGATGGCAGAGGCGTTTTGAGCGCCTGGACGATATGGCGTGCGAGTGATGCATGAACTGTCTTCTCCGGCAGTGACAGCCGTTCTCCGGCCAAAGTCGATTCCCAAACGCCGAGAATAGAGGTGTGTGTGTTCAAGAGCTCGAGACACTGCCGTATCTCATTCGGGGACGCCTTAGTCGCGAGGTGAAATAGGTACGTCCAGGCCTCGACCGGTACGGAAAAGGAGCCAGCACCGCGTATGCTAGTTGGACCCTGCGAGTCGTCCGAGATCACGGCACGGACTATTCGAAGCGCTGAATGCACGTCTTTGCAGCGGTAGCAGAGCTCGAGGGCAGATACGATTGCGTGTTCCTTCAGTATGTTTTCATCATGTTTGTGCGTCGGGTCCGGCGCGACCATCCACTCTACCCACGTTGCAACGCTTTCCGCGCCGGAGGGCGAGGCTGAACCCTTTTTGGCGAGGATCATGTGGGCGCGGAGAAATTTGAGTAGGTGCCATGCGCGGAGGATGGGATGCAACTCGCGGGTATTCATCACGCTCTGTGCGTAGTGCACGGTCATCTCTGGTCTCCCGGCTGGGATGCAGCCGTTGAGGATTTCGTTTAGTATCCACACGGTCGGCGTTATTTTCTTTTTCTG
>WNFQ01000513.1_pt1 | contig 25625 bp, 24 predicted proteins | sample 5400171 | NCBI WGS metagenome assembly WNFQ01 (sample SAMN13153356, study PRJNA577476) | soil metagenome | isolation source: 20 cm soil under Madrone tree | place: USA:California | collected 2016-06-14
TGTCGACTCACCGATTATCGACAACAGCCCGGGTGGCCCCGCACACCTGTATCGGGAATACCGTCCCACGACCTGGCCCGGCGCCGGATTGCCGCATTCCTGGATGGACGGTGTGTCCGTACAAGATTTGATTCCAAGAGACGGCTACACGCTGTTGCGCTTGAATCCGAAGCACGACCCCGACCCATTGAGGGCGGCATTCGAGGCGCGAGGCGCACCCTTGACGGTGCTCGATCTTACCGAGCAGCCGGTGCGCGGGATATACGAGCGCGACCTCTTGCTGTTGCGCCCTGACATGCATGTGGTTTGGCGGGACAACCGTATGCCACAGAATCCGGAGGAACTCGCCGCCGTCGCCACCGGCCACGGTCGGCGTGGCTGACGGACCCGATTAGCTGGGTGGCTTGCTGCGCAATATGCGCAGTACGCACCGGTCCCAAACATGCGCATCGGTATCAATACCTTCTGTTGACACAGGTCTAAAATCCATTCAACGCCTACCTGGAGACTTAAGTCAGTGAAGAACAAGATTGCCTTGGAGGAGCATTTCGCCATCGACCTCACAGTTGAGCAGTCGAAGATTTATGCACCACCGGTGGTCTGGGAACGCCTCAAGACTGGTCTTTTGGACATTGAGCAACAGCGGCTGGAGCGCATGGAGGAAGGCGGCACCGCGTTCTCGATCCTGTCTCTCAATTCACCCGGCATCCAGGGCATTCACAACCCACAAGAAGCGATCGCGGTGGCGCGTCGGGCGAACGATGTATTGGCAGAGCACGTGCAGCGTCATCGCACCAAATTGGGCGGTTTCGCGGCCTTGCCGATGCAAGATCCCGGTGCCGCGGCACGCGAGTTGGAACGCTGCGTCAAGCAACTGGGCTTCCATGGCTTCATGGTCAATGGCTTCTCGCAGATAGGCTCGGCGGACAATGCCACCTATTACGATGCCCCTCAGTTTGCGGAGTTCTGGAGCGCAGCGGCCTCTCTCGGCAAGCCCTTCTATATGCATCCCCGTGATCCCTTGCCGAGCCGCGAGCCCATTTACGACGGATTTCCTTGGCTGACGGCGGCCACCTGGGCATTCGCCGTCGAGACCAGCATCCACGCGCTGAGGTTGATGTCCTGCGGGTTGTTCGATCGCCATCCAACGCTGCAAATGATTCTGGGACATCTCGGCGAGGGACTTCCCTTCAACATTTGGCGGGTCGATCACATCGTGCGCAAAGCCCCCCGCGGCATTCCGTGCAAACGCGAGATTGGCGATTACTTGCGTGAGAACGTCTACGTCACCACCAGCGGTAACTTCCGCACACCCACTTTACTGTGCACCATGCTGGAGATGGGCAGCGATCGGATCATGTACTCCGTGGACTACCCGTTCGAGGATCATGCCGAGGCATCTCAGTGGTTTGATCGATGCGAAATCAGTGAGGCGGATCGCAAGAAAATCGGACGCGAGAACGCATGCCGGCTCTTCGGTCTCAAGTGACGCTCGTTCGTGGGATGCGGCGAAGGGAAAATGGTAGGAGAAGCTCATGACTAAGACAGGACTCGCGCAGCCGAGCGTGTGGAGCGGCAACATCTACAGTGACGGCTGGCGGAGCGGCGAGGGCGGCGCTCTGACGGTGACGGATAAATCCACCGGCGAGCGCCTCGGAGAGATCGGGCGCGCGTCCGCCAAAGATGTCGCGAGTGCCGCCTTGATCGCGCGCGAGTCGCAGCGCGCCTGGGCGGCCTTGCCCGGCCCGCATCGCGGCGACATCGTGCGCAAGGCTTCGCAGCTGGTGGTGGAATACGCCGATGAGATTGCCGCGCAGATTGTGCGCGAGACAGGCTCCATCCGTGCTAAGGGTCGCGCCGAAGCGGCCCTGACGGCGCGTGAGATCTTGGAAGCGGCTTCGCTCGCCAGTCAGCCGACAGGCTTCATCACTGCCAGCGAATCGCCAGGCCGGCGTAGTATCGCGCGCCGCATACCAGTGGGTGTCGTGGGCGTCATCACCCCGTGGAATTCGCCCTTCCTCCTCGCGTCTCGCGCCGTCGCGCCGGCGCTGGCTGCCGGCAACGCAGTGCTACTGAAGCCCGACCCACAGTCTCCGGTGTGTGGAGGGGCTTTCTTCGCGCAGCTCTTCGAGGCGGCGGGCTTGCCGAAGGGTCTTTTGCACATCCTCCCCGGCGGCGCGGAAGTTGGCGATGCGCTGGTGAAGGACGAGAACGTCGACATGATTACTTTCACCGGCTCCACCAAGGTCGGCCGCTCAATCGGCGCCACCGCGGGCGCGCTCTTAAAGCGCGTCTCCCTCGAGCTCGGCGGCAACAATGCCTTCATTGTGCTGGACGATGCTGATATCGATGCCGCGGCCAGTGCCGGGGCGTGGGGTTCATTCTTTCACCAGGGTCAGATCTGCTTTACCGCCGGTCGCCACTTGGTGCATGAACGAATCGCCGAGGACTATGTGAAGGCGCTGGCTCGACATGCCCAAGCGCTCAAGGTGGGGAATCCATCGACTTCCGAAGTGCATCTGGGACCGCTCATCAACGAACGACAAGCTGCGAACGTCGATAGAGTCGTTTCTGAAACCGTCGCTCGAGGTGCACGGCTCGTCACGGGCGGCACCCGGCAGGGCCTTTTCTTTACACCCACAGTATTGGCAGGCGTGGCACCCGACATGGCAGCGTTTGATGAGGAAATTTTTGGGCCAGTCGCCCCTGTCACCACCTTCCGTGACGATGCTGAAGCGGTGAGTCTGGCCAATCACACCGAGTACGGTCTGGCCGCCTCGATCCTGTCGGCGAACCTGACGCGCGCGCAGCACATCGCAGACCAACTTCGCTGCGGCATCATCCACATCAACGACCAGACGATCCTCCACGAGGTGTATGGGCCGATCGGCGGGCACGGAGTGTCGGGCAATGGCTACAGCTACAGCACGCTCACCAACGCGGAGCAGTTTACCGAGTGGCAGTGGATCACTTCGAGAGAGACGATCGCGCCCTATCCCTTCTAGCACGCCACATGGACCCGAGAGACATTGAAGCACTGATCGACGGCCGACCGCTCTCCGCCTTCCAGATTCGTGTGCTCGTGCTGATCGGCTGCCTCGTGTTGATGGATGGCTTTGACGTTCAAGTCATCGGATTCGTGGCCCCCGCGCTGTTGCGTGCCTGGAGCCTCAGGCCAGATGCCTTGGGCCCCATATTTGGCGCTGGCCTCTTCGGGATGCTCGTGGGCTCGACGGGTTTGGGCATGTTGGCCGACCGCATCGGACGGCGGCCTGTGCTGATCGGCGCCACATTCTTCGTCGCCCTGTGTGTTCTGTCGACCGCGGCGACGCGTTCAGTGCCTCAATTGTTGGCGCTGCGATTCTTAACGGGACTTGGACTCGGCGGCGTGTTGGGGAATGCGGTAACCCTCGCGAGCGAATATTGCCCAAGCGCGCGCCGGGCCTCGTTGCTCATGGGCATCTCCTGTGGATTTACCGCGGGCGCCATCTTCGGTGGACTGCTCGCGGCCGTATTGATTCCACGCACTGGCTGGCGGTCAGTCTTCGTTGTGGGCGGACTGCTGCCACTCGGAGTGGCAATCCTTTTGATCCGCGCGCTACCCGAGTCGCTGCAATTGTTGCTCGTTCGAGGCGCCGATCGCGCCCGGATCGAATATTGGCTGCAGCGACTTGCGCCCGGAATCATCGTCGAGCCTACGACAGCTCTCCAGGTCACTGACGTTGCCGTAAAGGCCTCGGTCATCGACCTGTTTCGCGGCGGCTTGAGTGTGCGCTCGTTGCTGCTCTGGGCCGTCAGCTTCGCGAATTTGTTGAATCTTTATTTTCTATCCAATTGGTTGCCAACGCTGGCGACGCGCATGGGTTACAGCGATTCGCTGGGCGTCCTCATGGGAACCACGCTACAGGCCGGTGGGATCTTAGGTGCCCTCATTCTCGGGCGCTTCATTGACCGATTCGGATTCTATCGAGTACTGGTGCCCTCGTTTCTATTGGGCGCCGTCATGATTGCGGCTGTCGGCCGACCGGATATCCCGGTTGCCGCCGCGTGCGCCGTGGTTCTCCTCGCCGGCGCTACGATCGTGGGAGGTCAGCCCGGGATCAACGCCTTGGCTACTTTCGTCTATCCCACACAGCTGCGTGCAACCGGCGTGGGTTGGTGCCTGGGCATTGGACGCGCGGGTTCCATCGTCGGGCCCATGGCCGCCGCACAGCTCATCGCGCATCAGTATACGAATGAGAGCCTGTTCATGTTTGCTGCCATCCCGGCGGCCTTCTCTTCGCTGATGATTGCGGGGATGGCAAAGACACCACCGCGCCGCGACCGTCCCCTGCTCCCGCTGTAATGCAATTGGCGGCGGCTATAGCGGGTTCGAAGGGGCACATCGGAGTCTTGCGTGCTTGACAGTCCACTGATCTTGAGCAGAGAAGGCCGGGTTGCCTCCATTCAAATGGCGCAACCAAAGACGCTTAACGCGATCGCATCCTGCCTCGCTGCGGCCCGGCCGGACCCGATCGCTTGCGCATTCCTGCTCCGCTAATCAGAGAGGGCTAACTGCCGCTTCTCGTCATGGCGGCGTCTGCCTTCGAGTATCGCCGCGTTTGGAGTCTCGTGCTTACGCCGTCAAATCATCGTACTCCGATGGGTCGGCGACGGCCGGTAATGGGCTTGGGGCCGTAAACCCCTGCCAAATGCGTTTTGAAAGATGGCTTGTGGGTTCCAGCTATCGACGGCCGACCTAATTTCTTGAAGTTGAGACTGCGCAACAGTTACTTCGACTGGCTTCCGAAACTGTATGATTCCGACTAGCGCTAGACAAACAGCAACCAAAGCAAAATGGACAGTCCGTAAATGCTCGACAAAGTCGGCTGACCAGTGAGGGGAATTGCGCTCCGTGGGTCGATCCATAATTACAAAATCCTCGGACTTCCTGGCTTCGTGACCGCGATCAATAATCTGTGCCGTTTTGTTTACTAAAACCTCGGCGTACCCCCGCCACTCCGGCCCCCGGCGGCGATTGCCCCCGCTGAGGTGCCGCCGATACTTCGGAAGTTGTAGGTTTTGGACAGCTTCGCGACCAACCGTGGATAGATCACACCGCTGGTGATGCCGCCCTTCATGACCAGGTCGCATTCGAGGCGCGACGGATTGGCTGTGGTCGCCGGCCGCGCAGACGTGACGTCGGTGTTCATCTCGGCTCCTTGCCGCTTTGCAGCATTGAGACGAGTGCCAATCGCTCAATGACTCCTTTTTTGGTTCGCCAGCCATTCCCAATGGCTGAGCGCCCGCTCCACGGCTCGCATCACACCATGCTTTCGCGCCACCAACAAGAACCTAATCGTTCGCGCCGCCGCTCCACTGGCGATTGCGATCTATCGAAGGGCTTTAACGTCGATCCACGACCTCGTCCGGGCGTTGGTGGGAAAAGTAAGAAGGGTAAGAATACAGAATAGCGACGTAGCAGGCCATTTACCCTCACCCAAATCGGGAATAATTCTCTAGTTGTGGCGAAAGGGTAAATCGATAGCGTCGATTGAGTCAGGATGGTGAAATCGGGCTCTCACCCAATCTCGTCGACAATGCATCCGCCCTCACTCTCGCCTGCGTTGCCGCATCAATACTACAATCCTGATTCACGCCCCGGAGGGCAGCTCACTTTGGCGGCACCGGAGCGCCGCATGACTTTGGTTACTGCCCAATGACGCACGTTTCGTCGAGGATGCACCACAGAGGTCTTGTCAGGGATGCATTGATGAGGCCAGAAGGAATGTCGCAACTACATCATCACACAGCGGAAATTTCCATGAGCGCGAATAAACAGTCCGAAAGCAAGGTGTTTGCCGCTTGCTCTATCATAGTGCTGCTCCTTTGGATATTCGTTATGTCGACCCCGTTCTGGGTTAAGCCAGTACCTCGAGTGGTGGATAGGGTAGACGTCCGGGTACCGATAGTCACTTCGAATTCGCCTCGACCATCGGCTCACGTCGAAAGGTCTGCGGTGTAATAAGTGTAATTGTCGCCCGACCTTAACGGAAGGAGCGCGACCCTGGGGTAAGCAGTCTCCGCGTGGCCCTAACGAGCCCCGCTAGACGTCTAGTAGGTTCAAGGCACGGCAGCGCTCAAGCAGTCGTCATCGGATTGACCTCTTGATACGCAGCAAACATTCGCACTCGATACAACATCCACGAGGCTAGCATCGCGGATCCTCTCTCGGCCGCAAAGGCCCGCACCGAACGACTGTCGACGATATCTCTATTGTCAAACATTCTCGCGATATGCTCCGCATATGCTTTTGCTGCTTCAACCTGTCCATCGACCTCATCGCGAATCCAGTCCTGCGCATTGGTACCATTTTTCGACGCGAAGTCGATAAATTCGCGGACAATTAGGTCGTATGTCGCATTCGCCGCCATACGCTCCGCTCGTTGCGATTCCCAGGCGAGAAGCGCCAGCTCAACTGTCGTGCGCACGTCTCCGCTCAGATGTAGGAGCTGCTCAATATAGCCTTGCGAGAACATGGATTCTGAAGTGATCTTAAAAGCCGGAGCTACCCGTAGGTTTATTAGCGCGAAGACGTCCGGGATTTTCGTCTGTTTATTAAAGTCAAACATTTGTTCCCCTGCCTGCAACCTATAGCGTCCGTGAACGCGAATCGCGTCACCTAGTCCGCCATTGCCATTTAGATCGGCAAAACAACTGCGCCTGGTTTTCGTCCCGATCTGCTTCCGAGCGTACAGTGGAAGTGACGCTGTGCCACGCAATGCCTTGACGGCGTGGAATAAATGTGACGCGCGGGTACATCGGAGGATGCTTATGTCACACAGAATTGGCGGGGACTCTGCGTTGGGCCGATGCTTCGTAACTCAAATCCGCGATGAGCTGACCGCCACCCCTTCGCTACGCGGCGGCGGCGTTAAATCGTTCACGGAGATCGGAAAGACACTCGACTCCCGGGTGAAGGATCTGCAGGAAGGAACCGAGGCGAAGCTCGAGGCGACGCGCGGCGTGTTGGACCGAATCCGCGATACCGTCGATCGACGGTATCGTTCGCCACTTTGTTCTTGCACCCTCTCCTCGATACTGATCGTTTAAAAAACAACGTGGGTGGACGCGCCTCTGTTCCCGCGATGCCGGGGGTTCAGGATGTCTCATTTCTCACAAACTCATCGATGATGGATGTCGACTTCTTGCCAGAGCATCTCGTCATCGTCGGCGGAAGTTATATCGGATTGGAATTCGGTCAGATGTATCGCCGCTTCGGGAGCGAAATCACGATCGTCGAGATGGGACCGCGCCTGATTGGGCGTGAAGACGAAGATATTTCCGAAGCCGTGCGGCAAATTTTGGAGGCAGAGGGGATACAGATTCGGTTGAATGCGAAATGTATATCATTGGCGAAGCACGACAGCCGTATCGCCGTCGGCATCCGATGCGACGAAGGTCCGCCGGAAGTATTAGGTACTCATGTTCTTCTAGCGGTGGGACGTACGCCCAACACGCACGACCTGGGTCTCGACCGGGCCGGGGTTGCGACCGACGAACGCGGCTACATCATCGTTGACGATACCGGAGGCGATGAAGTAGTTCATGTTTTGCTGGACGCCATGTATGCGAAGGCGCCGTATACGGTAGTACAGCGCGCAATGCATATTCATCCGACGGTTCCAGAATTTCTCCCCACCGTCTTATCCAAACTGGAACCCTTTGCGTAGGAGGCAGTAATCGGCGGTCGACACGGTGAGAAGGGCATGACAATAGCCTATGTCGCCATTCAGGTTAGTGACATGGAAGATGAGATTGCTCAGCTATACGATAAGGCGGGATGACAATCATCAGTTGGCTGCCTCTTGGCGAAATGGATCAGCGGGGTAGATACCGAGCACTTCGAAATAATCCGAGAAGAAGCGCAGCTCTTCGAAGGCGCGTATCAGCGCATCGTCATCTGACCGACCGTCCACCTCGGCGTAGAAGAGCGTGGCGGTGAAAGCGCCATTCTCCATGTAACTTTCGAGCTTGGTCATGTTGACACCATTGGTGGCGAAACCGCCCATGGCCTTGTAAAGCGCCGCCGGCAGGTTCCGGACCCGAAAGACGAAGCTGGTGACACAGCGCACGCCGGCCGGAGGGAGGGGCGGATTGGTGTCCGCGGTCATCACCAGGAAGCGAGTGGTGTTGTGGGCTTCGTCCTCGGCGTTATCGAGGAGGATATTCAGGCCATAGAGCTTGGCCGCCAGCCGCGGGGCGATCGCGGCGCGGTGAGGATCGGGATGCTCGGCCAGGGTTTTGGCAGCTCCGGCTGTGTCGCTCGCCGCCTCGGTGCGCACGCCGAGCCGCCGCAGCGTATTGCGGCACTGACTAAGGGCGATGGGCATGCTGCTCACCATCTTCACATCCTGCAAGCGCACGCCTGGATTCGCCATCAAGTGGAAGCGGATGGGTTTGAATCGTTCGCCGATGATTTTCAGGCCGGACGCCGGCAGCAAATGATGCACGTCGGCCACGCGGCCAGCGATAGAGTTTTCCACCGGAATCATCCCCAGGTCACAAGCGCCGGACTTCACCGCCTCGAAGACGTCTTCGAAGGCCGCATAGGCTGACGGTGCGTAGTCTGGAAAATACGTTCGGCATGCTTCATCGCTGTTCGCGCCGAGCTCGCCTTGGAAGCCGATCTTGAGCATGCTGTTCATCCACGCATTAGGTGTCCTATGCGTTCTGGGCTAACCGTCTATTGCAAAACATTTACACAGCGCTGTACTAATTTCCTGCCGCGAATGCCACGGCTCGACCGGCCCAGGACGCTATGCAAAAATCTCGTCGAGAAACCCCTGCAACTTAGCCCAGGACCGGACATCTGCCTTGGCGTCATACTTCAATGCCGGGTTGCCCTGCTTATCGGCTTCGGGGTTGGTGAAGCTATGGACCACACCGCCATACAATTCCATTTGCCAGTCCACGCCACCCGCGCGCATTTCTTGTACGAATGCCTCGCGCGGTTCGGCGCCGATCATCGGGTCATCCGCCCCGATGCAAACCAGTACCTTGCCTTTGATGTTCCTGGCGTCCTGCGGGCGAGCGGTGCCGAGGCCACTATGGAAACCCGCGACGCCGACCACGTCACTTCCGCTGCGCGCCAATTCCAGCGCCATCGTCCCGCCGAAGCAATACCCAATAGCGGCAATCCGGGCCGCATCGACCTCGGGCCGCCCCTTGAGCGCCGCCAGGCCCGCTTTGGCCCGCGTCCGCGTTCCCGAAGGATCAGCCATCAGCGGCCCGATCAGCCCCATAACGGCTTCCAGGTCGCGGACGATTTTTCCCTCGCCATGTAGATCACTGGCCAGCGTCACAAACCCTAGCTCGGCCAGGCGCCTCGCCTTCGATTTCGCATGGTCGCCAAGTCCAAACGCCTCGGGAAACACCAGCACGGCGGGCCGCTTGCCGATTTTGCTCTTATCAAAATATAAATGGCTTTCGAAATTCAAGCCATCAGCTTCATATTTCAGAGTTTCAGTATGCATATATCTTCCCGTTCTAGCGGATAGAGGATCTAATCTGGCCACGCGAATTATACGGCGGGCAAAACACGGCTGTGGGACCCGCCATATGATGGCCCACTTGTAAGATTCGTGTAAAGCCATGCCATAGCGCTACCCCTCTTCAGAGACCACCTCGTGGCCTCCAGTGGCCGCCGCCGCTCTCGCCATTCCCGATCTCGCCGCATTGATCTTCTCCGCATATTGAAGTGGCATCCGCGTCGACTTCCATCCGCCGGTTGGCCCGTGCGACGGCTTTAAGCGAACGGCAAGATATTTCACTGTGCAACCGAAATTTTCACCTCGCTCTCTGTAGTTCGACCCACGCTATCACTGATTTGAAGGAAGAGGCGATGGGTCCCCGGTGGAAGTAGCGCTTTTTCCGCCAAAAGTCCGTGCTCGCTCACGACAGCATATCGACGAATTTTCGAGGTGACATCAATTTTGAACGCACCATATAGCACCTTAAACGTATCAGGAACGATTCGCGCGTCCGGCGAGGTCTCGAAACTTACTTCAATTCGCACGGGGGTCGATATGAGCCGAACCGTCGACTGGGGCGAAACTACTGTGATTGACGGTTCCCCTGCTGCTGCATCGAACGCTGCTGCGGAAACGGCCAACAGTGAGATTGCGAGAGCAATACACCAGCGCATGCACTTTCTCCAAGGGGCTATGCAGCCTGGGAACTCACCTGAGTTCTCGCAAGCGGATTCACTAGCGCGAGGCTCAGCGGCAAGGGAAGCAAGGATCGCGGTCGTTCGCATTTTCGTTGTGCTCCGGATAGCGGGCTGACGAAAGCGTCCCTCAATCCGGTCGCGCTGGGAAAGTGAAAAAGGTCAATTCGGCACCAGCAGTGCGCCAGTTAGGTGGATCCCAATGACGCCGTCCTGAAATTCGGATTGATGGCCACTGCTAGAAATGAAGGACCGGAAAGATGCCTGACGCTAAGCCAACGTTTCCGCGGAAACGCGTATTAACTGTTTCCGCGGAAACGCGTATTAACTACGATTCCTGATATACGATGTATATTATTGATTTATGACGATTAAATATGGGAATTGGAACGGCTGGCCACCGAGCTCGCGTGCTATCTATTTATCAGCCGCGCGGTCGTCAATTGACCGCGAGCCGGCGGGACGGCCAGTTCTCCCTTTACGGTAGTGAGCTGCCAGTATGGTGACGCTTCCGCAAGTCGCCAGGCTTGCAACCATACCGATCATCAGCGCGTAATCGTGCTGAAAGTATCCATGCAACGCGCCGATGGCCTGCAATGCGTTGAAGCCGGCGAAAGATAGTATCGATATGCCCTGGGCCGTCTTCGTGCGCCACAGATGCAGGGCCTGCGGGACGAACAGCGCAGCGTTGAGCACCATTCCCAGTCCAAAGATGAAAGCGACCGCCTCTTTCACTCAGAGGCTCTCGACCATCTGCTCGACAGGCCGGAAGTCCTCATCGATTCCGAAGAGACGCGGGCCGAACACCTTCAGGCACTCGGGCCGGCGCATGATCGGGGCAGCACTGTACCCGACGACGCGAACCCGCTGGCCGTAGGCAAGCATCTCCGCGGTCAAAGGCTCGGCGGATTCTGCGTCCAGAATGGCGATAAGATCGGGGACGATCGTCACGGTACGGCCGTGGTGCCGCGCGACGAGATACTCGTTCTGAATCTCGACACAGAATTCCGGCTCCTCTTGAGCGCCGCTGCTGATGAGCACACGCCCCCAATGCCAGCCGTCACGCGTCTCGTGCAATACGTCCACGATGCGACCGTTGAAGAGTTCGCGCGCGTAACGCCCTTCGGAGGGTGCGTTTAAAAATCCCAGCACCCCCTCCACAGGGTCTATGTTGGATTCGCGCGCGCGGCGTATCCGTCGGCCGATTTCCAGGGTGTGCGTCACGGTCTCGTGTACCGTAAGCTGCTTCACCTGATGACCCGACATGGGATAAAAGCTCCCGAAGATCTGTGATCCGAGTGCCGTGCAGACGGAGCGGACCACGTCCTCGGCGATGCGATTGGTCGTGGTGTGGACGTGCACGACGTTTCCGGAATCATCCATCAGGACGCTGGGCGTCGCCGCGCAGCCGTAAACGCCGAACGTCGTCATCTCCAAGTGGGGGAACGCTCGACCCATGCCGTCCCCGTCCACGATCGGGATGCCCGCCAAGGTACCGAGCGCCAGTGGAAACATCGAGTTGACGCCGCCGATCTCGGCACTGATGAGCGCATCGATCTTGCGCCCATAGAAGCTTTCGCTCGCCTCGAGCAACCGCAACAGCGTGTGTGTGCTCACGAGATGTTCAATGATGACGGTCGGCGCGCCCACGCCCGCGATCGAGACGACGAAGGCGTCGTCCCTGAGTTCCGATGCCTTGAGGATCTGAGGACTGCGCCCCTCGGCGAGCTGGTTCCGGAGATAAAGCTCACCGACATACGGGTCGCCGCCGCCGCCGGATCCGAGCAGCACGGCTCCTCTTGCCATGTCCCGCACATCGATTTCGCTCGTGATCGTATACATCAGGAAACTCCCCCGAGCTTGCCCACGGCCCTAACCTTGACCTGAACCGCGGTCGTTCTCATGTGCGTCATGGGAAGCTCCGTCAGCTCGACGATCTCGATCGAACCTTCTTCGGCCCCCGCAGCGAGTGCCGCGGCGCGGGCCTCCTGCTTCGCCTGCTCCAGTGCCTGTTCGCGTCCTATGGCAAAATCGAACAGTCGATCGACGCGTCCGCTGACCATGGAGATTGCGGCACCGACGGCATTTGCGACGTCGGCGTGCGCAGGCCGGTGAACTTGAGACGTGCCTCGAAGCGGTCGACTGAGCAGGATGTTGCCGCCGCCGACCAGGATCACCGGCACGGGACGACTGCTCGTCTTCATGCGGTCGATCGCTTCTTCGATCTGTCCATGGATCCGATCGAGCACCGCGTTGACGATGTCACCGCCCAGCGACTTCACCCGGCCGGGATCGCCGATCGCCGCTTGCCCGGCACGCACCGCCACATCGGTAGTCGTGAGGTCCTTGCCGCCGAAGACCAGTGCTCGTGTCGCGAGCTCGAATCCCACCGAGTCCGGCCCGAGCCGGACGTCTTCCGCTACGCCGCGAACCCGCGTACCGCCGCCCAGGGCAATGGACAGGACGTCCGGCATCCGGAAGTTGGTGCGCACACCCCCGATCAAGTGTGCAGTGGCCGTCTCGCGGGGAAATCCGCGCACAAGGAACCCGAGGTCGGTGGTTGTGCCGCCAATGTCCATGACAATCGCATCCTGAATACCGGTGAGGAACGCCGCGCCGCGAATGCTATTCGTCGGGCCGGCCGAGCAGGTCACGATGGGGAAGCGAGTCGCGTACTCGGTGGAAACGAGCGTGCCGTCGTTCTGGCTGAAGTAGAGAGGTGCCCGGATACCCACTCGGCCGAGCGCGTCCCTGAGTGAGGTCACCACCTTGCCCGAGAGCGCGCGGAGGGATGAGTTGATCAGCGCGGCATTTTCCCGATCGATCAGTCCGAGCCCGCCGACTTCGCCCGACAGCGTGATGTCGGCCTCGGGGTGAACGCTCAGAATCGCCTGAGCCGCACGCTTCTCGATGTCCGGCCGAACCGGCGCGAACCCCGATGTAAGTGCGACCGCTCGAATGCCTTTGGCGCGTATGTCGCGACCCGCTTGCTCCAGTGCAGCCGTATCCAGCGGGGCATATTCCCGGCCGTCATAGAACGATCCGCCCCCGACTAGATATCCGTGGCGGCCGACCACGTGGATCAGATCCTCCGGCCAACCCACCATCGGCGGAATACCGTCGGTCTTCGGCAGCGCAACACGGACCGCCGCCACCGGCGTCAAGTCGCGCCGCTGCACGAAGGCGTTGATGAATTGCGTCGTGCCTATCATCACGGTCGCCAGACTCGCCGGTGACATTTTGGCGGCCTGCAGGACGGCTTGGACCGCGGCAATGAGCCCATCGCCGACATCCGCGGTGGTGGACCGCTTCGCGGCAGCGACGATCTGATCTCCGCGCATGATGACCGCATCGGTATTTGTGCCTCCCACGTCGACACCCAAATTAAAACGCAGAGCCGAGCTCATGTCGGAAGCTCCGTCAGTCGATTCATGACAATCTCGCCTCCGCGGATGATCAGCTTGAGATGGCGCCCTGGCTCCGCCAGCACGTTCAAATCGTCGAGAGGGTTGCCGGCCACGCCGATGATGTCTGCAAAGGCACCCGGGGCGATCGTGCCGATCTGACCCTGAAGATTCATGAGCTCGGCGTTGACGCGTGTGGCCGACCGGATGACCTCGAGCGGCGCCTGGACGCGTCCACGCGCGATGAACTCGTGTCCCTGCCGGTCACGCAACTCGCCGAAAAGATCTGTGCCGAAGCCGAGTTTCGCCCCCGCAGCGACGCAGGCAGCGAGGGACTCTGCGTTTTGATCGGCAATCATGCTCAGCTTATCCGGGGCGCCGGGCGGAAGGCGCGTGACGTTTTGCCGCAGCACATCGACCACCGCCAGAGTAGGCACGACGAAGGCGCCTGCGGCCGCCACGATGTCGGCGCTCTCGCGGTCCATGAGCGTGCCGTGCTCGATGGAGCGGACACCGTTTCGAACGCAGCGGCGGACCGCTTCGGCGGTGTGCGCGTGCGCCATGACGTAAGTGCGCCGCGTCGCCGCTTCTTCGACCGCTGCGCGAATCTCCTCATCGGCGAACTGATTCATCCAGAGCGGGTCGGTTGGCGACAGCACACCCCCGGAGACGAACAGTTTGATGTGCGTCGCACCCTGCCGGAGCTGATCGCGGACGGCTTTGCGCATCTGATCGGGTCCATCTACGACTGCGCTAAGGGCGCCGCTGTAGCCGCAGGAGCACATAGGCACCGCGTCGGCGGGCCGCATATCGCCATGACCACCGGTTTGCGAGAGCGCCTTGCCGGCCATGAGCAGCCGAGGACCGCGAATCAGGCCCTGCTCGATGGCGCGCACGAGCCCGATGTCGCCTCCTCCGGCATCCCGGACCGTCGTGAATCCCCGCAGGAGCGCCGCCTCGAGGTGGCTACGAGCATCGAGCGCGCGCAGCGACGGGTGCGACCGGTCGATCGCCGCGACGTCGAATGAGGAGCTCACCGGGTGGAAGTGTGCGTCGATGAGCCCCGGAAGAAGAGTCAGTGATGACGCATCGAGTTGCCGGGCATCGGCGCGTGCCTCGCCCTGGTTGGATGCGACCGACACCTCGGCGATACGCTCGCCGCGTATCGTGATCGCGGTCGAACGATCATCGTAGAAGCGTTCCCCGTCGAAAAAGCGATTCGTGGTTAGGGTCAGCATGATCGATGGCAGCGCGATTAGAAGCTCGCCCGCAGTTCGATGCCGTAGGTCGCCGGTTCGACCAAAAAGCCGATTCCCGCGACGCCGATGCCAAGCGCAGGTGAGACGTACTGCGAGTAGGCGCGGGTGTCGGTGACGTTCCGGCCCCAGAGATAGACGCCCCAGTTCGGCGCCTCGATGCCGAGCCGCGCATTGAGATACTGTTTCGCGTCCTGCACATCCACGTTGTCGATCTGCCAGTACTTTCGCCCGTAGAGCTGCCCATCGATCCGGCCATACCATTTCAGCTCGCCCACGAGCGGGGCGCGATACTCGGTCCCCAGCGCCGCATTCCAGGGCGTCAGGTACGGCGTGCGGTTGCCGACATACTGCGGGTACGCGGTGAGTTCCGTGATCTTCGAGTCGCTGTAGCCGAAGTTCGCGAACAGCGACCAATTGGAGACCGGATGCCAGTGCGTCTCGAGCTCCCCGCCCTTGATTTTGGCCCGGTCGATGTTCTGGTCGATCTGCGACGCGGTTCGAACGTCGACAAAATAGTACTGGTAGTTATGATCAAGCATCTGGAACAGCGCGCCGTTGACCACCAGCTGCCCGCCCAAGAAACTGGTCTTGAAACCCGCCTCGAAGTTGCGCACGTACTCGCTGTTGTAGGTGGGGGCGACAGGGCTGGCATTGAATCCGCCGGGCCGATAACCGCTGCTCGCCGTGAGATAGTAAGTCTGGTCATGCGTTGGTTTGTATGCGAGCACGACCTTCGGCTGCCATGCGAGAAATGTCGCGTCGTAAGACTTGTTGGCGACGAGATCGTCTTGCTTGCGGGCATCGTGGTCGTAACGCAGCCCCGCGGTCAGCGTCAAGTTCGAAAGCAGATCGAAATCGAGCTGGCCGAAAGCGCCGCTCGAGCGGTACTTGTTGCGGACGTTGTTGTCCACGATCACGAGGGCCGGATTGTAGATCTGGCCCGGATTGCCGTCGAGATCGACAAACGCCCGCGTCTGCAGGGATTTATCCAAGTATTGATAGGAGGCGCCCACGACCCAGCGCAGCGGCGTACCTGATTTGGACGTGAGCCGAATCTCCTCCGAATAGATCCTGGCGTTCAAATCCTGACCTTGACCGAGCTGGAAACCCAGATTCAGGAAACCGCCCGGATCCTGCACCGGATTGCTGAAGTCAAGGTCAGCGCGGTCGACTTCCGTGATCCGGTCATAACCGTTGATCCAGGTCAGGGTCGCGAAACCAAGATCGCCGTCGACCTTGACGACCGCATCGCCGGTGCCACCCGATGAATTCGGGTAGAAGCTGTTGGTCGGATCGACGAACGTGTTCGGGTTCGCCGACTTGATCCAGCTGTACTGGTTGGTCGATCCGCTGAAGTTACCGAACTGCCCGCGTACGTCGATGGTCCAGGCGTCACTCACCAGAAAAGTGACCCGGCCGCGTATCGTATAGTCGTAGTGTACGAAGTCCGACTTGTCGCTCAGGTACGCGTTGTCGATCAGGCCGCCCTGACGGAAGTAATCAACGGACAGCCTGAAGAGCACCTTGTCGCTTCCCAGCGGACCTGACAGGCCTGCCGTGGTGTCGATCGACTCACCGTTTCCCGCGGTCACGCCGGCGTAGCCGGAAAACTGCTGGGACGGGCGGCGTGTGTTGATGATCACCGCGCCGCCGATCGCGTCGCGGCCGTACAGGGTCCCCTGGGGTCCCTTCAAAACCTCGATCTGGTCAAGGTCGAAGAGCCGCATGTTGAACTGCTTCTGATCGACCTGCGGCACGCCGTCGACGACGACCGCGATCGGCGGGTCGGCATTCGTGACCTGCGCGAGGCCGCGAACTACGACGAAGCTGTTCCGGTACGTATCCGCACGGTCGAACGTCATGTTCGGCACGTACGTAATGAAATCCTGGGTGTTCTTGATTCCCGCGTCGCTCACCGCCTGCGCGGAGAAGACATCGACCTGGATGGGAACGTCCTGCAATCGCTCGGTGCGCTTCTGGGCCGTGACGACCACTTCATCGAGGGTCTCTTGAGCGATGGCGGGGGTCGTGCCGATCGCGGCGGCGGCGAACCACAGGACCCATTGAACATTTTTCTTCATGTGCATCTCCCTTCACGCGCGTCGCGTGTCACCCATTGAGCAGTCGATCCTGCCCTCAAACAAGGGGTGCCTAGGGGGATGCGCCGGATCGGGTCGGGGGATGGCTCCTATTCTCCGAGGTGAGCCACGCGCCGGAGGGCTTCCTCGCGGCTATGTACACCGAGCTTGCTGAAGATCCGCTTCAGGTGGTGCTTGACCGTTTCGGGCGAGACGCCCAAATGCTTGGCGATCGTCTTGGTCGAAGCGTGAGCCGACAACGCCCAGAGGACGTCGCGTTCCCGTTCCGACAGCGCCGTCCAGCCCGCTGCACCCAGGGGTGTCAGCGCATCGCAGGAACGAAGGACCGCTCGAAGATGATCGAGCGTCGCCGCGCTTGAAAGTTGCCCAAGGGCGCGCAGTAGGATTGCCGGCGGGCGGCCGAGGAAATCGAGATAAGGGCGCGTGAGGCGTCCCAGAGCGGTCAGCGACAGGGCACTCATGATCTCAGTCAACGCTCCCGGTTCATCGCCCAGCGCCTCGGCGGCGCGCGCGGCTAGCAGATGTCCGGCCGCACGAAACGGCCCGTGACCGCACGCGCTCGAGCGTTGAACCAATCGAACGGCCAGCCCTCGAGCCCACTCGGCGCGGCCCATGGCCAGCAGACCGAGGACTGCCGCGGGAGCCAAGGACACCGTGAACAACCAAGAAGCGTCGAGCCGATCGAGCTCACTCTCCAGCGCCTTCGCGATGCTCTCAACTCCCTTTGGCGCCGGACAATCCCTCCGTAGGGCGAGCTCCAGCTGGATCGCCTCGATGATCAGACCGAGGCGTGTCGCAGCACGCCTGTTTGCCCGCGTGAGCTCTTCGGCCAGTACGTGGTCCGCCTCGTGCGCGCGTCCGAGAGCCTCCAGGCAGAATGCACGGATCCGGCAGGACAGCGCCCACGTCTCCGGAAACATCCGATCCGGATCGACGCTCACCTGGTCGACCATGTGATGCGCCTCTTCGATCTCGTTGCGCTCGTAGTGAATCGCTGCGATGAGCACCGAACTGAGCTGCGCGAGCAGTGGTTCCGGCTCGGCGAAGCGATCAACCCGCAGACCCGGCTGACGGTTGAGGTATCCGAGCGCCGCCTCCATCTCGCCCCCCAAGAATGCAAGCAGCCCCCGCTGCGGGTTGACGGACGGATGCTGGGGGCCAAAGCCGTTCCGCTCGACCAACGCGACATAGTCCGCGAACGTGCGCTGTGCCTCCCCGACACTCGAGTGGCGTGCATGGATCAGCACCTGCAGCGCGAGGATGAAGCCGAGCTTGGTCTCATCCTTTGGGAACTGCAGGCGCGCTTGGCGTTCCGTCACCGCGCACCGCGCGACGGCATCGGCTTCCGGGCCCTCATGCAGGTCTGCCATCAGCAAGACGGCGGCGTCGGCGATGCCGGCGGCGTGCTCGCGCCACATCGGACCGGGTCCAGACGGCACCATGGCGAGATCTTGCACGAGATCGGACCTCAATTCGGCCGTCAGGCGTGCGCGTCCGCCCACGGAAGCCATGAGCACGTCCACCAGCTTCAGCGGCAGAGAGAGAGCGCGCGCGGCGGGAGGCAATGCGGCCACCAGCGAATGCAAACGCCGGGCGCCGATTTTGAAGATCAGCGCCTCCCCGCCTCCCCGCTCGAACAGCTGCAGGGCGAGCGGCAGATCCTCCGCGAGGAGCGCGTGCTGCACGCCCTCGATCACTTGGCCGGTGGACACGAGAACTTCACCCGCCCGCCGGTGCAGTTCGCGCTCGTATTCATGCCCTTGGCGCGCCAGATCGTTGCGCATGTACTGGCGCAGAAGGGGATGCAAACGGATCGTGAAATCGCGGTCTCCGGTGATTGTCACGATGGGTTGCAGCCGAAGCACCGCCGACATCAGCGCAAATCCATTGTCCACGCGCAATATCGCATTGGCCGATACCACGCTGATCGCCGCCAGAATCGAGGTATCTCGGAGGAACACGCGCTGCTCGGGCGAAATTGATTCGAGAACCCGATAGGCGAGGTAGTCAAACAGTCCGAGCCCTTCGTGGGTCAGCCACTCGAGCGTCTCGGCAATCGAAACCGCATCGGCGGCGCGCAACCGGGTCATCTGTACGGCGACCGGCCAGCCCTCGGTCATCTGCTCGACACGCACGATCTGCTCGGCGTTGAAACGCTGGGGAAGCAACGTCGTCAATTCGGCATGCGTCAATCGCAGCTGAGGCGCGTCGATGGTGGCGCCAAGGCCCTGAAGCTCGAGCTGCAGAAACCACGCGTTCAGCGGCCGCCGGGAGCCCAAGAGGAGGTGGATATTGTCGGGAAGCAGAGCAGCGAGCCGCTCGACGAGCGTTTCCGCGTCGGTGGCGACCAGGCGTTCGACTGCATCCATGAACACGTACACATTGGCGCCCAGCTGGCCGATTCGCAGTGCAAAGTCGCTGGTCGTAAATTCTTGGTTGTCCGTTCGCATTCCCGCCGCCGCACCGGCTCCGTACAACGTGTCCACAAGATGAGCGGGCTCGGCATCAAGATCCGAACACTCGAGCCACACGGCGGCGGCGCCCAGGGCTCGCACGCGGCGGTAGGCCTGCGCCAGCAACGTGGTCTTGCCGAACCCTGCCGGACCCAGGATGAGCGTCAGCTGGGCTGCGCCAAGAGTCTTCTGGCTCGCGATACGGGTCAACAACCGTTCCCTCACCAGCTCGTGCGGTGCGACCGAGGGTGGTTGAAATCTGCCGGGCGGGGCAATCAATTCGCCTTCTCCTCGCGTGGGGGACGTATGTCGGGATTGGATCTTACGTTCAAACGGGGAGCGGCACCCAAGATTCCGGCTCACCCAAACCGCCATCCCGCGTATATAGGGAAAATCCTTGCGGATCAATCGACCGCGAGGCTGCCAGCCGAGCGCTCGGCTGCAGCGATGGTATTCAGCGGGGGCAGGGTTTGCCTCGTCGGCCATCGCCACCTCGCCCACCACACTCCGCTCAGTACACGCCCGCCTGCTGCTGCCCTTTCAGCCGCAGAATCAGCCGCAAATCGCTGTCAGCGGCGGCGTACGTTCCCTCGATACCCGCGGCCTTGAATACCTCAAGCGATCGCCGAACAAAAAACTCCGCCGCGTTCAACTCCAGATCGCAAATCAAAATACTCCCCAACCCGTTCACCGCGTTCACGTCCGTCGGATTCAAACACAATGCTTCAAAAAAATAGTGCTCCCCTTGTTCTAGCAAAGGGTCCTGCGCCTTGCGCCCCGCCTGAACGATCTCCCAATGCTTCACCAGGTACGCGTTCTTGCACTGGTATCCCTGCAGGTTCAGCGTCATCGGATGCATGGCTGCCAGCTTGACCAGCGTTTCCAGCGCCGTCGTGATCGCCTCACTCGCCTTCGCCGCCTTTTTCCGGTCCGTCAGCACTAGATCCATAACCTGATACTGCGCTTGCCCAATCGCATTCATCAGCGTTTGCGTGTCTTCGTCGAGTGTGCCGATGAAGAAGTGCGCCTCGTTCCGTTCGGCCGGCGCCGTGCGAATCGCTTTGCTCAATTTCTCGCCCATCGATCCGCCGTCGCGCTTTCGATCAAGATATACCGTACGCGCCAGGAATTGCGGCAATGGCGTCGCATCCAGTACGACCGGAAGAATGAACCGGTTACTGTGAAACGCCGTGAAAATTTCCGTCATCACCCAGCGCGACTTCAGTGCATGCTCCGACCAGAAAAGTACCAGCACTCCGCTACACTGAATCGCCGACTGCAAACCTTCCCGCAATAGAGCGCCGACCTCGATATTGTCGCCGTCGATCCATATCCTCAGCCCGTCACCCTCGAGCGCCTTCGCCAGCGGCAGAGCAAATCCCAAATCCTGCGACGCATGACTAAAGAACGCGTCGTGCGTCGACTTCACCGCGCCCTTCTTCGCCGGCGTCCTCCGTGGCTTCGGCATGGCAATACCTCCGTTCATATCGAGACTTGAATGGCGCTAGCAAGATCCACAACCAAGAGGGTGAGCCTTGAGTGATCGTAAGGCCGAGTTCGCTTCCCAGCAATAGGTCCGGGATTGAGAGTAACCGGATCGTGGGGGTGAGCAAAACGGCGGAACCAGGCCTTCGCGCCGCTGCGCTGTGGTGGACCGGCTTGGCGAAATAACGGCCGGGTTGGCGAAGTTGGTATCGAATACGTCGAGTTTGCGACCGGTCTCTCGGGTAGCAAATGGCGATAAATCGTGACGCTGGAATAAATTCAAACGAAATGATGTCTTCCTTCCAAGTGCCATTTGGGAGACGGACATGTCGGAAGACGATCTATTGTCGCTGGCTGCCTAAGCCCTTGGAGAAAGTGCATGCGGTGGTGTGTTGCTCTCGCGATTTCGATGTTGGCCGTCTCTGCAGCAGCATTCGATGCAGCAGGCGGGGCACCGTCGATTACAATAGTTTCGCCCCAGTCGACAGTTCGGCCCATATCGACCCCTGTGCGAATCGAAGTAGCGTTCGAGACCTCGCCGGGCGCACGAATCGTTCCCGACACGTTTAAGGTGCTTTATGGCCTGTTGAAAATTGATGTCACCTCGAAAATTCGTCCATACGCTGTTGTGAGCGAGCACGGACTTTTGGCGGAAAAAGCGGTACTTCCACCAGGGACCCATCGCCTCTTCCTTCAAATCAGTGATAGCGCTGGTCGGACTGCAGAGAGCGAGGTGAAATTTTCGGTGGCGCAGTGAATTATCTTGGGGATCCAGCTTTCACTGTGTGGGTGGCTCAGTGTTGAAACAGTCGTGACCGGTTCCCACCTGCCTATTGTAATGCGGGCTCAATCGGCAGATAGCACGCCATGATGCATAGAACTCAACAGCGATGGTGTGACTGGAGGATGGAGCAAGCACGATGTCAGTTACATGTTTCGCACATCAATGGAATAAAACACCTCTCAGCAAGATCTATCTCTAAACGAGAGGCGACCGGAAATTGAGGGTATCGCACATGTCTCGATCCATTCCTTTTGGTGCTCGTTTAACTGCTGATCAGGTGCTAGCCGGCGTCGATCTGACGCGCAAGCGAATGGTCGTAACCGGATGCATGTCCGGCATTGGACTTGAAACCATGAAGGCGCTTGTTGCCAACGGCGCGCATGTCATCGGCCTCGCACGAACGCTCGATGATGCGCGGGCGGCGTGCAATGCGGCGGGTACCGATGTCCAACCGTCGTCTGGATATCAACGTGCCAACGCCTGGAGGCAGAGCGTAGCTCGGTTTTATCTATGACAAAACCATTTGCATTTTTAGGATTCGCTCCGGCCACCCGATCGATCCACATCCTCCGTCACTTGTTGCTCCTGCTGTGGTGCGCGGCGCCCCTTGCGACATCGGCTCAAACGAAGTCACCCGGCACGCCTGCGCCCGCGGACGTGCCCACGCTGCCGGAGAACCTGTCCATCACGCCGAAGTTCGGTCAGACCCAGGAACTGTTTGCCTCGGATCGCGCCGAGTGTCAGCTCCGGGCGAAAGGGCAGACGGGCTTCGACGCGACGCAGTATGACGGTCGTGTGGCAGCAACAGACTACACCGCACGCCGTCGGCTGTACGGGCGCGCGATGGCGGCCACCAGCCAGATGGGGCTTTGGATTCAACGGCCGCCCGCCCGCATTTGGTAGTCAGGTGCGTCGATGACCTGCGTGTTAATGAGATCGACAGCAACTTGAGAGGAGATGCCGTCCTCCAAGTGACGTTTGTGAAAGTGGCTTGGTGCTGCAGCCCACTGAAATTATGTCGCGATTCTTCGACCACATCATCATTGCGCATGCATTCCGAAATGGACTCAATCAAACAGGTCGGGCTGGGATTGCGTGAGATACTCGACATCGCCACCAATACACTCCCTGATTGTCTGACTCTCGGATGACACTACCGATCTTCCATAAATAGTTGAGATGAGCTATGGTTTCGCCCGTCGCCATGCCAAGCGACTCACCCGTTATGGGACGAGCGAACAGAGAACCGAAGAGATCCACTGCGCGCCGAGGCTCGGCGAGATTCTCAATCAGCCGTTCCAAGCCCCGATGATGCCCGCTGACCAATTGATCGATTCGCGCATGGAGACCTTTGAACGGACTGTTATGGGCAGGCAATACCAGCACATCGTCCGGGACACGATGCTTGAGGCCATTCAGCGACACGAGCCAGTCGTGCAATGGATCCGCGTCCGGCTCTGTCGGATGCACCGAGACGTTTGATGTGATCCGGGGTAACACTTGGTCACCCGAAATCAGAAGCCTCAAGTCGGCACAGTACAGGCAGGCGTGTTCTGGAGAGTGGCCCTTGCCGATCACCACGGACCATTGATGACTGCCCAGCAGGAAGGTTTCGCCATCCGTGAGTCGACGAAAAGCAGCGGGCATGGGGTAGATCATTTCCCCGAATGAGCCGAATTTTTCCTTGTAGCGTTCGATCGCCTGTTCATCCCATCCCGCGGCGTGATAGAAATCGATCGCTTCAGCCGGTGCGGTGCGGCCCGTGTCGGCTGCCATTAGTCGACAGCTAAGGTATTCCAGCCGGCTCATCCACAGCCGCGCACCGAACCTCTCGGCGATCCAACCGGCCATCCCACAATGATCGGGATGCATGTGGGTTGCGATAACGCGCGTCACCGGCACATTGGCCATAATCGTGGCAAATGCCGTCTGCCACGCTTCCATTGTTTGTGCCGATCGTAGTCCGGTATCTACAATCGCCCAACCACCCTTGTCGGCGATGATCCACACGTTGATCCACTTGAGCGACGCAAACAACGGCATGCGCAGCCACATGATACCGGGTGCTATTTCAATGGCTGCGCCGGTCCCAGTCTCTGGTTCCGTCGCGAGTGGATAAATCAGCGTCGAGGAAACTGGCTCTTTCATGGAATCCGTGGCAAGCGGCGCAGGGGGCAATGTCGAGCGAGCAGCGGGTTGTCGAACATATTATTTTGGCCGCTTTCCGCGACGCGTTCTCTTTGCGCCAGCCCTGCGTACCGATTTGAGATAGTCGATGACCCGTGTCGGCCATGGCAAGGGTTCGCGGCTGATCTCATGGACTTGGCCGAAGTCCTTATGCGCCGGGTTGAGCAGAATGTTGTATCGCTTAGGCAAAACCGATGCCGGTACTTTTAATCCCACCGACGATCGCTCGCGTATCCACCGATCGCCGAACACCTGTACTCCAGACTGATAGGGCGGCCGTCGATCCCACCCGCTGGGCAGCGGGGCTGCGAACGGCGTGATGAGCGCATCATCGATTTCGAGGCACACCTGATAGATGTCATTGGGAACCAGATCCGGATCGAGATGGACCAGCGCTTCGAGCAGGGCGAGTTCGAGGCTCTCCGAGGCATACACCATCGCAATGCCTTTAGAGTTCCAGCGACCGCCGTATTTTTTGGCGCCCCGCCCGGACAACACCTGATCGAGAAAGTCCGCACGAGTCAGCCGCCACACCTGCATCGCTACACTCCCTCTCTGTGCGGAAGGTCGTAGCAGCGCCTAATACAGATCCCCGGATTCTATCCGGCCCAACTCATCTGCGACCAGAACCGCCCCGCCGTCCGTGCCCAAGAGCTCCAGCGGCGGTACGTCTTGCAGCACCCGGTTCGGCCGCTTCAGCCACTCCCGGGCCTGGTTCTCATCGCCAAAAGCTTCAACAGCCCGCTGCGCCACCCGCGCGATGCGCGCAATACGATCACTTTCTTCCGGACTCAGCACGCCCTGCTCCCGGCGACGCTGCGCCGTACGCTCATTGACCTGAATGAGCTGCATGAGCTTCTGGGTCGACTCGCCAAGAAATTCACCCAGATTCTCGATGGCAGCGTATTTAAACTGGAACGCCCGGGCAATCCGCCGTCCACGGAGCGCACTGCGGCTGTGCAGCGGGGTATACAGGACCCGGCGTCCGCCCAACAGCGCCAGAGGACTGGCCTGAATCAGGTGCTCTATGAAGCTCTGAGCGATTTCCGTCATTTTGTCGGTCTCGAACTGTCAAATTGACGGAGAGACTGTAGGCGAACGAAACCGCAAACGCAAGGACTTAAGGTAAGCGGCGTATTCGAGCGGCGGCGACGACAGCTTTCAGCCGGTTGTTTGTCGGCATCATGCCGAGAAGCGTATAGGGCCAGCAAACCGACCAGGAGTTCGCCGCCAAGGAGGCGACTCGGCCGCCGGCTGGATTCAAGACCAAGACCCTTAAATATTTCCGTACAGATTTCCGTACGGACGGTTTCAGCGAGTGGGCTACTACGCAAACCATTGTTTTTATTGGTGGACGGCTGGCCACCGAACTCGTAGTCTAGGTATCTATTTTCGCAGCAATTTTATCTCTCAGCTCCTCTGCGCAGTGACGACGTCCGCGGCGTAGTGCTACGTCAACAACGTTGATCCAGGAACACGCGAGGCGTGCGGACCCCATACAAGCGGCCATCGACAGCGCGGCAGCGATCAGACAACCATCGCGCGACCTCTTGTGCATGAAAAAGTTGCCGTTTCGAATGTGAACTTAATAATTTCTCGCCGAAACCTCTCTCGCAACGGCGACAAGTGGTCGGTCATGCGGGTGTATGTCGTGCGCTTGGCGCTCATGCTGCAATGGCTGCGATGTGTTCGCGTGCCTTCAACATGGCGGCCTCTTTGGCTTCCTCGCCAAATCCAAGTCCCTCTG
>WNFQ01001985.1_pt1 | contig 25591 bp, 18 predicted proteins | sample 5400171 | NCBI WGS metagenome assembly WNFQ01 (sample SAMN13153356, study PRJNA577476) | soil metagenome | isolation source: 20 cm soil under Madrone tree | place: USA:California | collected 2016-06-14
CCGCAGATCAGCGATCTTCTGAAAGAAGGACAGGAGGTTCTGATCCAGATCGCGAAAGAGCCGATCGGCAAGAAAGGCGCCCGGATCACCAGCCACATCGCCCTACCCGGCCGTTTTCTGGTGTACATGCCGACCGTGAACCACACGGGCGTGTCGCGCAAGATCTCCTCGGACGAGGAACGGCAGCGCCTGAAGCGCATCATCATCAGCGAACGCGAGAATGGGCAGGGTGGGTTTATCGTACGCACGGCCGCAGCGGGAGCTTCCGAGGACGAACTGCGTGCTGACATCCGATTCCTAAAGGGCTTGTGGCAGGAAATCAAGACCCGCGCCGAAGACTCCAAGGCCCCTGCGCTCATCTACCATGATCTGAATGTTGTGGAGCGCGTGTTGCGCGATCAGGTTACCTCCGACTTTTCCGCCATCTGGGTCGATACGGAACAGGAATACGAACGCATCCTGCGGTTCGCCAACCGCTTCCAGCCCGCTCTGGTGCGGCGGGTGAAGCTCTACACCAAGGAAACGCCACTATTCGAACAGTTTGGCCTGAAAGAGGAAATCGATAAGGCGCTGAAGTCCAAAGTCTGGCTGAAGAGCGGCGGCTACATCGTTATCAATCAGACCGAAGCGCTGGTCGCGATCGACATCAATACCGGGAAGTACGTCGGCAAGACGGCCCGACTGGAAGACACCATCGTGAAGACCAACGTGGATGCGATCAAGGAGATCGTCCGCCAGATCCGCTTGCGCGATCTGGGCGGCATTATCGTGATCGACTTCATCGACATGGACGAACGCCGCAACCGTCAGAAAGTCATGCAGGCGCTGGAAGAGGAATTGCGCAACGATCGTGCGCCGTCGAAGGTCCTGCAATTTAATGATTTCGGTCTGGTCGCGATCACACGCAAGCGGGTCAAGCAATCGCTCGAACGCACCATTGGGTCGCCTTGCCCGTACTGCGAGGCAACCGGCTTTGTGAAGTCGGTGACCACCGTCTGCAACGAGATTTACGTCGAGATGCGCAAGATGGCCAAGCACCTCGAGCGGCAGGACGTGATGTTGCGCGTGAATCCGGAAGTTGCTAAGGCGCTGAAGACCCAAAATGGCCGATGGCTGAACGAAATGGAAGAACTGACAAAGCGCACGATCATCGTGAAGTCTGATCCCGCGCTGCACGAGGAGCAGTTCGACATCAACTAATTTTTCAGAAAATGGAGCGACCGGCGTCCTCACCCCTCGGGCCGGGCGAAAGCCCGGCTTTTCCATCCGTACCTAAGCCGACTTCAGCGGGAATTGGATCTCCAGCATGCCGTCCAGGTGAATCTCGCGCTTGGCTCCGGCCAGCCGATCGCCTCGAACCTGCATCCATCTCCGGATGGCGCCATAGGCCTGTTCGGCATCGTCCTCGTCCAGCCCAGAGTAGGCGCACGCGACCGTTACTTGGGGGAAGCTGCTGCAATTCGTAGAAACGCCGGTTCGGGACTGTGTCCTTCACCTCCACAAAGGGCTCTCCGTCGATCGATCCGGAGTCCGCGCAGCGATGCCACAGTACTCCGCGCAGGCTGCCAATCGAGTCTGCCGGCAACGCATCCAGCAATTCCCGCTCGTGGGACCTAGCAGTGAGGAGAAAAGAAGATGATCCCAACCAGAGCATCGAAGTTGCTTGCGCGCGTGCTGATGATGATGTGCACGGCGATTGCTGTACCAATTTCTTTTGCGCAGGGTGGTGGAAACGTAGCTCGCATAGTCGTGTGGCAAGCGAAGCCGGGCATGGACCGAGATTTGGAGGAAGGCTACAAACGCCACCTCGAATGGCACCGTAACAACGGTGATCTCTGGAGCTGGTACGGCTGGAACATTGTTTCCGGGGAGCGCGACGGATATTTTGTCGATGGCACGTTCTTCCACACCTGGAAGGATCTCAATTCGCCGGTGTCACCGGCGGCGGATGGGGCCGATGCAGCTGTCCACGTGTCTTCGTACGGGGATGTCCGCTCGGCGGCCATCTGTGAAGCCGTTCCGACCCTCACCGACCTCAGGGCCCAGCAGTTGGTGTCGCCGTTACTGACTTTTGTCACGTCGGTGTGCAACCGGGCCGAGCGGCCAATTCGAGTCGCTCATCGGGGAGAGCCTTCAAAACATTCCGGACGGCTCCCCGAAACATGCCTTTCTCCGCCCGGTCAACGGTGTAAGTGACTACCTTCTGTTGTTGCCGAGCGAACAAACGTCCGACCTCGCGACCCAAGCTGATTTTACGTCTCACTTGCTGGAAGCCGTCTACCACAACGCGAAGACCTCCGGGTTAGTCAATCACTACCGAACCGAGACGGGACGATACCGTCCCGACCTGAGCTCCACACCCGATAACAAACCAAAATAAATCCGCGAGGAACGCCGCGTTGTAGTGCTGCAATTACGAGGAGACCGAATGCCAACTGATCCGAAATTTCAGCTACTAGCGCCTGAAACTATGGCAAACCGCTCCGATATTCGCATGTGGCAAGAGTTGACGGCGGAAGAATCGTACGTATCGCCGGGCAAGTCGCTCTGGACAAGGCCGGCAACGTGGTGGGCAAAGGAAACTTTCGTGCCCAGGTTCAACCGGCGTTCGAAAATCTGAAGTCTGCCGTAGAGGCGGCGGGAGGTAGTTTCCGCGATAACGTGAAGTTAAACAGCCACTTCCTGGACCTCTCCTGCGGCCCCGTGTACCGGGAGATACGCGATCGGTATATCGCCGCGAAAAAATCCATCGACGAGCACGGCAATCCAGGTCAGCGCTTTTTCGGCCGGACTTCTTGATCGAAGTCGAGGCGATGGCGGTGGCGCCCTGAATTGGTTTGGGTTCCGAAAGGAAGAGGATGGAGTTATGCGACCGCCAGCGTCTTCACGACAAACTCGGCCCGCTCCCGAAGCTTCTGCATCGAATTTTGTACGGCGTCGGCGTGCGCCGTGTCCCCGCCGTCCTGGGCGTGGGTCACAACCTGTTCCCCAGCCTCGTGTACCGATCGTGCGACATCCAACAGCACCATCAGCGCGTCGGCACGCAGTTTCCACAGAGATGTCGAGGGCTGGCACCGTTTCAGTTCTTCCAGTTCCGTCTGCATACGTGCGATCACGGCTACGCTTCGCAACAAGGCGTGCCCGACTTCGGCGCGCAAGCTTTTCTCTTCCAGATAGTCGGCGCAGTAAGCTTCTACCTCGGCCGGTGTGAGGTTCAGATTGAAGAACCGCATCGGCACAACCTGGCGGAACTTTGGATCTGCTACCCGCACGAAGATCCGGATGGACTCCTCCACTCGGCGGAGTTTTGCTTCCTCCAGCGAGAGCTGTTGCGCGGTGACCGGCAGGGCCACGGGTTTTGCGGAGGACACCGGCTGTGTCCCCGTACGGGCTGGTTTGGCGGCGGCCGCCGTCCCACCTGCGCCTTTCGCAACCATTGCTGCAGGGCTCGCCCGGCGAATTCGTGGACGCTTGTCGATTTCCTTCTTCAGCTTGGAAACCCTGCGAAACTTGTCGAGGGCGGCCACGTAGTCGATCTTGAGCAACTCTCCTTCTTCCAGAGCCTGTACGTGTTCCACCGTGACGTCCACGCCGTCGATGTTACTCAAAATGCTGCCGCCCAGGTCTTCGACTGCACGGGCAAAGTTCTTGATTTCGGAAATTGCTGAACGGAACAGTTCATCGAATCGTACGCCGAGGACGCAATTATAGGGAGCGATGGTAGCCAACACCCCCGGATGAGAGAACGACCGCCCAAATGATTGTTTCAACTCCCGCACCCGGGAAAGGATGCCTGAATCAATCACCGCATTGAAGTTCTGGAATCCCTGGATCTGCTCACGCAGCGGTTCGAATTCCCGGAGCAACTGTACGTGCTCCTCGGGCAGAAGCGGAGTGTCCGAATCGGCGAGGATTTCGATGAGCGCGATCTCAAAAGGCGAAAGAGGCAGCGCTCCATCGAGGCCGTAACCACTCCGTCCCCATTGACCAGGAACGCGCGGATGGCGATATAGGAAAGTTGCGACCAGGTCCGTTTTGTCACGATCGGCATCTGTGAAGTCGCGTTTGCGCGTGTAATAACGCATTAGAGCTTCGGCGATTTCCGGGTCGGTATCGGGGGTCAGAGCATGCCGAACCATCGAAGGCGTGATCGCCATGTCGAGCAGCTGCAGCCAGCGGTGCATCTTGCCGAGGATTTCGCGGAGGTCAGAGCTAGCCTGATGAATGGCCTCATTCTCCAGTCCTGGATGTACCGGCAGCTCGCCGTGCAAATAGTCGCGCAGCAGCTTCTGGTAGAAGCCGCTCACGTTCGCCAGGATGGACAACTCCCACTTCGGGTCTTCGACCAAAGGCGTACTCCTTGCAGCGACCGACCTGAGCTCACAACTATCGGTAATGCAAGGGTAACCGAGGTCCATGAAAACGAAACCTTACTTCAGTGCACGCACTTCCACGTGGAGAACCCTTTGTTTTCCAGCCAGATAAGGCGCCCATTTCGGTGTGGGAGGGCACCTTCAAGCAAGCAAGCACCCCGGGAAGAGGTCCGACCCTGTGTCTACCACTTAAGTTATTGATTAAATGATATTTAATTCCAGTCGGAGTGTTCGACGGGCGCGCTTAGTCAAACACAACCGTCTTCTTGCCGTATAGCAGGACGCGATTGTCGATATGCCAGCGCACGCCGCGCGAGAGTACGACCTTTTCCAGGTCGCGCCCCTTCTGGATCAAGTCTTCCACGGAATCGCGGTGGGAGATTCGTACGACGTCCTGCTCAATGATAGGGCCATCGTCGAGTACTTCGGTAACATAGTGGCTGGTGGCTCCGATCAATTTCACCCCGCGCTGGAATGCCTGGTGATAGGGCTTGGCGCCGACGAATGCCGGCAGGAAGGAGTGGTGGATGTTGATGATGCGATGCGGGAAGGTCGCGACGAATTCGTTCGACAGTACTTGCATGTACCGCGCCAGCACGGTGAAGTCAGCATCATGCTCGCGGATGAGCGCGATCTGCTTCTGTTCCGCTTCGCGCTTGTTCTCTTTGGATACGGGAACGACGAAGAACGGAATTTGATAAAAGTCCGCGATCGGCTGATTGTCGGCGTGGTTCGAAATGATCAGCGGGATATCGCAGTTCAGTTCCCCGACTTTGTGGCGATACAACAGATCGACCGCGCAATGGTCGTACTTCGAAACCAGGATTGCCATCTTCTTGCGCTCGCCGGGTTGCGCCAGACGCCAATCCATGTTGAACTTCTGGGCTATCGGGCCGAACTGTTGGGCGACCTGCGAGAGTGGGATGTCGAAATCGGTGGGGTCAAACTCCACGCGCATCAGGAACCACGCAGACTCTGCGTCGGTGTGTTCGTCGGTGTGCAGGATATTGCCGCCGTGCTTGTAGATGAAGTCCGAGACCGTTGCCACTAGCCCCTTCCGGTCGGGACAACTGATCAATAGCACTGCGGTGGTCTTCATAGACATTGAATTTCTCACCGGCCGCGAGGGTGGCAGCAGGCCGCTTTCTAATTCAGCGGCCTATCGATTCTTCAAGTCTTTCAGGATCTCGCGTGCGGCGTTCGCCCCGGAACCGCCCGTCAAGCCCGCGCCGGGATGGGTTCCACTTCCGCACAAATAAAGGCTCTGGAGTGGTGTGCGATACCGTGCCCAGTCTAGCAGTGGACGCATGGTGAAGAACTGATCGAGCGCCAATTCACCGTGAAAAATCTGACCTGCGGTGAGGCCGTAAGTGTCTTCCAGGTCTTTGGGCGTTATGACTTGCCTGGAGAGCACCAGTTCCGGCAAATTCGGCGCGTACTGCGCCAGCGTTTTCACCACGGTATCGCCCAGTGGGCCGCGTTGTGTTTCCCAGTCGCTCTTAAGATTGTAGGGCGCATATTGCATGTAGATGGACATCACGTGCTGGCCGCTCGGTGCGAGCGTCGGATCAGTGAGTGAGGGGAGCGTCACTTCCAGATACGGCTGTTTCGAGAAATCTCCGTACTTCGATTCGTCGAACGCGCGTTCCAGGTAGTCGATACCATGGCTAATCTGGATGCGTCCCGAGAGCGCAGCGCGATTACTGTTTGGGAGGGCAGTGAAGTTCGGCAGGGTGCTTAACGCCAGATTGACCTTGGCCACAGTACCCATCATGCGGTAGTGCTGCAACTTCTGCGCGAAGTCGGGTGAAAGCTGAGTCGGGTCAACCAACTTCAACAGTGTCCGCTTCGGATCGGCATTGGAAATGAGGGCCTTCGCGGGAATCTCTTCGCCGGACTTCAACACGACCGCGGTGGCGACCCCGTCTTTGACTCGAATCTCAGCGACCTCCGCATTGGTCCGGATCTCCGCACCAGCCGCTTTGGCTGCCGAAGCCATCGCTTGCGTCACGGAGCCAATGCCTCCGGCCACGAAGTGAGCCGAACCCGCGGGATGTGAATCTCCCGCGCCACGTAGCAGCAGCACGAGCGCGCTGCCCGCAGACCATGGTCCCAAGAAAGTTCCGAAAACCCCGCGCGCCGCAATTGTCCCGCGCAGCAGGTCAGTCTCGAAATATTCAGCGACCAGGTCGGCTACGGCCATCGGTCCCCAACGAAGGAGGCGATACAGATCCTTCTTTCCGAGCTTGCGAAGGGCGCGCCCGGTCTGCAGCATGACCCACAAGTCACTCTTGCTGGGATCGTCGATATTTGGCGGGGTAAGCCTCAGTGCGTCGCCGATCACGCTGCCCATCTTGCGGATGGATTCCTGTAGCTCGGGGTACTTGGCAGAATCCTTCGGGGAAAATTTGGCGATCTCTTGTGCAGATTTCTTGGAGTCGTTGTATAGGCTGAGAGCACGGCCATCGGGCGTGAGCGATACAACGCTGATCTCCGGCGTGATCAGTTTCAACCCGTGCTTTTCCAGTTGCATGTCGCGCACGATGTCAGGACGAATTGGCCCTGTAGTATGCGCGAGCGTGGAGCACTTGAAGCCCGGGTGGAACTCTTCTGTAATCGCTGCTCCGCCGACTTGCGCCCGGCGCTCGAGCACGAGCGGTTTGAATCCAGCCTTGGCCAGGTAAAAGGCGGTGACCAGGCCGTTGTGGCCGCCACCGATGATGACGACGTCGCGTCTCTCGGCCATGGTCTAGGCAGCCCCCTTGAGGTCTTTGAGAATCTCGAGCGCCGAGAGGCGCCCCGGAGCGCCCATGATGCCCCCTCCAGGGTGCGTAGCCGATCCGCACATGTAGAGGTTCTTGATGGGTGTGCGGAACTGGGCCCATCCGGCGACCGGCCGCAGAAAGAAGAGTTGCTCCAAGGAAAGCTCGCCCTGAAAGATATTGCCTTCGGTCAGGCCGAACTCCCGTTCCAGATCGAGGGGCGTGACAATCTGCCGGTGTAGGATGATGTCGCGGATGTTCGTTGCGTATTCAGCGATTGTGTCGATCACCGTATCGCCGAAATGATCGCGTTCTGTGTCCCAGTTCAATCCGGGCGCGAGCTTGTAGGGGGCGTACTGCACGAAGCACGACATCACATGCTTGCCGGGAGGCGCTACCGACGGATCCGTCAGCGATGGAATGACCATGTCGATATAAGGACGGCGCGAGAAGTGGCCGTACTTCGCATCGTCGTAGGCACGCTCCATGTACTCGACACTGGGCGAGATCGACATCGCGCCGCGTAGATGCACGCCTTCGCCCGGCATGCATTTGAAATTTGGTAGTCCGTCGAGAGCGAGGTTCACTTTCCCGGAGGAGCCGCGGTATTTGTACCGCCGTACTTCATCGAGGAAATCCTCGGCGATGTTACCTGTGTCGAGAAAATCGATAAAAGTGTGCTTGGGATCGACGCTGGACGAGACTATGTCGGCATAGATCTCGTCGCCATTGCCGAGAACTACACCCTTCGCTTTTCCGCCTTTGACGAGAATCTTTGCGGTTGGGGCCTGCGTGCGAATCTCCACGCCAGCTTCGCGGGCCGCGTCGGCAATCGCATTGGAAATAGCGCCGGTTCCACCGCGCGCGAACCCCCAGGCGCGGAAGGCTCCGTCGATTTCCCCCATGTAGTGATGAAGGAGGACGTAGGCGGTCCCGGGCGAGCGCACTCCCAGAAATGTTCCGATGATCCCGGAGGCGGACATGGTGGCCTTGAGCACATCGGTCTCAAACCATTGGTCGAGGAAGTCGATCGCGCTCATGGTCATCAACTGAACCTGGTTGTATTTGTCCCCGCTGGAAAGGTCCTGGAAGCGGCGGCCGATGAAGAGTAGCTTCATCAGTTCCTTTGGATTGAGCGTGGCTGGATCGGGCGGTACCATGCCGAGAATCGGTTTCACGAAGCGACACATGGCTTGCATGGCCTTGCCGAATTCGTCGTAGGCCTCGGCATCAAGCTTGGAGTGTCGCGCAATCTCGCGTTGCGTCCTGCCGTGGTCGTTGACCCGCCAGAGATAGTCGCCACTCGGCATGGGTGTAAAGGTCCCATCGAGTGGCAGGATTTCCAGACCGTGACGGGGCAGATCGAGATCGCGGATGATCTCCGGCCGTAACAGCGACACCACGTAGGAGCACACCGAGAATTTGAAGCCCGGGAACACTTCTTCGGTGACGGCCGCGCCCCCGAGCACGTGGCGACGCTCGAGCACCAGAACTTTTTTCCCGGCCTTGGCCAGGTAGGCGGCGTTGACGAGGCCGTTGTGACCTCCGCCGATCACGATGACATCATATGCTTTAGCCATTAGCTCCTAGCCTTTAGCTTCCAGCGTGCTGCAATTGAGGGGTTAGTGATGAAGACACGACTGCGCGCGGGGGCCCGTGATCAGAGTCCGCTGGGAAGGACGGTCCAGTTACGGATAACACTCCATGGAGATGTCATGCTTGAATCACGAATCAAATGACTCGCCATTCTACTGGGAAGCTGTCTTTTTGTCTCTAGACTTGCAAATGGCGCGTGACTACCAGTCAGCAGAGTTTGAGATTGCTGGGCGAGCGGGCGGATGAATATAATCCAGCGTCGGACAGCCTTGTCGTTGAGCATTGCTCATCGAGCATTTCGGGGCTTTCTCGGCAAACGGTATGAACCACTAGGGACACGAAGGTACACGAAGGAAAACCATCGAGGATCAGCTTGCCCATCGGAACAGCATTTCACGAAAGAACGTTTCCTCTCTGTCACAGCCTGAACTACCGCGAATGGGCTGGCTACTACACAGTCAGTGTGTACGAAGTCCATCACGAGCATGAGTACAACGCCATTCGCAATGCCTGCGCGGCCATCGACATCTCCCCCCTTTACAAGTATCTGGTCACCGGCAAGGATGCCACCAAGCTCGTCAACCGCGTCATTACGCGCGACATTAACAAAGTTTCTGTGGGGCAGGTGATCTACTGTTGCTGGTGCGATGAAGACGGCAAGGTGATCGACGACGGCACCATCTCGCGCCTGGACGAGAATGTGTATCGGTGGACCGCCGCCGATCCATGCTTGCGCTGGTTTCGGCAGAACGGCTTGAATATGGATGTCCAGGTCGAGGACATTTCGGAGCAGGTGGCCGCACTTGCGCTGCAGGGACCGACTTCGGGCAAGCTGCTGAAGACCATCACAGATGCGGATATTGCGGACCTCAAGTATTTCCGCGTGACTCACGGCCGGATCAACGGTGTGAAGGTAGACATCTCGCGCACCGGGTACACGGGGGACTTGGGCTACGAAATCTGGGTTCCCTGGCAGGAGGCTGTGAAAATTTGGGATGCCCTGATGGACAAGGGCAAGCAATTCGATATTCATGCCGCTGGAATGCTGGCGCTAGACGTCGCGCGCGTGGAAGCAGGACTTTTGCTGATTGAAGTCGATTACACCAGCTCTAGGAAGGCGCTGATCGCGGCGCAGAAATTTTCTCCATACGAACTCGGCTTCGGCAAGATGGTGCACCTCGATAAGGAAAACTTTATCGGTAAACGGGCTCTGCAAAACGATCAACGAAATGGTGTGCCACGCCAATTGGTCGGATTGGAAGTGGATTGGGTGGAAGTGGAGGAGCAGCACGACAAGTTCGGTCTGACTCCGGCAGCGCCCACGCAGGCCTCGCGGGTTCCTGTGCCCATCTACGTGGGGGACAAGCAGGTGGGAAAGGCAACGACCACCACGTTCTCGCCGCTTCTCAAGAAGTTGATCGCCTTGGCGAGTGTGGAGACAGCGCACTCCAAGCCCGGAACCAAACTACAGATGGAATTGACGATCGAGGCTCGACGATTGAAGACCACCGCGACCGTAGTAAAGTTGCCCTTCTTCAATCCCCTGCGCAAGACCGCCGTACCGGCCTAAGAAAACCACACCAAAGCGAAATGCGAACGGCACGGAGGAGTGAATTCTCCGTGCTCTTTTCGTCGAAGCAAAAACGGGGCACACAGTGTGTGCCCCTCCCCCAGAGCGCTTCGGGTGTGCCCCTAATTGCTCCACCCTTAGCGTAAAGACGCTGCCAGAATCACGTCATGCGGACTGAAGTCCATCGCGACCTCAGACTCAGCGGCGGTCTTCGGCAACTGGCGCCCCCGCTCGCTGCCCTCTGTCCAAATCTGCGACAGAAAGTAGCGGTTTCCGTAGCACCGGAACACCAGCTTGGTGCGCGCAGACGGTGCATTCGATTGCGCGTAGCTCGCATTTACGAGCTTGATGGCCTTGTTGTTAGTCCCGCGAATCACAAGTGTGCCACCCAGGCCGACGGTCGAGATCGTGTAGGCGCCCGCGGGCATGACACTGCGGTTTACAACGAACTTGAACGGAACATCAGCGTTGATCTGGTGAGTCTGCGCGAATGCCGATCCGGCCACCAACAGCAGGCTCAGCACGCTGACGATAGTNNCGAGACCCCAATGCTTCGTATGTTTTAGTACTGTCCGTCCCCACACCCCGCGTCGGTGTTGATCACCGAAGTCGCCTTCTGTTAAGGCACGCCGCATGCCAACCGAGGTCCCCGCAGTCGGCGCGATCGTCGCATTCGGTCCAAGTCGTTGATTTGGTGACGCGTTGCTTTTAGCGGCACATTTCATGCGTGGAACTTGCAACGCCAGAGGCCGCGTTTTCACTAACCCATAGGTTAATGGCATTCGCCGTCCGGTTAATGTTGGACCCATGACTTCAGAAAAACGCGCGTGCATCGGCAACTCAAGTGTGCTAAAGGATCGAGATACAGGTTGTGTTATGACTCCCTCCACCAACGGCCATCCCAAACTCGTGGGTATTTCCGGCCCCCTGAAGGACCACAGAGTTTCGGTTGTATCTGAGGTCTCGATCGGACGCGAGCCAACGAATCACCTTTGGATTACAGATCCGGCATTGTCCCGGCAACATTGCGCGATTCGTCGTGTCGATGGACAGGTCACAATTTGTGATCTCGGCAGCCGCAACGGAACTCTCGTAAACGGAAAAAGAATCAACGAACAGGTACTACGTCATCGCGACCAGGTATCGATAGGTGACTCGGTGCTGGTGTTTCTGACGGAAGGAGAAGTCTCGCAGTCTCAGGGCAGCAAAGTTGAACTAACTGAGACTGCGGAATTTGTGATCACACCAACATTGCTTCATGCCGCGGATGCGATTTACCTGCAGCCGGATAGAATTGTCGCGGAGCTGCCGGAAACAGACCGCGTAGCTCGGGATCTGAACACGCTGCTCAAAATTGCAAACGGGATTGGATCCATCCGCGACCGAGAAGCGCTTACTTGGCAACTACTCGGCATGGTCTTCGACGTGGTACCCGCTGAGCGTGGTGCGATCTTGCTTTTCAGCGATGGCCCAGAGAACCTTGAGTCGGCGAGTGCCTGGGATCGGGTGGAAGGGCCGGGAAGTCCGGTGCGGGTCAGTCGTAGCGTCGTCCAGAGGGTGTTGTGCGAGCGGGCTGGGTTACTGGTTCGAGATGTGGACATGGATCACTGTTTTTCCAAGACTCCAACTCTGAAGAGCCTGCAGATCCGCTCCTTGGTATGTGTGCCTTTGACGGCAGCCGACAAGATGATCGGAGTGATCTATCTGGATAGCCGAAAGCCCACCCAGCAATTCGATCAGAACCATTTGCAGGTTATGACCGGAGTCGCCAATCTCACCAGCCTCGCACTGGAAAACATCCGCCATTGGGAAGAACTGCGTGAAGAAAACCGGAGCCTTCGTGCGGAGATTGATTTGGAGCACGACATGGTGGGCTCGAGTGCCCGGATCCGCGAGATTCTCGATATCATTCAGCGGGTGGCGCCGACGACATCTACAGTCCTGATCCAGGGCGAGAGCGGTACCGGGAAAGAGTTGGTGGCGCGCGCGATTCACTCCAACAGCCCGCGCGCTGAGCGTCCTTTCGTCGCCATCAATTGTGCGGCCTTGACCGAGTCATTGCTGGAGAGTGAGTTGTTTGGTCATGAAAAGGGCGCCTTTACAGGAGCGCACACGCAAAAAAAGGGAAAAGTTGAGGTCGCCGATGGCGGGACGCTGTTTCTAGACGAAATCAGCGAACTCGCTCTCGGGTTGCAGGCCAAACTCCTGCGCGTTCTGCAAGAACGCGAGTTTGAGCGGGTAGGTGGGACACGTTCGATCAAGGCCGATGTCCGGGTGCTGGCGGCCACCAACAGAAGCTTGCCAGAATGCGTGCAGGGCGGCAGTTTCCGGGGGGATCTCTTCTATCGCCTGAACGTGGTAACGATCACAACACCGCCATTGCGTGATCGTCGCGAAGACATTGCAGCGCTGGCGGAGAGTTTCGTCGGGAAGGCCAGTAAGAAGTGCAACGTCCGGAGGAAACGTCTCTCGCAAGCCGCACAAGCCTTGCTGATGCAGTACGACTGGCCCGGCAATGTGCGCGAGTTGGAGAATGCCATCGAGCGCGCGGTGGTTCTGGGTGCGGCCGATGAGATTTTGCCCGAGGATCTGCCCGATGCGTTGCTTGAGACCTCGTCCTCAGTGTCCAATGTGGAGGCGAAGTACCTCGGGGCGGTCAAAGAGAACAAGAAGCAACTGGTGCTACAGGCGTTGGAGCAGGCGAATGGATACTATGTCGACGCTGCGAAAATTCTGGGATTGCATCCAAACTCCTTGCTTCGCTTGGTTCGAAATCTCGGACTGAAGTCTGTCGTCAAACAAGGCAACATGCCGCCCGCTACGAATTGAGGATGTGATTGTCCCTGCTACCGAACGCCTTTCGTGAGACTCGCCCAACCCCGACGAATTCTTGGGCCGTAGAAAATTGCCACGCCGATGAGGACGAGTAATCCGGATGAGCCCACGATCTTGAACACAGCGAGCGGTTTGTTGGGCTCGTCGGGTTGGGGAAACACGGAAATCCCAATCGTTAGAGTCGTCGTAACCAGGCCAATGATCGCAACCAGCCTGGCTACCGGCTTTCCACCGGGTACCCGGATCACGTCAGGCCCAGCGGGGTCGGACTGCAATTTGTACATCGCGGCGAACAAGTACAAGTAGGGAATGAAATAGGTGATCACGCCCATACTCACCAGCACGTCATAGGCGCCCTTGATGCTGGTGCCCGCCTGGCCGAGGAAGATGAACACGATTCCAAAGACGAACTGCGTGAGTAGTCCGACCCAAGGCGTTTTCCACCGGGGATGCAGTGCGCCAAACACCGGCGGGAGAAAGCGATCGATGCCCGCGACAAAAGGCAAACGAGCCACCGCAGCAAGGTACGCGCCAGCCGCGCCCACGCTGCTCAAAGCAATCAGAAATGCCGTAAACGGGATGACGTTTTCAAGTCCCACCTTGTGGGCCGTGCTTGCGATTGCCTGCATGAGTCCCTGAAGATTCCCAACTTCGGAAGCCGGCAACGCTACCAGCACGCCGACAGTGCCCAGAATGTAGCAAAGCGTAACCGTGACTCCGGCTAGAAAAAGCGCCCAGGGGATAGCGCGACGCGCATTCTTGATTTCGTCTCCCATCAGAGACGCGGTCTCGGAGCCTGCGAACGCGTAGATCAGGACCGACCAGAAAATCATGTCGTTGAGATGCGTGCGCGGGGTCATCGAGTGCACGGTGAATGAGGTGGCTGATCCGAACCGGTGCCATGCGGCCGCACCCATGACGAGGATGATGACCACGGGGATCCACATTGCCAGGGCTCCAAGGTTGTGCAGCCAGGTGCCCACGTCCAGTCCCCAGATGTTCAGTAGAGTTGCGACTGTAAGCGCGAGGACCGAAAAGACGATGTAGAAAGAGGTATTGCCGGACAGATGCGACCACGAATTCGGACGAATATAGAGCGCATTGCTGGCGGCGAAATAGAGTACGGCGGGAAAGTACGGCAGATTGCAGGTCCAGTAAGTCCACGCCGTGATGAAGCCAGCAAAGTCGCCGAACGCACGCTTGCTCCACACGTAGATGCCGCCCTCGTTGGGGTAGCGCGACGAAAGCTCGAGAACCGACAGGGCCAAGGGCGTATAGAAGGCCAGCCACGCCCCGACCCAGATCACGATAGAGCTCGGGCCTGCGGTTGCCGCCGTGGCGATCCAACGCAGGCTGATTCCGGTGACGACGTAGAACAGAATCAGGTCGCGAAATCCCATCGCCTTCTTCGGACGATTGCGATCTTCGGCCTCGGCGACGGAGACGCCGGGGCCGAGCAGACTGTGGCTCTCAGGTGGTTCACCCGGTTTGGCGGGGTCGGCCAAAATGTGTGTGTCCGGAAGTCAGCCTTCGCCGCAACGTAGCAGAGGCTGAGAACAGATAACATCCTGGTGACGTCAAGGACAAGTTGAAACTTGCTGGTGGTCCGGGCAGCGACCTTAGGAATGGTGAGGCAAGGTTACCGGGTCGCACGCCACGAGAGCAGCTTCCTGTACCTGTAGGATCTTACGCACTAGCGTTTCCGTCGAGAAGGGCTTGTTCAGGAGAATGGCATCGATGCCAATGCCGGCATTTTCAAGAGCCGCCGCCTCGGTGTAGCCCGACATGAAAACCACGGCGAAGCCCTTTCGCTTGCGGCGAAGTTTCTCGACCATTTCGGGGCCGCCCATCCGCGGCATCACGATATCCGTGACCACAACGTGAATCTCGCTCGGGTGCCGATCCGCGACGACCAGCGCTTCCAGCCCGCTTCCTGCCTGCAGAATGTGGTAGCCCGAACGCTCGAGTGCTTTGGCGGCGAGCGCCCGCAAGGGCACCTCGTCTTCCACCAGAAGAATCGTGCCGTGTCCTCGAGCGATCTCGCCAGTCTGCTCTGGCGGAGGGGTCGAAACTGATTGCTCAACCGCGGGAAGATAGACTTTGAACGTAGTTCCAACGCCCACCTCGCTGTAAACCGAGAGGTGTCCCTTGCTTTGTTTCACAATCCCATAAACAGTGGCAAGACCGAGTCCTGTACCTTTCCCTGCTTCCTTCGTGGTGAAGAATGGTTCGAAGATGTGAGTCAGAGTTTCGCTGTTCATGCCGCACCCGCTATCCGTGACTGCCAGGAGCACGTAGGGTCCGGGAACGACTTCACTATGGAGAGCGGCATATTCTTCGTCTAAAGTGCAAAGCTGTGTTTCGACAATCAATTTGCCGCGTCCCGGCATGGCGTCGCGGGCATTGACGGCGAGATTCATGATTACCTGCTCGACCTGCCCCGGATTGGCTTTCACGCGCCCGATTTCGTCTGACAGACTCGTCAACAGTTCAACGTTCTCTCCCAGGAGCAGGCGAAGCATCTTGAGCATGCCGCGCACGGTGTGATTGAGATCCAGAACCTGCGGTTCGACAACCTGCTTGCGGCTGAATGCGAGCAACTGGCTAGTCAGTCCGTTGGCGCGTTCAGCGGCCCGTTTGATCTCTTCGATCTGATGGCGACTCTCTGCAGGGACAGATTCAAGCAGCAGGTCGCTGTATCCCTTGATGATCATCGTCAGGTTGTTGAAGTCGTGCGCGACACCACCCGCCAGTCGGCCAACCGCCTCCAGTCGAGCGGAACGCAGCATTCCTTCTCTGGAGAGGAGAAGGCTTTTCCTCATCTGCTCGAAAGCGCGCGTGAGTTCGGCAACTTCGTCCCGACCCTTCACCTTAATACTGAATTCGAAATCGCCCTTTTCCATCTGACGGCTTGCATGGACCAGGTCTTCCAGAGGACGAGTAATTTGTCGAGACAAGAAGAAGCCCATCACGGCGCTGGTGAGGACAGCGATTGCTCCCAGCATCACCAGCATCTGGTTCAGGGAGCCCAAGAAGCTCGTGGCTTGATCGTAGGATCGTAAGGAGTACAGACGGATCGGGTGATCGCCTGGCAAATCGATAAAACTGCCGAGATAGCGTTCGCCGCTGATGTCCAGCTCCTGGTTCAAGTGTCCGAGGCTTGCTGATTGTGCGAGCCAGTTCTGGAAGTCTGGCCAGAGCGAGGGGTGGAGCGAACTTGCCAGCACCGTGCCATCACGTTCAAAGACCAGAGCACCATCGCTGAGGGATTCTGCGCCGGCCACGGATTGGGGAGTCACTTCTTCGCCCAAAGCGAGTCGCCCAAGGAATCGGCGCTCCGCGCCCGCTCCGGCTGTGATTGGCGCCAAGTGCAGGGAATAGAGCTGACCATCGACCAGCCACCAATCCTGTTTGCCGTGCGATCCGCCCAATAACTACCGTCCGCTCGGGGTCGGGACGGCGCCGGACTTGGAATGGACTGCGAGCAATTCACCGCTGGCGCTTTCCAGAAGCAATAGATCCGCGCCACTGGTGCGAAGAATCGACTCCGAACCATCCTGAATGGTTGGGATATCGCCCGTCGACATCAGCGCTTTCAAACTGGGCAAGTTCGCCATGAGGGCCACGCTTTGTTCGGCCTGTTGCCGGCGCACGTCTTCAACCTTGCCATATACCGTCAATTCAGTATGGAGGGTAGTAGCGAGATCCGCCAACACGTGGGCCCGCAGACGTACCTGGATAAGCGCGAGGACAGCTCCTGTCAGCAGGAACACCACTGCCAGCAACGAGAGCAGCAGCCTGGTTCGAAGATGCTGGATGGATCGGGTAAACATCAGGGTTGAATGAAGCTTAACGGTCACCGAGTGGGGAGGCTAGGCACTCTGGTAACGTCCCCAACACACACCGGTAACGTTGCCTGCCACCGCTCGCGGTCCGCAGCCGCGCTCTTCCTGCTTATCTGATTTGCGATGAATTGGCGGTTAGAACTGCGCTGGACTCCACACCAGGGACTCCCTGGCGAGGTCGTAGTCCCACCGTTGTGCAGCGCTGCTGAAGACCATTGACCGGAAGCCAATGAGCTGGGCCCCGCTGCACACTGCGGACGAGTTGACGAAGGCGTAGATCTCGCGTCGCCCGGCTCCTTGCCACTCAATGCGCAAAACATCGCGTTGATCGCCGTCCAGCTGGACTCGCGCATCAATGCCGGCCTGCCGTAGCTGGTGCTCGATGCCGGTCGCAAAGGCGGAGCGTGCTTCCATAGTAGGTTTCGCTAACGTCGCCGTGCTGGCCTGCGAACGCGCCAGGGACGGTTGTCCGAGCGAAGTCAGCAGCAAGAGGATGGCCAGCGCCAGGTAGCGGCTCGCCGAGATTCGGAGATTCGATTGGATGGTTTTCATAACGTATGAACCAAGGCCAGAAGAATATCCCGAGCCCGCAAAGGGCCCTAGATCACCGTGGTAACGTCGTCCATATGTAAAAGCAAACCGCTTGACGCTGGAAGTTTGCAAACACCGTACGCTGAGGGCCGTAACCTGTCAATGTTAGTGAGATGGACCGGGTAACGGTTTACAACTCCGCACGTCCAACCCACCGCGGTCCATTCAGACCCTGAAGATTGGAGGGAACTCATTGCCTCTGGTTTGGCGCCTGGTGAGCCAGCGGATCTGGGTCGCGCGTTCTTGAAGGCGGAGTCTGCGCCGAGGCATGTCCCTTCCTGAAATTCGATGCACCCCAATGCGCTTTGCCGAACGAACCGCCCTGGAAGTTCGTAATCATCTTTGTGTCCCGAAGGAGCAACCGATGCGCCTTGTGCAGGTTCTGGTAATTACTCTGTTCTCCGCGGCTCTTCTCTATGGCCAACCCTCTCCCACAACTACCGAAAAGCCGGCCGAGTTGCCAAAGCTCGAACCCTTTGACGTCAAGATCGCTGATCCGGACGTAAGGCCCTGTGACGACTTCTACAAATATGCTTGTGGTAAGTGGCTGAAGAACAATCCCGTTCCTGCGGATCAGGCAGCGTGGGGACCTGGCGGGCCACTCCAGCTCTGGAATGAGACCGTTCTGCTCCAGACGCTGGAGAAGACTTCTACCAATGATCCGAGCCGGACGCCGAACGAGCAGAAAATCGGCGACTACTATTACTCGTGCATGGACACAAAAACGATCGAGGCACACACCCAGGAATGGCTGAAGCCGGAGCTGGAGCGCATCGCCCAACTGAAAAGCAAGAAAGACATCGCGCAGGTCTTGGTCCATCTCCACCAGACGATACCCGGCGCGAACCTGCAAGGGGATGACGAGACCAACGCCGCGCTGCTGGGTTTCACCGGGCAGACCGACTACGACGACGCTTCCCGCAATGTGGCTCAGATCGATCAGGGCGGCATGGGGCTGCCGGGGCGCAGTTACTACCTTGATGACGACGACAAGTCGAAGGAAATCCGCAAGAAATATGTGCAGCATATCCACAACATCTTTGTGCTGGCTGGAGAAAAGCCGGACCAGGCAGATGCGGACGCAGCTACAGTTCTTGCCATCGAGACAGAGCTCGCCAAAGGCGCGATGGATCCGATCCAGCGGCGCGATCCCAAGAACGTCAATAACAAGATGTCGATGGAACAGGTCCAGGTCCTGACGCCTTCGTTTGACTGGCAGACCTACTTGACGCTGGTGAAGGCGCCGGCGACACCGCATTACATCGTGACCTCGCCGGAGTTCTTCAAGAACCTCGAGACCATGCTGCAGAAGCATCCAGTCGACCACTGGAAAACATACCTTCGTTGGCAAATGCTACATGGGAATGCCATCACCCTGAACGAAGCCTTCGTGAATGAAAACTTTGATTTCAACGCGCGGACCCTGGTGGGTGCGAAACAAATTCAGCCGCGCTGGCGGCGTTGTGTGCGCAACACCGACGGCAATCTGGGTGAGGCACTCGGACAGGTTTATGTAGCTCATGCCTTTCCACCGGAGAGCAAACAGCGCGTCCTGAAACTGGTGGAAGGCGTCGAGGTGGCGATGGACAAAGACATTCAGGCGCTGGACTGGATGACTCCTGAGACCAAGAAGCAGGCCCAGGAAAAATTGCACGCAACCTTGAACAAGATCGGCTATCCGGACAAATGGAAAGACTATTCCAGTGTACAGATCGGGCGGGAAAACTATCTGTCCAACCGGCAGCATGCGGCCGCGTACGAATTTCAGCGGTCTGTCGCCAAGATCGGCACGCCGGTCGACCGCAAGGAGTGGACCATGACCCCGCCCACCATCAATGCCTATGAAGATCCACCGACCAACACCATCAACTTTCCGGCCGGCATTCTGCACGCGCCGTATTTCGATCCCAGTAAGGATGATCCGGTGAACTACGGAGCCATCGGCGCCATCATTGGGCATGAAACCATTCACGGCTTCGATGATCAGGGTCGGAAGTTCGACGCCAAAGGCAACCTCCGTGATTGGTGGACCGCTCAGGACGCCAAGGAGTACGAGGTGCGCGGAAAATGTATTTCCGATCAGTACACGCAGGAGGTCCCGGAAGCGGGCGTCAAGCAAAACGGCCTGATGACGCTGGGTGAAGATACCGCCGATAATGGCGGGACGCATATCGCCTTTATGGCTCTGCAAGAGGCTCTGGCCCGCGATGGCAAGGAGTTGGACGCAAAGGATAGCGACGGGATCACGCCCCGCCAACGTTTCTTCATGGCCTATGCCTACAGTTGGTGTTCAGAGTACCGTCCCGAGCTTTTGCGACTGGTCGTGCTAACGGATCCGCATTCCTATCCGCGGTATCGGGTCAACAACACGCTCTCGAACATGCCGGAGTTCTGGCAGGCTTATGGTTGTCAGAAAGGGCAGAAGATGGTGCACGATAACGCTTGCCGAGTCTGGTAACAGAAGGCGGGTCTGGAGCCAAGAGCAAAACTTGAAAAGTAAAACGGGGCCAAGGAGGCCCCGTTTATTTTAGGCGCGTACGCCAGATCTCGCCCTGCGTTTGTTCATCGGAAAAACTTCAATACACCTTGATCGACGAAACCCGGTCATTCCAGCTGTGGCCGGGTGCGACCTGGTAGCTTTGCAGGTTATTCACATCGTTTCGCAACCGCAGGTTATGACCGCCGAAGTTAGTGTCTTGATATAGAGTCACTTCGGTGCGCCCAAAGATGCGGACCGATGAGATGCGGTCGCCGAATCCAGTAGGAACGTTGTATACACGTTCGCCTTTATCCACGCAGAATCGCTCGCCTTGGAAATTGGCTTCCTTGTAAAAGCAGGCTCCTCCGCGGCGATCGCGGTCCCGATCCTGATCCCGGTCGCGATCTCGATCCCAGTCATGGTCCCGGTCGCGATCCCGATCCCAGTCGTGGTCGCGATCCCGGTCACGATCGTGATCCCAATCCCGGCCCCCGCCCCCTACGTCGATGGAGGAAATTCTGTCGTTCCAACTGTGCCCCGGACTGACTTGGTAACTTTGCAAATTGGCGACATCGTCGCGCAGGCGCAAGCTGGGTCCGCCAAAGTTGCGATCCTGATAGACCGTTACCTCCGTGCGGCCAAAGATGCGGACAGAGGAAATCCGGTCTCTGAAGCCTTCGGGGACCTGCGATACCCGTTGTCCTGCATCGGCACAGAAACTTTCGCCCCGGAAGTCGGCGTCTTTGAAGAAGCACGCGCCACTACGGCGATCACGATTCCCGTAATCACGATCCTGAGCGCTCACGCGTCCCGACCACATAAAAGCGGTGGCAATCAAGACCACCCACAACAGCTGATTCGCAAGTTTCACGGCACGCCTCCATGAGACAGGATATACCGGATTCCACTCAAGTCTCTCGCTTCAAACGGCTTTAAAACGGAAACAAGAACTAGGGAAGTCACCCCCTCTGAATCATGCATTCCGCTGAGGACTGTTACTTCACGAACGTGAGCCCATGTGGGACAGCATGCGAGAACAGGTACGCATAAAGCATGACGATGATCCCGACAATGGCTCCGAGTGCCACCGAGTGCCATACCACGAAACGGAAAATCGTGCCTTCGTTACCGACCTGCTCGGTCGCGGCGGTAGCGATGGTGATGGACTGGGCATCCACCATCTTGCCCATTACGCCACCTGCGCTATTGGCGGCGCACATGAGGACGGGATCAATGCCTAGCTGCTGAGCAGTAATGCGCTGCAGGCTTCCAAACAGCGCGTTGGATGAGGTGTCGCTTCCGGTGAGCGCGACGCCCAGCCAGCCGAGGAACGTGCCGAAAAACGGATACGCCCATCCTGTCCGGGTGAAAGCGAGTCCCAAGACCGCGTCCAGTCCCGAATAGCGTGTCACGTAACCCAATCCCAGCATGAACGAGATTGCGATCACTGCGAGCCGCATGCGGACGAGAGTGTGCCAGAAAATCTTGAGCAGACGCAGCGGACTCAGACCGAGCAGCAAGCCCGAAAGAATCGCGGCGAGCAAACATCCCGTCCCGGTTGCGGAAAGCCAATTGAAGTCGTACCGCGCAGCTTCAGGAGTCGGCTTTGCAACCACGGGAGCCGCGCGATAGACCGCGTTGTGCAAGTAAGGGACGTCCCAGCCGGGTGGCCCGGGGCGGGCTTTGCCATCCGGTAGCACCGCCTTGAACGCCGGAGTGGTTGCCTGATTCAGAGCTAACTTGACCTTTGGAAGGCCCCACAGAAGGACAAATAAGGAAAGGATCGCAAACGGCATCCACGCTTTCAGCACCTGGCCGATCGTATAAGAGCGGATGTTGCTGAGACCGTCGAACTCACGGGGAGCCCATTCTCCACCAAATTGATCGGTAACCTGCGCGGTCGCTGGAGGCAGGGGCGCCTCCTTCTGATCGTAGTCGAAGCGCCAGATTTTCTGAGGCTTCCAGAGATGGAGGAATGCCACGGTCGCAACAATCGACGCCACGCCCCCCATGATGTCCACCAAATTGCTGTCCATGTAATTCGACCAGAAGAACTGGGTAAGACCGAAGGACAAGCCAACGACCAGAATGGCGGGGAGCACTTCAAAAGTCTCTCTCCAGCCGACCATGGTTCGTACCAGCCAGAACGGCACAATGATCGCAGTGAACGGGAGGATGCGCCCGATCATTGCGTTCAAGTCGGACTCCGGCAGTCCGCAGACGGCAGCTAGTGTGTGCACGGGAGTGCCGATTGCTCCCCAAGCGACGGGCGCCGTGTTGGCAATCAGATTCAACGCCGCAGCGTGGAAGGGCCGGAAGCCCAGCCCGATCATAAAAGCTCCGGCAATCGCGACGGGAGCCCCGAACCCCGCAGCACCTTCGATGAAGGCGCCGAAACAGAACGCCACCAGCAACACCTGAAGGCGGCGGTCCGGAGTGATTCCCGCGACCGACTCTTTCATGATTTCGAACTGGCCGGTCTCCACCGAAATGTCATACAAATAAACCGCTGCCAGCACGATCCAGGCGATTTTCAGCAATCCGAACGCTACGCCGTAGCCGAAACTCATGGCCGCCAAGGTCAGCGGCATTTTGAAAAACAAGACCGCGACGCCCACCGCAGTCAGCGCGCCGGCAATCGCGCACAGGTGAGGCTTCACTTTCAGTCCCGCTAGCAGCCCGAACAGCACCAGAATCGGCAACGCGGCGACCAGCGTCGAAAGCCACCAGTGACCGAAGGGGTCGTAGATCTGAGTCCAGTGCATGACTGTCACCTTCACTCGGGCAAGGGATCTTTGCTTGATGCCCAGATCCCAAGGGGAAGCACTGCAAGAGGCCGCTAGACTGCGTTACAACCGAGCCTTCGCACACAGTCCCGCAATATTTCGGATTCCCACGCTGGGCGTTGTAGATTCTTTGGATGGGCAGAGCCTGTGGGAATTCGTCCGGTCAGGTGCAGAAAAGTCGCCGCTGAGTGTTTGTACGCGGGAACCGGTTCGCGAAAAGCGACGTTGCCCAGATACTGCAGTGCGTCAGAAAGCGCGTAGTAGCCGGGATCCCCGGACTGCCACATGCGGTCGCGTTCGGCGAACTTCTCGGGTGCGAACGTGGCCAAGCCCAGCAGATAGTCCGAGCCATACTCGATCATATTGATACCGAGATCATTTCCCGTATAGATACGAAACTCCGGGCGCTGCTTGTCGCGCAGAGTCAGACGTTCGAGTTCACGTAAACGATCGAGGGACGAATGTTTCATCCCCGTGAGTTCGGGAATGTCCATCAATCGCCGAAAAGTCCCTTCATCGAAGATTTCGCCATTCGCAGCGAACATGGGTCCAAGTTCAAATGCCAGCACCTGTGGATATCCCCGGCACACCGCCTGGTACGTGGCGGCTTTGTCTTTCGCGGACTGACCACGCAGGCGCGCCGTCTGGAAGATGATGGGGATGCCACCGAAGCTCACGATGCAATCGATTTGTCTTCGGTAAAGTTCAACGATATCGCCGGTTTGGTTTTCGATGTAAGCCCCGGCGACGAAGGGCACGTCCTTTCCAAGCGCCTCCCAAGTCCAGCGCAACACGTCCCGTTTCTCGGCGTCCGTGAGATAGTTCACATAACCGGTATCCATGTTGACCGCGTTCATCAAGCCGGCACGCTGCGTGGCTTTCAAATGTTGCTGGAAGGCTTCGACGGCGATTCGTCTCTGCGACGAGGCTTTTGCCGTGAGATGAGCTCTTCGATTCGCATCCGCAAGGCTCCGAATGCAGTGCTGGGATCAGCCCTTCTTCAAAGTTTTGAGCCGTTCCGCCAGCTCAGAATTCTTGTAGTACTCATCCAGCGGGTAGCATCCGGAAGGCAATCCGTTGCGCGGCGCTGTTGTGCAGTCGCTGAAGGTCCGGCAAATGCGCTTCCGCTGGAGGTTGTGACCGTGGCAAGCATCCCAGAGCAATTCTGGATAGGTCAATACCATTCTTCCCATGCCCACGAGGTCCACCCATCCCTGCTGCACGGCGGCTTGTGCCACGTTGGGCAAAAACTCCTGCAGGTAGCTGTAGGCCGATCCCACAATGATCAACTTTGGGAATCGCTGTTTCAGTTGGCGCGTGGCCTCCATCTGACGTGCTACTCCCAGCAGCGGATCTTCCGGCGGTTCGTACCCATCCGACGGTGGATAGGACGCGGGCCGCTGAATATGCGGATTGTAATAGGGACTTCCCGCAGTCAGATTCACGAGCTGAATCCCAAGCTCCTCTAGCAATGACAAAAGGCCAACCGCCTCGGTGAAATCTGCCTCGGTGGGATTTTGAGGATTCACACCGAATCCCCAGCGATAGGGAAGCAGGCCTTCAATCTTCTCGGGGACGCCTCGTCCAGATTTTCCGTTAGTTGCTCCATTCTGATCGGGGCGAAACGGGATTGTATCGAATGCTGAAAGACGAACGCCGATCCGCAGGCGAGGCGTGGTGGAACGAATTCGCGTCACCACCTCCCGTAAGAATTGAGTCCGATTCTCCAAACTCCCGCCGAAACGCCCTTTCCGCGTATGCGCGCTAAGAAACTCGTGGGCCAGATAGCCGTGGCAGTGTTTGATGTCGACGAAGTCGAAGCCCAGATTCCAGGCGGCTTCGGCAGCCCGATGAAAATCTCCGATAATGCCTTCAATCTCCTCGTCCGTCAGCAAGGGATAGTCCGAGGGCAGATTCAGCCGTCGGTCCAAAATTGGGTGGTGGTACAGGATGCGAGGTTCGCTGCGGTTATAGGCATTAGGACGGCAGAAACGTCCCGAGTGCGTCAACTGCAGCCCGATCACCAAGCCATCCTCGGAGCCGGTCGTGTGTCGGTGTTCCTCGATCAACGTTGCCCGCAGTTGCGCCAGACCCTTCTCGGTATGAGCGGCGATTACCAGTTGATTCGGATTGGCGCGTCCTTCATGTGAGACCGCGACCGCTTCTCCACCCCAAATCAGCTTGGCGCCGCTGCATCCAAAATGTCTCCAGCGCCGGACGGTCTTGTCTGACGGTTGGCCGTCGAGCGTACCGTCCCAGCCCTCCATCGGTTGCACAGCGATTCGGTTCCCGATCTTGATTTCGCCGTTCACCAGCGGCCGGAGCAACGGCGATTCAGCGCCCGAGACCACCTCAGGATCACAGGGGATCTGCAAAGCGAGGGAATGCAGATGCTCTTGGAAGCGTGCTATGTCCTTCACAGTGCCTAAACGCCGGAATGGGTTCTCGCTCATGCTCGTTCCCGCCGCGACGGCAGCGCCAACACTGCGACCCCGCCTAGCAAAGCCATTCCCACCAAGGCCACGCAGCTTCCGGAGTAGCTTCCGCTGGTGTCGCGCAGGTGTGCAATCCACCACGGTGACAAAGCTTCCGCGATGCCGCCCGCTGCAGGGAGTACTCCCCTCAGTCTGCCCAGCAATTGCACACCGAAAATTTCTGCTGTCATCAATGGGATGATCATGTAGTCGCTGCCCAGCCCAGATAGGCGAACCCCATTGCTTTGCCCCGCGACTTGTCGAACCTGCGCGTCAAAAG
>WNFQ01000733.1_pt1 | contig 25559 bp, 15 predicted proteins | sample 5400171 | NCBI WGS metagenome assembly WNFQ01 (sample SAMN13153356, study PRJNA577476) | soil metagenome | isolation source: 20 cm soil under Madrone tree | place: USA:California | collected 2016-06-14
ATGATTTTTGAAAAGTTTTATCGCGGACGAAATCAGCGAATGACGATCCAGGGAACCGGGATGGGGCTGGCGATTGCCAAGGCGATCGTAGAACTGCACGGCGGAAAGCTGGGAGTCAGGAGCCAGCTGGCCCGAGGGTCGGTCTTTTTCTTCTCGTTGCCCACGACTTAACGGATGAGCGACCGTGCTCCTCCGCGTCGAGGTTGACACCGCCTTTATTTAAGAGTTCCATCGGAGCTGCGCCTTGGATGTCTATCTGGTCGACGGCACATACGAACTGTTCCGGCATTACTACGCGCTGCCTTCCGTGCGGGATTCTGAGGGGCGGGAGGTTGCCGCGGTTCGAGGAGTGCTCGCTTCGGTGCTGGGCATGACTAAGGGAGGCGCCACACACGTAGCGGTTGCAACCGATCACGTGATTGAGTCCTTTCGCAACGGACTTTGGCCGGGTTACAAGACCTCGGAGGGGATCGAACCCGACCTGTTGGCGCAATTCTCATTGCTCGAGGAGGCGCTGTCGTCGGCAGGGATCGTGGTATGGCCGATGGTGGAATTTGAGGCGGACGACGCGCTGGCTGCCGGCGCGGCCTTAGCGGCTCGGGATTCGCGAGTGGAACATGTGATCATTTGCACGCCAGACAAAGATCTCGCCCAATGCGTGCAAGGCACGCGCATCGTCCAGTTGAATCGCCGGACGCGCGTCACGATGGACGAGGCGGGCGTGGTCCAGAAATTTGGCATCCTTCCGAAATCGATCCCTGACTATCTTGCGCTGGTGGGCGATGCGGCAGACGGCTATCCCGGACTAAAGGGTTGGGGCGCAAAATCCTCGGCGGCTGTACTCGCCAAGTTTGTCCATCTCGAATCCATCCCCACAGACTATCGCGAGTGGCAGGTGAAGACTGCCAACGCCAGTTCCCTCGCTGAGGTTCTCTGCCTGGAAAGGGAGCGTGCGCTTCTGTTTCGAACGCTGGCTACGCTTCGAACCGACATTCCACTGTTTGAGGACGTTGACCAATTGCGCTGGAGCGGCACGAACGGAACCTGATAGAGCGCGCCTGCCTTGGCAAGGACTAGTCTTCGTGTGACACAATTTGATCGACTACCATTTGTGACACAAACAGGCTGCGAGGAGATAACCGAGACCGATGCGTGCACGTGAACTCCCCCTGGTATTGCTTTTGCTAACCATCACGACCCTTGCGCAAGGCGTGCATGATCGGCCGGCATTCGACAACAGCTTAAGTTACCGATCGTTCTACTACAGCGATGGGTATTTCATCTCCCCAAGCGAACTGGAACTTGTCGACAACAAGGTTCCCATTGACGAAGCTCACTATGTCAGCCCTCCTAACTCTTTACGCCTGAAGTGGAGTTCGCAGTCTGGAGGGGATTGGCTTATGAGCTTGAAGGTCAAGGCTCGTTATGGGACGGCCGACTTTTCAGGCAGTTCGTTATTTTTCTGGTGCTATTCAGAAACCGATCTTTCCGCAGATGAATCGCCCTATATTTATTTGAAAGACGCGAATGACGAGGGCACTCCCAGCATTCGACTCATCGGTCAACTCGACAGGCTGCCGGCTCATACGTGGACAAGGATAAAGCTACCCTTCGACTCATTCGTGGGGTTTGTCAGGGACACCCGGGCGTCGCAGTTTGATCCGCGCCGCCTTGCGCGAATCACCATTGTGCAGGGCCTCGACGACGGGAAGGCGCACACGGTCTATATCGATGAGATCGTAGTTGGGGATGAAGGTGCGAACTCCAGTAAAGGTCCGTCGGCACCTTCGGGCCTGAATGCAAAAGGATATGACCGGCACATCGATTTAACCTGGACTCCTAACAACGACACGAATCTGCGGTATTACAAGATTTACCGGTCTTTCGACGGGAAGACATATACACCGGTTGGGATTCAAAAGGCGAGTCGGACTCGCTATGAGGATTTTCTCGGGGAGAGCGGCAAGACTTCGTTTTATAAGGTTAGCTCCGTCGACGTGAGCTACAACGAGTCGCCGATCTCCGCGGAAGTGAAGGCCAGCACCCGCGCCATGAGTGATGAAGAGCTCCTCACGATGGTGCAAGAGGGCTGCTTTCGATACTACTGGGAGGGGGCGCACCCGATCGCTGGCATGGCGATTGAAATCCTGCCGGGTGATGAAAACCTGGTCGCTGTGGGAGCATCGGGCCATGGAATCATGGCGCTGCTGGTCGCGGTGGAGCGCGGCTTCATAACCCGGGAGCAGGGGGGCGAAAGAATGTTGAAGATCACCCGCTTTCTGTCGAAGGCGGATCGCTTCCATGGCGCGTTTCCACATTTCCTGGATGGCCGAACGGGAAGAGTGATTACGCGGTTCGGGAAATACGACGACGGTGGCGATCTGGTCGAGACTGCCTTCTTGATGCAGGGACTGCTCGCCGCGCGGCAGTATTTCAGTCGGGATATGGCCTGGGAGAGAGAGATCCGCGAAACGATAACCTCACTGTGGAGGTCCGTCGAATGGGATTGGTACCGCAGCGATAGCGGTAGCAATTTTCTGTACTGGCACTGGTCCCCCAATTATGGCTTTTATCTGAATCACCCGCTGGTCGGATGGAATGAAACGATGATCGTGTATCTGCTCGCGATTGCGTCGCCGACCCACCCTGTGCCGGCCTCGATGTATCACACCGGCTGGGCGGGACAGTCGGAGCGGGCCGTGCAATATCGCCGCTGGTGGAGTCGGACCACCCAAGGCGATCACTACGTCAATGGAAATACCTACTACGGAATCGAACTCGATGTCGGAGAAGGAAATGGAGCAGAGCTCTTCTTTACCCACTTCTCCTTTCTCGGCTTTGACCCGCGCGACAAGAAGGATACCTACACAAACTATTTTAGAAACAATCGCAACATCGCGCTCATCAGCCATGCTTACGCTGTCGCCAATCCCGGAAAGTATGTTGGCTACGGCGATAATTCGTGGGGGCGCTCAGCCGGCATCAACGCGGCCGGTGGACGCGCTTACCCACGAGATGACAATGGAACGATCACTTGTACAGCGGCGCTCGCTTCTCTTCCGTACACTCCTGTTGAATCCATGAAAGCCCTGAAGCATTTCTATCGAGATCTCGGCGAAAGGCTGTGGGGAAACTATGGCTTTCAAGACGGCTTCAACCTTTCGGAAGACTGGTTTGAGGACGTGAACATGGGACTCAATCAGGCTCCCATTGTCGTGATGATTGAGAATTACCGCTCAGGACTCATCTGGAAGCTCTTTATGTCGAATGCGGAAATCAAGCCAGCTCTAGACGGAATCGGATTTCGAGATGATTTAGAGAACAACCCATCCGTGAAACAGTAGCGGTCAATGTTGCATCACATCCCGACAAGTCACAGTTTAGCGTAAGTGAGCGTAGGGTATTTACCCTACAGCGCATTCTGTAGATTCGCCGGCTCGACCCTGCATTCCATAGCACATGTTCCCGTAGTAGCTTGATTGTCGAAATTTATGCGTGCTATAAGCGGACCTATCTTCATCTATACGGACTTATCTTCTCTATACGGACTTATCTTCATGACGTCGTCTTAGTAATCGCCATTTCTAGATCCTCCGGAGATCCTCCGGCCAGTTCCTCGAGCGGTTCCACGTTTGAACACCCTTTCTGAGGAGACATCATGAGACGTTCAAGATTGGCAGTCCACGTTGCACTGCTCGTCGTGAGCACGGTTTTCTTCACCAGCCTGGCTCATGGTCAGTTTCGTGCTTCCCTGCGGGGAACCGTGACTGATCCCCAGGGCGCCGTGGTTCCCGGCGCGAAGGTGACACTAGTAAACACCGACACAAACAGCACGCTGGTGTCCAGCTCCGACGACAATGGGATTTACACCTTCAACGGGCTGCCGCCGGCTCCTTATCGAATCACAGTAGAGCGCGATGGGTTCAAGAAGCGAGTGCTCGAGCAGGTGCGGATCATTCCCGAGCAGCTGAATTCGCTGGACCTGCAATTGGAGTTGGGTCAGGTCGATCAGACTATAACCGTGTCGACCACGACGCAGGCACTGGACACGGAGACGGCCACAGTGAGCGGCACTGTCACCAGCAATCAGATCCAGCACCTGCCGTCGTTCAATCGCGACGTATTTCAGTTGGCGCAACTGACGCCGGGAGTTTTCGGAGATTCCTCGCAGCAGGGTGGCGGCGGGTCGTTCGCTTTGCCTGGAAACCAGGGGCCGGGCGGCTCGGGCGGGGGCGCCGCCATTTTCGCGACCGAGAACGGGCCACAGATCCAGAGCGGTGGCGGCCAGTATGAGACCAACGGCATCTCGGTCGATGGCATCAGCACGGTGAGTGCCGTGTGGGGCGGCACGTCGATCATCACCCCCAGCGAAGACTCGGTCGAGAACATGAAGGTGGTCTCCAATAGCTACGATGCGGAGAACGGCCGTTTTAGCGGCGCACAAATCCAGGTCACCACGAAGAGTGGCACCAATAATTTTCACGGCAGTGCATTTTTCAAAGCGTCACGTCCTGGACTGAACGCTTATCAGCGGTGGAACGGTGTTGGTTCGAACAGTCCGGGCACGCCAGCGCAGCGTGGGCTGAATCGTGATAACAATCGATTCAACCAATATGGCGGCAGTCTCGGAGGGCCTATCTGGAAGAACAGGATATTTGCCTTCTTCAACTGGGAGACCAGCCCGCTTTCGGCCATTGCTACTGCGCAAGGCTGGTACGAGACTCCGGAGTTTGACGCCTCGGCTGCGACACCGGGGAGCATTGCGGCACAGTATCTCTCCTTTCCGGGAAATCCGGTCTCGGCAAACGCGATCATTCCGCGTACCTGCGGATCCATCGGCCTGCAGGAGGGGACCAATTGCAATACCACCGCGGGGGGCCTGGACCTGGGCTCGCCCTTGACGACCGGCCTGGGATTACAAGACCTCAGCTACGGCGGGAATGCCGGTACACCGGGCGTTGGCAACGGGCTGGATGGAGTCCCCGACCTGGCGTTTTTCAACTCTCTGAACCCAACCAAGACTTCCCAGATGCAGTACAACGGCCGCGTCGACGCGAATATTACCGAGAAGGACAGGCTCGCCTTCGCGCTCTACTGGGTGCCGGTAGCGACCACGAATTTCCAGGGCACGCAGCGTCCGCTAAACCTCTGGCATCACACGCAGGTCAACAATGCCTTTTCGCTGATCTGGACTCACACGTTCTCACCGACCTTGCTGAATCAGGCGCGCGGAAACGCCGCAGGCTGGCGCTGGAATGAAATTACGAGCAACCCGCAGGCACCCTTTGGATTACCGAAGGCCAACATCGACTCTATTGGCAATTCCGTGGGCACAACCCCCGCAACACCTCAGTTCTTTGGCGCCAACGGACCAAGCAACCTGAACCAGTGGACGTACAGCTACAACGATGTCCTCACCAAAATCATCGGCCGTCATAGCATCAAGGTCGGCGGGGAATTTACCCGGCTGTTTTACTTGAATAATCCAGTCTATGCGGCCCGGCCCGGTTTTAATTTTCACAACCTGTGGGACTTTGCCAATGACGCTCCCTGGCAGGAGTCTGGCCAATTCGATCACACGACCGGTATTCCCTTCGCGAATCGCCAGGACGGCCGAGAAAACCTGTGGGGATTTTTTGGGCAGGACGACTTCAAAATCCGTCCGAACCTGACCATCAACCTCGGCCTGCGCTGGTCTTACTTTGGGGCGTTTTACACCAAGCAGAACAACCTGGACGTGCTGCGGTTCGGATCGGGCGGGAATCAACTGACGGGTATGAACATCCGTGTCGGCGGAAATCTCTACGAGCCGCAAAAAACGAACTTTGGTCCGGTGGTGGGATTTGCCTGGCAGCCGAGTCAGTCGCAGGGCAAGATGGTGATCCGCGGAGGATTCGGCATTAGTTACAACCAGAACGAAATCGCCATCACGACCAACGGCACGGGGAACCCGCCCAATGCGGTTCAGGCCAGCTTCACTTGCCCCTTCCCATTTAACAGCAACCCGTCCTGTGCTGATACTGGAATCCTCTATCAGACCGCCACCGATGTTCACTCGATCTTTGGATATGCACCCAACCCAAACACGATCACGGAATTTGGCCCGGACAATCTGCCGTTAACTGGGTCACCCATCTTTGTAACGGGTTTTCCATCGAGCCCGAAGACGATTTCCGTGTATCACTATTCGCTGGATTTTCAGTATGAGTTGCCACTCAATTTGGTGTTCACGCTCGGTTACATGGGAAACCAGACGCGGCAACTGTTGGTGCACAGCAACGTGAACGCGACCGCCGTGGCAGACGGCGTACCGTTCAACCCGAAGGTCAATTTCGTGAACTTCTGGGGCAACACTGGTAGCGGGAACTTTAATGCGGGAATCGCCACCCTCACGCACAACTTTTCGCATAGTTTTCAGGCATCCGCGCACTTTACCTGGGCGAAGGCCATGGACGAGAATTCGGGCCCGTATTTCCAAGATCCATATCCGTTCAACGGTCATGCGGCGTATGGACGAGCAGACTACAACGTGAAGAATGCGTTCAAGCTGTTCGGATTGTGGCAACCTGTATTCTTTCGTGGCAGCCATAGCTGGCTTGAAAAAGTAGCAGGCGGGTGGTCTGTGAGCGGGATCTGGAACCTACACTCGGGCTTCCCGTTTAACGCGTTCTACAACACCAATGATTTGTACTACCAAGGCAGCGGTTACGGTCAGCTTCGGCCTGCGGCGATCGCGCCGGGCGCGGGCGCAAGCACCGCCAACAGCACATTCCAGCATGCCACTAACCCGAACTATGGCGGCAACGCCACCGTTTTTTTCACGCCTCCGACTTATACGGCGGGGGCCGCGTTTCCGCTCGGTTCGCCTGCTCCGGTCCCTGGAATTCAGCGCAACAGTTTGAATGGGCCAGGCTATAACAACGTGGATGCCAGCTTGGCGAAGGCGTTCGGTTTGCCCAGGATTCCAGGGCTAGGCGAGAACGCGAAGTTTGAAATCCGCGCGGACATTTACAACCTGTTTAACAAGACGAACATTAACATTCAGTCGATCGACGGGAACCTGGGCTCGGTAGCGCCGGACGGAACGGTCAGTCCGAACTCGAACTTCGGCGTGGCCGGCAGCGCATTGGGCAGCAGGACGATCCAACTGCAGGCGCGGTTCAGCTTTTAGCTTCGGTGAGGAGAGTGGCGACAGGCGAGCGACTGATTAACTAGAGGGCGGGCGTGGGAGAGTTCGGAGTTCCCTTCTGTCCGCCTTCATCCATTTCCGTAAAAAGATTGGGCTTATTTCCGGATGATCCGAAGACAAACTTAAAGTTCGAGGTTCTGTCCTGCGCGCGCAGGTCAACCTCGTGAGAACTTGCATTTTAGGCGTTGGCTAGGTCAAGACTTCAGCAATCGTGTCTCCCAACTCTCAACAGCCAAAGAGCGTCATGACGAAGAGGGCTGTCAGGATCGTTAAGCACCTTGGCACGGTGCCGTGTGTGGCTGCCTGCACTGCATGTGGCAAGCAATTCACGGCTCCACTCAGCACACTCCGCCGGGTTACGGACGCCCAGGCTAACCTGCAAGAACAGTTCGATCGGCACAAATGCCAGGAGGAGAAGCCGGAATGAGACGTCCGGCATCGGACGGGTTTGGGGCACACCTGCAACGATAGGTTGTTTGGACCACCTGAAGTGCTGAGACTTCGTGGGACCGCCGGTGTCTCTGCATACAGGGACGGGAAGAAGCAGAAGAAGAAGGGCGCACACCGCCAACGGAGCCCAGGGGCCTGAAGGGCTTACCGGTGTGTTACGCTTGCGAACGAGTTCCTTCCTATGACCTCCTAAGCGGTGGGCAGCTCGCTGGCATTGGAAACGTTTACATTTATGCCTGCGTTATTTCTCTGTCGATAGCATTTTTCATCTATATTCCGCTTGTGAGCCTTGCCGCAGCGGGCATTCCGGGCCGGGCAGGCTCTATTTCTGGATGTAAGAGGGTTGCTTTGGCGACGGATGTTGTTGCGCCGATCTCGTTGCACGCGACTTGGGGCTACCCCATTTCATAATTTCCCGAGAGCCGGGAATATGAAGATCTGTGAGAGACGTCCGGGCGCGGGGCGGACCGCTTTGCGTAGAAAACCTTGTAAAACATCAAATTATGCCACGTCAAGGGACACATCGATTTTCTACTACACTGTGTGCTTCGCATGCCGATTGCCTAAAATCGGGAGTTCCAGCCAGAAACGGAAATTTGTTTAGGCGTTTTCCTTACTTGGGAAATCTAAGAAGACAAACCAGCGTGAAACACGTGTGAGCGCGATGTTAGAGCGATGCTGATCGGCCTGTCTCTGTGGATCATCTGCCACCAATCGGCTGCGCCAGCGATGTACAATTTCACCGGCGACCGCTTCCAAGCAAAGTGCGTTCCGGATTTCATTTTTCCATGAGGTCGTAATGAGATCTTTGTTCGTCTCTTCTTTGTTCGTCCTTCTCCTCTCAAGTAGGTCTGCATTAGCCCAGTCGTCGGGCCCGGATACGCGTCAGATCACTGATCCCAAGACGCTCGTATCCACTTCCAATGAAAAGGCGCGTCCAATTCCCATTGATGATCTTTATTTCACGCGCTCGGTATTCGGCGCCTCCTGGTCGTATGACAGCAAGGAGATTGTGTTCACCACCGATATATCCGGCCGATCGAATCTGTGGAAAGTAAGTGCGGACGGGGGGTGGCCATTACAACTGACGCAGTCCGATGAAAGGCAGTTCGGTGCGACGTGGTCTCCGGATGGGAAGTGGATCGTCTTTCAGCAGGACACGGGTGGGAACGAACTGTGGGACCTGTTCGCCGTCCCAAGTGACGGCGGCGAAGTGATCAATCTGACGCAGACGCCCGGCATCCGCGAAGAGAGCGCGCTCTGGTCGCCCGACGGGAAGACCATCGCGTTCAACAGCAAGCCCAAGGAAGCGACCGTATACGACGTCTCTGTGATGGATTGGGCAACTCGGAAAGTGACACCACTCACGCACGAAAACACGGCAAACCACTTGTGGCAGGCGGTAGCCTGGAGCCCGGACGGCAAAACACTTTACGCCAACCGTATAGAAGTCAGCTTTACTGACGCCGACATCTACGCGGTCGATATTACGAGCGGAAATGCCACGAGTCTTACACCGCACCAAGGGAAGGTTCTGAACCGAGCCACTTCGTTATCGAAGGATGGGAAAAGCCTTTTGATGGCATCGAACGAAGAGAGTGGTTACCAGAACGTGGCTCTTCTCGATGTCGGGTCAAAAAAGCGCACCTGGATTACGCGGACCAAGTGGGAGGCCAACTCGGGAGACTTCTCGGCCGATGGCAAGCACTTCACGTACTCCGTCAATGCTGACGGTCGCACGGGTGTGTACCTGGGTGAGACGAATACATGGAAGGCTGAGAAGATTCAAATCGCGGGAGGCGTGAACGGCTTTGGCGCTGCTCCGAACTCCTTTTCGAGTTCTGGAGACCGGCTTCTGTTGTCACACGAGAGTTCGGTCGAACCGCAAGATTTCTGGGTTTATAGCCTGGCGTCCCAGCAATCGAAACAGCTTACGTATTCCGCTATCGCCAGCTTGAACTCCGCGCCGCGGCCAACCTCGCAGATCGTGAGCTACAAGTCGTTCGACGGGAAAACGATCAGTGCGCTGACGTGGATTCCTTTTAATTTGAAGCGCGACGGCTCCAATCCTGCACTTGTCTTGCCCCATGGCGGACCGACCGGGCAGTCCGGCGACTATTGGAGCCCTCGGGTAGCGGCCTTCGTGTCCCGAGGATACGTGTGCATTGAACCGAACGTTCGGGGCTCGACGGGCTACGGAATCGAATTTCAAAAAGCCAACTACCAAGACTTGGGCGGAGGCGATCTTCAGGATGAGGTTTTCGCAGCCAAGTTTCTGGAGGCGACGGGATATGTGAATCCGAAAAAAATCGGGATCACAGGTGGCTCATACGGTGGATTTATGACACTGATGGCAATCGGGAGAACTCCCGATGTTTGGGCCGCGGGTGTGGAGCTTTTTGGCATCATCAACTGGATGACCATGCTGCAACATGAAGACCCTATGCTGCAGGAGTACGAAAAGAGCCTACTAGGCGATCCATTGAAGGACCGCGCTACGTATGACGCGGCTTCTCCCATTACCTACATTCACAATGTGAAAGCACCGCTGTTGGTCCTGCAAGGCAACAACGATCCACGCGTTCCGCGGGAAGAGGCCGAACAGGTGGTGGAGCTGCTTAAGAAAGACGGAAAGACGGTGGACGCACATTACTATGCCAACGAGGGCCACGGCTTTGAAAAGCGTGAGAACCAAATCGACTCGATAAAGCGCACGCTCGATTGGTTCGACAAATACCTGAAGGGGAGCAACTGACTCGGGCGAGGCACTCGCCCTTGAGGATGGTTAGGCTTAGCGATTGCGGAATTCGCTTTCCCTCAATTTTTCCTCTGGGATGTTCCTCTTCCCTCGCATCCATGTGGGCTTGACAGGAAAAACAGGTAGGGAGTAGCTACATTATTTGGTGAGGTATGGCGGAACTCTCCTCCATTCATCGTCGCAAACTGGTGGGAGCTGCTGTCGCAGCCGTTCTGATGGGTGGCGCTCTGGCAGTCTGGCTTGGCTGGACTCCTCTTTATGAGAGGGCCGGTCATGAGGTGCATTTCAGCCGCGATATCCGCCCCATCCTGAATCAGAATTGCGCTCCTTGTCATGGGGGTGTCCGCCAGAAGAATGGCGTGTCGTTCATATTCCGTGAGGAAGCCTTAGGCAAGGGGAAATCTGGCAAGCCAACCATTGTGCCGGGGAGGCCGGATGAATCGGAACTGATCGCGCGGGTAACATCCCGGGACCCGGAAGGGCGAATGCCTTATCATGCGCCGCCGCTTCCGCCGCAGCAAATCGCGTTACTTCGCCAGTGGATCAAGGAGGGAGCCAAGTGGGAAGATCATTGGGCATTTGTACCGCCGAAGCCTCGGCCCTTGCCTTCGGTCAAGCGAGCGGATTGGGCGCGCCAGCCGCTGGACCGATTCGTTCTCGCTCGTCTGGAGAAAGAATCGCTCGAGCCTTCGCCCGAAGCTGACAAGGCTGCACTGCTACGACGCGTCTGTTTTGATCTTACAGGGCTGCCGCCGACACCCGCGGAACAGGCCGCGTTCCTCGCCGATTCATCTCCGGACGCATACGAAAAACAGGTGGATCGACTGTTGGCTTCGCCCCGCTACGGCGAGCGGTGGGCTGCGCTATGGCTGGACCTGGCCCGCTATGCAGACACCAAGGGATACGAAGCCGATCGGGAACGACCTGGTGTGTGGCCGTACCGCGATTGGGTGATTCACGCCTTCAATCGCAACCTGCCGTATGACCAATTTGTGATTACGCAACTAGCGGGAGATTTGCTTCCCAAGGCTACCTTCGAAGATCGAATCGCTACCTCTTTTCAGCGCCAAACTCCGGTCAACGACGAGGGGGGCACGGATGACGAAGAATTCCGGTTAGTCGCAGTCATGGATCGGGTCGCGACCACCTGGTCCGTCCTGAACGGCGTCACGATGAATTGCGTACAGTGCCACTCCCACCCCTACGATCCCATCCGCCACGCGGACTACTACAAGTCACTGGCTTTCTTCAATTCGTCCATTGACGCAGACCTTCCCGATGACTCGCCCGTTCTGCGTGTTCCCAAGGACAATGCTCGATATTCGGAGGCCTCCGCGATGCAGGAGCAGATCGCGCAGTGGATGCATTCGGTAGTGGACCTGGGGCGACGGACCGAAGAGCAGGAACGATGGACTTCCCTGCCGATTACACGCGCCACAGTAAATGAGGCGGCGGCACTTCAGTGGGAGGTGACAGGACTCGAGCGCGAATTGAACCAGTTGAAGAACGAAAAGTTGGCGCCCAAAGCCGCGGCGTCCAAGCGGAAGGAACTGGTGACCGGGATCGCGGAAACGAAGAAGAAAGCTTCCAGGGCAGGAACACATCTGAACAGCCTCGAAATTCGATCGGAAGAAGTTCTGGCCCGAGCGAATACTCCGGGAAAGGCGGTTTATGAACTGGTGGCGAAGGCGGAGTTGTCGGCCCTGAGTGCATTGCGTATCGAGGTGCAGCCCGCGGACGGCGAGAGGGCGCGCCACACTCCGGAAGCCGGATTCATCGTGGATCGGACGGAAGCGTGGATTCTGCAGCCGGACGGCCGTACGTCTAAGATCGCTTTCCGTTATTTCGTACCAGATTCCGAAAAAGACCTGGGTGCTGCCCTCGCGCGCGCGGCGGAGTTAAAGCAGAAGCTTAGCCCGGGTGCGGGAGGGAGCGCATTTTCGGCGAATCCCAGTTTATTCCGGACACATTGGACGATCGGGATTCTCGACAAGCAGCTGAAACTAGCGTCCGGTAGCCGCATCAAAGTGCAACTCACGCAAACCCAAACCCTCAACGACAAACCCGCCCTGGTGCGGCGCGCGCGCCTTTCGGCCAGCGGCGATCCGCGATGGGTGGCTCTGGGGCGTGATCCGGGTTTTGCTGGTAGCCTTGCCCAGCTTGAGAAACTGACTCACCAACTGGGGAAAATTAAGGGCGTTCCACTCCCGGTGATGCTCGAACAGCCTGCGTACGAGGAACGAACAACGCTGGAGTTCGACCGAGGAAATTTTCTCAACAAGACTGGTGCGGCCCTCGTCCCCGATGTGCCGGCTCTGTTTCCAAAACTTCCCGACGGCGTGCCTCGCAATCGTCTGACGCTTGCCAGATGGTTCTTTGCGCCCGAGCAGCCTTTGACTGCCCGCGTTGCTGTGAACCGCTATTGGGAACAGCTATTCGGCACCGGAATTGTGGAGACGCTGGAGAATTTCGGAAGCGTGGGTGAAGAACCCAGTCATCCCGAGTTGCTTGACTGGCTCGCGCTTCATTTTCAAAACGATCTTCATTGGGACATGAAGGCGCTGTTGCGCGAACTGGTGACCAGCGCAACCTATCGCCAAAGTGCCCGGACCACGCCGGCCCTAAGTGAGCGGGATCCACGCAATCGGCTGCTGGCGCATGGCCCGCAGCAACGGCTCACGGCGGAAATGGTCCGCGATCAGGCTCTGATGGCAAGCGGGCTGTTGAGCAGCAAGATGGGTGGGCCTCCGGTGATGCCGCCGCAACCCCCGGGAGTGTGGAATACGGTCTATAACGACAGCAAGTGGGTCGACGCCAAGGGGCCCAATCGCTACCGGCGGGCGATCTACACTTACATCAAACGGACCAGCGGCTATCCCAGCTTTCTCACGTTTGATGCCTCGGATCACGATGTAAGCTTGGCTCGACGCATCCCCACCAACACGCCGTTGCAGGCACTGGTGACGCTGAACGATCCTGTGTATCAGGAGGCCTCCGAGGCCCTGGCTAGACGGATGATCAAAGTCACTACCGGTGAAAATGCGCACGGCGATTCGTCTACGATGGACATTCTGGACGCTCGTCTTACCTACGGCGCGCGTTTGGTGTTGTCGCGTGATCCGACGGCCCCTGAGTTGGCGGTGCTGCGTGCGTTCTATCACAAGGCCGTTAGCCTCGGGTCTCCTCAACTCGTGGCAATATCGGCCACGGATGCCTCTAGAAGACCGAGCAAGGACCTGACTGCATTGAGGGCGGTGGCCAGCATTCTGTTCAATCTTGATGCTGCTTTGACCAGGTGACATTGATGCCAGATTTCGAAACCAAGCCGGACGGCCGCCATAGCCGGGCATCCAACGGCGAAGTGGATCGCGATGTGCGGCAAGCCTTGCTGCAGGCGCAAACGCGCCGTCATTTTCTGCGTACTCTGGGTAGCGGACTGGGCACTGTGTTCATGGGAACTTTAGCAGCGAAATACGCTACATCAGCCAACACTGCCCGACCTGCCCCCGCAAGTCCGGATCTTGATTTCACCCGCGATCCTTCTACCCCACTTTCGGTCTTGCCGCCCCAGTTTGCCGCCAAAGCGCGACGGGTCATCTATCTGCACATGGCGGGAGCACCAAGCCAACTGGAACTCTTCGAACATAAACCGGAACTGACGCGGCTTAATGGGCAGGATTGCCCTGCTTCTTTCCTCGCCGGCAAACGTTTCGCTTTCATCAACGGCGTGCCCAAGTTACTGGGATCGCAATACCCATTTCATCAGGCGGGACAAAGCGGAAATTGGATTTCCGACCGCTTACCCCATCTGGAAAAACACATGGACGACCTGTGTCTGATCAAGTCCATGCGTACCGACCAGTTCAACCATGCCCCGGCGCAATTGCTGGTGCAGACCGGGAACGCGCGCCTCGGGTATGCGTCGTTTGGGTCGTGGGTGCTTTATGGACTGGGTAGCGAGAACCAGAATTTGCCGGGTTTCATTGTCCTGCTTTCGGGAGGCAAGTCGCCGGACGGCGGAAAGCAACTGTGGGGCTCTGGTTTCCTGCCCAGTGTCTATCAGGGAGTGCAGTGCCGCTCTCACGGGGAGCCAGTGCTGTACCTGGAGAATCCGTCGAGCATAAGCCGGCCTTTGCGCCGCATCATGTTGGACGCAATTGACGCAATTGATCAGCAGACGTATACGGACTTCGGCAATCCTGAAACTGTCACGCGCATTGCCCAATACGAGCTGGCGTTCCGTATGCAGATGGAAGCCACCGATGCCATGGATATCCGCAAAGAGCCAGACTCCGTGCGCGCCCGGTACGGGTCTAAGCCCGGGGTAGCCAGCTTCGCGAACAATTGCCTGGTAGCGCGCCGCCTTGCGGAGCGTGGTGTGCGGTTTATTCAGCTTTATCACTGGGGGTGGGACTCGCACGGCGCAGCCGCCAACGAAGCACTGAATATCGGCTTCGCTGACCGATGCCGTGAAACTGATCAACCCATTGCAGCTCTCTTGGACGACCTACAACAGCGCGGCCTGCTCGAGGACACACTGGTCGTTTGGGGTGGCGAGTTTGGACGCACGTCCATGCGGGAAAACCGCGGGGGCCAGGAGATGAAGTGGGTCGGACGCGACCACAATCCGGGCGCTTTCACGATCTGGCTGGCGGGCGCGGGCGTCAAACCTGGGATCACTCATGGCGAGACCGACGACATGGGATACGAGATCGTCAGGGATCCTGTGGAGGTCCGCGATCTGCATGCGACGATGCTCTACCTCTTAGGCTTCGACCATCACAAGCTGAACTACCGCTTTCAGGGTCTGGAACAGAAGCTCACGAGCGTGAAGCCCGCGCGAGTCGTGCCCGAGATTTTGGCATGAGCAACTGCCGGAGCGATGGTTCCGTCAACTTTCGAGGCCGCACGACCTGATGACATCCTGGTTTCAACGGCTATCAGATCGGGACCGTATCGGGGTCGTCGCCCTGATACCGATCCTGGCTCTTCTCGTTTTGCTGATTGCTGTGCCGCCCGATGGGAGCGAGCGTGCACAATGGGGGCAGTTTATCGGGCGCTTTCACCCCCTGGCAGTACACCTGCCCATCGGGTTGATCTTGTTGGTGCCGATATTGGAATTGGTTGGGCGAAGCCCGCGCTTTTCCTACTTGCGTCCCTCAGCAGGCTTTGTCTTAGGCCTCACCACCGTCAGCGCCATCGCGGCTGCAGGCCTCGGATGGTGTCTGGCGCGGAGCGGCGGCTATTCCGGTCCGCTGGTGACTCAGCACATGTGGGGCGGAATATCGCTGTCCTTTTTCTGCTGGATATGTTGGATGGCGCGCGGGCGTCTCGATACCGGTCGGTGGCGACTGCTTTATCCTCTGGCACTTGCGACGACAATCGCCGTTATGACCTGGACAGGTTATCGCGGGGGCCAGCTCGTGCGAGGCGAAGATCACCTCACGGAGGTCATGCCTGGAGGAATGCGCAAGTTCCTAGGTGTATCCGTCCCTTTAAAGATGACGGCCGCGAGTTCGGTTAACACGTTTTACGGCGGCCGAATCCAACCCATCTTCGCGGGACATTGCATCACCTGTCACGGTCCGGATAAACACAAGTCCAATCTGCGCCTCGATAGCTACGGCTCTCTGATGCGAGGTAGCAAGCATGGTCCGGTCGTCAAGGCGAAAGACCTCCACGGAAGTGAACTCTTTCGCCGCATCAGTCTCTCTCCTACGGATGACGACTTCATGCCCAAGCAGGGCAAACGGCCATTATCACCAGACGAAGTGAAGTTGATTGAATGGTGGATTGCGGCCGGGGCTTCCGACGCACTTTCCGTCGATGCCATCAAGACTGCGCCGGCACAAACAACCGCCGCGGCTGAAGTCACCTTCGACAGGATTGATGCTGCAGAAGTCGCAAGACAAAGAGCCGGCCTGGCATCCTCGGTCGCAAAACTCCAGAAGCGGTACCCCGATATCCTCGAGTATGAGTCGCGTGGCTCAGTCAATCTTGTGTTGAATGCGTCGCTGTTGGGCGACCGATTTCGAGATGCCGACCTGGACGCGTTCAGCCCGGTGGCCGATCGGGTCGTGCTGGCAGATTTTTCGCGCACCGGCATCACCGACCGCTCTGCACCCGCGATTGCAACCATGAGGCGATTACGCGTGCTGCGTCTCGTGGACACGAAAATCACTGATGTCACAGCGCGGGTCTTCGGCGGGTTGGACCAGCTTGAATCGTTGAGTGTGTTCGCTACCGGAGTCACACCTGCCTCTCTGCCCACAATGGCACAGCTGCTCAAGCTGCGTCACCTTTATGTGGGAGAAACGACAATCCGCGCTGACGGAACCATCCCTGAGGCCTTGAAAGGCAAGGTCCTATTTTGAAGCGCGAGAAGGGGCCTGCAACAGAACATTCGGCGCCTCTTGAATGTGGTGCTCAGGTTGTGAAGCCAGCTCTACAAGTAAGTCATCGGCCGCCCCCACAGCGCCGGTTCGGGGTGATAGCCTGTTTCAGTGGCAAAAGAAACAGCCAGCGAAGTGCTCTCGATCGAGGGGCGTGAAGTCCGGATAACGAATCCCGACAAGCTGTATTTTTCATCGCAAGCACAAATCTCGAAACTCGATCTCGTTCGCTACTATCTGTCGGTTGCGCCGGGCGCGTTGGCCGGAATCCAGGATCGTCCGATTGTCCTCAAACGCTTCGTCAATGGAGCCGAAGCGGAGGCTTTTTATCAAAAACGTGCGCCCGAACAGCGCCCCCCGTGGCTGCAAACTGTCACGTTGTCATTCCCTTCGGGCCGAACTGCGGAAGAAGTTGTAGTGGAAGACGCAGCTGGGCTCGCCTGGATCGTTAATCTGGGTTGCATCGAGCTACACCCACACCCCGTGCGGTCCGCTGATCTTGAGCACCCGGACGAATTGCGAATCGATCTCGATCCGGTTCCGGGTGTCAGTTGGGCCGATGTGTGCTGTGTTGCTCTCGAAGTGCAGGGGCTGCTCGACGAGTTGGGGCTTCGCGGCTGGCCCAAGACCAGCGGTTCACGCGGCATGCACGTGAATGTGCGGATCGAACCACGCTGGACGTTCACTGAGGTGCGCCGCGCGGCTGTGGCGTTGTCGCGTGCGGTGGAGCGGCGTGTGCCGGCCTTGGCCAGCTCGAAATGGTGGAAAGAAGAGCGTCATGGCGTGTTCCTCGATTACAACCAGAACGCGAAAGATCGGACCACATGCTCTGCGTATTCGGTACGTCCGCTTCCCGACGCGCGTGTCTCGACACCCCTTCACTGGCACGAGGTCCCGGACTGTAACCCGGCCGACTTCACGCTGTTCACGATTCCGAAGCGCTTTGCAAAAGTCGGCGATCCGCACGCGGGCATGGATGCCGCACCTGGTTCGCTCGAAAAGTTGCTCGATCTTGCTGCCCAAGACGAGTCTGCAGGTCTGGGCGACGCGCCCTGGCCGCCGCACTTTCGCAAAACGGAAGGGGAAGGGTCACGGGTAGCACCATCCCGTGCCAAATCCGCTGCCAAGAAGCCGCGGGTGAAGATGCCCCTGATCGTGGTTGCGAACTCTCCCGACAAAGCAGCCGCGTTAGCGGGTCTCGAAAGATGGAAGAACAAATACGATAAGATCGCCGGTTTCCTTGCAGTCGATGACGTGCTGCTCGACTCGATGCGAGGAAGGTCATCCACGTGGACCCGCATCCGACTCAACCTGCGTCATGTCCCGGAAGACCTGCGGCCGCCCCAGGAAACGCCCGACCCTGATGATGATCCGACTCGCGAATGGCGTGAATGGAGCAAGAAAAAAGCACGAACAAAGACGACTGGCTGACGCCAGTTAGCGACCGTGCGGGAAAATCGCTGCCAGCTCTTGCGGCGGAACGACTTCGAGTTGGGCATAAGTGCAATCGCTCGGCTTTTTGTCCGTTCGCCATCGGCGGAACTGGGCCGTGTGACGGAAACGGTCGCCTTGCATGTGGTCGTAGGCGACTTCCAGCACCAGTTCGGGTCGCAGTGGTTCCCAGGATAAGTCCTTGCCCTGACTCCAGCGGCTCTGGCCGCCTGGCATTCGCTTGACGGCCTCACCGCTTCCCTGCTCTGCCCAATGCTTCCATGGATGAGCGGCGAGAGCATCCACGCGGTAAGGGTTGAGGAATTCTGCCAGTTGACGGCGCTTCTCAGTGCTGAAGCTCGCACAAACACCGACATGCTGCAAAGCACCAGCATCGTCGAAGAGCCCAAGCAGCAATGAGCCGACAAGAGTGCGATCACCCTTTTTGTGCCAACGAAACCCTGCGATCACACAGTCGCAGTCGCGCTCATGTTTGACCTTGAGCATTACGCGTTTGTTGGGCTCGTAGGTTCCTGAAGCGGGCTTGGCGATGACGCCGTCGAGACCCGCGCCTTCAAAGCGACGAAACCAGTCCGAGGCAACGCTGCGATCGTCGGTTGCCGGTGTCAGATGGATCGGTGGAGGCGCCGATGAGAGCATCGATGCCAGCTCACGGCGCCGGGTTTGGAATGTCTCTCCCCGAAGGTCCCGGTCATCCCGACAAAGCAGGTCGAAGAACACGAATGAAGATGGAGTTTGTCGGGACAGAAGATTCACCCGCGATGCGGCTGGATGGAGACGCAGCTGCAGGGCGTCGAAGTCGAGTTCATCGTTCTGGACGATGACAATCTCCCCATCGAGAACGCAGCGGGAAGGCAACGTCGAGCGTAATGGATCCAGCAGTTCGGGAAAGTAGCGGTCGAGCGACTTTTCCTCGCGGCTCTGGATCAGAATCTCATCTCCATCGCGAAAGACCAGTGCGCGAAACCCATCCCACTTGGGTTCGAAGATGTAATCTTCCCCAGTGGGCAATTCATCCACGCGCTTGGCAAGCATCGGCAGGAGCGGCGGGTTCACTGGAAGGTCCACGCCTCATGGTATACCGCGCAGTCCGTTCCAAAGTTACGGTAGCCAAGATTTTTCTGGCGACAAATTCGCGATTAGCGTACCGCTCCGCTTCGCTGCGATTGTGAACCCAAGGACCTCTTTGGTCGTCGTGTGAAAAAAGCTCTCGGACAGATTTCCGTTATCAAGGAAATTGTGTCCCCGGGGCCCAGACTCTGTCCACTTAACTCGCGGATGCCCCGTTCGGGCTTGATCGCCTACACGCAAAGGCAATCCCTGGGTTTGACACTCGTTTGACAATTCGGGATTTTGAGGCCTAAGTGCGGCGACCGACCGTGACGAAGAGGCCGCCTTCATGCCCGAGCGCGCGGATCCAGGCGAGCTGCGTCAGCCAGCCCTCAAGACGCCAGTTGTCTGCAGCGCTCGTGAACAGCTCTTCCTCCGTCTCCTGACTGAGCATCGCGCTTGGGTAGGCCCGCACGTAATCGACGCCGTTCTCGGCAAACCAACGCTGCACTTCGGCTAGCGTGTGGCGATGCTCCTCGGGATGCTGATATTGGTCTCGCAGCCACGCTCTGCGCCGTGCCGGGTCATGCTCTCGATCGCATAGCACTGGATCGAACGGAATGAATTGGTATCCGGACAACCGCGCAACCAAGCGGCGCAGCCGGAATGGGATACGCGCGAATGAGTTGTAGAGCCCGAGGATGATCATTCCGCCCGGCCGCGCAAGCCGCACGACGCGGGCAAACGCCGCGCGCGGATCTGGCGTGTGGTGCAGCACGCCCGACGAGTAGACCACGTCAAACGAGCACTCCCTGAGACCGGGACGGTGCAGATCGGTCTCGATGAACTGTACCTGCTCGATTTTGAAACGTCGGGCAGCCGCCGCGCCCAGTTCGAGGGATGCACGCGTGAGATCGGCACCGACCACCACCCGGTGCCCCCGCGCCAGGTACAAGCTCATCTGCCCCGTGCCACACCCGATCTCAAGAACGCGCGCATCGCCGGGGATTGCCCGGTTGATCAGGCGCGCGAACTCACTACGCTCGGCGCGTGCTCGCAACCAGTGGAGGCTATCGCGTAGCGGATAGTTGGGAAACGGTGCGTGCTCGTAGAAACACCGCAATGCTTCGGTTCGCTTGTCGCTGGGCAGACGCAGGTTCGGGATGCCATTGGGTGCATCGTAGCTCGCACCACAGCCGCGACACGACCAGTCCGCCTCTAACGTGCCCGCACAGGCCGGGCACGCAAGTAATTCCAGAAGGCAGCCCACGGGTTACCAGATTGAGTAGATGAACGGAGCCAATGCTTCGACTGTGGTCGCTACGATGAGCACCAGCCCCATCACGCACAGAAAGATGGCCAACGGGACAAGCCAGCGCTTGTTGGAATCACTTTGCCATAACCCCTGCGCCAGCTGCGCCATCGAACCAAACGTGCTGCCAAACACGATTAGTCCGCGTCGGGTCCTGCCACGCCTCTTGAGCACGCGATCTCCTCCTTTGGCTTTGCTGTTGACGAGGCGCGTTTCATCACTCGGGTCTGGCCGGCGACCAGCACATCGATCCCGCAACGGATGAAGGTCGAGTACCCTTCGACGGCACGATTGACGATCGGCTCGCCGGCAAGATTGAATGATGTATTGAGAAGCACGGGCATTCCGCTGCGCCGTCCGTATGCTTCCAGCAGCGCGTGCAGGCGTGGCGCCATCTCAGGCTCCAGTGCCTGCAGCCGGGCTGTTCCGTCGACGTGTGTGATGGCCGGTAGCTGCGACTGCCATTCGCGCCGTACAGGAAATACGCCCGACATGAAACGCGCCAAACGTGTTCCGCCCGGAGGAAGATCGAAATAGCGATCAGCCACTTCGATGGGCACGACCGGGGCGAACGGACGGAATGGCTCGCGGTACTTGATTTCGTGGTTGAGCCGATCGCGCATTTGGACAGTATGGGGCGCAGCGAGGATGCTGCGGTGACCGAGAGCGCGCGGACCCAGCTCAAGAGCGCCATCCATCCACCCGACGACCCGGCCGGCGGCCAAGTCGTCGGCAATCCGATGGACGAGCGCGCCTTCCTCAAATTCCTCGACGCATTGACCGTCTTCTCGTGCTAGCCGTGCCAGCTCCGAACCATCCGCTGGCGGTCCCCAAAACGGATGATCAGGTATGTCGCGATCTGGATTTCCAAAGTGAATACGATCGGCATAGAGCGCCGCGCCCAGCGCGCATCCCGCGTCGCCCGGTGCAGGCGGGACGAAAACTCGCTCGAAGCCCGACTCCGTGAGGATCCGTGTGTTGGCCACACCGTTCAAGGCCACGCCGCCTCCCAAACAGAGATCGGGCAAGCCGGTTTCCTGATGGAGTGCTCGGGCTATCTCGACGAGCGTGTCCTCCAGGACCTGCTGCACGCTGGCCGCGCAATCGGCAAAGCGTTGCCCATCCGTACTTTCGAAATCAACCGGTTCATACGGATTGCGCGGCGCACCAAAGAGTTCGATAAACCGCGGCGAATAGCAACGCTTTGCCGTGGTGTGGAATTCAAAATAGTCGAGATCGAGTGCGAACCCGCCATCGGGCGTGCGGCGGATCAGTTTACGGACTTGATCGACCAGCGTTGGCCGACCATAAGCGGCGAGGCCCATGACTTTGTACTCGTCCTCATTTACCTTGAAGCCGAGGTACGCCGTGAATGTCGAATACAGCATTCCCAGGGAATGCGGAAATCTTATTTCACGCAAGGACCTGATGGTTGTGGCGCCATCCGGCAATCGCTCCCCGGTACCGACCGACAGGGTTGCCCACTCACCCACAGCATCAGTCGTCAAGATGGCGGCGCGATCCGTGGGCGCGGTGAGAAAGGCGGCCGCGGCGTGGGACTGATGGTGTTCCGTAAACAGGATCTTGCGTCCGGGGATGCCGAGGTGGGACGAGATAATTCCACGAATCCAGACTTTTTCACCAAGGGAATTTCTCATTGCCTGCGGAAACGTGCAGGTGAGTATCCGATCGAACTTTAACATCGGACGTTCATAGAAGACCGCCGCGTCCAGCGCGTCCGGCCCGATGTCTGCATGCTCAAGACACCACTCAATCGCAAGCAATGGAAAAGCAGGGTCCCCCTTGTGCCGCGATAACCGTTCTTCCTGTACAGCGCATACCGGGACGCCATCGATAACGAGGGCCGCAGCCGAGTCATGGTAATGCGCCGAAATGCCGAGAATCTTCATCTCAGTATTGCCTGTCGAGTGATCCTTGGCGTTCGGCCGAGACAGGAATCCAACCGGCATGTTCCCGTCGCTCGGCTCGCTTGGCGAACCAAGCAAATGGCGGCAACAAGACGAAGTATTGAATTGTCAGCATGATCGAACCGAAAATTCCCGCAAGCCCAGCCGCTAAGCGTAAATAACTTCTCCAGAGACGACTGAGGCGCGCACGCCATATATGACGCCGGTAACGCTCGGGCGCAACGCGGGCGAGTTGTGTAAATGTATAGTTCATATGAAAGGTTTCGTCGTGCAGAATCTCCTCGAAAATTGCACGGGTTCGCGGATCGTGCCGCATTACGTCGCGATAAATCGTGAAGCGGCTCGCCGCGGCCTTCTCCGATAGATGAAGAAAAGCGAGCAGGGAGTCGTCGGACTCCCCGTCAACCTGCAGATCGTCAAGACCGTGACCCCCAGGCGCAAGCCAATCGCCTTGAAAAGCCGCATTGGAAGACGATGTGGATTCGCGCAAAAGTGCTGCCGCCCTGCGACGAAACAAAACGCCGTGACGAAATTCATCGATCGCGTGCTCCCGGTAAAGACGGCGCAGCAGGGGGTCTGACGTAACTTCGGCGGCGCGCAAGATATCGCGCCCGCCGTCTGTTTCGGTCTCGCCAAAGCGGAGTAACTTCTGAACACGCCGTTCGGCGTTGCGCCAGATCCAGCGATGTATTGGGGTCAGCATCCGATCGAATGCTGTGGGGCGATCATGTGACCGAGGGGAGTCCATCGCAGTCTGCGAATGTAAATATAATGCTTTTAGAGGCCGGATTTGTCACTAATTCGTCAGATTCGTCGTTGATTGATGAGGTCAAAATCTGTTTCCAGCGGGCCATTTCAAACGCTCCGCTCCGCGCTCCCCTGCCGAGGTCGCGGTGGCCTCCGTCGGTGTGGCGATCGTGGTGTGCTCACTCGTAGCTCGTCAGCGATGGCTTGACAGCCATTTCTTGCCATCGTTCTTTCTATCGCGCAACTCATACGTTTTGGTGGAATCGGTAATCCGGCTCGCGACGGCAGGCTTTGGTTTGCTACTCGTCCTCATCGCGCGACGGGTTGGCCGTTTTATCGGAAAGAATCCGGGACGCGTGCTTTACATGGCGATCGCGGTCGTGCTCGCGGTCGGCGCCGGCGAATTCGTACTCCGGCCGATACACCTCCTCGCCACGATGGAGGAACCGCCGCAAAAAGAGCCTCGGCGTCGCCGCGACGCTCGACTCGGCTGGGTATTCGTCCCGTCACGCACAGGCTACCGCAATATCGGCGGGCGAGAGATCGAGTATGCGATCGACTCTTCGGGATGTCGCGTGCGCCGCGTCGACGACGCGGTTGATCCAGGGCGTCCAACAATCCTGTTCACTGGCGAATCGATGATGGTCGGGGAGGGCCTGACATGGGATGAGACGGTCCCCGCCCAAGTCAGTGCAATCTTGGGGGTGCAGAGCGCGGACCTCGCTGTCTCGGGCTTCGCGAGCGACCAGGCGTACCTCAGGCTCCAGGAGGACTTGCCGCGCTTTCGCCGTCCCGTGGCGGTAGTATCCCTCTTCATGTCGGCGATCTTCGACCGAAACCTCGATAACGATCGGCCGCACTTGGGTCCAGGCCTCGTTTGGCTGCCCCCAGAGTCTCGCTGGAGACTTGCGAGGATTGCCCAGTTCCTCCTGCCCTATCGCACCAAGGACACGATTGAACGCGGAATAGGCGTTACCCGCGAAGTGCTGCGCGCGACCGTAGATTTGGCGCGCGCTCGGAACGCTGTGCCACTCATCATTGTTCTGCAGTACGCTCCGGAACAATTGGTCGAGCACGAACTGCGGCGCCGGGTACTAGACGAAGCCGGCTTGCCTTATGTGTGGGTGGAACTTGATTCAGGCTGGCGCATACCCGGCAACGGACATCCAGATCCGCGCGCCACTCGCGCGATGGCTGTTGCGATCGCGGATGAGCTCCGGGGACGCTCGACGTTCGCAGGTTTGGTCAAGTAACTTCTTGGGGCGCAAGCCGAGAACCTGCCAGTTCTTGGTTGTCCCTACCAAGAACCGGGACAATCCAATTTAATTTACGGGCTCTGCCGAAGCAATGATCTCCGGGTGCTTCGTTCCAGTTCAACCCCGCCCAACGCCCGAAATCGTCGATGAATGCTCTCCCTCAAATTCCCCTTGGCTGGGGAGGGCACGCTTAAAGCCAGGCGCAAGATCTCCCTGGCCTCTTCTTCCATAGAACGCCCGTGATGGGCCGCGCGGACCCTTAACCGGGTTTTGGTCTTCTCATCCAGCTGTCGAATGGTCAATGTCGCCATGCTGTCAACGCTATCATTGCTAGCAAGGAAAGCAAAGAACAAAACAACCAACCTCCGCGCCGTGACAGTCAAGCGTTAGCTCGGAACTAACTGAAACTACGCGACACGGGTGGTTGACGGGTATGCTCGCCGCTATTTCTTCAATTGCACACTTCCTTCCAAACTGCGGCCCCCGCCTTCCCAACGCGATCACTGCACTGACACGGTAATCTCGGAGCCTGACACGGCGGTCAACTGCTGATCGGCTTGAACGACACCGCCCTTGGTGATCTTCACAGGGAAGCGTCCAGTGGTCTTCGCCTGGAAGGTCAGAGTGGTTACAACGCCCTGACCCGACACTCCTTGCGACTCACGTGGGCGAGATGCAGTGATCGCGACAGCACCGGTGGTCGAATCCTCGCGATGCACCAAAGCAACGACTTGGTCTCCTTGAGAGAGAAAAGTCCCGTTGGAGATATTCAAGAGTCGTAGACCCTGTTTGTCATAGGTCAATTGCAGAGGAACAGAATGCACATTCTGCCCGCCGGACAGCACCACGTTGAGGGTGAAGGTAGCACCCTCGGCTACGGAAATTGCAGTAGGATCAAGTTCCAGGGCCGTAGTTGCTTCACCGGGCGATTTAGCCGCCGGCACAGTCTCAGACGCTGTGCCAGAGGCTCGGTTGCCAATTGTTTCCGGCGCGTGCCGCAGATGAATGGAGTTTGCTGTTCCCAC
>WNFQ01000516.1_pt1 | contig 25552 bp, 15 predicted proteins | sample 5400171 | NCBI WGS metagenome assembly WNFQ01 (sample SAMN13153356, study PRJNA577476) | soil metagenome | isolation source: 20 cm soil under Madrone tree | place: USA:California | collected 2016-06-14
GGCTTACATGGACGTGGGCTTCGAGGGCATTCTCAGCATCGAGAACGAGGATCCGATTCTCGCGGGAGAAGTCGGAGTCGAGCGCGCCGCCTACGTTTTGAAAAACGTGCGGAAAGAACTCTTGGGTGAATAATGCGTTCTCCGAGTGGACGGCTTTGCATTCAGGCTGCCGGGTGCGAAAATAAGCTGCGCGAAAACAGGCCGGGGAGGATCTATGCAACGGCGTGAAGCACTAAAACTGCTCTTTGCGGGCGGCATTTTGCCGGCCATGCCTGCCGATCTCTTTGGTTTTTTTCAGGATTCGCACCCCCCTGCGGGCTACGCGCTGCGCACACTGGATGCTCATCAGAACGGTACGGTCGTCGCGATGATCGATCAGATTATCCCCGCGACTGAGACGCCTGGCGCCAAAGGCGCGCGCGTCAACGAATTCATTGACGTCATCCTCACCGAATGGGCCAACGACGAAGAGCGCCGTAATTTTTTGAGCGGCCTCGCCGATGTCGACAAACAAAGCAACACGCTCTTTGGAAAGAACTTCGCAGCCGCAGCTTCGGAGCAACAGCTTACTCTCTTGCGTGCCCTCGATGAATCCGCCTCCATCGCTCGCTCGGCCCGTGCGGCCCGCGAATCCCGTCCCCCGATCTGGGAGCCCGCAGGCCGCGACACCCAGATGCAAGACGATTTCTTCACTGTCTTTAAGAAAATGACCGTGCACGGTTACTACACTTCGGAAATCGGTTTCAGTCAGGAACTCAAATTACAAATCATCCCAGGAGCGCAGCATGGCTGCATTAAAGTGGGCCCCGGGGCTGGGGACGCGGAATAGAGGCAACCATGGCAACCACAACCTACGACGCAATTGTTGTCGGCTCGGGAATCACCGGCGGCTGGGCCGCCAAGGAACTCACGGAAAAGGGCCTCAACACGCTTGTTCTGGAAGCGGGACGCAGCATTGTCCCCGAGCGCGATTATGTCGAACATGTTCCCGTGTGGGAACTCAAGCACCGCGGATGGGACAATCGCGCCGAGCGCGAGAAAATACAGCCCATTCAACGCGAGTGCTACTACGCTTGCGATGAATACTCGCACCAGTTTTTCGTGAATGACAAGGAAAATCCCTATACCAACGCGCCCGGAAAACATTTTTCCTGGATTCGCGGCCGGCAAGTCGGTGGAAAATCCATCCTCTGGGGCCGCCAGAGTTATCGCTGGAGTGATCTCGATTTCGAAGCCAACGTAAGAGAAGGAATCGCTATTGACTGGCCCATTCGCTACGCGGACATCGCTCCGTGGTACGACTACGTGGAAGAGTTTGCCGGCATCAGCGGCCAATCCGAAGGATTGCCGCAGCTGCCCGACGGAAAATTCCTCCCGCCCATGGAAATGACCTGCGTTGAACTGGACTTAAAGGACGCGCTTGCGAAAAACTTCGACGATCGCATGCTGACCATCGGGCGTTCGGCGGTGCTCACCCGCGTCCACAAGGGACGCGCGGCTTGCCACTATTGCGGTGTCTGCCACCGCGGCTGCATCACCAGTTCCTATTTCAGCAGCCTTAATTCGACGCTTCCCGCCGCACAAAAAACTGGCCGCCTTACCATGCGGCCTTACAGCGTGGTGCACAGTTTGCTGTTCGATTCGAAGGCGCGCCGCGTCAGCGGTGTGCGCGTCATTGACGCCCAATCCAAGAGCGCTCTCGAATTCAAAGCGCGCATCTTTTTTATTTGCGGTTCCACTCTCGAGTCGACGCGTATGTTGCTCAATTCTCCGACTCCCGAATTTCCGAACGGCCTCGCCAACTCCAGCGGGGAACTCGGCCACAACCTCATGGATCACCACATGGGCAGCGGCGCCAGCGGCGACATGCCCGGTCACGAAGACAAGATGCCTTTCGGGAATCGGCCCAACGGCATCTACATTCCGCGCTTTCGAAACGTGGACGCAAAGACCAAGCAAAAGAATTTTGTCCGCGGTTACGGCTACCAGGGTGGCGGCAGCCGCGAGGGCTGGTCCCGGGGCATGTACAAAACGGGTCTGGGCGTGGATTTCAAAAACATGCTTCGCATTCCCGGTTCGTGGCGTCTGGGCATTGGGGGATTCGGCGAATGCTTGCCGAACCATAACAATTACGTCGAAGTGGACAAGGAAAAACTCGACGCCTGGGGCATCCCCACGCTGAAAATCAACTGTGGCTGGAGCGAAAATGAACTCGCCATGTCCAAGGACATCGCGATCCAGGCCGCGGAAATGCTCGCTGCGGCGGGCGCAAAAAACATTTCCGTCAATCAGGAAATTACGCCGCCGGGCCTTGCGATCCACGAAATGGGCACTGCGCGGATGGGCCGCGATCCCAAGACCTCCGTCTTGAATGAACACAATCAGGCGCACGACGCGAAAAATTTGTTTATGACCGATGGCGCTTGCATGGTGTCCTCTTCGTGCGTGAATCCGTCGCTTACGTACATGGCTTTGACGGCGCGTGCCTGCGATTTCGCGGTTTCTGAACTCAAAAAGAATATTCTGTAGGGAGAATTCTTCAAGATGGCCCAAGTGATTCGTTCTCCAAAGCAGTATGACGTTTGCATTATCGGTTCGGGCGCAGGCGGAGGGATGGCCGCGAAAATTCTCACCGAGGGCGGTCTGAATTGTGTGCTCTTGGAAGCCGGGCCCAACATCAATCCAGAAAAAGATTTCAAAATGCTGATGTGGCCGTATGAAGCGCTGCATCGGGGCGCCGGCATTGGCGGCCACGCACGCGAAAATTTCGGCGAATTCCTTGCTCCCAATGGCGCGTGGAAAATTGAGGGTGAGCCGTACACTTCCGCTCCCGGCTCCCGTTTCGAGTGGTTTCGGTCGCGCGTCGTCGGCGGCCGCACCAATCACTGGGGCCGCATCGCACTCCGCTTTGCTCCCATCGATTTCAAGTCCGCAACGCGCGATGGACTCGGGGACGACTGGCCTATCACTTACGAAGATCTCGCTCCTTATTACGATAAGGTGGAGTCCTACATCGGCGTTTTCGGAACGAAAGAAAATGTTTCCAGCGCTCCCGATGGCGTCTTTCTCCCTCCTCCGAAACAGCGTTGCACTGAGTTGATGGTCAAGAAAGCCTGCGACAAGCTCAACATTATTTGCATTCCTTCGCGCCTCGCGGTGATTACACGCTCGCTCAACGGACGCGCGCCTTGCCACTATTGCGGCCAATGCGGCCGCGGCTGCATCACCGCTTCCAATTTCAGCTCGAGTCAGGTACTCCTCCCCCCGGCTATGAAAACGGGGAAGCTGACGCTGATTACGGGAGCGATGGCGCGCGAAATTCTCGTCAGCAAAGAGGGCAAAGCAGAAGGGGTTTCCTATGTTGACAAAGCGACGCGCACGGACAAGCGCGTCTACGCACGCGCTATCGTCGTGGCCGCCAGCGCTTGTGAATCGGCGCGCCTGCTCCTGAACTCCAAATCTTTGGCGTTTCCCGCCGGAATCGCCAACTCTTCCGGAACAGTCGGCAGGTATCTCACGGACTCCGTGGGCAGTAGTGGTTCTGGCTACTTCCCACAGCTCGAGAAGATGCCGCCGCACAATCACGACGGCGTCGGCGGTATGCACATGTACATGCCGTGGTGGAAGTTCGACCGCAAGAATGATTTTCCGCGCGGCTATCATATTGAATTTGGCGGCGGACGCGAAATGCCTGGCGTCGGCATGTTCCACGGTCTTTGTCACGATGAAGAAGGTTACGGCGCCACCTTGAAGCAGCGCGCACGGCAGACCTACGGCACTCATATCGGGTTCGCCGGCCGCGGCGAAATGCTCCCCAATCCGGACACTTACTGCGAGATCGATCCCGACGTCGTCGATCAGTGGGGCATCCCTGCGCTTCGATTCCACTTCAAGTGGTCGGATTATGAGTTGCTTCAGGCCAAGGACATGCAGGAGACGTTTCGCGCCATCGTCGAGACCATGGGCGGGGAATACCGCACCAAGACTTCCATCCATGGCGACCTTCCCTTTGGAATCGAGCCGGGTGGCAAGATTATTCACGAAGTGGGCACCGCGCGCATGGGCGCCGATCCGAAAACTTCCGTGCTGAATGGCTTTTGCCAGGCGCACGAAGTGAAGAACCTGTTTGTAACCGATGGCGCGTCGCTGGTTACTAACCCGGACAAGAACCCGACGCTGACGATTATGGCGCTGTCTTGGCGCGCGTCCGAATATCTGCTCGACGAAGCCAAGAAAGGGAATCTGTAGAGGCAGGACTTTAGCCTGCTCTTTCTTATTGAGGAACGCAAATGCCCAACGAATCCATAACTCGCCGCGACATTCTCCGCACTCTCGCCTTCGGTGCCGCCGCTGGCTCCGTGCTGCAAGTGATTCCCGCGGAGGCCGCCGAGTACGTCCACCAAATGGTGCACAAGGAGAAGGCTGCCGTTCCCGCGGGCAGCTACACGCCAAAGTATTTCTCTGCCGTGCAATACGCGACGCTGCTGTTTCTGTGCGATGCCATCATCCCCAAGGATGAAAAATCCGGGGGCGCGGTGGAAGCCGGCGCGCCGGAATTCATCGATTTGCTCACCAGCGAAAATCCCGAATATCAATTGAAGCTGGGGGGCGGACTCTTCTGGCTGGATGCTGCTTGTACGGATCGTTATGGCAACGTCTTCATGCAATGCACGCCAGAGCAAAAGAAAGAAATCCTGGACCTGATTGCGTATCGCAAGAACGCGAAAAAGGATCCTGCGCTCAGCCAGGGTGTAGCCTTCTTTGCGTTTCTTCGCAGTCTTACCTGCGACGGCTTCTACACCAGCAAAATTGGCATCGCCGACCTTCAATATATAGGTAACACCGCGCTCCGCGAGTTCCCCGGCTGCCCGCCGCTGCCGGAATAAAGGGGCAAGAGGGCTACTTCAACACAGCAAACAGGCTGCTGTGCGAATCGGTCCACAGATTCCTAGGATTGTGGGCTGCGAGGAGACGTCCTGCCTTTTCGATCTCGGAAAATCCGACAGACGCATCGCGGCTACCGAGAATAATCCACGTGGCCGAGAAGACTCCGTTGGCTTTATCGTCGCTATTGCTGACGATTACGGCGTCTTTGCCGAGGCGATGCGCCGCGGCGGCAACTACCGGCTCCAGATTCAAGTACTGATTGGAGATGTGCACTCCCAGAAGGCCGTCCGGTTTGATATGGCGAAAGTAGAGCTCGAAGGCTTCCAGGGTAATCAAATGGACGGGGATGGAGTCACTGGAGAAGGCATCTACTGCCAGCACGTCGAAGCGTTGCGGCTGCTGCCGTTCGAGGAATCCTGCAAGAAGCGGAAATCTTCCCGCGCAAATCTGAACGACAAGGGGATTGATTTCGTAGAAGGTGTACTCGTCTTCTGGTCGGCCGTAGGCCGCAATCGTGCCGACGCCCAGACCAATGACGCCCACGCGGAGCGGGCCGTGCGCAGCCTTGGCCTTTAGGGCTACACCGATACGGAGTTGGGACTGTAATAAGACGTGGACTGATCTCGCCGGGCGGGCGAAAGAAACTGCAGCCCATGACTGATGGTTCCATTTGTTAACCTGCGGAATCGGGAGTCCTCGTCGACCGGCGGTTGCTTTTCGCCATTGAGCATAACGACATTTGGACCCACTTCATCGGTCACTCGCAGCACGCCGTAGAAGTTCCGGGCCATCAGTATGGCGGCGGTTGACTGTGCACGGGCCATAACGAATAGGCTGATGATCACCACTGCCGCCAACGCATTCACGATCAGCCAGGCCGGCCGCGAGCTTTCCTGATGAAAGGGGCTCGTAGGATCATAGCGGTGGACCACGATCACCAGCACTGTGCACACTGCCAGAGAGACGTGCAACTCGTAGAACGCGGGGAACATTCTTGGCGCTAGGAGCGCTACAAAGACTGCTCCAGCCAAGCTTCCGAGCGAGCACAAAAGATAAAAAGACGTCAGCTGCGATGGGCGGGTTTGCACAAGGCTAATTCGCCGTGACAAAACATGCAGCAAAGGAACAAGCCTGCGTAGAAAAGCGGAATCGATAGCCAAAGGGGAAGCACCGCCAACGACGGCGACAGCGCATAGGTCATTCCGCCAATCGCGACTCCGAGGAATCGAAGGAGAAAAGTGCGCTGGTACCAGCGTTCTCCCGCAAAACACAGAATGAAGCTGAGCAAGTACAAACTGAGCGGAATCACCCACAGGAGCGGCACGGCAGCGATGTTCTGCGAGACGTGATTGGTGATCGCCAACAACAGTGCCGAGCTGCAGGCCGAGAGCGCGATCCAGAGGGCCTTTGTTTTCCAGCCGGGGCGTGAAACATCCCGGCGGTCTCGCTCTTGACTGGTATCATCGCGCCGTAAGAGCGCGATTGCTCCGCACACGGCCGCGGCTCCGCCATACGCCAGCGACCAGATCCAAGCCTGTCCCAATGTGGACAGCTTGGGCTCGAAAACTATTGGATAACTTAGCAGGGCCGCGAGGGAGGCGGCATTGGAAAGCGCGTAGAAGCGGTAGACTCTCGCCTCCTTGCTTGGACTTGCGAACCACGCTTGCAAGAGCGGAGTCGTTGACGACAGAAGAAAGAAAGGCAGTCCTACAGTGAGCCCCAACACGCACAGGACTTGCAGCGCGGGGTGCTGGGGCGCAAGCAGCTTCCAGGATTCCTTCGGCAGGATGGGCAAGGTCAGCAAGCTGGCCGCGAGAAGGCCTGTGTGGAGCCAACCCTGTGCGCGCCGCCAAAGACTGCGGGTCAACACGTGCGCACAGAGATAGCCGAAGAGCAGCATGATTTGGAAAAACAGCAGGCATACCGTCCATACAGCCGCGGCTCCGCCAAACCACGGAAGGATTTCTTTCGCGACGAGAGGTTCCACCAGAAAGAGGAGGAACGCACTCAAAAAAATGGCCAAGGCATGAAGCACCTTGAAAGGCAGGCCAAGCGGGTGACTTATGACCTCTTCATGTACCCGGTCCGGTTCAGGGTTAGACATATTTCTCGTTAACAATAATATCCCCCCGCCCCCCTGGTTTTTGTAAAGTGTTGTATCTAAAGGCCTTAGCCAGATCGTAAGTCTTTTGTTTGCAACACTTGGGCTCTGTTGACACATCCTTTGTGAGCGAACCGATGCTACAGGCGGTAGATGTTGTAGGCCAGGCCGAGCAGCAGGGCTTGTCGGATCTGCGTGGCCAGGCTGCGCGCGAGGAGAGCTGGCGTTTGACGGCGGAGGGGAAGGGCGCTAAGTAAATACAGCATTGGCGAGATGGAGGCGCAGCATGCTGCGCCCCTACAGGAAGGTTCGGACTCAGGATTTAATTTGGTTGGAGGCGGCGTCCCAGGTGACGGCGGCTTTGCGGAAATAGGATTCGTTGGCCATGTGGCAGGCGAGGGCGGCGTTGTGGCCGAAGACGGTGTCTTCCGTGACTTGCTGATGACTGCGCACACCCTGGAAAAATCTCCAAAGGTGAGGTTTCTCAGCGTCCCAGGATTCGCCGCGAAAAGTAAATCCCTCCTTCATAGGTTCCTTGCCAGGCTTGGGATCGTGGTCCTGATGCCATTTTTTTAGATAGGCATCGCGCATCGCTTGCGGATAGCCAGAGGTGTAATAGCTGGGCGACTCGTCTTCGCCGGATTGCGGGAAGTAGGTGATGGTGTATTCGGTAACTTCGAGGATGCCCTTGGAACCCTGGAAACGGTAAATCTCGGGAGTATCACAGCCAAGATTGAGGCGCAGATAAACGGGCGCGCCGCCGTAATCGAAAAGTGTAGCGTGGACATCGGGCATGTTGCGGCCGTCAGGGAAGCGCAGGATTCCGCCGAGAGCCATAGCCTTCTTTGGCGGGGCATTCCAGCCGAGCATGAAGTTCATGCCACTGACGAGATGGACGAGGAGATCGCCGGCGAGGCCGGTGCCGTATTCCTTCCAGCAGCGCCAGCGCGCGAAAATATTGGGATTGAAGGGAACCTTGGGAACGTCGCCTTGCCAAGTGTCCCAATCGAGATTGGCGGGAGAGAGATCGGGCGGCGGGGGATATTCCCACGCGCCGGTGGGATCGTTGCGGCCGAGCGAGCCTTCAACGAGAGTGAGGGCGCCGATGATGCCGTTGGCGAGAAGCTCTTTGGCTTTGGTACAAATGACGGAGCTGACGCGCTGAGAACCGATTTGCACGACGCGGCCGGTCTTCTGCGCGGCAGCGACCATGGCGACGCCGTCGGCGGCGGAATGGGACATGGGCTTTTCGCAGTAGATATCTTTGCCGGCGCTGACGGCGTCGACGACCACTTGCTTGTGCCAATGATCGGGGACGGCGGCGATCAGGCAGTCGATTTCCTTGTTATCGAGGAGATCTTTGTAGCGGCGCGTGGTGGGGATTTTTTTGCCGACAATTTCCTGGGCGAGCGTGTGGCGTCCGTCGTAGAGATCGCAAGCGGCGACGCATTCGACGCCGGGAAGCTGGATGGCGTCGTGGAGCAAGCCGGAGCCTTGCATGCCGATGCCGATGATGCCGAAGCGCAGACGATCGCTCGGCGGGGTCGATTGCAGTGGCAGAGGAATGTGTTCAGGCTCGAGAAAAATTGTGGGTGAAGCCGCGAGCGCGCCGGCGGCTCCAGCGCTGCGATGGAGGAATTGGCGGCGCGAGAGATCTTTTTTCATGGGGCAGTGCTCCTCAGAGAGATCTAGCCAAGCAAGGGCGCGGCAGTGCTGCGCCCCTACAAAGGAACTCAAAACTGGAGTTTGGCCAAGTAGTCGTAGCTGGTTTTTATGGCGTCGAATGCTGATTTGGGCTCGTCGTTTTCGACGAAGTAATGTTTGATGCCGGCTTTTTCGGAATGCGCGAAGATGCGTTTCCAATCAATGGTGCCCTGCCCGACATCAGCGAGGCGCCCGCCAATTTTCACCGAGGAGCCGGTGGCGCCCTTGTAGGTGTCCGTGGCGTTGGGGTCCTTGATCCAGTCTTTTACGTGGATGAGGGGGAAACGGCCGGGATGCTTATCGAAATAGGTTAGGGGGTCCTTCCCAGCGACGCTGATCCAGCAGAGATCCAGTTCCATAGTGACGAGCTTGGGATCCGTTTCGGCGAGGAGGAAGTCGTAAGGGAGTTTGCCGCCCAGCGATTCGGCGGGATCGAATTCGAAGGAGTGATTGTGGTAGCCGAACTGGACGCCGGCTTTTTTGCTGGCTTCGCCGGCTTTGTTAAAGAGTTCGGCGGCGCGCTTCCATCCGTCGGGTTCGACGCGTTGTTTTTCGTCAATCCAGGGGCAAATGATGTAACTGTGGCCGACGATTTTGGCGGCTTCGAGAGCTTCGGGCCAACTCTTTTCGACGACACCGTAGCCGGCGTGGCAGGAAGGCGCAGCCAAGCCGTTTTTGTCGAGGATGGCGCGGACTTCTTTCGGAGAACGTCCGAAGTAGCCTCCTTTGGGGTCAAAAACACCGGCGAATTCGACTTCCTTATAGCCAGTAGCGGCGACTTTGGCGATGGTGCCTTCAAAGTCGGTTTTCATGGCGTCGCGCACGGTGTAGAGCTGCAGGCCGATGCGGTCAATTTTGTGGGTGGCGTCCGCGGCCCAGGCCGGCTCAGCGGCGGCTGCGAGAGTCGCAGCGATGGAAGTGCCGATAAATGTGCGTCGATTCATGGGCGCATTTTACTCCTTCCCAGAGGGAAGGGAACAGAGATTCGTTAGTAAAAAAGGGCGGCCCGAAATTATCCGGACCGCCCTGAGTCTGGCTCAAGCTTAGAAAATGAACTTCAAAGCAAACTGCATGATGCGTGGGTCATGAGTATCCGTTGCCGTCAGAAAATCGCTCGAACCGAACGATCTCCTTACGTGGTTGAACTGCGTATGGTTGAAAGTGTTGTAGGTTTCCCATCGGAATTCGACGGACGTGGACTCTTTGATGGGGAAGCTCTTGAACAGTCCCATATTAAAGTTTGTGTGATAGGGCCGATTCAAGGTGTTCCGGCCAACATTTCCGAACGTTAACCCCTGCGGGGCGACAAACGCGCAGGGATTGAAAAGCAAAGGACCCGGCGCGCTTGAGGTTGTGCAAGGGGCAGCATGAGGATTGCCGGAGAGGTCGGGGCGAGAACCAGTGCCTACGCCGTTTCCGACTCCCGCATTGTCGCCGAAGACAGTGTTGATGATATTGATGGGAACCCCGCTCTGAGAAGAAGTGATGCCTGACCATTGCCAGCCACCCAGGAGGGTTTTCTTGAGCCCAGAAGACTTGTTGAAGAACGGCAAATCGTAGACATAACTGATGTTAAGAATGTGCCGCTCGTCGAAATTGGAGCTGGCCTTATTGGCGTTCAAGTTGAAGGAATCCACGAACGTGGCATCTGCTCGATCGGAAGAATTGTCAATCGAATGGCTGTAGGTGTAAGCCATGTTCAGTTCGAGTCCTCCAAAAGCGCGGCGCACCGTGGCTTGAAGTGCATGGTAGTGAGAGTTGGCTTCGGTCTCGAGGAGCTCAAGGGTGGAGAGCCCCAGAAACGGCCGGAATGGATTGGGATCGTTGCCACAGGCCGTGCTGAAGTTGGCGAACAGCGGGCTGCCAAGCGCGGGAGTAACGCCGTTGGCGGTCCCATTGTTGCAATCAGATTGGGTTAAAGGCTGACCGGGGCCGTAGGGGTTTGCGATTCCCTGTGCCGCGAGGGACTTTAGTTGATTGAGGTCGCGGGCGTCGGTCAGGTGAGTGCCCTTGCTCCCAACGTACGATATGGTTCCTACGATGTGCGACGGAAGTTCTCTTTGGATGTCCAGATGCCACTGTTGGACATACGGCCACCTCGCTACGGTGGCGATGTTGGCCGGTGGCTCATTGTTGACGGCAAGAGGGAAGAGCGCACTTGCGCCGCCAATACATTCGTAACCAGTATTGGGTGAGGCGCAAGGGGCAGTGCTATTGGGACCGTTGGAAATCAGAGGCTGGCCGGTGGTGAGAACTCTAGGAGGCGTGCCTTCAAGCGACTCCGCATTGGCTTCGTTGCCATTCCCGTACTCGAAGAAAATGCCGTATCCGCCGCGAATGGCCATCTTTCCATCGCCTTTGGGATCGAAAGCGAAACCGATTCGCGGGGCCGGATTGAATAGATGCCCCTTCACGCAACCCGGAAGAGAAGTCCCTGCAACTGTGGAAGCGGGAAAAGCAGTGAGGATTGGGCCTGGGACTGAGCCCGAGCCCCCCGAGCCACCGCATTGCACGAATCCCAAGAAGGGATTGCCGCTCCCGGGAACGAGGCTGCCATCGCTGGCAAGGGACGGGGCCGTGGCAGCCCCTGCATTGTACACGGACGGTTGAAAGTTGAAAGAAGTCTTGGTGATATCACGGTTGGTCCCGAACAGGCTGACGCGGAGCCCCAAGTTCAATGTCAAGCGCTTGGTGACGCGCCAGTCGTCCTGGAAATAAGGTTCGAAAAGTTTGTAGCGGTAGTAATACTTTACGATAGAGCTGGTCTGCGAATAGGAGGCGATGTTTCCCGCGAGGAAATCAGCGAATGAATTCCCGTTAGAGACAGGAGAGGTTTCGTCGAAAGTCAGGACGCCGCCAAGACCGACTGATGTCGGAGCGCTCGGCTCGTTCTTCTGCGCGGCCACAAATTCACCGCCGAAAGTGAGGTTGTGCGAGCGGATGATCTTGGTGATGGTGTCGCGGTAGTCATAGACCGGATTCGAGTTAATCCAGGGCATGAACCCAGGGTTTATCGTGAAACCTCCGCCATAAGCGTTGCCGCTAGCAAGAGAGATGGCAGGCAGTTGGGCGAGATTTGTGCCACCTGAGCCGGTGTTGAAAATGCTGCTCATGGTGAAGCCCGAAGGGACCTGAAATGGACCTGTATTGACAAGAATGAGCTTGTCCGCAGTGTAGCTAGCCACGAATTCGTTGAGAAGCGAGGGGGAGAGCGTGGCAGTCAGATGCACGACAAAGCTCGTTCCGGGAGTCCCAACTTGCGTTTGAATCGTGGGAAACGGATTGCCCACGAACGATACCGTAGGGTCGACGCTTGAGTTGGTGTCATGGATGTAGCGACCCATTAAGCGGAGTTTGGAAGAGAAATTGTGGTCGATGCGAACCAATTCCTGGCGCCAGGTAAGAGGCTCGACAATGGATTTGACGAAGAAGGAGTTGGCGCCACTGTCAATCGTGTCCGCCGAGATGAGCGCGTTGAGGAGCACCTTAGCATTGGGATCAACGGGGACATTATTGCCAGCGAAAGGCACGAAGCTTTGAGCTTGCGTTCCGTCTGGAGCTGTGAATACCGGTCCCGCTCCAGTGGCAGGGCACTCCGGGTTCACCGGACCCGGTAGCGCAATCGGCTGACCATTCGTACCAGCGGGGTCGGAGCGGAAGAAATTACCCGAGGCAGGGCAGAGGTCATTGAAATTGCCGCCGCGTTCGGTGTTGGAGGGAACCTGCTGGTTGAAGCTGAAGGGGTTGCGCTCGCGGTGCCATTCCTGGGACCAGAAGAAGAAGGTTTTCTCTTTGCTGGAATTGTAGTGGTTGGGAATGTAGACCGGTCCTCCGATGGTATAGCCAAAGTCATGCTTTTTGTATGCGGGCTTAGAATTTCCAGCGGCATTGTCAAAAAAGTCGTTCGCGTTGAACATCTCGTTGCGCAGGTATTCGTAGGCGTTGCCATGAAAATCCTTTGTGCCTGACTTGGTAACGACCTCGACAGTTCCCGAACCGTTTCTTCCGTATTGAGCGCCGTAATTAGAAGTGAGGACGCGAAATTCGCCGATGGCGTCCACGCTCGGAAAAACATTCAGCGTGCCGTTGGAGCCGGTGTCCATGGCGTTGCCGCCGTCGACTTGCCAATTGTTGTACTCCACGCGGCCACCGTTCACGCTAAAGGAAATGTTTTGATTGAGGCCGACTCCGCCAAAATCCTGACCCGTTTGATTGCTGACGCCGGGAACGAGGGCGACGAGCTGGACGAAGCTGCGGCCGTTCAATTCCAATTGGCTGATTTCTTTGCCTGTGACGACGCCGGAGAGATCGGAGGACTGCGTTTCTACCTGAGCGACGCTGGCGCCCTCGACGATGACTTTTTCGCTGATCTCGCCCACCTGCAAAGCCACATCCACGCGCTTCTTTTCCGCCACCTGCAAAATGATGCCCTTGGCGGTGAAGGACTTGAAGCCTTTCGCGGTGACGGACAATTCATACGTGCCGGCGGGAAGAGCGCCGGCGAGATAGTCACCGTCACCGTTAGTGGCTATCGCACGAGTGAGGCCGATGGCGGCGCTACTGACGTGGACATCGGCACCCGGGACAACCGAGCCCGAAACGTCGCGAACCGTGCCGGTGATGGACCCCGTGTCTTGCGCCTGCGACACGAACGGGAGGCAGAACATCAGCAGTAGCGCGCAAAAAAGGAAGCGCGTTGTCCCCAGCTTACCCATGAAAATATTTACAGAATTGATGTTTTGCTTCATACGGTTATTCTCCGAAAGGATTTGGAAATTGCGCAAGCAAAGGAATTGGAAGGCGCAGCAAGAAAAAGCTGCCGAACCCGGCACCGGCCGCTTGCCGCTCATTGGACATCCCCCTTACATCTCGACAACCGCAATAGGCACCGAACCTGCTTATTAAAACGAGTTAATATTGCATTTGAGCGCCGGTGTCAAGCGGGAAGTTGGATCATATTTTTAGAGGAAGGCCGTTTTCGTCTAACAGCGGGATTCAGCGTGCTTGCGGCGAGCACTTGAATTAACCTCGGGGCTGCTGGAGACTACGAGAGCATGCGAAGCCGATTCCTATTTTTGACAGCCGGGGCAGTATTGCTGGGGTGTTTGTCGAGTTCCCCAGCTGCCAGCGAGACTGCGGCGCAGGGCGCCAGACCAAGCGGCGATCTGCAACAACTTTTCTCGAAGGGGCAGTTGGCGTTGCAGAGCGGCGACCTGGATGACGCAGAAAAGGCTTTCCGACAGGTGATTGCGATCGACCCAAACGCCGCGGGAGCGTACTCGAATCTCGGCGTAATCGCCATGCGGCGAAAGGATTGGGAGCATGCTTTAAGGTTCTTGGAGAAAGCAGCGAAGCTAGCGCCAAAAATCAACGGCGTCCGCCTGAATATTGGCCTGGTTCATTATCGCCAGGGTGATTTCGCCGCGGCAATTCCTCCGCTCTCCTCGGTTCTTCGAGAGCAGCCGGATTCGCAGCAGGCACGTTACTTGCTCGGCTTGTGCCATCTATTAACCCAAGATTACTCCAATGCAGCATCCACACTCGAACCGTTGTGGCCGCAGAAATCTGACGACTTCATGTATCTCTACGTGTTGAGCATCGCGGCAAACGCCACGGGTCAGAAACAATTGGATGAAAAAGCGCTGACTCGGCTGGTCGAAGTTGGAGGAGACCGTCCCGAGTTTCATTTGCTGCTGGGCAAGGCCTATCTGAGTCGTCAGGAAACGGAAAAGGCGATTGTCGAGCTGGAGCAAGCGGCGAAGGCCGATGCGAATCTTCCGTTCGTGCATTTTAATCTCGGGATTGCTTACACACGCAACGGCGACAACAACCGAGCGGAAGAGGAGTTCCGGCGCGATATCGCCATCGAACCGGACGTGGCGGACACGTATGAACTGCAGGGCGAATTCTACACGCGGGCAGGAAAGGAGAAGGAGGCGGAAGAATCCTTTCATGAGGCGCTGCGCCGCAACGCCAAGATGGCTGGTTCGCACTTCGGAATCGCCAAGATCTATCTGCATCAAGGGAAATACGAACAAGCTCTCGCGAAGGTAGACACGGCTTTGCGCCTCGCGCCTGAGAGTCAAGGTACACATAATTTGCGTGGACAAATCCTTAACAAGCTGGGACGGAAGAGGGAAGCGCAAGCCGAATTTGCTCGTGTCGCAAAAATGGCGGACACGAGGTATTCCAAAGATCTGGAGTCTTTCGGCGAAGGGCGTGTACCAAATCCGGAGCTTACGCAAGTGCCGCCGCCGTGAACTGTAAGCCCGTTTCAGGAAGTTTGCAGAGGCAGGGGTTGCCAGGGGCCGCGAGCCTGCTCGATGGCTTCCGCGACGGCGAGGACCAATTCGTCTTCAAACGGCCGGCCGATGATTTGGACGCCGATGGGCAGTCCTTCGCTCGAAAGGCCAAGTGGGACGGATGCGCCGGGAAAGCCGGTCAGGTTCAACCATTGCGAAAACCGCATGGTGTCGCGGTATCCAGCGCCGGGCAGGTAGTTTCCTTCACCGTGACGAAATGCGGGACTTGCGGAAACCGGAGAAAGCAACACGGGCGCGTCCTGCATTTGGCGCAGAATCTCGGCGCGGAGAAGATCGCGATCGGCGCAGGCCTTCATGAATGCTTCTAGGGTAATTGGACTTCCGGAATTTGCGTAAGAGAGATATTCGCGCAGCATGGGACTGATTTGATTTTCCTGGCCGGCGACACTCTCACGAATCAAATTGCCGATCACTCGACCAAAGAAAAACCACCACAGGTCGAGGGCGCGATCAAGACCCTCAAGTCGAAAAGGCTCGACGTTGAAGCCTTGCGCGCTGAGGGACCCCGCGGCTTGCCCGATAGCAGCGCGTGTTTCAGAGCCTGCCGCACCAAGAGCGTCGCTTTCCAGAATTCCGATGCGTAGGCCGCGCAGATCCTCCTCAGTATAGGAGCGCAAAGGAACGGGAGCGGAAAGCGCATCGCCGGGGTCTGGTCCGGCCATTACTTCGAAGAGCAGGCGCACATCCGCAATGGTGCGCGCCATGGGGCCGACAACGCCGATCCAGGAAAATGCGCCGGCGCCGGGCGGAAAGTGTCCCGTGGCAGGAATGCGCCCGGGTGTGGGCTTTAATCCGCAGATTCCGCAGAAATGTGCAGGCACGCGAATAGAGCCGCCGCCATCGCTGCCAACGCCGCCGGCCGAACAGCCAGCGGCAATTGCCGCGGCTTCACCACCGCTCGAACCTCCTGCGGAGTACGCCAGATTCCACGGATTGCTCGTTTTTCCATGAGTTAGATTGTTGGTTTCGTAGGCCATCAGGAATTCGGGAGTGTTTGTATTTCCTAGGAGGATGGCGCCCGCGGCTTTTAATCGCACTACGAGCGGGGCGTCCTGTTTGGGAACGTGGTCTTTGCGGAGAAGCGAACCGGCTGCGCACGGCCAACCAGCGACATCGATGCAGCTCTTGATGCTCACTGGCGCGCCGTGAAGAGCTCCGATTTGCGCGCCATGTAATACACGATTCTCCGCTGCGCGCGCCTGCTCCCTGGCTCCCTCGAAGTCCAAATGAACGAACGTATTCAGTTTCGGCTGCAGGGCCTCGATGCGTTTCAAATGGAGTTCAACGATTTCGACGGGAGAGACACTCTTGGAGCGGATTTCTTGAGTGATTTCCGTCAACGTTCCGTAGGGGAAGCAGCTCATGGGTTGATGTGCGAGAGTAGGGTCACGAGCGGCGGGCGTCAAGCTCCTGCAAAATGACCACCTCGACGCGATAATAACGGTTGACGACGCAATGAGCAGCCGTGAGAATTCTAGTCGCACTCTAATCAGTGGTACGCGGCATTCGGGCATCCCGCGCGGACAGGAAGAAATATTTTCATGGGCTCAATTCAGTGGCGTGCAGTGGGCGTGATTCTTGCTTGCGCACTTTTGATTTGTTGCGGTGCGATTTTGCTGCCTTCCAGCGCGCCATCCGCGCAGGAGAAGTCTGCGGCTGAACAGAAATCTGCTTCATCAGGCGCTTGGGTCGCGGAGGCCTATCGTTTCAATACGCTGGGAGTTGCGTACATGAACCAGCAGCGCCCGGCGGACGCGCAGAAATATTTTGAACAAGCGCTGGGGGCCGACCCCAAGTTCGCGGTAGCAAGGTTGAATCTGGGAGTCTCTCTGCTTGCCCAGCAGAAATTGGAGTTGGCGCGCGCGGCGCTTGAAACGGCGGTGCAGCAGCTTCCTAAGGATGCATTTGCCTGGTACAACCTCGGACTTGCTGAAAAAGATCTTGGGGAACCAGAGAAGGGCATCACCGCATTTCAACACGTCACGGAAATCGCCCCCAACGAAGCGGATGCCTATTATTTTTCCGGCTATCTGTATTCGCAGCTGCAGAAATACGACGAAGCCATCGGGGCGTTCCAGAAAGGATTGGCCTTAAATGCTTTTCATGCGTCTTCGGAATTCGGCCTGGCCCGGGCCTTTCAGCGGAAGGGCAATGCAGCTGCGGCGCGCGAACACCTGGCGCGCTTCCAGAAAATTACGACGGAGCATCTCGGAGCGCCGTTCGGCGCAGGTTACGGCGATCAAGGCCGCTTTTCACTTGCAGAGTTGCCGCTGAACTCGGTTGTCGATGTCCCTACGCCAATTCCAGTGCGCTTTGCCGTGCAGCCGAACGCGTTCGTTTTGAAAAGCGCTGGTGCAAAGCCAGCTGAGATGGGACCAAGCACCGGAGCGTGCTTCTTCGACTACGATGGCGATGGCAAACCCGATCTCTTCCTGGTGAGCGGAGTGACGGATGGCACCAGCCGGTTGCTGCGCAATCTTGGCGATGGCCGATTTGAGGACAGGACTAGAGAGGCCGGACTTAGCATGGCCGGCAGTGGTTTGGGTTGTGCTGCTGGAGACTTCGATAATGACGGTAAGACCGACTTGGCAGTTTGCTTGAGCGATGGAGTGAAGCTCTTCCACAAGAAGGGTGACGGCAAGTTTGAGGACGTGACCCTGGCCGTAGGCATCCGCAGGGAAAAAGGCTGCGTGGGCGTGACGTTTGTGGATTACGACCACGACGGTGATCTGGATTTATACATCACCACGGCTTCGGAAGTGGGATCGGCTGGCGCGCCGCTGCACAATGTGCTTTGGCGGAACAATGGGAACAGCACGTTTACAGATGTGTCCGCGGAAACGGCGCTTGGTTTTGCGGCCACGGGTGCTGGCGTCGTTACCACCGATTTCAATAATGACCGCGCGGTGGACTTCGTGATCCCAGGCGGGCCGGCAGGAGCTTCCATCTATCTCAATCCGCGCGAAGGAAAATTCACGCTGCTCGGTGGGATTGATTTCATCAAAGAGAAGTTGCCGCCAGCAGTGGGCGTGGTGGCGTTGGACTTCAATAAGGATGGGTGGATGGATCTGGCGTTCACGCACGCGGGCGCGCCGGGAGTCAGCCTGTGGAGGAACGTCGAGGGGAAACGGCTGGAGCGCGTGGCGCTGCCAGATTTTGGCTGGCAGCGTGGGTGGGGAATTGCCTCGCTTGATTACGACAATGACGGCTGGCTCGATCTTGTCGCCGCGGGCGAATCCAGCAACGGAGGTGAACTGCGGCTGCTTCGAAATCTGGGCAGCAAAGGCTGGGGCGATGTCACGAAAGATGTGCACCTCGATGCGGTCAAGTTGAATCAACCGCGAGCGATCGCGGTCGCTGACATCGACGGAAATGGCGATGCAGACTTGGTCGTAACACAACTGGGCGGCGCGCCGCTTGTTCTGCGCAATGAGGGCGGCAACAAAAACAACTGGATGAGCATTGACCTCAAGGCGCTGAATGACAACAAGAGTGGAATCGGAACCAAGGTCGAGCTGTACGCAGGAATGCTGTATCAAAAATGGGAAGTGGCCGGCGCGTCGGGCTATTTAGGACAGAGCGCAGCGCCGATTCTTGCCGGCCTTGGCTCGGAGCGCAACGCTGAAGTCGTTCGATTACTGTGGCCAACGGGCGTGCCGCAGGACGAAATAAACCTGGCCGCGAAGAAAGTGCAAAGCATCGCCGAACTCGACCGGCGCGGGAGTTCTTGCCCGGTTTTGTTTTCGTGGAATGGGCGCGAGTACGAATTCATCGCGGACATGATCGGGCCTGGCGTAGTCGGCCACTGGGTCGCACCAGGGGAAAGAGACGTTCCTGACCCGGACGAGTACTTGAAAGTGCCAGCGCGCAGCGTCAAACCTCGGAACGGTCTGCTGAGCTTCCGTTTCATGGAGCCGATGGAAGAAACGGTCTATCTCGACCAGGTGCGGCTGGTGGCCATCGATCATCCCGCGGCCTATGAGGTTTTTCCGAACGAACGATTCGTCAGCGCGCCGCCTTTTCCGGAGTTTCGTGTGATCGCGAGTCGCAACCCACATCCGCCCATCGGTGCGTGGGACGACAAAGGAAATGATGTGTTGCCGCTGATCTCGAGGCGCGACCGCAAATACGTCACGAGTTTCGATGGGTTGCCGTTCGCTGGATTCGCCAAGCTGCATTGGATCGAGCTCGACCTCGGTGAATGGGACGCGCAAAAACCGTTGCAATTGATCATCGAGGGCTATACCGATTACTTCACCGCGACTTCGATGTATGCGGCGGATCAAGCGGGAATCAAAGTAATTCCACCGTATGTAGAAGCCCTCGATGCGCATGAGAAGTGGGTGCGCGTTGTGGAAGATATGGGCTTTCCGGCGGGGCTCGAACGGACTATGGTTGCAGACTTGACCGGCAAGCTCCCCGCTGGGACGCGGCGGATTCGCATTGTGAATAATCTGAAGATTTATTGGGATGCGATTCGAATCGATCAGACACCGGAGGTACGAGATGTGCGTGTGTCACAAGTGCCACTCGCGAAGGCGGCCCTCGATTTCGTTGGCTATCCGCGCGAAATCCGGCTGAAGCCGGCGAGCGACACCATTTATTCGTATTCGCAACGAAGCATGACCGGTCCGTATGCACACGCGGCGGGAAATTACACGCGCTACGGAAATGTCTTCGATCTGTTGCGTGTTTCCGATGATCGCTTTGTCGTTTTTGGATCCGGTGAGGGGCTCAAGCTTGATTTTGATCCGCGGCAGCTTCCCACGGTGCCAGCTGGATGGGTTCGCGATTATTTCTTTTACGCCGATGGCTTCGAAAAGGATCTCGATTTCTACGCCGCGCATGCCTTTACCGTCGAACCGCTCCCGCGTCATTCTCTGCTGCCATATCCGTATCCCGAGGGGAAAGACTATCCCGCCGATGCGGAACATCTGGACTACCAACTGGAGTACAACATACGGGCGCGATCGGAACGCATGCCGCCGAGCCTACGCTACCAATATTCTTCGCCCCACTGAGGTCCGCCTTTTCCGAGCTGGTCGCCAGGTACCAATTGTCCCCGACCGAACAAACGGATCCTTCGATAGCTAAAATTTGGATTATTGAGCCTCCCGGGGTAGGATGCTGCGTAAGGAGATACTCTTGCACACCCCGAAAACGAAGCTTTGGCATATCGTTATTTTACTGGCTGTTTGCACGGTTGTGGCGGCTCCCTCCAGCGCCGATGACGCCGCCTCCGGGATCGTTGATAGCCAGACATTCTTGCGGCGCAATATGACTCCCGCAGGTCCACCGGCAAGCGTTTCCGCTGCCGCGGTGGAAAAACTGCTCGGGCAAATGACGCTCAAGGAAAAAGTTGGCCAGATGACGCAACTGGAAATCGGCATGGTCACCGATGGACGAGGCCAGTCTATTCGAATCAATCCGGAAAAGTTGCACAAAGCCGTGGGTGAATATGGTGTGGGCTCCATTCTGAATGTGAATGACGAAGCGTTATCCCCGGAGAAATGGCACGAGATTATCCGCGCCATCCAGGCGGAAGCGAAGAAGTCCCGGTTACAAATCCCCGTGCTCTACGGCATCGATACCATTCACGGGCCGAACTATGTTGTTGGCAGCACTCTTTTCCCGCAGCCGCTGGCGATGGCGGCGACATGGAATCCCGAACTGATGCTTCGGGGCAGTCAGATTGCTGCTGCGGAGACGCGCAAGGCCGGCATACCATGGTCTTTTTCGCCGGTTCTCGACGCCGGAAGGCAGCCGCTGTGGTCGCGCTTGTGGGAAACCTTCGGGGAGGATACCTATCTCGCGACAGTGATGGGAGTGGCCACCGTTCGCGGCTATGAAGGAAGCGATCTTTCAAGCTCCAGCAATGTTTCTGCTTCCCTGAAACACTATGTGGGTTACAGCTATCCCACCACCGGCGGCGACCGAAGCCCCGCGCTTATCCCGGAAATTACTTTGCGCGAATACTTTCTTCCGGCGTTTGCCGCTGCCGTGAAAGCAGGCGCCCACACTGTGATGGTTAATTCGAGCGAAGTGAACGGGACGCCCGGACATGCCAACAGCTATCTCCTGAAAAACGTTTTGCATGACGAGCTAGGCTTGCAGGGATTCGTTGTGTCCGACTGGATGGATATCAAAGGGCTCGTCTCAACACATCACATCGCGGCGAATGAGAAGGAAGCCACGCGCATCGCCGTGCTGGCCGGGATCGACATGAGCATGGTGCCGAGCGACTACAGCTTCAGCGACCTGTTGCTTGAGTTGGTGCAGGAAGGGAAAGTGCCCGCCAGCCGCATCGATGAAGCGGTGCGGAGGATTCTCACCGTGAAGTACCAACTCGGGCTGGTTGACGACCCACTGCGCGGCATCGAGTCAAAGACCGTGATTGGCTCGCCGGAATCGCGGCAAGTCAGCCTGGAAGCTGCGCGTGAGTCCATTACTCTTCTGAAAAACGAAAACCAAGCTCTGCCCCTCGCAAAGACGGCCCATGTGCTAGTGACCGGGCCGGACGCCGACTCCCTGATTCCGCTGAACAATGGATGGAGTTACACGTGGCAGGGTGATCGCGCGAGCGCGTATCCGAAGGACCACGCGACGATATTGAAAGCCATTCAGGAAAAAATCGGTGCCGCGAACGCGAGCTACGTCCCCGGCACCACCTACGACAAGGAAGTTGACATCGCGAAGGCGGTAGAGGCGGCGTCCAAGGCGGACGCAGTGGTAATTTGCCTCGGAGAATGGGCCTATGCAGAAACACCGGGGAATATTCCGGATCTCACGTTGCCCGACGCGCAGTTGTCCCTGGCCCTGAGAATTATGGAAACGAAAAAACCCGTGATTCTAGTGCTCACTGAAGGACGCCCGCGTATCATTAACCGCATTGCTGTTTCTGCGAAAGCCCTTGTGATGGCTTACAACCCCAGCAACGAAGGCGGACAAGCCATTGCGGATATTCTTTTCGGCGATGTGAATCCCAGTGGCAAACTGCCCATTACTTATCCGCGCTCGACGAACCGCCTCTTCACCTACGACCACAAGATGTTTTCCGGGGAGGATTGGGGAGCAGGGAAGGCCGTGGTCGCACCGCAATTCGAGTTTGGATCCGGATTGAGCTATACGACTTTCTCGTATTCCGATTTACACGTGGCTCCGTCAACGGCTTCGGGGAGCCAGACCATTCGCGTGGACGTGGCGGTAAAGAACACCGGCAGCCGCGCCGGCAAAGAGGTTGTTCAACTGTACCTGAACGAACGCGTCGCGAGCGTGACGCCATCTTTGAAGCGGCTAAAGCGATTCGCGAAAGTGTCGCTCCAGCCTGGCGAGAGCCGTCAAGTTTCTTTCGAACTGACCTCCGACGACTTGTCCTTCATCGGCGCCGATAATAAGCGCGTGGTCGAGCCCGGTATGTTCGACGTGAGAATCGGTAGCTTGCAGCAAGCTTTCGAATGGAAATGAGCGCGCAAGTCTGCGGACTGAACGGCTGGAGTCCTACCCTCTGACGAGATTGTGACGCAGGAGCTTGCCCGCATTTGACTGGCGCTCCCACCCAATTTCCAAATGAAGTCTCCATTGGTTTCGATTGTTTAGGACAATTGGTGTTGCCCGGGTGCGGCGGATGAACGGATAAATGTATATGAAGCAAGGAGTTGAGTTTTTGCACGTACGAGAAGGATGTGGCAGCTCCTTTGCGGTAAATGACCCGTTCTGTGGTGGAGCGGGGACGCCTGACCTCGGGAGAGGAGAGGTAACCCGCTCTATACTTTGTCCGGCGCACTTGGAGGCGACGAACTGCTAATCCTTCTCGGAAAGAAGCGAGGCGCGAACAGCCTGCAATTCCTTCTTCTTGGCTTCCTCGACGTCGGGGAAGGCTAGATTGAGCCCGTTCAGCGTTTCGATGATCGTCGAGGCCACCGCGAGGCGCGTAAACCACTTGTTGTCCGCGGGGATAACGTACCAGGGTGCATGCTTCGCTGCGGTGTGCTGAATCATCTCCTCGTAGGCTTCCTGATAATCCTTCCAGAAGCCGCGCTCCTGAACGTCGGCCATGGAGAACTTCCAGTTTTTTTTCGAATCTTCGAGGCGCTCGAGAAATCTCCTTTTCTGTTCTTTTTTTGAAACGTTGAGAAAGAATTTGCGGATGACGACGCCGTTGCGCGTCAAGTAGCGCTCGAAGGAGTTGATGTCCTCATAGCGCTCGTCCCAAATGTGCTTGGTGATCAGATCATCGGGCAGCTTCTGAGCTCTCAAAAAAGTCGGATGGACGCGCACAACAAGAACTTCCTCGTAATAAGAACGATTGAAGATGCCGATCTTGCCGCGCGCTGGGATGCACTTGTGGGTGCGCCAGAGATAATCGTGGTCCAATTCCTCGCTGCTCGGCGACTTGAAGGATGAAACGTCGCAGCCCTGCGGGTTTACGCCGGACATCACGTGCTTTATGGCGCCATCTTTTCCGGCGGCATCCATGGCCTGAAAAATCAGCAGCAGACCCCAGCGATCTTGTGCGTAGAGCTTCTCTTGCATGTGACTGAGGAGCGCGGTCCCGTCTTCGAGTAGGCCTTGGGCCTGCTGCTTGTCTTTGATGCCGTTGGTATCGGCGGGATCGTGGTCCTTCAGCCGGAATTTTTCGCCCTTGGCGATGCAATAGGGTTCAATAATTCGCGAAGCCTCTTTACAAAGTTTGCGGTGCTTCATGATTGCGGAAGTGTAGTACAGACGTGCGGCTCAGAAAAGCGTGCCAAGCCCCCATCCGAAAGCGGAGAAGCGGTTGTGAGCTAAGAGACGGGTTTTGTCTGAGAGCACAATATATCGGTTCAACCGCAGCACGTTCAGAGAGTAGTAAGCGCGAACGGGGACCTGAACGCCGGGCACCGTCCAGCGGAGTTCAATTCCGGTGGAACCGTGGAGCACGCCGTTTGTTGCACCGAGAAGTAGCGGCTTGGTTGGGCCGAGCCAGTTGGGAAACAGGATGCCGGAGCCGAGATCGACGAAGGCAGCGGCTTCGGTGCCGCCAGGGAGAGGGAAGCGATACTCGGCATTCCCGGCGGTGAGGAAGTTTGCGCCGGCAGGCGCCGCGGAATAAACTGGCGCGCCGCTCGGGGCAGTCCTGGCTGCTACAGCGTCCGGACCGAGCTCACCGGGACGAAATCCCCGTACGAGTTCGTCGCCGGAGAAGAGCCGCGCATAAAATGGCATGTCGCCGCGATAGCTACCTGCGCCGCTGAACGTCGCTCGAAAAGCCCAAGCGCCGGTTGGGGCGAAAAATGGATCGCGGAAAATGTGACTATATTCCGCAGAAGAGCGAACCATATTCTCCCCTCCGCCGAGCCATCCGCCGGAAACAGAATTCGCGAACTGGGCCCGCTCGCTTCCCGTGTCGTGCGCCCAGCCAACTCCCAGAGAGCGGCTGGAGATCTTCGATCGAACGGCCCCGAGCGTCACACCGGGCACTTGCGAATTGGAGACGGACGAATATTCGGTCGTGGTGCGCGCAAGCGTGTAATTGACGGCGAGCGAATTGGTGTTGCCTACAGGGTAGGTCCAAGGAATGTTGATCCCTTCGCTATGGGAGGAGAAGAATGGCCCCTGCGCACTGCGCGCGAACCGGGGGCGAATCACATTATTAAACACCGAGAACGCTAACGACGCTCGCGTGCCGAAAATTCCTTCCTTTGCCAAGCCGAGCATGAGCTGAAGGCTCTCCGGGCCGCCGTCGAGTTGCGCCGAAAGAAGCTCCTCGCGATTCAAAAGGTCGAAAACGGTGTAGACAATGCCTAGCGTGCTGCCGAACTGACCGGTGCCGCCCGCGAGCGAGGCGCGCTGCTGGCCAATTTCTTCGAGGTGAATCGAGACGTTGGCGGTGTGCGTGGTTTCATCAAGCCGGATGAGAATGTCTTCTTTGTGAATCGGCTTGAAGTAACCCGTCCTTGCCAGGCGCAAGAGGCCGGCTTCAAGGTCGCGGTCGTCGACGGGGTGGCCTTCGCGCAAGGCAATCCTGCGGCGCACATAGCGGTCGCTGAATTTGTGCAGACCCTGAAATTCGATGCGCTGCACGATGTAAGGCGGCGAGTCGCTCAGATCGAACGTCACGCGGGCAGTGTGATTCTCGGGATCGAAAGTTCGGACCACGTCCACGGAATGGGAAGCGGATTCGAGTTTAGAATTCCTGGATTGAAGGCGCGCGATCCACAACCGCTTGAGCTTGTCGATTTCTTGCTGGGAAAAGCCGGTGCCTTTGTTTAGGTCAGGAACATTGACGGGTAATCGACCACCCTCCTTTGCGGCCCCCTGGAGAGCATCCGTTGCTGCGATGGATTCGAAACGGTAAAAGGGACCTGCTTCCACTGGGACGCAGACGGACAGCCCCGTCAGGGTCAACTCATGCGGCCAGGGAAACCATCGGCGTGTCGATTCGTTGACCTGAGTGACTTGCGCGTCACCGATTCGCGCTTCCGGGAAGCCATGGTCCTGGTAGTACGTGAGAATTCGCTGGCGGTCGCGTTCAAACCTGTCGCGAGTAAAGGCATTT
>WNFQ01002957.1_pt1 | contig 25552 bp, 21 predicted proteins | sample 5400171 | NCBI WGS metagenome assembly WNFQ01 (sample SAMN13153356, study PRJNA577476) | soil metagenome | isolation source: 20 cm soil under Madrone tree | place: USA:California | collected 2016-06-14
TGACCCAGGTGCCTTCGCTGATGATAAGGCCGGCGGTCGCGCGCTGCTCATAGTATTCGCGCATGAGATCATTGGGCACATGTCCAGGATTGTTTGCTCGTGCGCGGGTGAGGGGAGCCATCACGACTCGGTTGGATAGCAAGAGGTCACCGATCCTGCGTGGCTGCAGCAATGGTTGCGGAATCACGTTTAGCATGAGTAAAAAACCGAGCGGTTCATTATGAATGCACGATCCCGGCTGCTGCGTCAAGAAAGATTTTGCACCATTCGGTTCATTAACCGATATTGGTGCAATGGGACGACCGAAAAACTTCAGCCGGGAAGGTGTCTTAGAGAAGGCGCTGCCGGTGTTTTGGCGGCGCGGGTTTGCTGACGCCAGCCTGCACGAATTGGAAGTGGCTACCGGAGTCAATAAGTCCGGCCTTTACTCCGAGTTCAAAGATAAAGAGGATCTGTTTATTCAGAGCCTTTGGTACTACCTTGAAAGTCTCGAGAAGAAGGGACTGCTGACCGCCGAGCCGTTGGGCTGGAATAACATCGAGCGATTCCTAAAGATGGGACCATGCAGCATGGAGGGACAAAAGGGATGTTTTGCGGTCAGTTCCATGCGTGAGTTTGCGATATTGCCGTCAGAAGCGGTCGGCATCATCACTCGAAGCAGAAGCAAACTAAAGCGGCTCATCGCCAAGAATATTGAGGTCGAGCACCCAAAGATGGATGCGGACTCCCTGGCGGAACTGGTCCTGACTTTTTTTACCGGACTCAGTATGGAGCACAACCTGAATTCGAGCCGACCCTCCATCGGACGCAAAATCGACGATCTGATGAATATAGTCCGGGCACTGTGACTGAGCGCTGCGGTTTGGAAAAACAACTTTGGAGAGATCGAGCATGGATTTACACCACTTGCGCTATTTTGTGGCGGTCGCTGAGCGGCTGCATTTCGCGAAGGCTGCGGAGTTTGTCCACGTCTCGCAGCCCGGGTTGAGACAACAAATCAAGGCGCTGGAGGAGGAGCTGGGCGTTCTTTTGCTGGATCGGACCAAGCGAACGGTAACTCTGACCGAAGCGGGAAAGTATTTTTTGAAGGAAGCGAAACTGAGTCTGGAGCATGCCGAGCGAGCTAAAGCGATTGCTCGGAAAGTGTCTCGGGGTAAGCTCAATCCGTATTCCGCGTTTCCCTGTACGTGCGTCAAACCGCTGCAAGAGCTGCATCGAGCACATCAATCATGAAATCTGCGTCTGCCTTGGTGATGCACAAAGGCGGTTTGATTCGAAGAGTGTTCGCATAAAGACCGCCTTTACCGAGGAGCAATCCTAAATCCCGTGCTATTTCATGTACACGGGCGCACTCGTCTTTTGCGGGTTCTTTGGTTGCGCGGTCTCTGACCAGCTCAATGCCGAGCATCAGACCTTTGCCACGAACCTCGCCGATAAGATCGTGCTTGTTCGCAAGTTCAAAGAATCCATGGATGAGGTGATTTCCGACACCTAGTGCGTTTTGCTGCAGCTTTTCACGATCGATCACTTGAAGCACGGCCCGACCCTGTGCGCACACGACTGGATTTCCGCCGAACGTATTGAAATGGATTCGTTCGGCGAGACTCTTCGCAATCTGCGCCGTGGTCACCACGGCCCCGAGGGGAGCGCCGTTTCCGATCCCTTTGGCCATGGTTACGATGTCTGGGATCACACCTTGACTTTCAAATCCCCAATACGCCTCGCCGGTACGGCCAAAACCAGTTTGGACTTCGTCGGCTATGCAGACGCCTCCCGCTTCTCGCACATGTTGATATACATGCCGAAGATAACCATCCGGGAATACAACGGTTCCGCCCACTCCTTGAATTGACTCCGCAATAAATCCTGCCACTCGGCCGGATGTTGCGTATTGAATCAAATTCAGCACATCGTCCGCATACGCTTTGCCCGCTTCCGGATAATCGGATCCGTAGGGTCCGCGATAGGGATATGGAGCAACCGCATGATGAACGCCAAAGCTGTGAGGAACGTTGAACTTCCATGTTCGATGCGCGGTTAACGCCATACCGCTTGCGTTGCCCCCGTGGTAGGCGTTCCGAAGCGCGATGATGTCGTAATTGCCGGTAAAAGCTCTCGCCATCAGGATCGCGAGATCGTTGGCCTCGGAGCCGGAATTGACGAAGTAACAGACTTTGAGATCGCCGGGCATTTTGGCGGCGAGCTCGCGCGCGTATTCGGCAATATTCGGATGCAGATAGATGGTCGTGGCGTGTTGGAGTGTCTCGCTCTGGAGATTGGCCGCAGCCACCACATCTGGATGACAATGACCGACGCTGACTGTGGCGATACCCGCGATGCCATCCAGATAACGCCTGGCTTTTTCGTCAAAAACATACTGACCTTTACCCTCAACAATCATCATTGGTTTCTGGTAGTAAAGAAACAGCGCCGGGTTCAGGAACTGCTTCCTTAAGGCGAGTACCTCCTCAGCGGATGGACCCGTGTAAGGCTTGGGTGTGTGGTCAAATAGCGGAAGTTCAGGTGTTTTCATGGGCGAGCATCAGTATAGGTGAAAATTCAGGCGATGAGATGCATCGTTTTCTCGGCGAGTCTATCGAAAGCGGTGACGCATAATTCTAAATGCTCTTCTTTAGTGTCCTCGATCTTATTGTGACTGATACCGTGCAAGCTCTGAACGAACATCATTACTGTCGGAACACCTGCTCGTGCGACTTCGGCGGCATCGTGGAGAGGACCGGACGGAAGACGATGCGTTTTACCACACGTTTCGTCGATCGCCTCGGTGCAAAGGTCGATTAATCGAGGATCAAACAGGACCGGCTCAATCCGCCAAATTCGATCCCAGGCCGCACGCACATTTCCTTCCTGAGCAAACTTCAGACTGGACTGTTTGGCGTCTTCTAACATTCTCGACAAAGCGACCGCATCGAGGTGGCGTTGATCGAGCGTAATACGGCATTCTTCGACTACGCTGGTCACGATGCCGGGTTTTGTCGTGCAGGAACCAATCGTGCAAACGCCGCCGTGGGTCGCGGCTATCCGATAAATCGCAGGACTCATTTTTGCTGCAGCGAGGAAAGCGTCTTTGCGGACGTTCATTGGAGTACTGCCGGAATGGGCAGCCTGGCCGTGAAATGTGATCGCGTGCCGCTCAACACCGAAGGTGCCCAGAACTGCTCCAAGCGGCAGATCCAGATCGAGAAGCACAGGTCCCTGCTCGATGTGCAATTCGATATAGGCGGCCACACTTTTCAATTCGCCGCCGCTTCCCTTTGCTCGCTCTAAATCAATACCTACATGTTTCAATGCGTCCGCCAGACGAACGCCATCCCGGTCGACAAGGCCGCGCGCCTCTTCGAGATCGAGGTTTCCGGAACAGGCAGACGATCCGAACAAACTTTTGCCGAATCGGGCCCCTTCCTCATCAGCCCAGTCGACCAGCCGCACTGTGACCGGAGGTTTGCCACCATATTGGTCGTTGATCCGCCTGAGGATCTCGACTCCAGCCAGCAGGTTGAGGCAACCGTCCAACCAGCCACCGTTTGGGACAGAATCAATGTGACCACCGATCAAAAGTGATCGCTCGGATTTTCCGCTGAGTGTGGCCCAGACATTGCCTGCAGGGTCGGGGTGAATCTCGAGAGGCAATGATTGCAGCTTTTCGCGAAGCCAGGCGCGGGCGCGACTCCAGGTTTCCGTGAAAGCTACCCGTTGCGCTCCATTCTCGTCCTCCGTCAGCGCGCGTAGCTCTTTGAGCTCCGTAACCGTTCGTTTTGGATTCAGCATATTTTGTGGAAACGCCGCCATCGCCCGGAGCGCCGACAACGATGAGCCCTCCGGATTTGGCAAAGCTGGCAAATAAGGATGTTGCCGAGAGTAACTGGAGGCAAAGAAAAAAGAAATGTCGATGAGGTGATACCGCATTAGCGGTTACCAGTTAGTGGTTTGCCGTTAGCGGTTAGGGGTTAACGGTTACTGGCTGGCGGTTCAGGGTTGGTGGTCTCGTATGAATGGTCCCACGGGGCCTATCTATAGTCGCATGGACCTACAGGATTGACCTCGCTGCGAGCCGAAGTGTGAACTGCCAGCCGCAAACTGCCAACCGCCAACGGTAAACCGTAAGCTGCAGTTCCTGGCGATGATGGAACTTTCGTGCCATGCGGCTTGAAATTTCTGCGGAAACACCGCAGAATCGTTTTTTCGCTTTGTAACGCAGAAGGGAAAAAGAAGGATGCCGACCCTATCGATTACTGTGGACGGACTCAAGCTGCCCAACCCGTTTATCATCGCGTCCGGTCCACCCGGGACCAACCTGAACGTAATCGCCAAAGCTTTCCAGGAGGGTTGGGGAGCAGTTATCGCCAAAACTGTCAGCCTCGACGCTTCGAAAGTCATCAATGTCGCACCACGCTACGCCAAGCTGTTTTCGAATGATAAACAGGAAGTCGTTGGTTGGGAAAACATCGAGCTGATCAGTGATCGGCCGCTCAAGATCTGGATCGAAGAATTTAAGAAATGCAAAGACCGTTTTCCGGACCGGGTTCTTATCGCATCAATCATGGAAGAATATAGCAAGGACGCATGGTTCGAAATCGTGGAGCGGTGCCAGGAAACGGGTGTGGACGGTTTTGAATTAAATTTTTCGTGCCCGCATGGATTACCGGAGCGAAAAATGGGGTCCGCGATGGGAGAAGATCCCGAGATTCTCGAAGAGGTATGTGGCTGGGTAGCGGCAGCAGCGAAAAAGCCGGTCTGGGCGAAGATGACGCCGAATATTACGAGGATTGAGGAACCGAGCCGGGCGGCTCTGCGCGGCGGCGTGCAAGGGGTCAGTCTCATCAATACCATACGCTGCGTGATGGGCGTAAATCTCGACACATTCAGGCCGGAACCGACCGTGGAAGGCTACACCACGCCGGGCGGTTACTCTTCCAAAGCGGTGAAGCCAATTGCGCTGCGCATGGTGATGGAGGTTGCGAGCATGGTGCGATCGGAGTTTCCGGATCGAACGATTTCGGGAATCGGCGGAATTGAAACTGGCGAGGATGCTGCGCAGTTCATTCTCCTTGGTGCTGACACGATTCAGGTCTGCACGGGAGTTATGAAACTCGGATATGAGTGTATCAAGCCGATGCAAGCAGAGTTACTCGCGTTCATGGAAAAGCATCAGTTCGAGACTGTGCTGGATTTCAAAGGAAAATCCCTTGATTATTTCACCTCTCACGCAGATCTGGTTCGCCGGCAAGCAGAACGCAAGGCCGCCCAGAAAGCCGCGGCAGCTAAATCGGTGAGAAGCGATGCCGAGTGGAGCGGCGAGTCGTTCGTGCAGCAATCGGATTCCCTTTCCCGCCAGTGAAATGACGCTATGTCCTTGCTGATTAAGAACGGAGAAATCGTTACTGCGAGCGAGCGCTACAAGGCAGATATCTATTGCGAAGGCGAGACAATAACGCGCATTGATCGCGATATTTCCGCGCCGCCAGGCGCTACGGTGGTTGACGCTACCGGGAAATTCGTTTTCCCCGGATTCATTGATCCCCATGTTCACATTTATCTCCCGTTCATGGGGACATTCTCCAAGGATACGTATGAGACAGGAAGCAAGGCGGCACTGGTAGGAGGTACGACGACGCTCATCGAGATGTGTTGTCCATCGCGCCGGGACGATCCACTGAAAGGGTTTGAGCTCTGGATGTCCCAAGCGACCGGAAAGTCGGCTTGCGATTTTACTTTTCACATGGGAGTCACGAAATATGACTCTGCGACCGAGGGGCAGCTCCGCGAGATCGTGGGATCGGGAATCAGTTCTTTCAAAGTTTTTCTGGCTTACAAAGGAGCGTTTGGTGTCGATGACACGGAGCTGTATCGAACGTTGGTCCTGGCCAAAAAGCTGGGGGTGATCGTCACCGCGCACTGTGAGAATGAGACTCTTGTAGCCGAGCGCTCGGCCGAGCTGTTAGCTGCCGGAAAGACCGATCCCGGCCAGCATCATGAAAGCCGGCCGCCATTGGTGGAAGCGGAAGGGGTCCACCATCTTCTAACGTTTGCCGAGCTGATCGGAACAGCGACCTATATCGTGCATTTGAGTTGTCAGGAGGCGCTCGCGGAGGCTATCGCAGCGCGTCAACGCGGCGCGAGGGTTAGTGTCGAGACATTGATCCAATATCTGCTGTTAGATAAGACATATGCCGAGCGCCCCGAATTTCATGGAGCGAAATTCGTAATGTCCCCGCCGCTCCGGGATGCGCGTAACCAGGAGATACTTTGGCGAGGACTTCGTGATGGGCTTATCAACACCGTAGCGACAGATCATGCGCCTTTTCATTTTTCCGAACAGAAGGTCATGGGCAAAGACGACTTCACCAAGATTCCCAACGGGATTCCGTCTCTAGAAGAACGGATCAAGCTTCTGTACACCTACGGGGTCAAAACGGGTCGAATCGATCTGCACACGTTTGTGAACGTCGCGAGCACGCAGGTCGCAAAGCTATTCTCTCTCTTCCCGCGCAAAGGAACGATCCAGCCAGGCGCGGACGCCGATCTGGTGGTGTTCGATCCCGACTATCGCGGCACGATTTCCGCCGAAGCCCAGCTGATGAACGTTGATTATAGTGCGTTTGAGGGATGGAAAGTCGAGGGCCGTCCGAGTGTGGTAACTGTTCGCGGCGAGATCGCAGCGCGCAATGGGCAGTTCACCGGCACAATTGGCCGGGGCAATTTTCTGAAGCGTGAACCCCAACACTTCTAAAGAGTTACGGGTTACGGGTTACAAGTTGCGGGTTGCAGGTTGCGAGTTCCTGATTCCAGGACCGGACCACTCGCAACCCGCAACTTGTAACTCGCAACCCGTAACCGACCCATGGATGCTATCCCCGCATTAGACGCCTCCGCGCTAGATGCAGCGCGTGCCGGCTCACTGTACAATGAAGATCTTGCGCCCGTTTCGTGGGATCGAAGGAAGTGGGGGCTTGCCAGTTTCGCGGCCTTATGGATCTCGATGTCTGCATGTATCCCGACATATATGCTCGCATCCTCGCTTATTGGCGGTGGCATGAATTGGTGGGAAGCCATTCTTACCGTTTTTCTCGGCAACTTGATCGTTTTGATCCCCATGATTCTGAACGCTCATGCCGGGACGCGTTATGGAATCCCATTTCCGGTTTTGTGTCGCGCTTCCTTTGGGACAGTGGGCGCCAATCTTCCCGCTTTACTGCGTGCGCTTGTCGCCTGTGGTTGGTTCGGCATTCAGACCTGGATTGGCGGTAGCGCCATCTATAAGATCCTCGCGATATTTTTTCCGGGGCTGGCCGCTCCTGGAATGAGCACCCTGTTCGGAATCACTCTACCTCAGTTCGCGTGTTTTCTGTTCTTCTGGGCAATCAACATGTGGGTTGTCTACATGGGAATCGACTCAATCCGGTTCCTATTGAATATCAAAGCGCCATTGTTGATAGCGCTGGGGCTACTGCTTCTCTGGTGGGCTTATCGGACTGCCGGTGGATTCGGACCGATTCTTTCGCAGCCCTCCGCTTTCGATCCGGGTCAGGCGAAAGCGGGGCAGTTCTTTTCCTTTTTCTTTCCTGCATTGACCGGAATGATTGGTTTTTGGGCAACGTTGTCGTTGAACATTCCTGATTTTTCCAGATACGCGCGCTCGCAACGAGATCAGATCATCGGCCAAACGCTTGGGCTACCGCTTACCATGGCGCTCTATGCGTTCATCGGTGTCGCGGTGACATCTGCGACGACAATAATTTACGGACAAACAATCTGGGATCCGATCGATGTGCTCGCCCGGTTCAGAAACCCTGTGTTGTTGTTCGTGGCAATGCTCGCGTTATGTATCGCGACGCTTGCCACCAATATCGCCGCCAACGTCGTGAGTCCCGCCAATGATTTTTCGCAGCTAGCGCCGAGAAAGATTTCGTTTCGAACTGGAGGGCTCATTACCGGCATTATCGGTGTTCTAATCATGCCCTGGAAGCTTGTCGCAGATCCTAGCGGATATATTTTCACCTGGCTGATTGGCTATAGCGCCTTACTCGGGCCGATCGGCGGGATCATGATTGCGGATTATTTCGTTGTTCGACGCCGGCAGCTGAACGTTGGAGAGCTTTATGATGAGACGGGGGAATATCGGTATACAAACGGGATCAGTCTCGCGGCTGTCGTGGCGTTTGTGCTGGCTGTTTTGCCAAACTTGCCCGGCTTCTTGGTCACAATAAAAGCGATTGCTCCGACGTCTGTCCCCGGCCCGCTGGTCGAGCTATACAACTATGCCTGGTTTGTTGGGTTTGGGCTTGCCTTCGTGCTCTATCTCGTTTTGCGAAAGATCGCTCCGAACAGCTGATGTTTGCCGCAGTATTTCGCAAAACTTTTCCCCAGCAGGTGCCACGTCACCCTTTGTGGCGCGGGCGATACCAACGGGCGGCGGCGCGTCCGTCGTGCCGATCAGCGGACGATAGAGGAGGCGCTTACCCGCCACGCGTTTGAAGACCGTGGTCACTAGCGCGATTCCTCCGGACTCAACTTCCATGATCAGCGAACTCGCGCTGTCGCATTCCACTGCGATCCGCGGTTTGACCGAGACAGGGCGGAAAAGACGCTCGATAAACCGATAAGACTCCGGGTACTCTTTCCGGCTCAGACCGACGAGTGGTTCGGCTGCTAGTTTTTTCAACGGGATGGATTTCAGCCGAGCAAAGGGATGCGCAGCGGTCAGCGCCACGCAATACGAGTAAGTGCGCAGGATTTCAAACTCGATGCCAGCGGTCTGTTCGTCGATGGGCTGCATCATGAGCGCCAGTTCCAGCGTGGCGTTTCTTAGTCCGGCGATCAATTCATCGCTCGAGAGATCATGCAGCAATACCTTCACGCGTGGCACGGCTTTTTGAAACGCTGTGAGCGCCGGAGGCAATATCTCTGTTGTAGGAACCGGGGCGTAACCAATGTGCAACTCACCATATTCACCGCGAGCCAGAGCACGCACCTTTTCCACCGATTCATCGGCCTGTTTTAACAGCTCGCGGACTTCCTCCAGGAAAAGTTTTCCTTCTGCCGTAAGCATGACACCGCGCGAACTGCGGTGCAGAAGATTTACGCCGATCTCATGCTCCAGACCCTGGATCTGTCGGCTCAGCGCCGGTTGCGCAACGCGAAGTCGCGCGGCGGCCTTGGTGAAGTTCAACGCTTCGCCAACCGCTAGAAAGTATCGGAGGTGCCGTAGTTCCACTGCGCAATCCTATCATGCCGAAAAAGCATGACAGCTACAACAAACATGGTATTGGGCGAATTCAAACGCGTAGGCAACTAGTCACATAACATGATAAAGATCGCGATCATTGTCGGAAGCACGCGCCCGGGTCGAAATGGCGAGGCTGTAGCCAAGTGGGTCTATGAAGTCGCGAAAAAGCGCAGCGACGCCGAGTTCGAACTCGTGGACATCAAAGATTTCAACCTGCCGCTTCTCGACGAACCGGTGCCGCCGTCGCTCGGGCAGTACAGTATGCCTCACACCAAAGTGTGGGCCGCTAAGATCGACGGTTTCGATGGCTACGTTTTCGTAACGCCTGAGTACAACCATGGAATCTCCGGCGCGCTCAAGAACGCGATCGATTTTCTGTTTGCCGAGTGGAACAACAAGGCGGCTGGTTTCGTTAGCTATGGCGGCGCCGGGGGAGCGCGCGCCGTCGAGCAGCTGCGTCTGGTGTTGGCGGAGGTGCAAATCGCCACGGTGCGCAACCAAGTCCTGCTCTCCATGTTTACCGACTTCGAAAGCTTCAGAGTCTTCAAGCCAGGTCCACAACAGAAAACTTCGGTCGACGCGATGCTGGATCAGCTTATCGCGTGGGGAGGGGCACTGCAGACGCTCCGGAAGACCTCGGCTGCCTAAACGGTAGTGACGTTCGCGACTGAACGATGATCGAACATTGCGCTGCGAACATTCCCCATCACTGCGAACATTCCCCATCACTCAGGAGCCACAGGAGCCAGGAGGGATCACGTTCTCGGCGTGAACAGTACCTTGCCGCCGCTCTCGCCGGCTTTCGCGATCGCTTCCGCGACCTGTTCTAACCCGTAGGTCGCGGCAACTGGGGTCGAGATCGTGCCGGAAGCGACCAGCGGCGCCAAATGATCGAACATCGCCTTGATCTCGTCCGGATGGGCTGACTGGTACCAGTAGAGAAGCCAGAAGCCACGGATCGTCTGCTTCTTGAAAATGAGGCCGCCAGGCTGCACGACCATCGGCTTACGGCTCACTCCGCCGTAGGATACCAGCACTCCGCTTTCGGACAGGCAGCTCATCAGATTCATCGGCGATGTATCACTGACCCCATCGAGCCCCAGCGTAATCGGCGCGTTTCCTGTTTCCGCCGTGACGCGTTGCGCAAGATCAGGTCCGTCCACCAGAACGACATCACCGCCGAGCGCTTTGACTTCCTCCACTACTTCGTCCCGACGGACGATATTGACGGTTCGCAGACCCAGCAATTTCGCGACCGCGATCGTGGCGCGCCCGACTCCGGAATTGGCTCCATTCTGGATCACCCATGATCCACGCGGCAATTTCACGATGTCTGTTAACAGGAGATAGGCGGTCGGCGGATTGACGCCCATCATGGCAAACTGGTTCGCATCGCCCGGCGGCAGCGGACGGAGCCACGGCGCGTTGGTCTTGACGCGTTCTGCCCACGCTGGGTGCAAAAATGGCACCAGAGTTCGATCGCCTTCTTTGAGATGCTTGACGCCCGAGCCCACCGCGATGACGCGGCCGACCCCTTTGGTACCGGCGATGGCCGGTAACGGCGGTCTGTAGCCATACCCACCGGCGATCATCAAAAGATCGTACTGATTGATGGGCGAGGCTTCGAGCGCGACGACGACTTCATTTGTGTCTGGCGCTCCGACATCAGCGATGTCGACATATTGCGCGACATCGGCGGGCTTGCCGAACGCTTGGATCTGGATTGCTTTCATGGCTGCTCTCTCCGCGGACGGACGGATTGCTTAGACCTGGGTCGAAGAGGGCCGTTTCGGTCCCCTCGATTTTGGCAGACTCGATTCTCCCCAGTCGGCGATCGCGCGAATTACGGAAGCGAGTTTTTTGCCTTTGTCGGTCAAGGTGTAGGCGAAGCGCGGCGGGTGCCGTTGGTAAAGAGACGCCTTAATCAGGCCACTACTCTCCAGCAACTTCAGTCGACTCGAGAGGACATTGGTCGGGATTTTCTCTCGGGAGGCGAGAAACTGCTGAAATTTGGAGCGGCCTGACAGCATATCTCGCACAATCAACAGGCTCCAACGATCGCCAATCAAATCCAAGGTGCGAGCTACCGGACACTGCGATCGCCACGGTTCGAGCTGTTTTTCGTCACTCATCGTTCGCTCAAGATATCAATAAACAATTCACTTGCAAACACGAAGTCTGTCGACTATCACTTGTGGATGTAGAGTCACTTGTATATAGCAATGGTATCAAACTCAGGAATCGTGCCGACCTATGAACTCTCCCTTCTTTTTTCAATGTGAGCTCGGCCGTGCCCGAGCACAGCTCGCGGAGTCTTTGGCCAACCTGCCTGCTTCATCTCCGATCGGTGCCGAGACCGAGAGTTGCGGTGCGATTGCTGCACCGGGCGGGCACCATCTGATGAAAAGCTGTTTTGCTAGCGCTGCCAACCGACATGGCTTTGAGCGGGCTGGTTGCCAGGGCTGGGCAAACATTCGATCCAAGACCTGCTGATCGTCGACCCCTAGAACGATTTCATGAGCGAAGGCGGCAAGCTCGATGAGGCTAACGACTACATAACAAATAAGGAGAAATAGATGGGTAAGCTGGAAGAGAAAATTGCACTCATTACTGGTGGCAACAGCGGCATCGGCCTCGCCACGGCCAAGCAGTTTGTGAACGAAGGCGCATACGTCTTCATAACCGGGCGTCGTGATCCGGAATTGGCTGGGGCGGTAAAGGAGATCGGAAGAAATGTAACCGGTGTACAAGGAGACGTGTCCAACCTGGGCGACCTTGATCGGCTCTTCGCCCAAATCAAGCAGGAGAAGGGCAGGCTCGATATTGTATTCGCCAATGCCGGTGCTGCGAAATATGGCCCCTTCGGCGCGATCACTGAGGAGCTTTTTGACTCGATCTTCAACATCAATGTAAAAGGCCTCCTTTTCACGGTGCAGAAGGCGCTTCCGCTGCTGTCGGATGGTGCGTCTGTCATCCTGAACGCGTCCATCGTAGGCAGTAAAGGGTTCTCGGCGAATAGTGTTTAGAGCGCCACCAAAGCCGCGGTGCGTTCGTTCGCGCGGACCTGGACAACGGACTTAAAGGACCGCGGCATCGCATCCGACGACAGCAGCTACATCACGGGAACGGAATTGTTTGTGGATGGCGGCGTAGCACAGGTGTAGGCGGTCAATAACGGAGGGACGCGGCATCAAGAATTGTTCCTCCGCTCCGCACTTCCTTGTGTCACCAGCCTGGAACTTACCAGAAAAAATGTTGCGAACGAATGAAGTTGTTTATGCGGCAGTTGCAACTCGTGGCTTACGGTGAACCTTCAGAAGTCATTGAACTCAACACGGTCGCTGAACCGGCTCTTGGCCCGGAGGATGTTCTCATCTCGATGGAAGCGGCCCCGCTCAATCCATCGGATTTTATGCTCGTTCGTGGCATCTACGGCGTCCGACCGACCTTCCCATTCTCGGTAGGTTCGGAGGGCGTTGGCCGAGTCACCCAAACGGGCTCGAAGGTTGATGTTGCTCTGCAGGGTAAGCGAGTGCTGATTCTTCCGACCTACGAGCAGGGCACATGGGCAGACCAGGTTGTGGTCCCGGTGCGCAACATCGTGCCGGTGAGCGACGAGGCTGATCCCCTGCAACTCTCGATGATCGGAATTAACCCTGCTACCGCCTATCTCCTGCTCAACCGATACGTTTCTCTGATGCCCGGCGACTGGATCGGTCAAACCGCAGCCAACTCGGCTATGGGGCAGTACATCATTGCGCTCGCGAAGCTCGCAGGAGTCAAGACGCTGAATGTCGTGCGCCGGGAAGAAGCTGCCCAACAGGTGCGGCAGTGGGGAGGTGATCGCGTAGTCCTCCAAGGCGACAACCTACACAAGGATATTGAGGAGGCTCTCGATGGCAAGAAGCTTAGCCTTGTCCTCGATACGGTGGGCGGAACTCCTGTGGGCGAGTTGGCTAAGTCCCTCAAAACTGGGGGCTCTGTTGTCGTCTACGCTCTTCTAAGCGAACAGTTCCCGGCGTTAGCGGCGGGAGACCTCATCTACCGTGGTCTTAGCCTCCACGGATTCTGGCTGGGCAACTGGATACGCAATGCGTCCGGCACAGAGATCCAGGAGACTTACCAGAGGTTGGGCGACCTCGTAGCCGATGGATCGCTCTCCGCCGCAGTGGAGCGTGTTTACCCGCTCGAGCAGTTCAAGGAAGCGTTCGAGCAATCTCTAAAATCGACTCGCGACGGCAAGATTCTGTTCAAGTTTGGCGCCCACTAATCGTTCTCAATAAGCGCGAGTCGACCGTTCAAACAATGATTACGGTAGCCGGTAAAAACTGATGATCGTCAATATGGCAAGTTAGCTAACCTCAGCTTCGATAACCTCCGCAATAGTCTTGAGTGCGTCGGTTTAGGAAGCGCGACCATAGGAGATCTTTCGGGAACTCGCCCGCGCGGCCATCTTTCCGGGTCTCGGAAGCGCCGTTGACCCCATTGCGCAATCCACATTCTGCATTTTCTGCTCGGCGAGCGGCCGGACAGCAAAATCACGCCGTTGACCCCTATTCCGCAATCCGCATTCCGCATTCCGCATTTCCTCCCCTAGTGGTCAGTCCGAAAGCTCGTTCCAGCAAATCCACTGCGGCTGAAAGGCCGTTCCGTCCAGCGATGACCTTCTGGAAATAACGTGCATTATCACGATAGGTAGAGTTGCTAAGCACTTCATCAAGGAGAAGGGAAAGGTGGCATGCGGTCAGCTCTTTTGGCGGCAGAAACAGTCCGGTTTTCTTATCGGCTACTCTTGCCGCAACCCCGGGTTGATCAATGCTAACCGGAATAGCGACTTGCGGAACGCCTTGGGCCAGAGCCTCGAGCACCGTATTCAATCCGGCGTGCGTTATGCAAAGCGAGGCGCGCTTAAGCAATTCCAATTGCGGTGCGCTCTTTACGAGGATGGCATTGCTGGGGAGAGGCCCAATCTGCTTCGGCTCAAGGTGATCGCCAACCGAAAGCACCAGTTGCACATCTTTTTGCGCTGCGACGGCTGCCACGATTGCGCGGAAGACATCCGGCAGACCATTCTGCAATATTCCCATTGACGCATAGATGAGGGGTTCGCCGGTCAGTCGGTCCCACGGGAAATCGATGTCTATCCGCCCGGTGCCATCGTGAAAAGGTCCGGTATGATGGAACTGGGACGGCCAATGGGAGCTTTTAAAGTCGAGCTCCTTCGGTGTTTGAGTGATCCAGGCGAGCTTCGAAATGGTGGCATAGGGGTTTTCCCAATCGATTTTGAGTCCAACGCGCTTCGCGTAGGCTCCGGCTCCGGCGTGGGTTTGCCTAAGCATCTTCCTAAATCTGGCCACGCCTTTTCGGTTTCTTGTGAGAGCCTCAGGGGTACACTCGTGCGGCCAGTCATACACGCAGGGTGGTGTATAACCAGAGTAGTCGAAGTGTAGCGAGTTCGAGACGTGCACGTACGGCATGCCCAGACTCATTGGCACCAGTTCGACATAGAAATGAGAGGAGTCGATGACGACGGCGTCGACTCCGGCGGCATTCAACATCGCCGGTAAGCCGTCAAACATGGCATCAGCGACGGCGGCAAGACACAGGAGAGTAAAATAAAGAGCATCCTCTCCCTGACGCTTGCTCAGTTGGCATATCATTTTATTGAGCGAACCGGCCGGAAACCCGCAAGAGGGTACAAATGCTAAGTTGGCGGCACGAACGGAAGGCTCGGCGTCGGGCAAAGCCATGAATACTACGTCATGGTTGCGCGACTGAAGCGCACGGGCCAGCGTAGTCATGGGGTTGAGGTGACCTAGGAGACTAGGACCGACGAAACCAATTCTCATAGATTTCCTTCAGTGAACAAACAGGACTTTGAGATTGGGCGTCATAGATACGGAATGATGTTCAAATATAAGGTGGTATTGTGATTCCTCTCTGGATCGACGCGCAGATTCGATCTGACGGTTCCATTGGCCGATTAGCCGACTACGCGACCAAGTGTACTTCATTGTAATTCTTACCTTATCGACGCAGTCAAAAGATCAGCATTAACATCGAAGTTCAGATACCAGGCGTTTTTTTGTCCGAGCTGTCGTAATCGTTGTCTTAACTGAGCAGCTCTCAGTCTCCGCAACCAGGCCCTCGAGGGGCCGAGCATCGAAATCCTGCTCGCGGTCTGCCACGGCCCCGGGCCGGCGTAGCGCCGAACATCGGTTGTTTTTCTGAGAGCAGTTATCTTCCAAAGAACCGCACGAAGCTTCAAGATAACCACAACGTCTTCAATAAAGGTCTGCGGGAGAACGCAGACTTATGAAGGGATCACTACACCAATTGGAAAAATCGTGCGCCAAGGCTGCTGAGTCGCTAAAGGCCAGAGATTGCGATCTAAGAGCCAGCGCTTCCATGAACAAGATTCTCTCTCGGTACTGGATGCTCGATTGAGGTTTGGTGCTTCTTCTTGGGCACCCTGGCAAAAATCTTCATGATCACAGAGAAAAATACTGGGGTAAAAAAGATTCCAAAAAAGGTCACCCCGATCATTCCAGCGAAGACGGCTGTACCCAACGCCTGATCCATTTCGGCCCCGGCCCCTTTAGCGATCACTAACGGCAACACGCCAAGAATAAAAGCGAACGAGGTCATCAGGATTGGCCGCAAACGCAACCGGGCAGCTTCTGATGCAGCCTCGATCCGCCCTTTCCCGGACAACATCTCCTGCCGGGCAAACTCCACGATCAAGATCGCATTTTTACAGGCCAGCCCGACGAGAACAATGAATCCGATTTGGGTGAAAATATTGTTGTCCTGTCCGCGAAAATAGACCCCAGCCATGGCCGACAATAAGCACATGGGAACGATGAGAATGACCGCCAGCGGCAAAGACCAGTTCTCGTATTGAGCGGCCAACGCCAAAAACACAAACAAGACACAAAGCGGAAAGATGAAAATCGCGGTGTTACCAGCGGTCACTTCTTGATAGGTCAATTGGGTCCACTCGAACGAGAACTGGCTGGGCAGATTCTCTCGACAGATTCGTTCCATCTTCTCAATTGCCTGGCCGGAACTGACTCCTGGCAATGTCGCCCCTTGAATGAGGGCTGCGGGATAGACGTTATAATGACCCACCGTATCCGGACCATTGATCCGTTGAACATCCATTAAACTACCCAATGGCACCATTCCGCCCGTGCTATTGCGGGTGTACATCCTTAGGATCTGATCAGGATCCGACCGGAAGGCAGCGTCACCTTGCAAGTTTACCTGATAGGTTCGCCCAAGGAAGTTGAAATCATTCACATAGTTGGTTCCCAGATAACTCTGTAAGGTATTAAACACCGAGCTCATCGGCACATTCAAGGTCTGCGCCTTTTCCCGGTCAATATTCAGAAAGAGCTGTGGCACCTGGGAGCGATAGGTAGTAAAGACTCCACTTAAGCCCGGCTCCGCATTGGCAGCCGCAATGACTGCGTCGGTTGCTTGCTGCAGTGCGTTCAACCCGGCGTTACGGCGATCCTCAATCTCAAGCTGGAACCCACCGGCATTTCCCATTCCTCGAACCGAAGGAGGTCGGATCGCAATCACAAATGCATCCTGAATGGACGAAAATGCTGTCTGCAGTTTCGCGACGATCGCCGTAGCCGATTGCTCCGAATGACCGATTCGTTCACTAAAGGGTTTCAGAGGGAGGAAGACAGTCAATACATTGGATTTGGTGGTAGAATCCAAAATCGATAAGCCTTCGATGGCAAAGGTAAGCTCTACCCCGGGGATGTTCTTGCCAATTTCCCCGATCTGTCGTCGGATGTCGTCGGTCCGCTGCAGCGAGGCTCCGTCCTGTAGCTGCGCAAACACGATGAGGTCACCGCGGTCCATGGTCGGGATAAAACCACCCGGGACCTTCTGGAACAGCAACCCAGTCAAAGCAAGAAATCCAAAATAAACTACTAACACCAGTCCGCTGACTCGAAGCAGCCGGCGTACTGCGGCTCCATAACCGTTGATTCCCAAATCGAACGTTCGATTGAATAAACGGAAAAAGCGACCCGACAAAGTGTCAATCAGGCGGGTAAGCAGGTCCTTCTTTACATGACCTGGTCTAATCAAGAGGGCAGCTAAGGCCGGGCTCAGAGTGAGCGAGTTAAATGCCGAAATCAAGGTGGCAATCGCAATAGTCAGTGCAAACTGCCGATAAAATTGGCCGCTGATGCCGCTGACCAGTGCCGTCGGAAGGAATACAGCCGTCAGCACGACCGCAATCGAGATCACCGCTCCGCCTACTTCATCCATGGCCTTCCTGGTGGCCTCTTTTGGGTCCAGGCCACGCTCGATCCATCGTTCCACGTTCTCGACCACCACGATCGCATCATCCACCACGATGCCGATTGCCAATACTAGCCCAAACAATGAAAGTGAGTTGAGAGAAAAACCCATCAGAGCCATCACCGCAAAGGTTCCAATCAACGAAACCGGTACCGCAATGAGCGGGATCAAGGCGATTCTCCAGGACTGGAGAAATACCATGACCACAATCACCACCAGGATAATGGCGTCACGCAGCGTATCGTAGACTGCGTCAATGGACTGTTCAGTAAACAGAGTGGGGTCATAAGGGATGGCGTATTCCATTCCCGGAGGAAAAGACTTCGCCATTTCTGCGATCTGCTTTTTTACCAGTGCTGCGGTTTTCAGTTGGTTGGATCCGGGTAACTGAAAGATCACGATAGCAACGGCCGGTATTACTCCATCCTGATAGCTAGTCCTGGTGTAGCTCTGTCCACCCAGTTCCAGCCTTGCGACATCGCTCAGGTAAACCAACTGTCCATTATCGCCTCGTTTCAAAATGATCTTAGAAAACTGTTCCGGAGTTATCAGACGGCCCTTGGTATTGAGAATAAACTGAAACTCCGTCTTGGGCCCTGCCGGCTCGCCGCCGATGCTTCCGGGTGCCACTTGAACGTTTTGTGCTTGAACCGCGCTGACGACGTCATCCGCAGTCAATCCGCGGGCAAACATCAGATCCGGATTTAACCATACCCGCATACTGTATGGCTGCGCGCCGAAAAGCTGGACGTTTCCTACACCGTCGATTCGCCTAAGGGAATCTTCGATCTGGGTGTAAGCATAGTTGCTTAGATAGAGCGGGGTATAGGTGTTACTTTTAGAAGTCAGCCCGATCGCCATTAGAATATCCGGTGACTGTTTTTCCGTTGTCACCCCAATATTTCTGACCTCCACGGGCAATTGCGGCTCGGCAATCGCAACCCGATTCTGGACCAGTACCTGCGCTATGTTAGGGTCGGTGCCCAACTTGAATGTCACCGTCAGCTGCATGGTACCATCCATGGCCGAGTAGGAGGACATGTATAACATGTTCTCTACCCCGTTGACCTGCTGCTCGATCGGCTCGGCTACGGTCTCGGCCAGGGTCTTAGGATCTGCACCCGGAAACTGCGCCTGCACTACCACGGTCGGTGGCGCAACCTCGGGGTATTGTGCGACCGGCAAGATCGTATAAGCGATCGCCCCCAGCAGTACTGTCACAATAGAGATTACAATTGCGAAAATTGGACGATCGATAAAGAAACGAGACAGCTTCATTATTCTCCGCAGCGTTAAGGCGTTGCCTTGGTGGCGTCAGCGCCGCCACGTGATGCACTTGATTTTGAGCTGGTCAGTGGCGTTGCAATATCGTTCGAGCTGAATTGCTCCATCGCCCCTTGCTGCGGTTTTACCGAGCTATCCGGCCGCACTTTAATAATTCCATTGATAATCACGACATCATCCGGTTGCAGTCCCGATTTTACCACCCGCAGCCCTTCGGCCAGCTGACCTGTCTTTATATGACGCAGCCGGGCGATATTCTTGGAATCCACGACGTACACAAAGCTCTGATCCTGATCCGAGCCAATCGCTCGATCAGCCACCAGGAGCGCGTCGTATTTGGGGCTCGAGGCCACTCGCACCCGGACAAAGTTTCCTGGCGTCAAGAACCCATCGGTGTTTGGAAATGATGCCCGAATGAGGAGCGTACCGGTCGATGTGTCAAAAGCGTTATCCGAAAAATCGATGGTTCCCTCATGAGGAAACCCGGTTTCATCCTGCAACTGAAGATGGACACCGACCTTGCCATCCGGAGAACTGGCCAGTTTCCCTTCCCGAGTGAGCCGCTGAAATGTCAGAGCCGCGAGCTCATCAATGCTGAAGTACGCGTAAATTGGATCGATGCTGACTACTGTAGTGAGTCGAGTGGAATCAGCTTGTACGAGGTTGCCAATATTCACCAGTTGGCGGCTGACCCGTCCGCCGATCGGCGATGTAACGTGCGTAAATTCAAGATTCAGTTGAGCCGAATCGCGTGCCGCTTGCGCCGCGATCACCTGCGCCGTGGCTTGGTTCTTGTTGGACAAAGCCGTATCGTAATCTTCGCTCGCGATAACCCTCATCTCACGCAAACGTTGTTGGCGTGCGAAGGTCGCATCCTGCAGTTGCTGATTGGCGTGCGCCTGCTGCAACTGGCCAACCGCCTGCTCGTAAGCATGCTGATAGGGTCTGGGATCGATTTGAAAGAGCAAATCTCCTTTGTGGACAAGGTCACCTTCTCTAAAGGGGATATCGACAATGTAACCGCTGACCCTGGCGGTTACCGTCACCAGCTTGACTGCCGCCGTTCTGCCGGTGAACTCGTTCCAATTGACCACTTCCTTCTGCTCCGGTTTGCTGACCGTGACCTCGGCGGGTGGTGGGCCCTGCACCGCCGGTTACTGGTTGTTGCAGCCAGCTAGCCAAAAGCTTAATGCGACGACAATCAGTCGTTCACTGCCGATGTGAAGTCGCTTGGCCGACGTGGTGCCTGTAGCCTTCGTCCGATAAAACCGGCGGTCTAACGGTGAATGTACGAGTCGTTTAGGTAGCATTGACGAGTATTGTGCTGGTAGCTTTGGTGTGCCGTCTGGACGAAGGGCATGGAGAACTTGTTCCTCAGTAAACAGCGTGTGGAGGATGGCTCTCGATCCTTAATCTTTTGATTTTGAGATCCTGGGAAAGGTGTGGGCGAGGAATAGGCGCTTCCTTGGTCAATAATAGATTGGGAGCTTATTAGTCCTTCCGCTGTCATAGCTAATAGTCGCGACGAGGCAAGTTGGGCGCTATCATGTCTTTCTATAGGATTGTCATTGTGTAGCTGCCGCTACGGCGTCCGTAGCAGCATAGAGATCCCAATTGAGGGATCACTTCATCATATGATGAACGCAATATGATGACTATCATACTATGGTTTAATGCTGTGTCAACTCCAATGTCCTAAACTTTAGGACGTGGTTATCCAATATTCGCGATAACGGACTAAAAGTGCTTGGGCGCCTTAGCGGTTACTTTTATGATAAGCATCATTCTATTAGAACAGATATGCCGCCCAATCCTCATCACAAGGCGCGAGTCCGGCAGAGCATCGTTTTCGAAGCCGCGCGGGTCCTTCGCATGGGAGGGCCGGACGCGATGGGTGTCGCCGCAATTATGTCAAAGCTTGGGCTTACCCATGGTGGCTTCTATGCTTATTTTAGGTCCATCGACGAACTGATGGCGGAAGCGATCATGGAGATCTTCAACGAGCACTATGCCTGGATGCTCAGAGTTACCGAAGGCTATCTGGCCGAGGAAGCTTTGGTTTGCGTTATCGACGGCTACCTTGTTGCACGACATCGAGATGTCGTTGAGGAAGGTTGCGCCCTACCGACGCTGGCGAGTTACGTGCCGCACATGTCGCAGGCGTGTCGCGAACGTTTTGCCGAGGGAACGGCGCGGCTAGAAGCTGCTTTCGAGAAGATGCTGGCGGCGCTTGGTCATAAACAAGCGAAACAGATCGCGTCATGCGCGCTCGCGACGATGGCCGGTGCGATCGGTTTGTCGAGGACTATTTCCGATAGAGACTCCTCGGATGCCCTGCTCGGTGCGGCCAAAGCTGCGGTGAAAAGTCAACTTGGCTTGGGTACATCAAGCAGGGCTGTCTAATCTAAAGTTTGGAGCTCGGTGAAGAAGAGGCATGAAGTCGGACTAACATGCTGGTTGAAATTACGGAACTGTATGGGAATGTCTTGGGCTACCGACGGGCGGACGAGAAGGAGTCTCTCAATGGCACTCCGTCAGCGAGCAGGGAGCAACAGGAATGAGCGGTGAACAGAGTGTCGTTGTAACTGGGGTATCAACGGGAATAGGATGGGGAAGCTGCAAGGTTCTTCTAGCCAAAGGATTTACGGTATTCGGTAGTGTGCGTCGAAAGGTGGATGCGGACCGACTTCAGAGTGAATTTGGTGATGCTTTCATCCCCCTGATCATGGACGTGACTGACAAACAAGCTGTAGAGCAAGCGGCAGCTCGGGTTAGCGCAGGGCTTGGTTCCGCCACGCTGACCGGGTTGGTCAATAACGCAGGGGTCGCGGTTCCAGGTCCACTTCTCCATTTACCGCTGGAGGAATATCGCCGACAGCTTGAGGTGAACCTGGTAGCTCAGCTTTCAGTGACGCAAGCTTTTGCTCCCATACTGGGCGCAGATACGAAACGAAAGGGGCAACCTGGCCGGATAGTTAACATCAGCTCGACCGCAGGGAAGATCGGCCTGCCGTTCCTGGGTGCTTATGTGGCGTCGAAGCACGCGCTTGAGGGTATGTCTGAATCTCTCCGGCGCGAATTAATGGTTTACGGCATAGATGTAATTGTGATCGTGCCTGGATCGGTCGTTACCGCGATATGGGACAAAGGCGAGGCCGAAGATCTGAGTATGTATCAGGGCACAGATTACGCCGGTACGGTTGAGCGATTTCGCAGGTTCATGATTTCGGAAGGGCGAAACGGCCTTAGTCCCGATCGCTTGGGCCAAACCGTATATACCGCGCTAACGGCTCGTCACCCTAAGACAAGCTACACCGCCATTCCGCAGAGACTAAAGAACTGGTCTTTGCCGCTTTCTCTGCCGAAGAGACTTGTCGACAAGATGATCGCAAAACAACTGAACCTAACTTTGGTGCGCGCTAAGACGAGACCATAACAAGAGCGTCAAACCCGTCTCCAGAAGAACAACGGGGTGCGCCCGCAGCGGCATCAAACTCTATTTATTCTATAGCGCTTCCGCATTCTTCGCAGGTCTGGGCTTTGGGAGACCCGATGACCATCAAAAATGCCGCGGCTGCGATGGCCACGGCAACGATCGCCGCCGCCGCAGCGCTGACACTTGCCAGGCCAAAGAGATCGATCATCCGGCCTCCGACTATTGCGCCAAGTGCAATTCCCAGATTGGCGCCCGAGATATTTAGAGAAGCTCCCAAAGCGGGCGTGGACTCGGTCGCATTCATGACTCGGGTATGAGAGACAGTAAAGAGAGCGGCTTGGGAGATGCCCCAGATAGTAAGCAAGAGAACGAGCCCGGCGGCTGATTTGATTTCGGCCAAGCTCGTAGTGCTGTCTTAGAGCTGTTACTTCAATACCAAATGATACAATAATCCGTTTGACAACTGATATCCATACGATAGTTATGTATCAATCGATACAGAAAGAAGATGACTGAGAATACAAAGAAATTGGTTGGCAAGGTTGCACTCGTTACCGGAGGATCGCGCGGCCTAGGAGCGGAAATTGCGCGGGCTTTAGCCGAGGAAGGCGCAGACGTGGCGGTGAGCTATGTCTCTTCGGCCGAAAAGGCCGCCGCCGTCGTGAGAGACATCGAGAAAAAGACCGGCCTTGGCGTGCGTGCCGCGGGGTTCCAGGCAGATCAAGGCGACCCTTCCCAAGCCGAAGGACTGATCAAATCCGTGATTGCGCGCTTTGGCCATCTGGACATTCTGGTGAACAACGCGGCGGTGGCTTGGCAAGGAAAGACGATCGACAGTACCGAAATTGACAATGCCATGATGGATCGCCAATGGGCGATTAACGCCACCGGCGTCGTCGCCAATATCCGGGCCGCAGTAAAAGTCCTACGGGAAGGCGGACGGGTCATTTCCATTGGATCTGGCGTGGCGACGAGGGCCGGATTTCCTGGCCTTGCCGATTATGCCGCAACCAAAGCCGCAATCGTCGGATATTCGAAAGCAGCCGCTCGCGACCTCGCACCAAGAAACATCACCGTGAATGTCATCCAAGCCGGACTGATGGATACCGACATGTTCGCGCCATTCAAAGAAGCCGCGCCGGTTATGTTCAGTACTATCGCCATTCAACGATATGCAAAATTGGAAGAAGTTGCGGCCGGAGTCGTTTTTCTCGCTAGTCCAGCCGCATCCTACATCACCGGCGCTGTCATTGATATCGAAGGCGGTTACTCCGCTTGAGCAGCGCCTGCCAGCTGTGAGACGAAGGTGCGGATCGCATCGACAACTTCTTCTATAATCTCCGCTGTAGTTCGAAGATTCAATATGGCGATACGCGCGATTAGCCTTCCCTGAATAATCGTGGTGGAGACGTATACACGCTGGGATGCATTGACATACCTGACCATCTCTTTTGTAGCGTGATTCTCCTCTGCCTGCGTGCCTTGAGGAATTCGGCAGTGGAAGGCAATTACCGAGAGGTCAGGTTCGTCCAGCACATGCAACTCGGGCATCTCAATCAACGTGTCGTAAGCTTGGTGCGCAAGATCGAGTTTGTGATCGAGTGCCTCGCGGAATGCCGCCACTCCGTGAAGCTGGAGCGGCAACCACAGCCGGAGCCCGCGATTCGGACGCGTCAGCTCTGGACTGAGATCTGCGAAATCAGGCAAGTGCACATCATCTCCGCCTAGTTCATGAATATTGCGGAGGATCGGTGCATCGCCGCCGGAATGACTATGGCGCAACGCCTCTTCCCTTCTAACCAGGAGACAGCCAGTACCGAAAGGCACAAACAGGCCTTTGTGTGGATCCAGCACAACGCTATCGGCCTGTTCGATGCCTGCCAGTCGCTCGCGGCCCCGCTCGGTTAATTGAAAGAAGCCGCCGTAGGCCGCATCGACGTGGTACCAGAGACCTTCATTGTGCGCTATTTGTGCAAGCTCCGGCAGCGGATCGATCGTGCCGGTGTTAGTTGTTCCGGCGTTGGCTGAGATGCAGAAAGGAATGCGTCCAGCATCTCGGTCGCGAGCAATAGCTGCTTTCAGTGCGCTGAGATCCATACGCAATTTGCCGTCAACAGCTACCTGCTGCAATGCACCATCAGGGAACCCAGCGAGCCGCAATGCCTTGGTTAAGGCAGGATGTGCCTGGTCTGTGGCATAGATGACACCCTGGCGAAAGTCTGCGGGCAGTTTTGTGCTCCGTGCACAGAGGATTGCGGAGAAAATGGCCATCGAGCCACCGGAGGTGAGGATACCGGTCGCTGAAGGAGGCATGCCTAGTAGATCTGCCATCCAGCGAAGAACATCCGCTTCCATGGCAACCATGGCTGGCGCTGCAGCACTCATGCCGGTATAACGGTTGAGAACACCTGCGATAAGATCGGCGGCAGCTGAGGACACAAGTCCGCTTCCCGGAATAGCCTGCAACGAACTACCGCTCGCCGTGTTCAGATCGTTGTCTGCGGCTCGGGCGATGATTTCCAGCAACTCCCGCAAAGGCCGTCCATTCTCCGAAGGAGCGGGACGCATAAATGGATCCCTGAGCAGCTCAAATCTGTCTGCTTCTTGGATAAAAGGCGCGTTTGGAAGGTGATCAAGAAATTCCGCGAGGACGGGTACGACATCTTTCATCAACGCAGTGAAATCACTGCCGTTCAGATCGAGCGGATTTCTTGCTTTGGAAGACGATAACATCTCAACTTCAACCCCTTCTAGTGTCCTTTGCCTCCGAGGCGTTCGTCACAATATATTTTCTGTTGTTGCTACTTGGAACGCAGCAAATCTTTTCCTGCTCTCGCTAGTAGACAATAACTTAGGAAAGGCCGGTCGCTTTTTTGTACCAATTGCCGCAATCGCTGTCTGAACTGTCGCCGGGGGTTCGCTCCTCGGGATGAGGATTGTGTGGCATTTCGGTTCTATCAAATGATACAGATCATAATCCTAAACCGCAGAATGGAATGAGCTCGAATGAGGATTTCTATACTGCTACGGACGTCGTAGCGTTAGCTACACACTCACAATCCTATACAAAGACATAATAGCGCCCGGCCTGCCTCGTAGCGACTATTAGCTATGACCACAAAATATATGGCGGATATCAGTCGCTTTCTCTGACTCAAATGGGAAACTAGGCTTTTGGATCATTGTTAGTAGAGACTCGCAAATCTGCCCGGCTTACCGGGGTCGATATTCCGGCAGCCGAAAAGGGCGACAGTGGCTTT
>WNFQ01000519.1_pt1 | contig 25525 bp, 20 predicted proteins | sample 5400171 | NCBI WGS metagenome assembly WNFQ01 (sample SAMN13153356, study PRJNA577476) | soil metagenome | isolation source: 20 cm soil under Madrone tree | place: USA:California | collected 2016-06-14
TGCGCTCGCAAAAATCGTAGAGTGACGTGAATTCTCCCTGGCTGAGCCGCGACTCACGAATCGCTTTGGCGGTGTTTTCGCCAACATTTTTGATGGCGGCAAGACCGAAGCGGATGGATTCCCCAACGGGAGTGAAGTATAGATCGCTCTCATTCACATCGGGCGGGAGGATGGAAATGCTCATGCCGCGCGCTTCGTTGATGTACTTCACGACTTTCTCGGTGTTGCCGGCTTCCGAAGTGAGAAGGGCGGCCATGAATTCAACGGGATAATGCGTTTTCAGATAAGCCGTCTGATAGGCGAGCAGGGCGTAGGCACAGGAGTGTGACTTGTTGAAGCCGTAGCCTGCAAACTCCTCCATCAGGTTAAAGATGCGCTCGGCTTTTTTCTCCGGGATTTTGTTGGCAGCGCATCCGCCCATGAACTTGGCGCGCTGCGCGGCCATCTCCTCCTTCTTCTTCTTTCCCATCGCGCGGCGAAGGATGTCCGCTTCCCCGAGTGAAAAACTCGCCAGGAGATTGGCGATTTGCATCACCTGTTCCTGATACAGGATGACGCCGTACGTTTCATCAAGAATTTCCTTCAACTGCGGAAGTTCGAAGCTGACCTTGGTCTTCCCTTGCTTGCGGTTGATGAAATCGTCGATCATGCCGCCCTGGATGGGGCCGGGGCGGTAAAGCGCGTTGAGCGCGGTGAGATCTTCGATGCGGGTGGGCTGGTAGCGGCGGAGAATGTCCCGCATGCCGTGGGATTCGAACTGGAAGATGGCGGTGGTTTCTCCGCGAGCGAAGAGTTTGTAGGTCTCGGCGTCGTCCAGGGCGAGATTATCTATGTCGATGTTCGCGCTACGGCTCTGCTCGATCATTCGAACGGTATCGTGAAGCACCGTGAGCGTCGTCAGGCCAAGAAAATCCATTTTCAGCAGGCCGATGCGCTCGAGCGCGTTCATATCGTATTGCGTGGTGATTTCATCGCGGTTTGACTTATAAAGCGGAACGATGTCCGTGAGCGGCCTCGGCGAAATCACTACGCCCGCCGCGTGCGTGGAAGCGTGCCGCGACAAACCTTCGAGACGCAGCGCCACAGCCATCAAATCCTTGAGCCGCTCATCGCTGTTAATGGCGGCTTTGAGTTGCGGAGCTTCTTCCAAAGCGTTTTTCAATTCGATGCCGAGGGTCGTGGGTATGAGCTTGGCGAGGCGATCCACTTCGCCGTAAGGAATGTCCATGGCGCGGCCAACGTCCTTCACCGCGGCTTTCGCCGCCATGGTTCCAAAAGTGATGATCTGCGCGACATTTTCGCGACCATACTTTTGCGTCACGTATTCGATCAGCTGGCCGCGCCGCCGCATGCAGAAGTCGATGTCGATATCGGGCATGGAGACGCGCTCGGGGTTCAGGAAACGCTCGAAGAGCAGGTTGTACTGCAAAGGGTCGACGTCGGTGATGCGCAGGGCGTAGCTTACCAGGCTGCCCGCCGCCGAACCGCGCCCAGGTCCGACAGGGACGTCTTGCGCGCGCGCGTAGTGAATAAAATCCCAGACGATCAAGAAGTAGCCCTCGTAACGCATCTTCTTGATCATTTCGATTTCGGAGGTGAGCCGGCGCTCGTACTCGGCCAGTGAATTCCGCAGAAAGCCCTGCTGCGCCTGGCGCTCAAGCTGCGGGACGCGAGCGGCAAACCCCTGACGCACCACCGATTCAAAATAGCTCGCGGAGTTATGCCCTTCCGGGACTTTGAACTCCGGAAAGGGATTCGCGATGCGCTCCACTTTGACGTTGCAGCGCGAAGCGATGTCCATGGTGCGGCTCAGCGCTTCAGGAATCTCGCCGAAGACCTGGGCCATCTCCACAGCAGACTTGAAGTAAAACTGGTCGGTCTGGAACTTCATTCGATTGGTGTCGCTCATGGTCTTGCCGGTCTGGATGCAGAGCAGCACTTCCTGAGCGTGAGCGTCTTCGTGATGAAGGTAATGACAATCGTTGGTGGCGACGAGCGGTATACCGGTTTCTTTCGAAAGACGGACCAGTTCGCGGTTGACATCTTTTTCGACCGGCAACCCTTGATCCTGAATTTCGAGGAAGAAATTGCCTTTGCCGAACACATCGCGCAAACGGTAAGCATTCTCGCGCGCTTGATCGTATTTCTGTTCCACGACCGCTTCGGTCACCGGGCCGCGAAGACAGGCCGAGAGCGCGATCAAGCCTTTGCTGTGTTTGGCAAGCAAGTCATAGTCAATGCGGGGGCGGTAGTAGAAGCCTTCGAGGAAACCGGCGGAGACCAGCTTGATTAAGTTGTGATAACCCTCGAGCGATTCGCAGAGGAGCACGAGATGATTCGAGCTACGCATTCCGGGTTCGGCGTCGCCGCGATCCTGGCCGTTGCCCCCATTGGTTTTTTCGCCGCGGTCATGGCGGCTGCCCTTGGCGACGTAGACTTCGCAGCCGATGATGGGCTTGACGTCGCGCTTGCTGGCTTCATAGAAGAAATTGGCGGCGGCGAAGAGATTGCCATGGTCGGTGATAGCCACGGCCGGCATTTTCTGGCGGGACGCTTCATCCAGGAGCTCGGAGGTTTCGCAAGCTCCATCGAGCAGGCTGTAATCCGTATGAACGTGAAGGTGAACAAATTGCGGCTGACCCATGGAACTCGATTCTAACAGGATACGGAAAAAGTCGATATGCTCCGCATACTAAGAGACCCTCAGAAAGGAAAAACGCAAGAAAATCCGCAGCAGCAGGGCGCGATTTCAGAGCACCCGACTATACATCCCCTCTACGCGGTGGGAAGTCGGCTCCCACGATGACTTCCGATTTGGCCGACCATCCAGAAGTCATCGCGTTCAAATCATGTACGTGCAAGGTGGATGGTTGACGAGATCAGGCGATTTCACTCATTTGGTGGACGGCTGGCAAGGCGAGTCCAGCAAAGTCACACGAATCCGATAAACCGTCCCGCCGCAACAATGCCAACCCATAACAGGATCGAAACGAAACCCGCAACCTTCGCCCCCGCAGGCAAGACCCCGCTATCATCCCAAGTCGCCACATCCCGATAGACGGTCCAATGGAAAATCTGCGCATGCACGCCAGCCAAAAATATCAATAACATCTTCACTCGAAACGCGGGATTGGTATATACCTTCACCGCTTCCGACGCAAACAGCAGTGCTCCTGTAACCACCTGCACCGCAAATCCCGCCCAAGACCAGGGAAGCAGCCGCCCAGCCAGCACCGAAACCCGCTCCCGCCGCAACATCCACCCCAGAAGGCGCAAATCAAAAACTGCGATAGTCCCCACCAGCGCCGCCATCCCAAGCAGATGCAGGGTCTCAATCGCCGGAAACAGCCACAGCGATTCCCTTATGCCAGCCCCCACCGAAGTCTGTTCCAGCCACCTGCAGAATGGCAGCATGTCGGGCGTTTCTATGGAGACCCCCGCATTGACTGACCGTTGGGAAGGTCGATGCTTACCAAACACATATAAGGCGAGCCGTCTTTAGCCCGAAAGCCCTCAGCAGTCACCTGGTCCCCGCGCTTCACCGTATTCCGGCTCCATCCAAACCGACTTAGCATCCCCAGACTCCCTAACTCCAGCGCCCAGTTCGCAACCTTACCGTTCTCGTCTTTCAAGTCCGCATGAATAAGGGCATGTGGGTTGATCCACTGGAAATCCTTAACCGTCCCTCGCATCCTCACGGTATGCGTCATATCAAACGGTGCATTCCCATGGTGCGCCCAAAGGGAATCCACGCCCAACAAAAGTCCAACCACGACCAGAACGGCCCCCACCTTACGATTCATCACCGTCCTCGACGATGGCCGATGAAGGCATCGCATCGGCTTCATAATCTGCATGCTCCTCTGGGCCGGAATTCTTGATCTCGAAATGACAGTTTACCACTGGCAAGAATAAGTCGAAATCGTAAATCAGGTAATTGTACTCGTTGAGGCTACAGGGAACGATATAGCGGTTTTACAACAACTATCCGAGATCGGTGCCGATGAAAATATAGTAGTCGACGTTTTTGTCGGGTGACGGCCTACTACGAACCAACGCGTTACTTGCGCGCGTGACTCTTCTTGCCGGAGGCGGCAGTCTTGCCGTGAGACGCCGGTGCCGCGTGCTTCGCGTGGGGCTTCGGCGGAGAAGGTTTCCCCTTGGCCGCCTGCTTCGTCGCCTCGATTTTTGCGGCGGCGTGCTTCTTATGGGCGGCGTCGCCCATGGCCGCAGCGGCGTGAGCCTTGTCAGCGCCCTTTGACGGTTTCTTTTCCTTCTCTTTCTTTTTGGGCGGTTCCTTGATGCCGCTGAGCTTCCTCAGAATTTTTTCTCTCTCTTCCTTGGTCTTCCCGCGGCCGGTGAGCTGCATAGCGAAGACCTGTTCCACTACTTGATCGAACTTTGTCCCGCGCGGCATGCCAAGCGCTTCGAGCTCGGCAGCCACAACCGGAAGAGCGTTGCGAACCGGGCGCCACTTGTTCAGAAAGGCCCGAATTTTCGAAAGGGCGCCCGAATTATTGGATTCGGCCATCAGATACGCGAGCTGATCGAGCGGAAGTTTTTCTAGGAACCGGAAAGCATCGGCAGGAGCATTCATCTTGCGTCCGACTAACTCCTTCTGGGCTTCGAACGATTCCTCTTCAAAACCGAGCGCGGCTTCCGATTCGGCTGAGCGGAATCCGGCTTTAGCGAGGACGTTAGCCAGTTCCCGGTCCTTCAAGCGTCCCAGAATCGCGAGGAGCATCGGAGCGGCGAGACGCGGACGGAAGCCCGCGGTGAACAGATCCTCGCGCACCTTCATCAGGCGGCCGATAGCGTCGTAAGCCGGATGTTTTTTCGCCAGCACGGGATTGACGGCTTCGAGAAGGTCGTGCTCTTCCCAAGCCTTCAACACGACGGAGGGGCGTTCCTCGCGGGCAAGGGCGCGCAGCTCACCCCCGGCATCTTCCGGAGCGATGGTGTGCTGCAGATTGCGCTCGATGGCCAGGTCAAACCATTCCTGGGTGCGCTGCTCCATCTTGAAGCCCATGCGCGCCGCAAAGCGCAAGACACGCAACAAACGGACCGGCTGGTTCGTGAAGCTGTGAATGGTGAGCGCACGCACCTCGGCGCGCTCGATATCGGACAAGCCGTTTGTGGGATCGAGGAGCAAGCCGCGCGAGGCGGGGTTCAGCGAAATGGCAATCGCGTTGAGGGAGAAATCGCGGCGGCGCAGATCTTCCATGATGGTGGACCAGCGAATCTCGGGCCGCGTCCCTGGGCGAACATAATGGTCGTCGCGGGCGGCCGAAATGCTGCCCTCGCAGTCGCCGGCGAAGAGCACTTCGACATGGCGAAGCTTTTCATCCTCGGAGATGATCCTGGCGCCACCCTTCTCAAGTTCGTGCGCGATCTTCGAGGGATTGCCCTCCACCGTGAAATCGAGATCGCGCAGCGAGGCACCGGTAACGAGGTCGCGGACGGTTCCGCCCGTGAGATACACATTGAATCCAAGTGCGGCGGAGAGTTCCTGCACGCGCAACATCACGGCGCGCTGTTCCGGCGAGAGCCGGCTTTCCAACAAAAACATATAGTCTGGCATTGCGCTCCTTCTACTTCAGGGTGTCCGCGCTGACCGACACGGAGGCACCCGCAATGAGTTTCCCTGGCCGGCCGCGCTATGCACGCGGGTGATGCGCCTTGTAAATCTGCTTCAACCGCTCCTCGACGACGTGAGTGTAAATCTGAGTGGTCGAAATATCCGCATGCCCGAGCATGAGCTGAACGGACCGGAGGTCCGCTCCGCGCTCGAGCAAGTGCGTGGCAAAACTGTGCCGCAGCATGTGCGGCGTAAGAGCCATACGCATGCCCGCTTGCCGTCCGTAGGCCGAGAGTATCTTCCACACGCCGACGCGGCTCAATGGCGCGCCGCGGCGATTCACGAACAACGCCGGACTGCCGGCGACTTTGCCGAGCAGCTTCGGCCGGGCGTCGCGGAGATACTTTTCGACGACGGCGAGCGCCTTTTTGCCAGCGGGAACAATTCGTTCCTTGTCGCCCTTGCCGATGCAACGAACACAGCCCACCTTGGCATCGAGATCGGTGACGCGCAGCCCAGTGAGTTCCGATACACGCAAGCCGGTCGAGTATAGAACTTCGAGCATAGCGCGGTCCCGCAAGCCAATTGGAGTTTTCACATCGGGCTGGGAGAGCAGGCGCTCGACTTCCTCGAGGCGGAGATAGTCCGGCAACGAACGCCGGATCTTCGGCGAATCGAGATTCACCGAGGGGTCTTCGGAAATCAGGTCCTGGATCTGAGCAAAACGGAAAAAGTTGCGCAGCGTGACCAGGTGACGGGCCACGGTCTTGCTCTCGAGCTTCTGACGATAAAGCCCCGCGAGGAAATCGACGAGATCATCACGGCTAACGGCCTCGAGACTGAGCTTGCGTTTGCGGGCAAATTCATCGAATTTTACGAGATCGCGACGATACGCGGATACGGTGTTGGAGGACAGCCCCTTCTCCACCCGCACATGGGTCAAAAATGACGAAATGGTTGCCGTAATTTCCATCAGGGCTCCACGTATCCGTTCGTGGCGCCAGCAGTGCGCCGCGTGGCAATGCCATAGACTTCCTCGATTTCATGGCAACGGAAGAGCCAAGCGAGGGCGAGATAAAGCGCTGTCGCTCCGATGATCAGGGCGGCAAAAACGAGAAACTGCACGAAGAACCGCGAGTGCAGAGCGAAACCGGTGTAGTAATTCCCGAACCAGCAGGCGACGCCCATAATCCCGGCGCACAAGGAAATCTTTGCAAAGGAACGGAAGATATCCAAGGTTCCGAGCGGGCCGTAGCGCAGGCGGAAAATGATGAACAGCGCGAAGAAATCAAAGAAAGTAGCCAGGGCGGTTGCCAGCGCCGGACCGCCGTTCTGGACGCGCTTGAAGAGAAATTGCAGAAAGACGATGTTCAGAACGATATTCAGAAAAAGTGAGATGGAAGCAATGATGACCGGCGTCTTGGTATCCCGCGTCGAATAGAACGCCGGGACGATCAACTTGACCGAGGCCAGGGCGGGAAGCCCGACGGCGTAATAGAGAAGAGCGCGGGCGGTCAAGCGAGTGGATTCCGCTACGAACTGGCCGTGCTGGAAGAGCACACGGATGATCGGTTCGCGCAGGATCATCAAGCCGAGAGCCGCCGGAATGGTGATGAAGGCCACGATGCGAACAGAAAACGAGAGCGTTTTCTTGAGCGACTCATAATCCTTGGCAGCCGCCTGATGAGACATCATAGGCAGAATGGCCGTGGCGACGGCAATGGCGTAGCCGCCCAGCACCAGCTCCATCACGCGGTCGGCTACGTAAAGCGCGGCGAGGCTTCCGGGAGGCATGCGACCGGCGGTGGCAAACCGCGTGTCAATTAGGAGATTGATCTGGCCGATGCCGATTCCGAAAAGCCGCGGGATCATCAGCCGGGCCACGTCTCGAATTGCGGGATGGGAGAAAGAGATGCCGAAAGTGAACTTCATGCCCCGCCGGACAAGAGAAGGCACCTGAATCAAGAATTGCAGGACCCCCCCAACGAGAACACCGATGGCGAGAGACGTCGCGGGGTCCCTAAAATATCGATAGACGATACCCACCGAAAACAGAATGGTCGCGACATTCAGAAGCACGGGAGTGGCGGCGGGCAAACCGAAAACGTGAAAACAGTTGAGAATGCCCATGGCCAGCGCTGCCAGGGCGATAAAAAACAGATACGGAAAGATGATACGGTTGAGATCAACGGCTTGAGCGCGGGCCACATTTTCGCCGGAAAACAATTGAACAACCGCGGGAGAGAAAACCATCCCTAGAATGGTGATGACGGCAACGACGAGGGAAAGGGTCCAAAACAGACGGTTGGCAAAGTCCCAAACCTCTTCCTTGGACTTCTCCCGCATGTAAGAGGTGAAGACCGGGATGAAGGAGGCGGTCATCGAACCTTCGGCGACGAGGCGGCGGAACAGATTGGGTATACGATAAGCAAGAACGTAGGCGTCGGCAGCAAAGGAAGTGCCCAGCAAGAGGGTGATGCGCTGGTCGCGGACGTAGCCGAGAACGCGGCTGACAATCGTAACCAGGGAGATAATCGAGGCCGATTTGAGGATGCTCTTTTTATCGGTCAAAGGGCGGTGCTCCGGGGCCCTAACCCTAATGAAAACAATAAGTTGACAGGAAAAACGTGCTTAACATAACATACATTTTGACGATTGGCAAATTTGGGCCATCCAGACCGGGAAACGCCGAAATTTGAAGAATAAAGCCCCAGCCTCAACGCACAAGAAGGTTATCGTTGTGCTCGCCGACAAGAAGCCCTTGCGCGGCTATTTGAACCCTATACGGTTAGGTCAGGCCGATCCCATCGACCTACTGACGCCGGAGGGGGAGCACGTTGAGGTACCGCTGGATCGCGTCCGCTCGATCTACTTCGTGCGCGAGTTTTCCGACGCGTTCGAACCGGAGCGCAAGGCATTTCTTAGCCGGCCAAAGCTGGACGGATTGTGGGTGAAGCTTCGTTATAACGACGGAGAAACACTGGAAGGCGTTGTGCCCAATGATTTGCTGTCGCTGCTGGATAACGGGTTGCAAATCACATCGCCGGACCTGAACTCTTCCACGGACCGCATCTTCGTTCCCCGCGCCGCGCTCACCGAAGTGACCGTTCTCGGGGTCGTAGGCGTGGCGCGCCGGAAGCCGGCCGCTGCTGCTACCGCGGCTTCTCAGCCCCGCCTTTTCAACGAGTAGGCTTTCAGACCCGCTGTACTTCCCTCTTTGGCCTGTGCCAGACTCGCAGACAGCCCAGCAAAGAATTGAGGAGCCCTTTCCATGAAACTTTCTGATGTTGCGCAGAAATTGGGATGCCGATTGGAAGGCTCTCCCGAAATCGAGATTCGCGGGGTAGCCGGAATCGAGCATGCCGAAGCGGGGCAGATTACTTTCCTTGCGAATCGGCGCTACTTTCCACTATTGAAGACGACACGCGCCTCGGCGGTTCTTGTCGAAGAAGGAATTGCGCTGGATCGACATGCGACCTTGCCCGCCGTTGCCGCGTTGCGCTCATCAAATCCTTATCTCGCGTTTGCCCACGCGCTTGAGCTCTTTTATCAGCCGCCGCGTTATGCGCCGGGGATTCATCCGACGGCGATCATCGCCAAAAGCGCCAGGATTGGCGAAGGCGCGCATATCGGACCGTACTGTTACGTGGACGAGGACGTCGAAATCGGCCGCAATGCCATGCTTCACAGCTTCGTAACCATCTATCGCGGCGCAATGATCGGCGATGATTTCTTTTCCCATGCGCACGCCGTGGTGCGCGAATTTTGCCGCCTCGGGAATCGTGTGATTCTGCAAAACGGAGTGGTGATCGGCGGAGATGGGCTAGGTTTCGCGAAACAGAAGGATGGCAGCTGGTACAAGATGGCACAGTCCGGCCCGGCAGTGCTTGAGGACGACGTCGAAGTGCAGGCGAACGCCTGCGTGGATCGCGCCACGGTTGGAGAAACGCGCATAGGCCGAGGCACCAAACTGGATGACCTAGTCTTGATTGGCCACGCCTCGCAGGTGGGGTCCAACACCATGCTCTGCGGGCAGGTCGGCCTGGCTGGCTCCACGAGCGTCGGCCGCGACTGCATTTTAGCCGGACAGGTTGGCACGGCCGGACATCTGACCGTTGGCGACGGGACAGTCATCACAGCGCAGAGCGGCGTTCCCACCGATGTGCCTTCGCGCTCGCTCTTCTCCGGTTATCCAGCGGTCGAGAATCGTCAATGGCTGAAATCCATGGCCGCGCTGAATCGGCTGCCCGACCTGCAAAAGCATGTTCGCGAACTGGAAGCGGAAATAGAGAAGCTGAAGTCACGCTGAAAACGCGGTACCGCTCGCCAATCAGGAAGCATCGGCTTCGGCGGTGGCACCTGGAAAACCAATTGGGCGCTGGTCGGGGGGCAGGCCCGCGGCCATGACGTCGCGCACGTGTTCGTTCAGGACATCCCGCTCATCTAACGAATACTTGGAAGTATCAATCGGCTCGAGAAATTCGACGATGATCTCGCCCGGGTGAATGACTAGTGAGCCTTTTTCCATGACGCGGTGAGCGCCCGAGCAGGCCACTGGCACAATCGGCACGCCCGCTTTAATCGCCAGCACAACCGCGCCTTTCTTGAACTCCTGCAAACGGCCATCCGGACTGCGCGTGCCTTCGGGATAGATCAAAAACGATTGCCCGGCCTTGAGAGCCTCCGTTGCCTTTTCCACGCTGGAAATCGCCGACTCCCGGGCGCTTCGATTGACGGGGATGAACCGTGCCGCCAAAAAGGCTTGTCCCACGATGGGCCATTTGAAAAGCGATTCTTTCAGAAGAATGGCGATCCTTCGAGGGATGGCGCCAACAACCGCGGGCGCATCGGCTGAGCTCGTGTGATTCGCGACAAAAAGGCAAACGCCCGGAGGGATGCGCTCGAGGCCCCGGACGCGAACCCGCACTCCGACGGCCCTGACAAAGAACATCACTCCCTTTATGCCTGCCCAGTAAATCGGATCAGGATTACGAGTGATCACGGTGTAGACGAGCAGCGGCGGCCCGACGACCAGGATGTAAAGGGATAAAAAGATGCCAATGAAAAGAGTCCGGAGCATGGGCAGGCAAAACTTTCTCGAATCCCGCGCCGCTGGTCAAGCGGAACGTGGAATCTTCCTCATCGTTAACGAATGGCGACCGCGCTGGTCTCGCCGCGAAGCATCCCCTTGCGAACGCCGCGCGCCTTTTCATCAGCGTGCGAATCCTCGATAACCTGGTAGAGAGTCTCCTTGATCTCGCCGAGCCGGAATTCGAACGAAATATCCTTGTCATCCCGGCGAACCCGCAGCTTCAGCAGATCGCCCGCCTTTTGCTCCTGGAGCCAGTGTTCCACGCGCTTGGGCACCTCATCACCATTCCAGTTGAGGACGACATCCCCCGGACGCAAGCCGGCATGGGCCGCGGGCCCTTCGGAATCGACCGTGCTCACGACGAAGGGACCGCTCTGCTCGTGCTCCAATGAGAAACCAAGTGCCGGTTTCCGGCGCTCCACGGTTCGCAGAGTCAAGCCTGCCAGTGCCAGAATCTGCTGATAAGGAAAGGGGTCCGTCCCCGCCACGTATTTCCGGAAAAACTCCTCGAACGAGCCGCTGGCGATGGTCTCCGCGGTCAGCCGGACGTCCAGACTGTCTCGATACGTTTTTCCCAGCTTCGCAAAATTCGTATTCATCAAGCGCAAGACATCGTCCAGGCTCTTTTCGTTGCCGGTGCGATCGCGAATGAGAATGTCGAGCAAGTTTCCCAGCACCTGCCCTTTGGTGTAATACGAGACGCTATACTCCGGCTGATTGTAGAGAGGATATTTTTCCAGCCAGGCATCGAGGCTGGACTGCTCCGCGCTCTGCCAGTGGTTCGCCGGGCGGCCTTCTAGCTCGGTGATCTGTTCGCCGAGGTCTGCGTAGAACTGCTCTTTGCTCCAGATGCCGCTGCGCACAAGGGTGTAGGAACCGTACGTGTTCGTCACGCCTTCTGCAAACCAGAGCGCGCGCGTGTATTGCTCCTTCGTATAGTCCACTGGTTCGAGCGACGCAGGGCGGATGCGCTTCACATTCCATAGATGAAAGAATTCGTGTGCTGCGACACTCGGCAAGTACTCATCCGAATAGACGCCAATCGCGGTCGAGTTTGCGTGCTCCATGCCCCCGCCGAATCCTTTTCCAATGTGGAGAATGAACGTGTAGCGTTCGAATGGAGATCCATCCATCAGCTTCAGCTCGTACTGGCAGATGCGTTTCAAGTCTCCCTCAACCTGTTTTTTCTTCCAGTTGTCACCGTGAACCACCACCCAAATTTCGGGCTTAAGCCCCCTTAATTGAAATTCTTCGAATTTGCCTGCCTCGATGGGAGCGTCGGCAAGGGCATCGTAGCTTGGGGCATCGCCGCCAAAATTTCGAGCCCCGCCCATTGATTCAATAAGTTGAATGGACGGACCGGCCGCTTGCCATTGTTCGGGGACGTCTGGCATCTCAAGGCGCACCGCCTCTCCGCGCCGTTCAGGAACGTACAAAAGGATCATCGCCGGATTGATGAAAGCGTGCTCACTATTCAGCTGCGACGCGAACGGACCCGGCTCATCCCAATACGCAGCGTAATGAACCCGGATCGTTCCCTTCCCTGTGATGCGCCACGTTTGCTTATCAAGCTTCTCGATCGGCGTTATCTCGGAACCGATGAATGCTTCGACCTGCCGCACGTGGCTGCTGAAATCCTTAACATGGTAGAGGGCGTTCCAAGCCGCCATTTGCACGGTGACTTCGTTCGTGACATCGGGAATGGTCATTGTCACGTGGAAGAGATGCTGTTCCGGATGCGCAAGCCACACTTCGTAGCGGATGGTGGCGCTACCAGGAGACCCTACTGCGAGTAGAAATAAAATGAAGCAGATCGTCGGAATCGGTCTGGTGTTCCGAAGAAATTGAAATGTCACCGAGTTTTCGCCTCGCCTGCAAGTTGAACAGCCGTGCCGAGTTTCTTCAGAAGTTTTTCGCACAAGCCGTCAAAGCTGCCGTTGGACATGATGAGAAGGAGATCCCCTGGCTTGGCTTCGGCCGCAAGATGCTCCGCGATGGCGTCCGAACTCGCAAACACGCGGGCGTCTTTGCCGAGCTCACGGACACTTTCCGCAACGGTCTCGGGGTCCAGGCGATTCTCGCCGGCCAATTGCTGGGCGCGAAAAACGCCGCCAAGAATGACGCGGTCGCCAAGGGCAAGCGCTTTCGGCAGGGCATCCTGAAACACTTTGCGGCGCATGGAATTTGACCGCGGCTCTAGAATGGCCCAGAGCCGGCGTCCGGGCCAGCGGCCTCGCGCAGCCTCGATCGTGGCTTTCACAGCCGTGGGGTGATGCGCGAAATCGTCGACCACCAATACTCCCCCGATTTCGCCTCGCACATCCATCCGGCGCTTCACACTGCGAAACGTCGCGAGCGCCTTGGCGATCTCCTCGGCTGGGATGCCGCGTCCCTGCGCAACGATGAGTGCCGCCATGGCGTTTAAGACGTTGTGGCGCCCCGTGGCGGCCAGCGCAAATTCTCCAAACGGCTTCCTCCGATGCGCGACACGAAAGCGCATGATCTCGCCATCGATGGCGAAACCGCTCGCCACCCAATCACTACCGCCGTTGAATCCGTACGTTTCAACTGGGCAGAAAGCCTTTTCCGCCGCGCGCTGCAAGGCCGGGCCCGAATCTTCCGCGTCGCCCCAGATGACCACTCTTCCGCGTCTGGGAACAAGATTGACCAGACGGCGGAAAGCCAACTGATAAGTATCAAAATCAGGGTAGATGTCGGCGTGGTCGTATTCGAGGGACGTAATGATCAGATCATCGGGATGATAGTGAAAAAACTTGGGTCCGCGGTCCCAGAACGCCGTTTCATACTCGTCACCTTCAAGAATGAACTCTTCCCCGCCGCCAAGCCCGTAACTCTTTCCAAAGTTTTCCGCCACGCCCCCCACAAGAAAATTCGGCCGCTTGCCCGCGGTGTGGAAAATCCAAGCCAGCATCGCCGTCGTAGTGGTTTTGCCATGCGTTCCGCTGACAACAATGGAATGTCTTTCGGGGAGAAATACTTCCTCCAGAATTTCCGGCATCGAGCGATAGGAAATCTTTCGATCCAGCACTTCCTCCAGCTCCGGATTCCCCCGCGCGATGATATTTCCGATCACCACAAGGTCAGGCGCCGGCTGCAAATGCGCCGCATCAAAAGTGTTGAAGAAGGAAATGCCGAGATTTTCGAGCAGCGTCGACGCGGGCGGGTAGACCCCGGAATCCGAACCGGTCACGCGAAAGCCACGCTCGCGCAGCATCCCGGCCAACGGCGCCATCGCCGATCCGCCGATCCCGATCACATGCACGTGTTTGGTTTCGCTCAAGCCACCACCGCCGATTCCAGGAATTCGAGTGTGCCTTCCCCATCTGCGTCCAGGCGCGCCTTGATGCCCAGCGGTATCGTAAGCATGGGCCGAACGGTATGCCCGACCGGCGCACCGAACACGATCGGGACGCCGAGTGGCCTCAAAATTCGTGCACAGACTTCCCGTACGGATGGGGCTCCCGCCACGGCCGGCGCACTTTCCGGAAAGTCTCCCAGCACAATCCCGCGCACCCCTTCAAACTTACCGGCTTGCTTCAAATGCATGAGCACGCGATCCACCTGATAGGTCTTCATGGCGCGATCTTCGAGGACCAGGATCGAATCCTTAGTGTCCAATTCCCACGGCGTTCCGATCGTGGCCTCCAGCAAAGTCATGCATCCGCCTAAAACTCTGCCCATGGATTGGCCCGCGAGGACGGCTTCACCTCTCAGCCGCAGCTTCCAGCCGCCTTCCGTTCTCCCCACCGCCTGAAGAAATGAGCTCTCATCATAGCCCCTGCGCGCACCTGGACCGGCGTTGAGCCCGGCGGCAACCATTGGACCGTAGAATGTGATCCAGTTACACCGTTGCCAGAGAAAGATCTGCAGAGTAGTGAGGTCGCTGAATCCAATCACGCACTTGAGATTCGCAAGGCTCTTCTCCAGTTCGAATTCCAGAAGGTAATTCGATCCGTAACCTCCGCGCAAGGCCACAAGTCCGTCGACCTGATCGGAATTGAGGGGCCCGAGAAAACCATTGGTCCGCTCGAGCGACGGACCGGCAAAGTACCCCTCTGGCTTGCTGTCCTGATTGGCGACAACCTGAAAACCGTGCCGTTTCAATTCCGCAAGCCCAGCGATCGTTTCGACGGACTCCGCGGGAGACGCAGGAGCGAATACTCCCAAGCGGGAACCGGCAGCGAGCGCTTTGGGCTTTCTTGGAGTCCCGTTGTTTCCCGTCATTCGCGATGCCCCTCGAACGGAATCACTTCGGTAACGATACCTTTCCGATTGAGCTGGGCGACAATTTTCTCCTGTTGGCTGTGACTCACGTCGGCTTCGAATTCAACAACGGAATTTAGGCCCACCATCGAGCTACGAAAGTGCCGCAGGGTGACCTTCATCTCCGCCAGCAGCTGTTGCACTTCGGTTGCTACGTTGTCCGCATGGCTCGTGGTAATCCGGAACACCATGATTCGCCGCTTCAAGTTGAAGCGATCTGCACACCAGCCGATGACCACCAAGCCGAAAAGCACGAGGCTCGTCGCATAGGCAGCCACGGAATAGAGACCTCCGCCGGCGGCCATGCCAATTGCGGCTTCCACAAAGACGGTCGCAGCGGTGGTCATCCCCACCACGCCGCCCGATTCGCGCAGAATCGCGCCCGCACCAAGGAAGCCGATGCCCTGCACAATGTTCGAAGCGATTCGCGTGCTTCCCGTATCGCCAAAACGGTGAGCGATTTCGCCCGATAGGATGGTGAACAAGGCCGTCGCCAGGCAAACAAAGAGGCTGGTGCGAATACCCGCGGGCCTGCGGCGCAGCTCGCGTTCAATACCGATGATCGCGCCCAGCACCGCGGCCACGGTCAGCCGCAAGAATATTTCCTGAGGAGAAAGCATCGCCAGCGGGACCCACCGCCCGCCTGAACGAAATTCTACTATTTACAATTTGAATTGCGTCAATTTCGCAAAGTGGCGTGCCCTGGCATGTATCTCGCCGCGCTTTAAGTGCCGCAGCCTATCAAGGCCGAATTTTTCGACGGCAAAGCTCCCCAGCACCGAGCCGTAGACCATGGCGCGACGTAGCGAAGCGTCACTCTTATCACCGCGTCCCGCCAGGTAGCCCATGAAGCCGCCGGCGAAGCTGTCGCCCGCGCCGGTGGGATCGTGCGGCTCTTCGAGCGGAAAGGCCGGCACGCAGAAGACGCCGCGCTTGTCCACCATCATGGCCCCGTATTCCCCGCGCTTCACCACCAGCGTCGCCGGCCCCATCTTGAAAATGTGCTTAGCCGCGCGCAGCAAATTATGTTCGCTGGAAAGCTCGCGCGTCTCCGAATCATTGATCATCAGAATATCCACGTGCTTCAGCGTCTCCCGCAGTTCCGCGTTCGAACGCTCGATCCAGTAGTTCATGGTATCCAGCGCTGCGATTTTGGGGCGCTTCTTGACCTGGTGAAGCACGTCCCGCTGCAAGTCGGGTGCGATGTTGGCGAGGAAAACGTATTTTGAGCTGCGGTATTTCTCCGGCAAGCGGGGCTTGAACTCCGCGAACACGTTCAGTTCTGTCGCCAACGTTACGCGCTCGTTCAAGTTCTGGGAATAGCGCCCGGCCCAGAAGAATGTCTTGCCCGCAGCGCGCTCCAGGCCGTCCGTGTCGATGTGCCGGCCTCGAAAGATTTTCTCGTCTTCCGGCGTGAAATCGTCGCCCACGATGGCAACGAGACTCACCGGCGCGAAAAAACTGGCTGCCACGGCAAAATAGGTGGCCGCGCCACCAAGCGCGCGCTCCACCTTTCCGTACGGACTTTCCAGAGCGTCGAATGCGACAGAACCTACAACGAGCAAAGACACAATGAGCTCCTAAGAAATATATTTTCCGATGATCGCTGCGAGCCGTTTCTTTGTTGCCTTGGGGACAATCTTCAAATCCGTAACCAAGGCGTGCTGGAGAGCCGATCCGCATTTGCAGGACCTGCCCGCGGGCACTTCACGAACGGCGGTTCGAAGCGCCTTTTGCGCATTCTCCGCGTTCTGATTCAAGGTGGCCATGATTTGCGATGCTGTGACCGATTCGTGCTCCGGATGCCAGCAATCATAGTCAGTGATCATGGCGATCGTCGCGTAGCAAATCTCCGCTTCGCGCGCCAGCCGCGCTTCCGTCACGTTGGTCATGCCGATCACTTCGAAGCGAAGCTGCCGATGCACTTCCGCCTCGGCCAGCGTGGAAAATTGCGGCCCTTCGATGCAGATGTACGTTCCGCGCCGATGCACTTTGATGGCTTCATGAACGCAAGCATCCGCCAGTACGCCCGACAGCTGGCGGCAGGTAGGATGCGCAAACGCCACATGAGCAACGATTCCTTCTCCGAAAAAAGTAGAGACGCGATTCTTGGTCCGGTCAAAGAACTGATCCGGAACGAGAAATTCTCCCGGCCGCAAATCTTCCTTGAGCGAACCAACCGCGCTGACGGAGATGATGCGCTCCACGCCCAGGAGCTTCATCGCGTAAACGTTTGCGCGGTAATTAATCTCGCTTGGCAGGATACGGTGCCCGCGCCCGTGGCGCGCCAGAAACGCCACACGCTTTCCTTCCAGCGTGCCAAGGACGATTGCCTCCGAAGGATCGCCGAACGGCGTTCTCACGCGAATCTCGCGTGTGTTCGTCAACCCGGCCATCGAATAGAGCCCGCTCCCTCCGATGATGCCGATCGCCGCCTTGGCATCGGTCTTGGCACTCTTCGACTTCCCGGTCTTCTTTGCCGCCATATTTTTGTCCCCGTATCAAGATAAACGTTAGGCCCGTGCAAATGCCGCGGTTCCCTGCTACCCGAATGCATGCACCGTTTCTTCAACCATCGAGGCCGCTGCTCTTGAGTATTTCATTCACGGCCGAAAATGGATCCCTCTTTCGATCCGCAACCTCCGCCGCCAGCTCCGCCAAGCGTGCTTCGCCGCCCGCTCCGCCCAAGGCCCGCTCGAGCAAACGGGATTCGAGCAGTTCGATCAACCGATTTTTCCAATGCTCCACGTGTTTTCGCTGCCGCTGCCCGCTCGATTCAAAATGTTTTCGAAATTTCGCCACCGTTTCGGACAATTCCTCAATGCCCTTGTTCTCCGAAGCCACCGTGCGCACGACCGGAGGGTGCCACCCGTCGCGCGGCATCACCAGCGACAGCATGGCCAGCAATTGCTGCTCCAGCCGGTCCGCGCCTTCGCGATCGGCTTTGTTCAACACAAAAATGTCGCCAATCTCCATCAGCCCGGCCTTCATGTTCTGAATGTCGTCGCCAAGCCCCGGCACAAGCACCACGAGCACACAATCCGCCAATCGAACGATGTCAATTTCATCCTGGCCAACGCCGACAGTCTCGATCAGCACATGTTTTTTCCCCGCCGCGTCCAGGAGCAGCGCTACTTCCGCTGTCGCTCGCGCGAGGCCGCCGAGGAATCCCCGCGTCGCCATCGAGCGGATAAACGTGCCCGCATCGCCGGCATGCCCCTGCATGCGAATCCGATCGCCCAGGATGGCGCCGCCGGAATACGGGCTCGTCGGATCGACCGCGATAACGCCAACCTGTTCCTGCCTCTTGCGGTGATAGGTTGCCAGTCTATCGACGAGTGTGCTCTTCCCTGTTCCTGGCGCGCCGGTGACTCCAGTGATATACGCTCGACCCGTGTGGGGAAACAGCAGCCGCAGCAGCGCCTCCGCTTCCGGCTGATGGTTTTCGATCGCCGTGATTGCGCGCGAAACCGCTCGCACATCACCGGCGCGCACGTTTTCCGCCCACTTCTCAACGGGCAGAGTCATACTTTTCCTGTGGAGCCTTGTGGAGCGGGCAGTCGCATCTCCTTATTATTTCTTGCCGAGGAGCTGCCGGGCAATCACCAACTTCTGAATTTCGCTGGTGCCCTCGCCGATAGTGCACAGCTTCACGTCGCGATAATACTTCTCCGCGGGATAATCCTTGATGAAGCCGTAGCCGCCGTGAATTTGCACGCACTCATTGGCCACTTGCACGGCGATTTCGCTGGCAAACAGTTTTGCCATGCTCGATTCGCGGGTGAAGCGAACGTCCTTCTTATCCGCGAGCCACGCCGCCTGATAAACGAGCAGCCGCGCTGCTTCCACTTGAGTGGCCATGTCCGCCAGTTTGAATTGCACCGCCTGAAACTCGCTGATCGCTTGCCCAAACTGCTTTCGCTGCTTGGCGTATTTCGTGGCCGCTTCGAGCGCGCCCTGTGCCATCCCCAACGCCAGCGCCGCGATCGAAATTCGTCCCCCATCCAGAATTTTCAGGCTGCCGGTGAAGCCTTCGCCTTCCGGCCCGAGCAAGTTCTCTTGCGGCACGCGGCAATCGTTGAAAATTACTTCCGACGTGTCGCTCGCGCGCATCCCCAGCTTGTTTTCCTTTTTTCCCGGCCGGAATCCGGGCGTGCCCTTTTCCAGAATGAACGCGCTAATTCCATGTGAACCCTTCGATTTGTCGGTGACCGCCATGGCCACGCAATAATTCGCATAGTGGCCATTGGTGGTGAAGGTTTTCGCGCCATTGAGCACCCAATGATTGCCGTCCCGCACCGCGGTCGTTCGCGTGCCGCCCGCGTCCGAGCCAGCCTCCGGCTCGGTCAGCGACCAAGCCCCAATCGCCTTCCCCGAAGCCAGCGGCACGAGATACTTTTTTTTCTGCGCCTCCGTGCCAAATTTGAAAATGTGGTTCGAGCACAGCGAATTGTGCGCCGCAACGATTAAGCCCACCGAGCCATCCACTCGCGATAGCTCTTCAATCGCCACCGCGTATTCGGTGTAACCCAGCCCCGCGCCGCCATACTGTTCCGGAAAAATAACGCCAAGCAGCCCCATCTCTCCCAGCTTAGGCATGATCTCTATCGGAAAATGCGACGCTTCGTCCCACTCCATCACGTGCGGAGCGATTTCGCCCTCGGCGAATTCCCGCACACTGCGGCGAAGGTGCTGCTGCTCTTCGGTGAAGCCGAATTCCACGGTCTCCTCGGTAGACTAGCGGCTTTCCCTATACCCAATCAAAGTTGTTCTTATACGAATACTTTACACGAGTGCGGCTACCAGCCCACCGGGTAATGGTTGGCCTTGTTCTGTTCGTCAAGCCACGCCTTGAGCGGCGCAAAATAATCCGCCAGCGCCGAAGCGTCCATCTGCTTATCACCTGTCAACGTTTCCAGAGCTTCCGGCCACGGCTTGCTCTGCCCCATCGCCAGCATCTTGTTTAACTTCTCCCCAGCCACCTTGTTTCCATAAATCGAGCACCGGTGCAATGGACCGTTGAATCCCGCTTCATGGCAAAGTGCCCTTTGAAACTGAAATTGCAGGATGCGCGCCAGGAAGTAGCGCGCGTACGGAACGTTTCCCGGCACGTGGTATTTTGCCCCCGCATCAAAATCCGCCTCCGTGCGTTCCACCGGCGGCACAATTCCCTGATACTTCCGCCGCAATTCCCACCACGCTTTATTGTAGTCCTGCGGCTTCACCTGGCCGGCAAACACTTCCCACCGCCATTTGTCCACCAGCAAGCCGAAAGGCAGGAACGCCACTTTCTCCAGCGCCTGCTGCAGCAGGTAATCCGTATCGCCCGATGACGGCGGCACCACCTCAATCAATCCAATCTGCTTCAAATATTCCGGCGTGACGGAAAGCGCGATCGTATCTCCAACAGCCTCGTGAAATCCGTCATTGGCGCTGCTCTGGAAAAGCGGTGGCTGTGCATTGTACGCGCGTTGATAAAAATTGTGCCCCAGTTCGTGGTGAATCACGCCGAAGTCTTCCTCGCGGATCTGAATGCACATCTTGACGCGCAAATCGAGTTTCGAATCCACGTCCCACGCGCTCGCATGGCAAACCACGTCGCGATCCGCTGGTTTCGTAAATAGCGATCTCTCCCAAAACGTCTTCGGCAGCGGCGCAAACCCCAGCGACATGAAGAAGTTCTCTCCGTATTTCACCATCCCCCGCGGATCCGTCTTCCGGTCTGTCAGAATCTTCGTCAGGTCATAGCTCGCCGGAGACTTCGGCGAATCCATCAGTGAATAGACGTTGTTCCACTCCTGGCTCCAGATATTTCCCAGCAGCTGAGCCGGAATCGGTCCGCGCTCCGGCACCAGCGCATTCCCATATTTTTTCCGCAGCTGACCTCGCACGTACGCATGCAGCGACAAATACAACGGCCTTAATTGCTCCCACAGCCGGTCCTCTTCCTTCGCAAACGCATCCGGCGGCATGTCGTAATTCGAACGCCACAGCGCCCCCACGTCCGCATATCCCAACTGTCGCGCCCCCTCATTTCCCAGCTCCACCATCCGTACGTACCGCTGACGCATCGGAGCGCCAATCGCGTGCCACCCGGTCCACGCACGCTTCAGCTCCTCCGGATCGCGGCTTTCTGCCATGACCTTTTCGATTACTGTCACGTCCAGGCACTTTTCTTTCTCTCCTTCTGGACACCATTTCCCTTTTCCATAGTCCCCCTCCAGCGATGCCTGGATCTGCGCCAGCTCTTTCTGTGCCTTCGGATCATCCGGCGCCGGAAAACCCGCCGCCAATTCCAATAACAGTCGTTTCCGCGCCAGCTCCGGCGATAATTGCAACCCATCAAAACGGTGCGCCTCTTTCGCGTACTTCGTGCTCGCGGTATTCAGCGCCTCGCCCGCCTCCGCGGCGATCTGCTCCGTGTCGTCTGTAATGAAATTCTCCTGCACCCACGCGGCCCGCGAAGCCTTCACCTCCAGGTCAAACAAACGCTGCTCCGCGTCCTCGATAAATTTCCGCGCCTCCGCTGTCGTTACGGAAGCTTTCTTCCCTGGCTCTGTTTCGGCCGTCGACTGTCCTGCCGCCGATCCCTGAGCAAAAACCAAAACTGCAACTGCGCAAACAAAATGAACCAGCCGCTTCACTCGTCTTCCTCTCATGCGCCCGCCTTCTGCGTCTTGGCAACGACATCCTGCAGCAGAACGATCGCTCTCTCGATCCCTGCCCGGTCCACATCACAATGCGTAACAAACCGCACCGAATGCAGCCCCGTATCCTGCGCCCACACTCCGAAGGGATGAAGCGCATCGCATAGCTCCGCGCCGGTTTTCCCGGTTTTCGAACAATCAAAAATTACGATGTTCGATCGAACCTTCTTCGGATCGATCGTCAGCCCCGGGATGGCCGCGATGCCTTCCGCCAGCCGCTTGGCATTTTCTTGATCGACGTGCAGCCGCGCCGGAGATTTTTCCAGTGCAATCAAGCCCGCCGCTGCAATTACGCCCGCCTGACGCAGGCCTCCCCCGAACATCTTCCGGTAGACCCGGCCCTTTTCGATGAACGCTTTCGTCCCCGCAATCATCGATCCCACGGGCGCGCCAAGTCCCTTGGACAAACAGAACATCACCGAATCCACTTTTCGCGTCATCTGCGCGACATTATCTCCGAGCGCCGTCGCCGCATTAAAAATCCGCGCACCATCCAGGTGCACTCTCAGACCTGCGGCATGCGCGTAGTCGCAGATGTCCGCAACCTGCGCCGTCGGATACACAGTCCCTCCCGCCATGTTGCTCGTGTTTTCCAGGCACACCAGCGCAGTCTGCGAATCGTAATAAATCTTCGGCCGGACGACCGCCTCAATCTGTTTCCACGTCAAAATCCCATCTTCTCCCCGAGCCACTCGCGGCATGCAGCCGGCAATTGCCGACATCGAGGCCAACTCATACAAATTCACGTGGCTGCGCTCTTCGCAAATCACTTCGTCGCCGTGATGAGTCCACACCTTGATGGCAATGAGGTTCCCCATGCAACCCGTGGGCACAAACAGCGCCGCCTCTTTCCCAAAAATCTCCGCCGCGCGCCGCTCCAATCGGTTGACCGTCGGGTCTTCGCCGTATACGTCATCCCCGACCTCCGCCTCCGCCATCGCCCGCCGCATCTCCGCCGTCGGCCGCGTCACCGTATCGCTCCGCAGATCAACCACAGCCCCCGGAATCATCCCCGCCTCCGCAAACTGATTCGGATCCACCCGCTGATTCCCCTTCGCCACCGTGTAGCTCATATTCTTCTCTTCTCCGTGGACTCTGTGCTCTCTGCGTCCTCTGTGTTAGAAGCCTAGTTCAACCTCTACCCAAGTCGACCCATTCCAAGTCTCACTTCATCAACTCCACAAACACCTCATTCGAAACGCTTAGTCTCTCTGGCGCCAGCCGCACCATGCTGCCCTCTCGCTCCACCAAACCAGCCGACGCCAGAGGATCGAATCGCCCAGTCAGCCTAACGCCATAGTCCCGTTCGATTCGCGCAAGATCGATTCCATCAAGCTGCCGCAAGCCAAGAAACAATTCTTCTTCCAGCGCGCTCTCCGCCGTCAGTATTTCATGCTGCTCGACCGGCAATCGTCCTCCTCGCACCGTCGTCACATAAGCCGCCGCATCATGCGCATTCGCCCATCGCTCCGTCCCCGAAAACGAATGCGCCCCCGCCCCAAATCCTAAGTATGGCTCCCGCCGCCAATATTTCAGATTGTGCTTCGATTCGAACCCCGGCTTAGCCCAATTCGAAATCTCATAGTGGTGATAGCCCGCCGCCCGCAATACCTCCTGCGCCATTTCGTAATAGTCCGCCATTTCGTCTTCGCTCGGCACGGCCCCAGCGCTATACTTCGCGCCACCTAACAACAACTCCTTGCCCAGCCGACTGCCTTCATCGATCTCCAGCAAATAAACCGAGACATGCTCCGGCGCCAGCCCAGCCAATTCATCCAAAGACTGCCGCCAGCTTTCCTTCGTCTGGTGCGGCAAACCCGCAATCAAATCAAAGCTGATGTTCCGGATCCCCGCCTCGCGCAGAATCGGCACCGCCCGGTAAATATCCGCCCGCCGGTGCATCCGCCCCGCCGCCACCAGTTCCTTATCCGAAAACGATTGCAACCCAAAACTCACCCGGTTGATTCCCGCCCGCACCCACGCCGCCGCTTTCCCCGCCTCAATCGTCTCCGGATCCGCCTCCAGCGTCACCTCTTCAAATTCCCCCGTGTAGGGCCCGCCTTCCGAGGTGGGCCGCTCGCCAAACGCAGCCCGAATTGCCTCCAGAATGTTTTGCAGATGTACGGGATCCAGCAGACTAGGCGTCCCCCCGCCAATGTAAACCGTATCCACAGCCAAAGTGCTCTCTGTGTAGGGCCCGCCTTCTGAGGCGGGCCGTCTGCCCACCTCCCCCGGCGCCTCGCTCTTTCTAAGTAGGGAGGCAGCACCGGTCCCGACCTTGCCGGGAACGCCGCCCCCCAAACGCCCAGGCCAATCCACCCCAGCCCCCCTCAACAACTCCCGATGCCCCCGAATCTCCCGGCAAACCGCCTCAACATACGGCGCAAACCGGCTGCTCGCCACCACGCCCGTATGAAAATTGCAATACGTACACTTCGTCTGACAGAACGGCACCTGCACGTAAATCCCCAGCTTCCTCATCACCCAAAAACTCTAGCACACCCCCGCCCCAAACCTCGCCAGAAGCGCAACTCACCTCAGGCCTCTCCCATCGGCGCGATCATTTCGGGTTGTCGTTTCTGGACCATGATTCCGGTGGTATGCTTGTCTAACAGGGTACCGATGAAAGGATTCAGTCCGTGAATCTCGCTGGTGTCCTGCTGCCTAAGTCGTTTGTTTCAAGCCTGCTTGTTATCAGTCTCTGCGTTCCTGCATCACTTGCCCAGGAGGAAAAAAAGATCGAGTTCGCAGAACAAACCTCGTTCAGTTGTGAAGAAGAGAAGTTTGACCACCCTGTGCTCCTAGATGAATCTGCTAAGAAAGCTCTCGCTAGTGAGCAAAGCATCGCGGATGTCCTCCGAGACCAGAAACTCTCTGTCGAGAGCATCCCTGAGGATTGGTTTACTGCGTCGGAAGTCCATCTATCGAGCCCGGCTGAGGCCGACCTGGTAGTTATATGGGCGCTCACTTTGCTCGTGGTGCGTACACAAGTACCTTCTGGGTCCTTCGCAAATTGCAAGGGGGATACCGAGTGGTGCTCCGGGACAATGCTCATGACGTCGAGCTACAGAAGACAAGGACCAATGGGCTGCGCAGCATCCGTTCCGTCATAGTTACGCTCCGCTACGGCACAACGGCTGAGTACGAATTTGATGGAAAAACCTACAAAATTGCAAGGCGCACATCACAGCCTAATGCGCCCGAGACCAAGGTAGACCCCACAGACTATAAGAGCCGCAGGGAATTTATTCAGGTGCGCGGTCAAGACGCGGAACCAGTCCTCGCCGAGGCCAAAGCCTGGATTTGGCAACACTGGCAGGACCAAGAACGCACTTACGTGAGAGTCTCCACGCATGACGATGACGGAGAGGAACAGGACTGTTCCTACTTCATCGACGACGACTCGGACAACGGGGAAATGCAGGTTACTCTGAAAATTCATCGACTTGCCTGGGATCAAGACACTCCGACTGGCCCGCGCTACTTGGTGATGGAAGACAACGTCTTCGTCGCAATCAAGGTCCAGAGAACTGAGTCATCCGTGAATGATTCCACGCCTCCTAGAATTTTGTCGCAAGAAGAAGAATGGCCCGCCGCAAAATACCACCCCCGCTTCATTGACTATTGGGAGTCTACTCTTACCCTCTAGATGTTCGTGTGTAGCAAACCCGTCGCGATCACGCACCCGCAAGTCAAGATGCCGGAGTTTGGCCCCGCGAGCATTGTCAAAATCCACTTGACGGGAAGAGATTTGTTATGATACTTAGTTACGTAGGTATTCCTGCGGCCCCCTCTGAGCGAGGAAGTGTGTCCCAGCTCATCCCGTTTGTTCCTTCGCCATAGCTGACATTTTGGCTTACCTCC
>WNFQ01000748.1_pt1 | contig 25509 bp, 22 predicted proteins | sample 5400171 | NCBI WGS metagenome assembly WNFQ01 (sample SAMN13153356, study PRJNA577476) | soil metagenome | isolation source: 20 cm soil under Madrone tree | place: USA:California | collected 2016-06-14
CCTTCACATGACACAGAAACACAAACCCCGGCCCGGTTCTCGACCCGTCTTGTCCCAATGCACGCGAAGCATGCATTTCCTTGGCGGTTCTTCCCGATAGCACCGCCCCGGGAAACAGATGACCCGCAATTTCCAAGGCATGGCGCAAACCAATACTTTCCAGGGGCTCGGTCAGGTTGCTGGTATAAATACTGCTGTGGATCTTGCGCAGCTTCCGCGATGCCGCGAGCCGGCGCGTTTGCCGGTCAACGGTTGGGTTCGAGCCGGTGAAAATGATCTCTTCTGTCACGTCCACCATCCTTGCGCAATACTAGATTCGAAGACCAATTTGTCCATTATAATAACGCAATTCGCTTATTTGTCCATTAACCTCACGCAATGACCAGTTAGCGGCATGATGGGGGGAACCGGCCAAAAAGGATTCACCATGGCAGCCAAGAGCAAACGCACCGAAAGATCAAGGTGGCGCCCTACGATTTGGCGGATTACCTGCTGGGTAAGTCGCTGCTTTCAGAACGTGTGGGCCGGGTGAGCGCTCGGTTTGACTCTGCTGGATTACTTACTCCAAGCAGATAAATATTCATGAATCCAAGCTAACCCGCGGCGCGGGCCGGTTCTGTCGTTGGCTTGGCTGCGTAGGGTCTAAAGGTTAATGCGATCAAGAAGGCGCCAATACCTATGCCCCAAGCACCGATGTAGAGCGACCAAAAGGGCGATCATAGGCATGTCGGCGAATCGGAAACCCATACGTTTTCACAGACGCGGAGACATTGGTCCGAGATTTTCTCGCCGACGTATCTCGACAGGTCTCGCTCTAGGGCAGGTTGCTGAAATGCCGAGCAATGGCGCCGGGCTGCGTGATCCAGATATCCTCGCGCGACTCGAGAATATGCTCGACAGCGCGCCGGAAGGCACGCAGGCGAAATGGCTGGCCAATGATGAACGAGTGCACCACCACACTCATTACCAGCGCCTGATCGTCGTCGGTTTGCCGCATCTCGTCGAACTGATCGACCACCATGTCGGCGAAATCTACGGCATCGACCTGACGGCCGATGATGGCCGAGCTGTCGTTCAACTCCTGCGTATACGGCACCGAGAGTATGCGTCCCGCGCGGGTCTTCATCCACACCGGCTGATCGTCCATGCACCAATCGAGCAGATAGGAGTAGCCGCTCTCCTGCAACAGGTCAGGCGTCTGCAGCGTTTCTGCAAGCCAGGGGCCTGCCCAGCCCTCCGGCGGTTTCCCGGTCGCGCCGGCAATCTGCGCAGCGACCTTACGAAGGTAGTCGAGCTGCGGCTGCTCGGCCATGCCGGCCATGGTGTCCGAGTTCGAGTAGCCGTGCGCCACCATCTCGCATCCTTGCGACGTGCAGGCTTCGATCAACTCCGGCGCTTCTTCGCAGACCGCGCTATTGAGAAGAATCGCCAGCGGCACATTGCGGCGCGCGAAGAGATCGAGCACCCGCCACGCACCAACGCGGTTGCCGTACTCCCGCCAGGAATGATTCAAGACATCGGGCGCCGGCATGCCGGCGACCAGATTCTCGGTCAGGCCCCCGCCGAAGGCGTAATGTTCGATGCCGAATGCGAAATAGACCGCAAGCTTCTGGCCGCCGGGCCAGCGGAAACGCGGGCGCCGCGTAATCGGCGAGTACTCATAACGACCGTGTGTCGGCAGCATCGATTCACCCATCCCTGTCACCGGAACAGCGGCGCAGGCCCACGTCGGTCGCGGCGGCTTTCAAATACATCTCTCGATAATAGGGCAGCCATTCGCCGGCTGCCGCCGCGGCGGCGGCCTGCGAGGTTTTCAGGCGTTCAGCATGCTCTTGGGCCTCCTGGCGCAACGCCGCCTCGTCCAGTGTGCAGAGCTTGCCCTCATGATAGAGGATCGCCTCATCTGTGCCGAGGCAAATCGGAACGCCGCGTTCGCGCAACGCGCGGAACGGCATGATGCCGGTGCCGAGGCGCAGATTGCTGATCGGATTATGCGCGACGACCGCGCCCAGGCTGAGCTGGGTGAACGCGGCGGTGGTGTTCGGATTGATGATCTGAATGCGCATCGCGTGTCGCTACGATACCCGTGTTGCGCGGGCACCGAAAGCGGCGCTTCGGATCCGTTAAAACTTCGCCTGCACGGCAACGCCGATCGTGCGCGGACGCAGAGTGTAGCCTTCGGTCACACCATTGATCTGGGGCGACTGGAGTATCGTCTTGTTGTCGGCGAGGTTCTTGGCGAACGCCGACACCTCGAAGATGCCCATCGTGATGCCGGCATTCAGGTTCACGACGCTGTAGGCCGGGTCGATATAGAACGGCTGACTCGCCTGGGGACTGAAAGCCCCGTAGGACTTGCCGGTGCGTTCGTAGTCGCCGCGGACGAAGGCGCCGACCGTATCGCTCAGATGCCAGCTGTAATCGGCGAGCAGGGTGGCGGTGTACTCGGGCGTGTACAGTACATGGTCGCCCACGGCGAAGGCCGTCGCATTGACCGTGCTGGTGATGTAGGCATGCTCCGCGCCGAGATTCAGGCCGAGCATCAGACCGGAGAGCACCGGCGGCTTGTAGCGCGCTTCGATCTCGCCGCCGATGGCACGGGCATCGCCCACGTTGGTGTTGAACTGGCCGCCGCAGATCGGGATTACGATCGATTGCTGAATCTTCTTCCAGTCGATGTAGTAGACGTCCGCATTGAGCGACAGCGACTTCTGGAAAACCAGTGACTTGGTCCCGAGTTCGTAGCTCCAGAGGCTATCGGGATCATAATTCGTCGGTACATTGTTATACCCGAGCTGTTTCAGACCCGCGATGCACGCCGCATTGGTATTCGGCGTGGTCGCGCCGCCGAGACGGAAGCCCTTGCCGGCCGAGGCGTACAGACTGGACAGCGCCGTCACGTCATAGGTCACGGTCACCTTGGGCGTCGAGGTGGAGAAGTCCGCCGACTGTGTATACGGTCCCGAGGGTGGCGTGGGTACGCAACTGGTGGCCCCGGTCGGGATAGTGCAGGTACCAGTGCCGCCGCCGCCGAAATCGAAGAAGCCGCCGCCGCTCTCGGTGAAGCGTTCCTTGGCCTTGACGTAGCGATCGCCGATGCCGACGTGCAGGGTCGGGGTCACGTCGATGTCGATCTGCCCGAACACGGCATATTGCTTGGTGTCGTTGTGGTCGAGCACGGTCCAAACGAGGTCATTGGCCCAGAAGTTCGGCAGGTACGGCGGGTTGCCGACGGACGGATTGAGCACCGGGTCGGCGTTGATGTTGTACCCATAGATGTTCTGGAACGCCGCGCTGTAGCCGGGCTGGGTTTCATAGTCGAGGTGCGAATACTCCTGGTCCGCCACGAACACACCGGCCACCCATTTGATGCGCTTCTGCTCCGTGGGCGATGACAGGCGGAATTCCTGGGTCCAGGTATTGAAGCGGTCCTTAAACAGCACCGGCGAGGGGATGTTGCCGAGAATGTTGTCGTTCGCCGCCTGGTTGGTCGAATAGGGCGGGACCCCGAATCCGGCCTTGACCGTGAGGCTCGGGATGAACAAGGTGTCGTGAATGTACGCGGGCACCGGGGCGAAGGTGTTGTAGAGGCCGGCCGCGGGAATGAACGTCGAGGTATCGTCGGCGTTCACTTGCTGATAAAGAATGTCCGGGGTCACGCTGAAGGCATCGCCGACGGTCCAGAGTCCCTTGACGTGCACGACCTTACTCTCGTCGGAGTTCGTGCCAGTCCGCTCCAGCGCACCCGCCCCCGCCGTACCGGCAGCGATCGACCCCGTGAGCGCATAGCGGTCGACGTAGCCGCTGTTGCGGCCGAATTCGGCGGACACGCGCAGCGCAAACACGTCCTGGACGACGGGGATGTTGACGACACCTTGGGTATCGGTGTTCCAGCTACCGTGCTTGGTATAGGACACGCCCTGCTTGACCCGGCCGCTGAACTCGTGCGAATCTGGTTTGTTGGTCAGGAACCGGACGGTGCCGCCCTCGGAACTCGCCCCGTAGAGCGTGCCCTGCGGTCCGCGCAGGACCTCCACCCGCTCGATGTCGATCAAACGCGGCTCGGCGTCGCCCTCGTATCCGGTGAGAGTGATGATCGGCACTTCGTCGATGTAGATGCCTACCGTCGGATTGCCGACGGTGGACGAGATGCCGCGGATGGTGATGTTGTCCTGACCGGGTCCATTGGGTCCGTTGTTATGCGCCGCAAATGATATTCCCGGAACGATGCGTGTGATGTCCTCGATATTCCCGACGCGCAGACTTTCGATGTCCTTGCCCTCGACGACGCCGATGCTCACCGGCACGTCGCGCACGTTCTCCTCGCGCTTGTTGGCCGTCACGACGATCTCGTCGAGCGCGCCCGAATCGGCGGCCCCCGCAGCGGCCGCCGGGACAGCGTGGGCTGATTGAACCATCAACGCGAGGGCGCTGCTCACCGCACCGAGGGCGGCGGCATGGCCGAACCTGCGAATCATTGAGGTCGAGTTCATGGAAACGAGGTCTCCCTGATGGCGGCCTTTGTAAGGCGCTATTGGTCTTGGTCAAATTTATCCCAGCTCTGGACTCTTGCACGGGTGGGCAGCGCCGGTCAACGATTTGCCGGCGGTCCGCGCGCATCATTGCCGCGCGCGCAATGATTTGGTGCAGCAAAGACGGCAAACGCACCATTCATGCACGCGCCGCGCCGGTTAACCCGGTTAACGCGGGCAGTCGGTCTCAGGCACGCCGCCACTCGACTGGAATGCCGCCTCGCTGGCGCGTACCGCGGCCGCTTCGTCGACCACATCGAAGTTGCGGCTCAAAAAGAGGTAAGCACCCGAGGCGGCCGCCAGGCTGACGATCCAGCCGACATCGATGCCTCCCAGGCGCCGCGCCAAAGGCCCCATAAAGAAATTCGGCACCACGAAGAACGGGATACTTGCGGCAAAGCCGACGGCGTAAGCCGTGAGACCGCGGCCTCCCCAGGCTCCATAGATGCCATTCGGGGTGCACAAGTCCGCGATTGAGTAGCGGCCGCGGCGCAAAAAGAAATAGTCGATTAAATTCACCGCAGTCCAGGGCATCAGAAAATACAGCATGACCACCAGCATGGCATTGACCATGGTGACTGCGTCGTTACCGAAGCCGACGGCGATCAAGATCCAAATCACGGTCGACGCGCCGATCACCGCGACGCGCCACCCCTGGGTCGGATTGACCGGCTGCAAAGAATCGGCCGACGTGATGACTGTCAACATCGCGCTATAGGCGTTCATGCCGATGGTTGCGATCAGCGCGGCGATTGACGTTGCCGCGAGCGCCGACCCGAGGCCATGCAAAAGCATGTCGCCCGACAGCTTCAGGGCAATCAGCCCGTCGGTGACGCCCATGCGGGTGGCGAGCCAGGCGCCGAGGGCTATCAACCAGATCGCAGACAGCGCTGAGCCGGCAAAGACGTTCAGAATGATGTGGTAGCGCGGCGTATGTCTCGGCAGATAACGCGAGTAGTCCGAGACGTACGGCGCTGCGGTGATGTTAAAGCTCGCGGCGGAAGCCAACTGCGTCAGGAACGCCGGCCAGCCGAAGCCTCCCGGAGTCTGCACGTGACCCCCGGCCTTGCCGGCGATGATCGCCAGGCTCAGCACCGTAAACAGCGGCAAGCTCACCCAGAATAGAAATCTGAACACTCGATGAAGCCAATCGTGGCCCCAAATCGCCAGGGCGGCCGCAATTGCCGAAACGCCGACGGTCGACAGCGCGCCGTTCAGGCCCCAGAGTTCGTGCAGGCCCTCGGCAAGCAGGACAGTTGCGACGACGTTGTATCCCAACAAGCTGATCAGGACGCCGAGCAGCGGCACGATCACACCGCGACCACCGAATTGCGCCCGCGACTGGATCATTTGCGGCAGGCCGAGTTCGGCGCCTTGGGAGGCATGGAACGCTTGAAAGGTCGTTCCCAACAAGATACCCAGCGCCCCTGCGAGCGCCGTGTAGCCGAGAGTCAGGCCGAGGCTGGGTCCCACGAAACCGATAGCTATCGCGAAAAAATGAAAATTGCTCAAGAACCAGAATGGACCTTGATCCACGACCCGGCCGTGACGCTCGTTTTCCGGGACGAATTCGATGGACCGGCGCTCGATATCGCGCAGCCGCGTCGAGGGTTCCGACACGCAGACTCTCCAGTATGTGAACGCATGATGGACACCGCCGAATCTACACGCCCTGCGGCGCGAATCCAAAGCTGACCCAGCGTAGTCAGCGAAAATACGATGCAGAACAATCTCATATTAAATAACTTACGATGGAAAGTAACGCTCAATCGGCGATCATCCTCGACACCAAACGTTCTTTACCAGCCACTGCGTACCCGGCTTCTCGTGGATCAGCGCCCCTTAACCTAAAGTTCGTCAGCGGGTCGATCATGATTGCGTGCACCCGTCCGTAGTCATCCTCTACGCTCCCGACCTCATACCCATTCTCGCGCAGCGCATCTGCTGTGTCGGTGGGAATCCGGTCCTCGATATTGAATATTGGTCGTATCTCCGAAACCGCCACGGCTGATGATTTGCCTCGACCAGGGATCTTCGGCTAGTCGATTTGTCGGTCGGACACGACTTTCAGCTAACTCCAGATCATCTATTTGGGCCGCTGCCGGATGAGGAAATGGAGAAGGGAATTTGGGCGCAAGTGGACAAGGCCTTCTCGACTCCGGTCACAGATGACCCTTTGACGGCCTAGTACGTACCGACTCAGGTTATCGCAGAGGTGTTTCGTCGCGAGGGGTTTGATGGGCTCGTCTACAAGAGCGCGCTCAGCGACGGCTTCAATGTGACGATCTTCGACTTGGATTCGGCGGAACTTGTCGACTGCCGCCTTTACAAGGTAGATTCAGTTTCGTTCAAGTTCAGTGAACAAACCTAACTCGCAAGGTGCAGGATCGATCCCGATGGCTTTCTTTGAACTTAAAACACCACGCGATATGCTCGAAAAGGCACGTCGAGAACACACTCGGCTAAGTACGGCATTCGACATCGACAACGTGTTCAACTTCTTCGTGACTGTACATCACATGAAGACTACATTGAGAAGACAGGAGCGGGAGTTGGGCCTGCATTTGAAGCGTTCAAGGGCGATCAGGATATCTTGGACGCACGCGACATGTGCGACAAAGGAAAGCATCTACGCCTCACGCACAAACACCGCACCGACCCAAGCACTGCGCATATGACACGCGGGCCACTCAACACTGTGCCCCTTAACACGTTACCGCTCAATGACTACAGGGACGTATGGATACCCCAGAGCGGCAATAGGACATTGGATGTCGTAGCTCTCGCCGATCGCGTCCTTAATAAATGGGAGCAATTCTTCAGCGCTAACGGCTTGTAGTGCCTACAGGTGACGGTGTCGTGGGTATTGTATCCCGGTGCCCGGCACGGGGTTCCTACAAAGTGAATTTACTAGGTGATCATGGTAATCGATCCGAACAATGTCCAGAACATCATTCATCGCGAGGTGTTCTCTGATCCAAGCCCGGGCTATTTCGAAGACCGGATCGTTAGGCAATTCTCTGCAATGCTTGGTCTCTCAGATCTCGCCGACAAAGACCGTGACTCGTTATTTGAGCTGCTGATCGTGATGGCGCTCAAGTTCGCGGCGATCTGGACTCATGATGACCGGTATGCTGAGCTCGAAAAGCGTCTGATTGCCAAGGCGGGTGACAATCCAATTGACCGACGTCAGATAGACGTTCCTATCAAGATCACAACTGCCCAAGGACTCTATATTGAGTTTGATGGATTCCTGGTGCAGGTAAAAAGTGTTTTGGATCACATGATCAACATTCTTCACTACACACTCGGTCTTAAGTTTTCGGGGCTGTCAACATTTGGCGGCAACGGTGACACGATAATCAGGCAGCTGAAGAACAATGTTTGTGCTGAGCCCCCGATCAAAAGGCAAGTGGCTCAAATCCTGGTCAACCATATCACGATTAACCAAGGTTGGCTGAAGGGGACTATTGACACTAGGGATCGGATGAACCATTTCATGGATGGTAAGCTATCACCGAAATCATTCGCCGTTGCATTGATAACGGATGCTGATGGCAATCAACGTTTGCATCGTCCTCAGATATCAAATGCACAAACCGTGAAGGATTTGATGCATATCATTCTTCACAGCACTTTGGACTTTGTTGAGCACTTCATGGGCCACGCAATGTCTGTGAGGATGCCGACTGTTCGGATCGAGTATATGGAGTATGACGATCTGACCAAGCCGCGTTGGTTCATACTTCCAGCGGAGCCTTTTTGAGGACAATTTCAGCGCGTCGGTTTGTTTTCGGGCTCTTGCCGACGGTCGGGCCTCCAAGTTGCCGGTGTCGGGGTAACGATAGTCCGGGGTTCCATGATGCCTATAACAGTGGAGATTGGAATGAGGGCAGCGGTCGAGACTAAAGCTTGGGCGGCGCCCATCGCTACTTTGGCCGGTGTCACGTGCGCGAATATGTGGATATGGCTTTGCCACTGGCTCAACATGCGCAGCGGTAGTGCTTGCAGCTGCCGAAGCATAGCTCGCTCGGTCCCGCAATTTAAGATGACGAAAACATGATTCCTGGAGGTACTCATTTATGGGCATCGACTGGCAAACGCTAGGCGAGATTGTGGTTCCAGCCGTCGGCTTAATTGGCGGCTTCGTCGGGCTCATCGGCGGCGGTCTAGGCATCTACTACGCGAGCACAGCGAATCGCATTCTCCTCAAACGTTTCCGGCGTGAAGAAGATGCCAAGGAAGTCGCAACACGCGCGGATGACTTACTACGTCGAGTGCATGAGGCTTCCGGATCAGGCTCGACAATGCAACGAGTCATTCTTGAACTGACTGACGAAATCGACAAAAAGGCCGCCTGGAAATTGTACAAAGACGGCACCGCCGAAATGCCGCAGAGCAATAGCTGTAGCTTCTTCATAGATAAATTCCCCAAAGCCCTTCGGCGCGACTTGGAGATGAGAACTCGTAGCGCCGCGCATACCGATGACTATTGATAAAAGCCCCCTCGCAAGGTGCCGGCGTTGGGGCATTTTTTGGGGCTCTCCCATAGGCTTGCAATCCCGACAGCGGCACCATTTAGGCTCGATCTCGGCATACACGTTGAGACTGAGCTACATTATCGGCCACAACAGAAATCCCCGGCATTAGGAACTGACCATGTTTTTTTCGAAGCCGCTACAGGAAATCAGGGAAGGTGATTTGCAGACGTTGTGCGACGCCGCTTACCCGGAAACGGACCAGATTGAATATAAGGAATTCCTGCCCGGCAAGAAGGGGCCGGATGTCTGGCACAACGGCGCCGACACGTTCGGCGACTACGCACGCGATCAGCTCTTCGCCGAGGTGATTGCCTTTGCGAATACCCGTGGCGGTCACCTTATCCTGGGTATTGAGGAATCCGCCGCCAACCCAAAACGAGCCGTTGCCCTAAGGCCGATCAGAGATTGCCATGAATTGGCCGAAAGGCTGAGCCGGGCAGCCTACTCCTGCATTGAGCGTGCACTAAACGACTTGCAGATTGTTGGCGTTCCCCTCGGTCAAGGGAGCAGCGGAGCTGTCGTCTTCCGCGTGCGCGAATCGCGCAGCGCTCCTCACCGTTTGATGCAGGACCGCCACTGCTATTTTCGTCGTGGAGAGAGTACCGTCAGGATGACCATGCGCGAAATTCAAGATCTGACGCTCCACACCAGCCGCGGATTGCAGCAAATCGACGAACGCCTGACAGCCTTCCGAGACGACTTCCATGCCAAAGCTAACCTTCGCGTCGCGTCCACAACCCAGGGGTGGGTCGGTTTGCGTGTGACATCCGTACCTCTCTCTCCCCTGCGGCTGCAAAAGAGTGACGCCCGCGATGTCTTGCTCGCTAGACGAGCCGCCTTCAACGTTCGCTATCGGTCCGGGAAAACGCGCAAGATCTTCGTTCAGGCAATGGGATTCAATAACCGATCGGTACTGAGAGGAACGCAACTCTACAATCATTCGCCGCCTCTGCGGTTCGAACACGCCGCTTATATCGATGGATCACAGTCCCTCACGAGCATTGCTTTGCACGGAATTTCCGACGACGCGGGACGGGGGGTGAGTCTCAACACTCTACTGGGCGCGGTAGCATGCGTGCTAAACGTCGCCCAGACATTCGCGGCTCGCAGCTCAATGCCAGCCGCAGAATTTGCGGTTGAGGTACAGATTACCTCGACTACCGGAGCTCCGAATCTGTATGTCATGGCTGGTACCGAGCCCGCCTTACGCCTTAGCACTGAGAATCTGCTTCTACCCCGATATTCTTACATCCCGGAGGCTGGACTTTCTGAAGTGTTAAACCTGATCCAGGGCGATCTCATCAACAGCACGGGCGAGTCTTACGAGGATATCATTACCTCCGTCGAACCCACAGCCTAAGTGGCTTTCAGCCGGTCGCGACCGCGCTGTAGTGGGCCCCTATCGCGAACCGAGGAGCCACGTTGAATGGATGCAGACGACGACGATCTCGAACCCTATGACGGACCGAAATACCGTCTACCTGAGACCATTGCGCAGTCCGAGCTGAGAAAGGCGCTAGATAGCCTGGCGCTATTCGGTAGCGACCCGAACTTTCGTAACCAGGCGTTCAATATCGCGCTGGTAGACGAATTTGTGATGAAGCTGGAGTTGAATTTACTAAGGCAGCAGTTTCAAGAAGAACGTACTCCCGTCGCAGAGGCCGCGTTTGTTTCCGCACAGTCACAGATGTGGATATTCGCCGCTTATGAACTGATGCGCACCTGGAGGCAGCGCGGCAAGGATATGATTAAGTGGGCCGACAATGGCGGCTTGGAGCCGAAGCTTGCCACTCTTAGAAGAAAGACCGCTTTCGTACATTTCGGGCGCGAGTTTCGGGCTAGGCAAATCGAACAGGTGCTGGCGAGTCCGGCACTACTGCAAAGACTTCGGGACGATCTGCGGCGCACGTACATCCCATTTGCACGGATGGAAGCCATCCGCGTCAGCATTGCCAAACACGAGTTCCGCGGCCAAAAGAACTCTGTTGCACTGATGCCGACACACGGACGTATCAACCGTTGGTGTGGCTCGATTGATTTTGAGCTTGAGAATGAAGGTGCAATCATGGGAACCATCAGCCGCCGCGACATCGCGGACGAACTGCGTAATATTCCCGACTTTCAACTGCCGACCGACGATGAGATCCGCAGCTTCGATGAGTTTATGCGCGGACCGCCGGATGACCTGGACTGCGGTATTGGTCAAGACACGGACGATACAGCCACATGACCGCCGTCTACGTTCAACGTACGGGAGTCGAGATTGCTAGAAATCGGGATTCTGTAGAGGGTAAAGAGCCTCGCTTTGCCAATCGGCAAGGACGCTGACCGCCCGCAGAGACGGGGCTTTGGCAGGCGCTCCGCAATTTTCAGGAACGCTGCGCGATTGAGGCTGCGATCTTTCAACATTTCCGTGTTCGCTGGCATGACCTGCTGGGCCAGCTGGCACGTTCAATGCGGAACACCGCTTTTTGCGCTCCGGGAACTCGCTGGGTGGGAAACCGAAAAGATGGTGAGATGGTGCGGCGTTATGCGCACCTCGCCGCGGACCACCTTGCGGTGTACGCGGCGCGGCTGGAAGACCATGGGCCGACGGCTGGCGCGGTGGTGAGTCGTGGCACAAATGTGGCGCGACTATCGGATGTTTTGGTTCAGCGTGAAGCTAACTCCGCGAAAACAAAGCACCCCGGGGCTCCAAGTGCGGCACAACCCTCGGATTTCTTATGCGGTGGTCGGGCGCTGGTGGATCCTTTGAGCGTAAGCGCTTACCGTCGACACACGGATTACCAATCCAGTAGTCTAGTTTTGGACTTGTGGGAACACGGAATATTGCAGCGCACAATCGCTTTATCAGCGGTAGAAGCCGAACAAGTCAACAACGGAAGGATCTACTGTAAGCATGAATGTACCGAGGAGAGGGCGGACCGCTGCCTCTACAGTGAATCCTGCCCTGATCAAGCGCATGATTGATGGCTTCCCCCACGGCCATGGCTGGAAGACATTCCAAGCTCGCGAGCTGCTGCGGGCGGCAGCACCGAAGACCTCACGACGTCCCTTGGCCTGGGGCACCGTGAGCAAGGCCCCCGGCTCCACCGCCGGGATCTACGTGTTTCTGTTCTCGAAGCGGCTCTTCGCGGACGCCTTCTCGTTCGACCTGCACGGGCCGTCGAGCCAGCACAAACCGCGTCGCATTCGCTTCAAGGTGACAACCAGCACACTTCCGTCCCCGATCCGCGGTAACTTCGCGGCGTACGTCGGACGCTCCGCGAATTTGGGTGATCGCCTGCGCTTGCATTTCCACGCTACGAAGAACACGACGTCGGCACAAGTCCGCAAGGCACTTGAGGCGTGCCGCGACATTAACTCTCACGCGGCCATCGACTTCATGCTCAATCACGCCACGGTGGCCTATTGCACGATCCCCGGGGATAAAAACGTCGCGAATCGCGACATCATCGAGGTCGCTCTCTGGGCAAAGTATCGGACTCCCTTCAACATCAAGTCCGAGCGGTAGATCGTGGCGATACGCCGATGATGATGCACGTGCAGAGAGTGAGGCAGGAACATGAACACAATGGACAAGGCGAGGGGCGATCCGCGAGTACAGAACGTACTCAGGGAACTCTCCGGGAAGGTCAACATCAAGTACGCCGCGTCCAAACACGAGGGCTGGGGCTCTAATCTGCAAAACGGTCAAGCGACGATTTGGTGGAGTCGTTGCCGTCATCCCAGCGCCTCGCTCATGCACGAGCTGTTGCATATCCAGCTGCAACTGAAGGGTTACCGCCGCATTCGCGTGAGCATCTCGAATATTGCTGACCCTGAAACAGCCAAAAGACTGATGGATTGCATCGACAATGAGATGCAGCACCACAAGTTCTATCCGGACTTTCTCTCGGCCGGTTTTACGCCTGACCAATTCTACTCAGACTCAGACGCCGACATCGAGCGGTTTCTCGACGGTGAGATTAGCAGCGGTCCGGGGTCCACGGCCGCGGCATCGATTGTATTCTTTTCGCTCATCGCGCCCGGCGGGACTCTACCCCCTTCCGCGAAAGCGAGACTCCGGCAACGACTGGAGGCGCTTGACGGCGGCGCGCACAGTGCTGCGTTCCTAAGGATCGAAAGCGTCGTGAATGCGTGGGTTGCGTCGACAGAGACGGACGCCACCGATTACATCCGGCGCGTTCTGCTGGCTGTCCAACCCAGTGACAACCTCACGTGGTATGGGTTTGAAGCGAACCATCGACCGCCTAACGATGTCGGCGTTTTCGCCGATCAGCCGTTCGGCATCCGCGAACCCCAGGAATAGCCGGCCGCAGGTCTAGCAACACGACACCGTCAGTCTGTACGCGACACAAGCACGGAAGTACATATCCTGGAGGCGACCTCGTCCCATGCAGATGACCAGGCTCAAATCCGCTCTCGAATGACGCGAATTCGTCTGTCTAGATGGCGAAATAGATGTCAATCACGCATGCCCGTGCGAAACACGATTTCGGCATTTCGGCTGCTGTTTCCCATTGTTCTTTTAGTCCCACATATATTTTGGCGCTGTAGCGCACGGCAGCGGACGTTGCTGGCGCTCGGGGTGGGGAGTCTCCGGCGGATCACTCAAATGTCCAGGCAAGTTCGGTCCGCGCGAGAATAACTGAGCTCTTGATTTTCGATGGCATGGCTGGCACCGATTCACAAAAAAATAGGCGCTTTTGTAGTATTGGGCGCACATCGAAGCCGAAGGGAGTGCTCCGACAATCATTTTCTGCTTTCAGATGAAATCGACCGGACAGCACCGAGACGAAATAATTAATTCGATAGCAGCGATTCAATTGTCGCGGCAGACGGGTCTATTCAGCCGGCGTAAATTGCCTCGATAAACACATCCTCCGCCAGGTACCATCGGCAGTGAGGGCGGACCACGGCCCGCTGCCTCATGGAGTGCGTGAGTCGATTGCCGCCTCCAGAATCCGCGCTACCGCACTGTCGCGCGATGCCGCCAGAAGTCCTAAATCCTCTTGGGCGATCAATTCTTGGGTACTCGCGACGACTGTGTCGATGATCGCTGGAGTGAGTGACACGCGCCCCAGATCTTTCCACCAACTCTCCATGGCTGGCCCCAACAATTCGAGAACCCGTCGAAGCCCACCGGCGCCGCCAGAGAGATGAAGATTGATGAAAGGCCCTTGCGCGGCCCAGCGAGGACCGATTCCATATCGCATAGCAGCGTCAACCTGAGCTGCGCTCGCCACGCCAGTTGAGACCAAGGAGATCATCTCCTGCCATACTGCTGCCTGTAACCGGTTGACCAGATGGCCTTTCAATTCCACTTGCAGGTAGATTGGCTTCTTCCCTACTTCTTTGTAGAAGCTCATTGCCCGCTCGATCGTTTCGACGGAGGCTACATCACCTCCGATGACCTCCACGAGCGGTAACAAGTGCGGCGGATTTACGGGATGCCCCACGATGACTCGTTGCGGATTGGTGCAGCGGGCGTGAATGGCGCTGATTAACAGTCCGGAGGAGCTGGTTGCTAAGATCACATGCGGGCTCGTCGCGGCGTCAAGCCGCGCGAACAATGCCTGCTTAAGCTCCAGCCGCTCTGGTCCATTTTCCTGCACGAACTGCGCGCACCCGACCGCACGTTCAAGATCCGCGTCAAAGCGCAAGCCGGCATATGATCTTTCAGCCACTCTGCCCTGATCGTGAAGCCAGCCCCAATGTCTATCGACCGCGTCGCGAAGGCGTCCCTCAGCTCCTTCCGCGGGATCAGTAGCGATCACACGTCGGCCATGCGCCAAGAAGAGCGCCACCCAGCTTGCTCCGATCACCCCGGTTCCCACTACGGCGACTGTGCGGATTGGCTCATTCATTAGTTGCGTACACTCGCACTCGTGCATCACACCAAGCTCATCCATCATTCTGCTTTTAGATAGGGAATTGCCCAGCTAAGGCCACTCCACGTATCCGACGCTGGCGTGTACTCGCAGCCGATATATCCCGAATAACGGAGCGATTCCAGTCGCGCAAACACATTCGTAAATGCGATTTCGCCGCGAGACGGTTCCGAGCGTTCGGGTACGCCTGCGATCTGTATGTGCGCGATCAGCGCGATGTCTCGCTCGATAGAGCGAATTAAGTCCCCCTGGCTGATCTGGCAATGATAGAGGTCCAATTGCAGTTTTATGTTACTGCGCCCTGAAGTTTCGATCAAAGAGCGGGCGTGGTCGTTGGATTGCAAGTGATATCCGGGACGATCTCGCTGATTCAGCGGCTCTAAAGTCAGCACCCGTTGGGCTTTGAGTGCCAGGTCTGCGGCACGACCGAGGTTCTCGAGGAACACTGTATCCACTACCCGGCGGTCGCTTGACGTGGCGGGCCGTCCGGCTAGAAAGTGAATCAGTGGCGCATCGAGCGCAATGGCATAGTCGAGCGCCAGCTCAAAGGCGGCCGCGGTATCACGCTCACGGCCCGGTAGCGCCGCGAGGCCCAGCTCACCTGCCTCCATGTCCCCTGCCGGGGTATTGACCAGGACTAGGGTCAGGTCATTGTCACGTAGCTGACTTCTTAGCATCTGTGTCGTGAAGTCGTAAGCGAATGAAAATTCAACGGCCCGGAACCCCGCGCGCGCCGCAGCCTCGAATCGCTTCAAAAACGGCAGTTCCGTGAACATGAACGATAGGTTCGCCGCCAAGCGAATCATGCGGACACGTTAGCGCCCGGCGATTCCAATCCGACAGCAAGAGCGACCAACTTGTCGAGGTCCATTCTCACGAGTCGCGCTCCCACTGCACTGCCCCGCTATGCGTGACCGCACCGCAATGTGCGGATCCTACCGTGGATGCATATTTCTCGAGCAGTCCGCCGAGTGGTTTGGATGCAGTGGGGATGCGGGTGGCGCGACGCCTGATAAGCTCCGCCTCATCTACAGCCACCGACAGCGAGCGGGCCTCTGCCCGTGCGTCGATCGTAATGAGATCTCCGTCGCACAACAAGCCAATGGGCCCGTCAGTAGCCGCTTCAGGACAGACATAGCCAATACACATTCCGCGCGTCGCCCCCGAGAAGCGTCCGTCTGTGATGAGCGCGACCGTTTCGCCATTTCCTTGACCATAGATCAGGGCGGTAATTCCGAGCATTTCCCGCATGCCGGGTCCGCCACGAGGCCCTTCGTTTCTGATGACAATCACGTCTCCGGGCGCGTACGCCTGCACGCGTACAGCCCAAAGACACTGCTCCTCGGATTCGAAAACACGCGCCGGACCTTGATGCTGTAGTTTCTTTAAGCCAGCGACTTTCAATAGCGCTCCATCGGGAGCGAGGTTGCCCTTGAGCACCATCACGCCCCCCGTCGTGGCGAACGGCGCATCGCACCCACGCACTACCTCCCCATCCGGTGCTGGGCTTGCGGCGAGTTCCTCCGCCAGCCCCCGGCCGGTGATGGTGATACAGTCCCCGTTCAAGTAGCCTCCCTTGAAGAGGGCCTTGAGAATCACTGGTGCGCCCCCTGTGTAGTACACATCCCGGGCCAGGTAGCGGCCTCCGGGCTTCAGATCCGCGATGAGTGGCGTACGCGCCAACACCAGCGCCACATCGTCCAAATTGAAGCGAATGCCCGCTTCGTGCGCGATTGCCGGGATGTGCAGCGGGGCGTTCGTCGAACCGCCCGTGGCCGCGACGATGGCGCACGCATTCTCCAGAGACTGACGAGTGACGATATCTCGCGGCCTGGGACTGTCGCCCATCACAGCGGTCATCAGCACGCGGGCAGCGCGCCGGGCAAGGGGCGCTCGTTCGGCAAACACGGCGGGCACCATGGAGGAGCCAAGCAATGCGAGGCCTAGCGCCTCCGACACCATTCCCATCGTGTTCGCCGTGTACTGGCCGGCGCAAGCACCGGCGGTTGGCAGGCAGGAACGCGCCATCGTTTGCAGCTGCGCCTCTGTCGCCTCCCCAGCCAAGACTTTGCCAATCAACTCATAGGTATCCACGATGTTGACGTCTCGCCCGTTCTGCTGACCCGGGAGCGCTGATCCACCGTACAAGAATATCGAGGGTACGTTACACCGCACCATGCCCATCATGAGGCCCGGCAGGTTTTTATCGCAGCCGCCAATTCCAAAGATCCCGTCCCATTGATGTGCCCGCACCGTCGCCTCGACACTATCGGCAATGAGTTCACGGGAGATCAACGAGAAGCGCATGCCAGAGTGCGCCACCGACAGTCCGTCTGACACCGACACGACCGGACACTCGTGTGGTGTGCCTCCGTTGGCATAGATGCCCGTCTTCGCATGCTGAGCTTGATCCCTAAGTGTCAGATTGCATGGGCTCATCTCCCCGCCTGTATGGATCACGGCTACGTGCGGTCGCTCAATATCGGCATCGTCTTGGCCTAATGCGTAGAGAAAACTTCGCGTCGTCATGCGAATGATGCCCTCATAGATCGTGGCAGAACGAAATCGTCGTTGCGCCATGACTAGTCAGCCGTCGCGGCGAGGTTGCACTGCGTACTCAAATTTCATTGGCCATCGTGCTCCACACTGCGGTTGTCAGCGCGGCGCCGCGAACACAACTGCCGAATCGCAATTTGTTCATGACGTACGCAAAGGTTGCCTTCTGGTCGAAATCGATGACAGCTAACGAGCCACCGAGGCCACCGCCCCACGCGACATTTGGGCCGGGGAGCATGTTCGTGGCGGACAGTAAATATAGCCCCATTCCCTGTCGCATGGGCGCCGCGTTGTGAAGCTCGAGTCCCTCAAATTGCAGTTCAAGGGCCTTGCGACATCCGGCCTCCGACAGGAAGCGACGGCCGTCCACTACCCCGCCATTGACAAGGATCGAATGAAGACGAGCGATAGCGCGGGCGTTGCCATGTCCGTTAGTGGCCGGCATTTCCGCTCCTCGCCACTCGCGCAATCCTGTCAGAGACGGATCGCGCGCCGGATCGGCAAACGCTTGTTTGACGAGCTCGTTCATCACGATGGGCGGAGGTGGCCCCTTCATGACGGGCGGGATCAGTTCTGCCACCCGAGCGTCCTCCGAAGCGGCCAAGCCAATGTAAAAATCCGCCTCTAGCGGTTCCGCGAGTTCTTCGCGAAAGAACTTCCCGATCGATCGACCGGTGATGCGCCGGATAACTTCGCCAATCAAATAACCCTGAGTGTTACCGTGGTAGCAGTAGATTGAACCGGGCGCGTATTCCAGTTCCTTAGCCGCCAACAACGATGTCATTTTGTCCCAGTTGTAAATATCTTCAAGTGCGATGCCTTTTGGCAAATGTGGCAGTCCGGCCGTGTGACTCATCAAGTGCCGAACCTTCACGACACTCTTTCCCTCAGCAGCAAATTCCGGCCAGTAGTTCGCCACAGGAGCGTCCCAATCGAGTTCGCCGCGGTCTGCCAGGAGCAACGCCGTCAGCGCGACCATCGTTTTGGTCGTGGAATAAACGTTGGCAATCGTATCCTTTTCCCACCGCCGGGTTTGTGCCGCGTCGGCCCAGCCGCCCCAGAGATCGACCACCGTTTCGCCCTCAATAGTGACGGAGAAGCTCGCACCCAGATCCGTGCCGTTCGCGAGATTGGCCGCAAATAGATCACGGACGCTCGCAAATCGCTCCTGGGCGAACCCCCCTACCGCAATTTCGCTCATCAAGCATTCTCCTTGTTAATCATGTCGACGGTCCCTGCTTTGCACACTGTGTATCAGTTAAGCCGGTGCGTCGTTCGCCAGGACGGGCTTTAACCCCATTATTACGCGCGCTTCCGCGGCCGTCGCCGGCTCGTGACCCAGTGCGCGCACAATGTCGACTGAGCGCGTGACGAGTTCTTCATTACGCGCCAAGCGTCCTCGTGAATAGTACAAATTGTCTTCAAGGCCAACGCGGAAGTGTCCACCCAGCAGGATGGCGTGGGTCGTAGCCGGTAATTGCGCTGGGCCGATGGCGGCAACGAAGAAGATCGAGTTGGTCGGCAAATGTTCGACGAGCATCTGCAGAATCTTCGGCGTGTAGGGCAACGCGCCCTGGAAGCCCCGATCGGCGCCGAGCACGATGTTGATAATGTGCGGCGCATCATCATAGCCGGCCGCAATCAATCGAGCCGTGTCCTGTAGGATGTGATCGAGACTATAGACCTCCCATTCCGGCTTGATTTCCTTCTCACGAAATAGCTTCGCGAGATGTTCGGCTCGCTTGGGTGACGTGTTCATCAGGATCTCCCGCCCGTCGAATGAACAGATGATTGTCTGCGGATCGAGCGTGCAGATCTCCGCGCCCGCATAGGCCCCCTTGATGCGTTCCTCAAACGAGATTTCGTCGAATCCGGGTTGCAGCGGCCGAATCATGTCGCCATTGGTCCCCCCGCCTGTCGAGTTGTTGATCACAATGTCGCAGCGATCGCGAATGAGCCGATTGATCTCCGCATAGACGTCAGGGTCGCAGGTCGCCTCACCCGCTGCGTTACGCGCGTGTAGCGCAGCGACGCTGGCACCGGCTTCCCAACTTCGCACCACAGATTCGACAATTTCCATTGGTGTCACAGGAAGATTGGGATTGTCCCGCTTTCGTGTCATCCCACCGGTCGGTGCCACGCAAACGATGACCTTGCGCGGACCTTGGGAGTGCAGGGGCACGTTGCTCATGAACATCTCCTCTCGTAGCGATCATCAAAAGGCATGGCCGCGCATCCGACCTTGCGAGGATTGCGACCACACGAGATCGAACGCGCTCATCGCTATGCGCCGAAAACGGATTGTGGCCGCCTAATATTTGTAGGCAACCGTGAGGCCATAAGTTCGCGGCGCATTCACCGCGATAACTGTATTCAGAACATTGGTGCCCTCAGCGGCCGCGACCTCCTTGTTGGTAAGATTTTTCCCCCATCCTTGGACGGTGAGATGGCTGCTGGGATCAATCCATAGCAGCGACGCTCCGACCAAACCATACGCACCTTGAGACAGGCGGTTGTCTGGCTCGAAGAAAGACTCTGAATTGTAGGCGTAGCTGGCCGCCAACCGGAATTCGCCCGCCTGGGTCGGGATAGAATACGTGCCCAGTACAGTGCCGCTAAAATCCGGTGCTTGGGGTAAATGATTGCCGTCGACCGACCCCTGGACTTGCGTGTATCCTCCCGTCGGCAGCGGCGTCGAGATCGTCGCATCCTCGAAACGCGTGAACGTCGCGTGCAACGCTTCAAGGCCGCCGCTGATTGTGAAATGCTGGGTGAGCAAGACTTCGAAATCTGCGTCAAGCCCATATGTTTTGGCCGTTGCACCATTGACGAGTTCGATACTGGCAACACCATATTTGGCGACCTGAATGTTTGAGTAGTCGTTGTAGAATGCGGCCAAATTCACTCGGACTCGCCGATCGAGCATCAGGCTCTTCAGACCAGTCTCATAGGTCGTCAGAGTTTCTGGTGCGAAGGCGGGTGAACCCGGAGTGAGCAGGTTGAATCCGCCGCTTTTGAACCCGCGGCTGACCGACACATAGTCCATCACGTCCCTGGATAGATGATTATCCAAGGCCACCCGCCACGTGACTGGGTTGTTGCTTTGGCTAGCGGCAGAATTCGGCGCAGGAATGACCACCGGACCCGGCACGGTGACACTCGCCCCCTGTTCGAGATCGCGATCCTCCCGGGTATAACGCCCACCTAACGTGAAGTGTGTGCTGTCACTGACCGCGTAGGTCCCTTGAGCGTAAAGCGCGTAAGACTTGGTGGTTTGATGACCATCGGCAGAGGCGTCCAAGACTGGAAGGGCGAGGCCCCTCGAATTGACCGCTGAATCATCCTTTGAATGGTAAAAGTACAGGCCCGTGGTCCACACGAAGAAACCACTGGACTGTGAGGCTAGCTTGAGCTCTTCGCTGTATGTCGACGTCGTCAGGGTCTGCGAAACAATGACCAACGGCAATGGCGTGAGGTCACCATCAAGCTTCGTATATTCTTGAGAATTCCCACGATATCCAGTGATGCTGCTGAGCGTGGCGAAACCGAAATCGTGATCCAGCCGAGCACTCAATCCGCGCGTTTGCGCGTTGGTGTGGCCATCAACATCGCTGTTAATATTCCAGCCGGTAGCGATTCCGGGAGTGCCGAACAACGACGTCGTTCCAGCTATCTGCCGTTGATCTTGACCATCATTGCCCAAATGTTCTGCATAGTCGCCGATCAACGTCAGTTTAGTGTCGTCGGGAAAATCAAAAAGCCATTTGCTTCGTGCGGCGAGGTCGCGGTCGGTCTTATACGCGGGCTGGCCATCAGCGAGGTTAGTACCCCAACCATTCCCCTGGTGACTATCGGCGACGGAAAGGTTCGCCGCGACATGATCGGAAATTGGACCCGCAAGATAGACTGATCCGGAAACGGTATCGAAATTAGCGTAACCCGCTTGCGCCTCCGCCTCGAACTTTTCACCCGGGGTGCGTGTTGTAATCGAGATGAGACCGCCGGTAGTGTTGCGTCCAAAAAGAGTGCCCTGTGGCCCTTTAAGGACCTCCACCTGGTCGACATCGTTCAATTGTAGGAGTGCATTGTTGAGGTCCGTGATGTAGATATCGTCGACATAGAACGCCACCGCGTTTTCGTTGCCGGGGGTACTGTATTGGGTACCGATCCCGCGCAAGTGAGGCTCGGTGCGGTCACTGGTGCCCGGACCCTGAAATCCCGACACGAGTAGCGCGACATCCTGAAGAGTCGTCGCATTGATGCTCTTCAAGCTACTTGCCGGAATTGCGGATACGGTCAAGGGCACGTCTTGAGTGTTTTCAGCCCGTCGCTGCGCAGTGACCACAATTTCTTCGAGGCCCGTCGTCGGTGTTGCTTGAGAGAGGGATTGGGACCGTGCCAACCCGCTTTGCGAGAGCATGACCACCACGACGCCGGATACGAGAATCCTCTTCATAGCCCACTCCCCAAGAATGTCGTGTTGTTCTGAATCGATAATCGAGCGACCAAAAATATAGCCCCTCGCATCTATGCCGTGAACGCTTTATTTGGTCCCTCAGGGAATCTCATGTATTCTCCTGACGAATACATCGAAGTGGAGACGCGGGTTGGATCGCTTGGAAGCCATTCAGGCCTTTGTGCGCGTGGTCGAGGCCGGAAGTTTCTCCGTGACCGCCCGCGAACGTGGCGTCAGTCAATCGACCATCAGTAAACAGGTTGCGGCGCTGGAGGCTCATTTAGGGGCCGAATTGCTGCGGCGAACTTCTCGCAGCTTCAACCTCACCGAGCCGGGTGCGGCTTTCTACGAATCAGCGGTTCGTCTGCTCAGTGATTTGGAGGCGGCGGAATCCCATGTCGGGCGGCGACATATTTCGCCGGCCGGGCTGGTGAGAGCGACGGTCGCCCCAGTTTTTGGTGGGTTATATCTCATCCCGAAGCTGCAGTCGTTCTTTACCCAATATCCCAACATCGATCTTGAATTGCGAACGGCACCCGAGATCGAGGATCTCATCGCGCGCGGCCTCGATATTGCGATCCACAACGGACCTCTGTCCGATTCCTCCTTGATTATGCGCAAACTCGCCTCCGTCCCCGTCATCGCCGTCGCCGCACCGTCCTATATCGAGAAAAAAGGCACGCCCACGGAACTGTCACAACTCGAGCAACATGATTGCATCGTCTTCGCTCCGCACGGAGAACCGTTTCCTTGGAAATTTAGTACCGGTGGGCGAGACATACGCATCAAGCCCCGGGGACGTTTTCGTACTCACGACGCAGAGCAGATTCGTGCCGCCGTTCTAGCAGGGCTCGGCATAGCGCAAACGCCAGGCTGGTTGTTCACCCACGAAGTTGCGTCGAGGCGTGTTGTCCGTATCCTGCGAGACTACGAACCCGACGTGATCGCCATTAGCGCGGTTTACCCGGGTAGCCGGCGGCTCGCCAGCAAGGCCCGCGTGTTCGCCCAGTTTGTCGCAAAATGTCTGGCAGAAGACGCAATGTTCAGCTCTGTGTCCTACGAGAGCCTGAGCCAGGATTTGCAAGCATAAACCTCGGTTGAAAGATGTGAAGTCGACCCGGTCGATAAGTTAACCGTTGCGCGCAGCGGTTCGGCCACTGCCTTTTCCGTTAAGTGTAACACCACCGTTTAGGGGCCCGCTCGTCACGCTGCCCTATGGACACCCGCTCAGACTATTAGGATTACTAGCCGGCTACTTTGTTTCGATGGTCAATTTGTTGCGTGATGCTGCCCATGACTGAAGTGCTCGCAATGCACGATTTCTTTTTTGGACAATTCGAGTTTGGACAATTCACGCACGCGATCCGTTCGTCAAGAGCGACTGACTCTCTGCTGCACTTCGGACAGGAACTGAAGGTGAGCTTCGGCGGTCGAGAATCCCTTTCCCATCGTGTCGATCGCGACGTGAGTGCAGCCCCAGTCTCGGCACCACTCGATGCGAGCGGCGACCGCCTGAGGGGTCCCGTCGAAGCGTCCAACCACCATCTCCTTGCCGAACTGCGCCTGCTCGCGGCCCGCCTCGAGCAGGTATTTCTCCAGGTGCTTCCACGCTTCCGTGCCCCGCTCCTGGGGACCGGTGAAGATGAAGCCGTCGCCGAGTCGCGCCGCTCGCCGAAAGACAGGCTCGGAGAAGCCTCCGAACCAGATCGGGATGCGGCGAATGGGGCGGGGATTGATGCGGGCACGGTCGATGTGATCGAACTGGCCCTGGAACGTCACCAGGGGCTCGCTCCAGAGCTTGCGCAGGAGCTGCACCTGCTCCTCCTGGCGCCGGCCGCGAGTGTTGAAGCTCTGCCCAAGCGCCTGGTACTCGACGTGGTTCCAGCCGATTCCGATGCCGAGGCGGAAGCGTCCGCCGGAGAGCAGGTCGACATCGGCTACCTGCCTCGCAACGAGGGCGGTCTGGCGCTGCGGCAGAATCAGGATGCCCGTCACGAGCTCGATGCGCCGGGTGAGCGCGGCGAGGTGAGCGAACATCACGAGCGGGTCGTGGAAGGGGTCGTTCTCCGTGTATGGTCCGGTGAGCTTGGGATCGCGGCCTTCGTGCGTCGCACCGAGGACATGGTCGTACGTGAGGAGATAGTCGAAGCCCAGCGACTCCACGCTGATCCCGATGCGGCGAACCGCCTCCGGGTCACCGCGAAGCTCGATCTGTGGATAGACAGCGCCGATTTTCATGAGTGTTCCCTTTCTGCCGCGGCTATGCCCCGGGAATCCGGCTATTCGACACCGAACACCGTCGCTATTTAGGCAATCGATGCCCGTTTCCCGAAGTTTAGCTCAACGCGGAGGGACAGAGAATGGTGTGGGCCGACTCGGACAAAGAGTCCGACACAAGTAAGGCTAAGTTTGGAAATTGGGAAATAGAATTCGCGCGCGTTGTTCTTGGTCGCCCGCTCCCGGATGGTTTCGGGTCCGCGCTACTCAGCCGATGCCGAACAAGTCGTCCGACTATTTGGACAATACGAGCGCGCAAAGATTCCGCGTCAGGCGAGTCCCGCCCGAGAGCGACTCATAGTACAGAATCACAGTGCCATCGCTATCCACCACGTTGAGCCGCGTTCGTGGATGTTTTCGAGAATGATCGCGTCATCGTTCAACGTTTCGCCATGAACCCTGGGGGAGTAGGAGGGCGTGCATGCTCATCATCCCAATACGCTTTACATCTTCATCAAAGGCGGACAGTGGATGAAACGACCAATCCGCCGTCCGAGATCGTGGGGAACTCGCCGGATGGTGACGTTGCGTGGATGCCCGCGACCGACATCAGCGTGGGGCATCAGTCGGGAAACATCGGGACAAGGCCGAGCGACGTGCTTTGGATTGCTTTGAAAAAGTAGGCCGCCGAAGGTTTTATGGATTATTGAATGAGCTTAACCCGTAAGGGGCGACCTGACCGCAATCCCCATATGGAAACGGTATAAATAGGGCACATTGTCTCCCAAGCGAGTTGGGTCAGTTGGTAATCACCAAAATCGTGTCGGGCGGGCAGACGGACGTCTTGGAAGCCGTACCCGCTGGTGGCGACCGGGGTTTCAGGATGACCTCCATCAACTCGATGGGCACAGGGCCGGCATTGCGTTCCCCTGATCCTCGCTCGTCGAGGGATCGAGCCATCCAACTGGTGCGCGGGGCGTGCGGCAACGCGCGTCCCTACCGCGATTCTTGCCGACGGGCCTACGCCGATCAATGACCGCTATAGTAGACGATGCGTTGAATCGCCCAGAGTAGACCGATGGCCGCAATCACCAGCGAACACGGAATGGCGATGCGGCTGCGGAACCACGGTTCGTTGCGAAACCAGCCGACCAGCATGAATGCCACGGCGATCACGAACAGCTGGCCGAAGTCCACGCCGAAATTAAATCCCAGCAGCGCCACGATGAAGTCATGCTTCGGAAACGGAATGTCGCGCAGGCTGCTGGCGAAGCCCAATCCGTGTACCAGCCCGAAACCGAACACCACGGCCA
>WNFQ01000980.1_pt1 | contig 25505 bp, 22 predicted proteins | sample 5400171 | NCBI WGS metagenome assembly WNFQ01 (sample SAMN13153356, study PRJNA577476) | soil metagenome | isolation source: 20 cm soil under Madrone tree | place: USA:California | collected 2016-06-14
CGCATCGTCGGGCGCATGCAGTACGACCTGTTCCATGCCTACACTGTCGATGCGCATACGCTGTTCGTGGTGAGCAACCTGCGCCGCTTCGCGATCCCGCGTTACGACCATGAGCTGCCGGAAGCCTCGCGCGTCATGCAGCAGCTGCCGCGCAGCGAAGTCGCCTACCTGGCCGCGCTGTTCCACGACATTGCCAAGGGGCGCGGCGGGGATCATTCCGAGCTCGGTGCGGTGGATGCGGAGGCGTTCTGTCTCGAGCAGGGCCTGTCCCCGTACGATGCGCGGCTGGTCGCCTGGCTGGTGCGCAATCATCTGCAGCTGTCGATCACCTCGCAGAAGCAGGACATCGGTGACCCGCAGGTCATCAACGCCTTCGCGCGCAAGGTCGGCGACGAGGCGCATCTCGATTACCTGTACGTGCTCACCTGCGCGGACGTTCGCGCCACCAATCCGAAGCTGTGGAACTCCTGGAAGGCATCGCTGTTCCGGGACTTCTACCAGCGCGTGAAGCGCGCCTTGCGCCGGGGACTGGAGAGCCCGATCGATCCGGAGCACCTGGTGCGCGAGACCCAGGACGCCGCGCGGCGAGTGCTGCTCGAGCGGGGTGTCAGCGAACGCGACATCGCGGCCGCGTGGACGCGCTTCTCGGCCGGCTATTTCCTGCAGCACTCGCCCGAAGAGATCGCATGGCATGCACGGCTCCTTGCCGAGCGTGACGCGGCCTCCGATGAGCCGCTGGTCGCGCTCGAGCCGCGCAGCGTGCGCGGCACCACCGCGGCGCTGATTTTCACGCGCCCGCGGCGCCACGGGTTCGCGCGCACCACCGCGGCGCTCGATCAGCTCGGCCTCAACATCGTCGATGCGCGCATCACCCCGAGCGGCGATGGCTTCAGCCTCGACCTCTATCACCTGCTGGAGGACGACGGCGCGCCGATCACCGACAACGACCGGCAGGTGGAGATCGAGCAGGCGCTGTGGGGGTCGCTCCGGGGACCGGCGGATGCGCCGTTCGCGGTGTCGCGGCGCGCGCCGCGCCAGGCGCGCATGTTCAACACCCCCACCCAGATCACGCTCAGCGTCGATGAGCGCAACCGCCGCTCGGTGCTGGAGCTGACCGCCGGCGACCGCCCGGGCCTGCTGTGCGAGGTCGGCAAGGTGCTGATGGCGGAGCGCGTCGAGCTGCACGCCGCCAAGATCATGACCGTCGGCGAGCGCGCCGAGGACGTGTTCTACCTCACCGATTTCGACAACCGCCCGCTCGAGCCGGCCGCCGCCGAGCGGCTGCGGGAGCGCCTGGTGCAGGCGCTCGATGAGCGCCAGGCGGCGCTGCGCGAGCCGGCTGCCGACGCGATGCGCACATGAACCCGCGCCTCGAGGCCCTGCACGCTTATCCGTTCGAGCGCCTGGCACGGCTCAAGGCCGGCATCACTCCGCCCGCGCAGCTTGCGCCCATCGCCATGTCGATCGGCGAGCCACAACACAGCCCGCCGGCGTTCCTGCTGGAGGAGCTGCGCCGACATCTGGATCGGCTGGGAAGTTATCCTGCCACCGCGGGCCTGCCGGAGCTGCGCGCCGCCTGCGCCGGCTGGCTCACGCGGCGCTACGGACTCACCGCCGGCAGCGTGAATGCCGACACCATGGTGCTGCCGGTGAACGGCACGCGCGAGGCGCTGTTCGCGTTCGTGCAGGCGGCGGTGGATGGCGCTCGCGCACCGCTCATCGCCATGCCCAATCCCTTCTACCAGATCTACGAGGGCGCCGCTCTCCTGGCCGGCGCGCGCCCCTTTCTGCTGGATACCACGGACGCGAACGATTACCTCCCCGACCTCGCCGCGGTGCCCGCGGCAGTGTGGCGGCGCTGCCAGGTGCTGTTCCTGTGCACTCCCGGAAATCCCACCGGCGCCGTCCTGCCGCCGTCGCTGCTGCAGCAGGCGCTCAGCCTCGCCGATCGCTACGACTTCCTCATCGCCTCCGATGAGTGCTACGCCGACGTTTACCTGGATGAGCGCGACCCGCCCCCGGGATTGCTGCAGGCCGCCCAAGCGGCCGGCCGCGCACGGTTCGAGCGCTGCGTGGTGTTCCATAGTCTCTCCAAGCGCTCCAGTGTCCCGGGCCTGCGCTCCGGGTTCGTGGCCGGGGACCCCGCCATCATGGCGCGCCTGCTGCTGTACCGGACCTACCACGGCAGCGCCATGCCGGTGCCGACGCAGCTCGCCAGCGTCGTCGCGTGGCAGGACGACGCCCATGCCGCGGCCAACCGCCGCATCTACCAGGAGAAGTTCGCGCGCGTGCTGCCGCTCCTCACCCCGCTGCTGAACGTTGCGCGGCCCGCGGGCGCGTTCTATCTGTGGCCGCACGTGGGGGGCGATGACGAGCGCTTCACGCGCGAGCTGTTCGCGCGCGCCAACCTCACGGTGCTGCCCGGCAGCTACCTCGGGCGCACGGGCGCGGCGGGCAATCCGGGCGCCGGGCGCGTGCGGATCTCGCTGGTGCCGGAGGTGGCGCAGTGCGTGGAGGCGGCGCAGCGCCTGCGCGAGTTTCTGCAGGCGCACTGGCTGGCGGCGGACGCGAAAACTCCCGCATGAGCGATCTCACCAGCCTCAGGTCCATCATCGATGCCGCGTACGAGCGCCGCGCCGAGCTCAGCGCAAAGAATGTGCCGCGCGAGCTCGAGACGGCCGTCGAGGAGTGCATGGGGCTGCTCGACAGCGGGCGGGCGCGGGTTGCCGAGCCGCGCACCGGCGGCTGGGTGGTCAACGAATGGCTGAAGAAGGCTGTGCTGCTGTCCTTCCGTACCCGCGACAGCACTGCGACGGATGCCGGGTTTACCCGCTTCTACGACAAGGTGCCGCTGAAGTACGCCACCGCCACCGAAGAGCAGTTGCGCGCCGGCGGCGCTCGCATCGTGCCGCACGCACTGGTGCGCCGCGGCGCCTACATCGCGCCGAACGTCGTGTTGATGCCGAGCTACGTCAACATTGGCGCCTGGGTCGGCTCCGGGACCATGGTCGACACCTGGGCGACGGTGGGGTCGTGCGCGCAGATCGGTCGCAACGTGCACATCTCGGGCGGGGTCGGTATCGGCGGGGTTCTCGAGCCGCTGCAGGCCAGCCCCACCATCATCGAGGACGATTGCTTCATCGGCGCACGCTCCGAAGTCGTCGAAGGCGTCGTAGTCGAAGCGGGCTCGGTGATTTCCATGGGGGTGTTCATCGGGCAGAGCACCCGCATCTACGACCGCACCACCGGCACCATCCTGCGGGGGCGCGTGCCGGCGGGCTCGGTGGTGGTGTCAGGCACGCTGCCGTCGGCGGACGGCCGCTACAGCCTCTACTGCGCGGTCATCGTCAAGCGCGTCGACGCCCAGACGCGCGCGAAAACCTCCATCAACGATCTGCTGCGCAGCGCTGAATAGGCCGCGCGCTGCGCGTTCGCCGCAGGCGCGCCTCGCGCGGACCGGAGCCGCGGCCCGGCCGTGCGCCGGGTGCTGTGCCCATAACCGCTCTGTAACCGCCCTCCGACTGACTTCTTAACCGCGCCCTTCCTAGCATCCCTCGGCGCGCACGGTGGGCGCGCGTTCACGACGGAGCGACGATGACCCTCATCACCCCCCTGATGGCGGCCGCCCTGCTGCTGCCGGCCGCGACGCTTGCCCAGAGTGATGCCGCGCCCGACGGTGCCGCGCTCCTGAAACGGATCGAGGAGCAGGAGAAGCGTATCGAAGCGCTCGAGCGCGCGCTCGAACGCGAGGCCGGCAATCGGCCAGGGAGCGACGCGTCCGTGCCCGCCGCCGGCGGTGGCGCCTCGGCCAGGCCCGCCGCGCGCGCAGCGGCCGCGGCGACGCCGGCAGTGGCCGGCTTCGGCTCCGAGGGTCTCACCTTCACCAGTGACGATGGCGCGAGCCAGCTGCGGCTGCGCGCCAATGTCTCGGTCGATGGCCGCTGGTACAGCGACAGGGTGACGCCCGAATCCGCGGACACCTGGCTGTTGCGGCGGGCCCGCCCGGAGGTCCAGGGCACTTTCGCCCGCATCTACGACTTTCGCCTGATGCCCGATTTCGCCAACGGCAAGGCGGTGATCATGGATGCGTGGGTCAGCGGACACTTCCAGCCGTGGCTCGTGCTTCAGGCCGGCAAGTTCAAGGCCCCAGTGGGCCTGGAGCGCCTGCAATTCGAGCAGTTCAACCGCTTCCTCGAGGTGGGGCTGCCCTCAGCGCTCCTTCCCTACCGCGATCTGGGCCTGCAGGCGAGTGGCGAGGTGCTCGGCGGCTCGCTCAGCTTTGCCTTCGGGGTATTCGACGGGGTTGCCGATGGCAACAGCAGCGACGCCAACCCCTCTCCTGATGCGGACAGCAACGATGGGCGCAAGGACTACGACTGGCGGCTGTTTGCACGGCCCTTCAGCGGTTCCGCGCTTGCGGGCCTGCGGGGATTGGGATTTGGCATTGGCGGCACGTGGGGTAACGAGACCGGGACGCCGGCCGCGACGTTGTTGTCCGTGTATCGCACGCCGGGCCAGCAGAACTTTTTCACTTTCCGTACCGGCAACAGCGCCACCTACGCAGACGGACGGCGCTACCGTCTGACACCGCAGTTCTACTACTACGCCGGGAGTATCGGAGTACTCGGTGAGTACGCGTGGTCATCGCAGCAAGTCACGCGCCAGGTGGATCCGCCCCTGACCCGCTCGGCCCGGCTCGGCAACGATGCCTGGCAGCTCGCGCTCTCGTGGTTCCTCACCGGCGAACGCGAGACCTATAACGGCTTTGCCCCCTCGAGCACCTTCGAGCCCGGTAACTACGGCTGGGGCGCCTGGGAGCTGGTGGCGCGCTGCCACGAGCTGCACGTCGATGAGGCCGCGTTTGCAGGCGGCGCGGCCTCCTTTGCCGATCCAACGCTGGCGGCCCGGGGGGCACGCGCGCTCGGCATCGGCGTCAACTGGTACCTCAACCAGAATGTCAAATGGATGTTCGACTACGAGCGCACGCGCTTTGACGGCGGCGCCACCTCGAGAGACCGCCCGGATGAGAACGCGCTGCTGACGCGCTTCGCCCTCGTGTTCTGACGGCCCTCAGCGACGCTGAAGCAGTCTGATCGGGGCGGCGGCAGCCGTGCCCCGGCCGCTGCGGCGCGCCGCCGCTCGCGGCGGCTTGTTGTCGGGTACCTTGCCCGCGAGCGCTCTGAAGCAGCGCGCCGCTCGCACCTGGGTCTGCCTCTCGAATGCGCGGTAGCGACCGATCAGCTGCCGTCCGAGGGCGGTCAGGCTCGCGCCGCCGCCCCCGCGCCCGCCCCGGCTGCTGATCGCCACCGGCTCGCGAAAGCAGCCATTCAGACTCTCGAGCAGCTGCCAGGCCCGCCGGTAGCTCATGCGCAGCTCGCGCGCCGCCTGCGACAGCGATCCGCACGCGCCGATGTGCTCGAGCAGCGAGATCTTGCCGGGTCCCACGGCCGCATCACGCCGGAAATCGACGCGAAAGCGAACGGCTGGAATGCTCACGCGGTTTCTCCTACGATATGTTCATACGAATATAACGAAGCGCGACCGGCGCCGCCACAGCCAGGGCCCAGGACAACGCACCATGACACTCACACGACGCCCCGCCTCGCTTGCCGCAGTCCTGCTGTCGCTCGCGGCCAGCCTGCCCCCCGCACCGGCGTGGCGGCCAAGGAATCCCAACCGCACTGGATGACGCCGGTCGTCACGGTCACCCCGCGCCTCGAGCAGGAGTTCCGCTACGACCAGAGCTGGCAGAACCGCCCGAAGAACGTCACCCTGGATAACTACGGCGGCGGCAAGGGGTTCGAGATCATCCCGACGCCCAATACCGAGCTCATCATCGGTGTGCCGGGATACCAGCTGCGCACCAACGCCGCCGGCCGCACCAGCGGCTGGGCGGATGAGACGTTCCTGGTCAAGTACCGCTTCGCCACCGAGAACGAGGAGCACGGCAACTACATCGTGACCGGCTTCCTCGGCGTGAGTGTGCCCTCCGGCAGTGCCGCGTTCAGCAACAACTACACCATCGTCACGCCCACCCTGGCCGCCGGCAAGGGCTGGGGGACGCGCGCCGCCGGCTTTGACGTGCAGTCGACCCTTGGCGTCGCGGTCCCGACCGCAAACCTGAGAACGCTCGGCATGCCGGTTACCTGGAACGCCGCGCTCCAGGGGCACTGCGGCAAGCTGTGGCCGGAACTCGAAGCCCAGTACGTGCATTTCAAGGATGGACCGAACGATGGCAGGTCGCAGCTCGCTCTCACCGCCGGACTCGTCGTGGGACGCTTCGAGCTCAGCCACCGCGCCAGGCTGATCATCGGCGGCGGCTTCCAGAAGGTCGTCAGCTCGTTCAAGACCTTCGAGCGCACCTGGCTCCTAACGGCGCGCGTCGCCTTCTGAGGGCGCGCGCTCGAGCGAGGCTCAAGGCAGCGGCGCATCCGCGCGTGCGCGAGCACCGATCTGATAGTTCAGGTCGGCCTCGCGGATCAACACCTCGGCCAGCCCCCAGCCGCTGTGACCGTTGCCGGCGACGTCGACGGCATAGCGCTCGGCCCGCAGCGCGGGCGCCACGAGCTCGGACACCTTCTTCTCATCTTCGACCAGCAGCATCCGCATGGCAGGCTCGGTGTGCGTTAGCAAAGCACATCCCGATTAAAGACGCCCCAATACAGGATTAAGATCCATTCAGAATCGACAAGTTGTATACAAATGATTGATTAAAATTGACTTTCGCTTCCTGCAAAGCCGGCGATGCTTCGCCGCCCGTAACCAAACGGTCATTTGACTGCATCCTGACTGTCATACGAGTGAACCACAGTGAGCGCCTCCGCGCGGCTCTCACCGGGAGTCGATGAAGGGCCCGGCGTGCGTGGGTCTTCTGCAACCACCGAAGAACAGGAAGCGCCAAGATGACACCTATTGATTCGCCATTGCATGGCCGTACTGGCGTCGCAAGCGCGTGCCCCGCCGATGACGGTGCATCCCGAGCCCGCCGCGGCGGCGGTATCGCCCGAGTGGGGGGCGCGTGGGTGCTGGCGGCAGCGTGCTGCGGGGTGGGGACGCTGGCGCAGGCACAAAGCGCCGCCCCGGCGCCGAAGGCCGACAGCAGCCTGACCTGGAACGGGATCACCCTCTACGGCATCGTGGATCTGGGGGTGCAGTACCAGACCCATGGGGTGCCGATCAGTGATTACTTTCCGGCCGGCACCGAGTCGATCGTCCAGAAGAACAGCAACGGCTCGATCAACGCGGTCACCCCGAGCAACCTGAGCCAATCGCGCATCGGCTTGTCGGGGAACGAGCCGCTGGTGGGGGACTGGGCGGGGGTGTTTCGCCTGGAGACCTTCTTCAACCCGCAGTCCGGGAATATCAGCGACGCCTTGAAGTCCCAGGCGCTCAACAACGGGCGAGCGCTGGATGCCCAGAGCACCAACGTCGATAGCAGCGTGGCGGGACAGTACTTTGCCGGGGCCGCCTATGCGGGCTTCAGCTCCCCGACCTACGGCACCTTCACCTTCGGGCGGCACGTGACCTTGCTCGCCGACGGGATCGCCAAGTACGACCCCATGGGGGCGGCGCAGGCGTTCTCGCTCATCGGCTTCTCCGGCACCACCGCAGGCGGGGGTGACACGGAGGATCGGCGGCTGGACCAGTCGGTGAAGTATTCCGCCAAGTACGGCGCGGTGCACCTGGGGGCGCTGTACCAGTTCAGCGGCGCCAGCGGCTCCACCAACACCGGCACGCAGCTGCAGCTGGGGATCGAGGGGGGCGGGGTTTCGGTGGATGGGTACTACTTCAAGAAGTATGACGCCATCGCCACCGCGCCCCTGAGCGCAGCTCAGCTAGCCACCTTGCCCACGCTGGGCTATTCGAGCAGCAACTCCCTCGCCGGCACCGTCTCGGACAATGAGACCTTCGGGGTCATGGGCTCCTACGGCTTCGGGGCCACCAAGCTCATGGCCGGCTACGAGCACATCACCTTTGATAATCCGAAAAGCCCGCCCACCGTCGGCTCCCTCACCATCGGGGGCTACGTGCTCGCCGTCGTCAACAAGACCGCCTTCAACAATCAGAAGACCCTGCAGGTGTTCTGGGCGGGAGTGAAGTTTGCCGCCACCCCGCAGCTGGATTTGGCCGCCGCCTACTACGGCTACAAGCAGGACAGCTTCGCCACCGGCGCCAACACCGGCTGCTCCGATGACCGCAGCAGCGGCTGCAGCGGCACCGAGTCCTCGATCTCGCTGTTGGCCGACTATAAATTCGCCAAGCGCTTCGACGGCTACTTCGGCACCTTCTGGACCGGCGTGCAGGACGGACTCGCCAACGGCTTCCTCAACAAGTCCACCCTCACCACCACCACCGGTATCCGCTTCAGGTTCTAGCCGAATCTTCCGGTTATGTAGTCTTCCGTGAGACGGTGGCGCGGGTTGGTGAACACCCGGTCGGTATCTCCGATCTCGATCAGCTCTCCGAGATGGAAGTACGCGGTGCGTTGCGACACGCGCGCCGCCTGCTGCATCGAATGAGTGACGATCACGATCGCATACTGTTCGCGCAGCTCATCGATCAGATCCTCGATGCGTGCCGTGGCCACGGGATCGAGCGCCGAGCACGGCTCGTCCATGAGAATCACTTCGGGCTGCACGGCGATGGCGCGCGCGATGCACAGGCGCTGCTGCTGTCCGCCCGAGAGCCCGGTGCCGGGGCTGCTCAGGCGGTCTTTGACCTCGTCCCACAAACCCGCGCGCGTGAGGCTGCTGCACACGATGTCATCGAGCTGCGCGCGGCTGCGCGCCAGGCCATGGATGTGCGGACCGTAGGCGACGTTGTCGTAGATCGATTTCGGAAACGGGTTCGGTTTCTGGAACACCATGCCGATGCGCGCGCGCAGCTGCGCCGCGTCCTGGCGCTCATCGCAGATGTCGCGGCCGTCCAGCCTGATCGAGCCGGTGACGCGTGCCCCGGGGATCGTATCGTTCATGCGATTCAGGCAGCGCAGGAAGGTCGACTTTCCGCACCCGGAAGGCCCGATCATCGCCAGCACCTGACGGCGTGCGACGTCGAGGGTGACATTCTTCAGCGCCTGCTTGGTGCCGTAGAACACACTCACGTCGCGGCACGAGAACACGGGATTCTCTATCGCGGCTTCCGCCTGGCCCGCTGCCGCCGCGGCGGCTGATGCGGAGACGTGCATCCGGCCGCTGGGCTTGAGGTTCAGCCCAGCCTCCCCCGCCCGTTGCCGCGCGACATTCTCCGGCGCGGCGCCGCCGTTGCCGGTCCCGGCACCCGCAGCGGCGGCAGCGGTGCGCGGGGACGCGGGCCGTTGCGGCTCCGGCGCCTGCGGATCCTCAGCCGAATCTTCCGGTGACATAGTCGTCAGTGCGGCGACTCTTGGGCGCCGTGAACATCTGTCCCGTCGGGCCGATTTCCACCAGCTCGCCCAGGTACATGAAGGCGGTGACGTTCGAGACGCGCGCCGCCTGCTGCAGGTTGTGAGTGACCATGGCGATGCAATAGCTCTCGCGCAGAGACTGCAGCGTCTCCTCTACGCGCAGTGTAGAGATCGGATCCAGCGCCGCCGTGGGCTCATCGAACAGCAGAACCTCGGGGCGCAGCGCCAGGGTACGCGCGATGCACAGCCGCTGCTGCTGGCCGCCCGAGAGGCTGCGCCCGTCCTCGTGCAGCTTGTCCTTGACCTCTTCCCACATGGCGGCATCGCGCAGCGCCTCCTCCACCCGATCGGTCAGCTCGCTGTGGGAAATGCGCCGCGACAGGCGCAGTCCGAAGGCCACGTTGTCGAAGATCGACATGGGAAAGGGCGTGGCCTTCTGAAACACCATGCCCACCCTGAACCTCAGCGCAGCCACGTCGACCGTGGGAGCCAGGATGTCCTCGCCGTCGAGCCGCACGTCGCCGCTGGCGCGGTGACCCGGATACAGCGCGTACATGCGATTGAACACGCGCAGGAGCGTGGACTTGCCGCAGCCGGAGGGACCGATGAAGGCGGTGATCCGCCGGTCGGGCAGCGTGAGGTTGATGTCCTTGAGCGCCTGCACGCTGCCGTAGTAGAAATCCAGATGCCGCACCTCGAACTTGACCGCGGTTGCCTCGCTTACCGCCACCGGCCGCGCGCCGAACCGGGCTTCGGATGCGCTCATCAGTGCCTGCCGCCGGAGTTGAGCGAGGAGACCACCAGGCGCGCGGTGATGCTCAGTATGAGAATGCTCAGCGTGATGAGCAGGGCGCCGGACCAGGCGAGCTGCTGCCAGTTCGGATAGGGGCTGAGGGCAAACTGGAAGATCACCACCGGCAGGTTGGCCATGGGAGCTGCGAGATTGCTGCTCCAGAACTGGTTGTTGAGCGCGGTGAACAGGAGCGGCGCGGTCTCCCCGCTGATGCGCGCCACCGCCAGCAGCAGGCCGGTGAGGATGCCGCTGCGGGCGGCCGGGTAGATCACGCTGGTGATCGTGCGCCATTGGTACGCGCCCATGGCGGTGGAAGCATCCTTCATCCCCTGGGGCACGAGATTCAGCATATCTTCGGTCGTGCGCACCGTGACCGGCATGGCGATGATCGCGAGCGCCACCGCGCCTGCGATCGCCGAGAAGTGTCCCATGCGGATCACCAGCAGCTCGTACACGAACAGGCCGATGATGATCGATGGGGCCGACAGCAGCACGTCGTTCACGAACCGGATCACCGTGCTGATGCGGGCGGTGCGGCCATACTCTGCAAGATAAGTGCCGGCGAGCATGCCGATCGGACCGCCGATGAGAATGCCGATCACGGTCATGACCACGCTGCCGTAGATCGCGTTCAGCAGTCCGCCGCTGCCGCCGGGCGGTGGCGTCATGGCGGTGAAGACGCGCAGCGACATGCCGGCCAGGCCGTTCCTGAGGAGCGTCCAGAGAATCGCGGCGAGAAAGAACAGTCCGATGGCGGTGGCGAGGCCGGAGAGGCCGAGTGCCAGGACGTTGGTGAGCTTGCGGATCGCGCGGCGGTTCATGCGGATGACAGCGCCCGGCGCTCCAGGCGCATCAGCATGAGGCGCGCGGCGGCGATTACCGTGAAGGTGATGAAGAACAACAACGCACCGAGTGCGACCAGGGAAGAACTGTACAGGTCCCCGACCGCCTCGGTGAATTCGTTGGCGATGGACGCCGAGATGGTGGTGCCGGGCGCGAGCAGCGATGAGCCGATGCGGTGCGCGTTGCCGATGACGAAGGTGACCGCCATGGTCTCACCCAGCGCGCGCCCCAGGCCCAGCATGATGCCACCGATCATGCCGGTGCGCGCGTACGGTATGACCACCTGCCAGATCACCTCCCAGGTGGTGGCTCCCAGGCCGTAGCCGGACTCCTTCAATACGTCCGGCACGGTCTCGAACACATCGCGCATCACCGCGGAAATGAACGGGATGACCATGATCGCGAGTACGAAGCTCGCGGTGAGTATGCCGATGCCGTAGGGCGGCCCCTGAAACAGCCGGCCGATGAGCGGCAGCGGGCCCAGCCAGGCGATCAGCCACGGCTGCACGTGCCGCTGCAGGACCGGCGCCAGCACGAACAGACCCCAGATCCCGTAGATGATGCTGGGCACCGCCGCGAGCAGCTCGATCGCCACGCCCACCGGTCGCTTGAGCCACACCGGCGCCATCTCGGTGAGAAAGATGGCAATACCCAGGCTCACGGGAATCGCCAGCAGCAGTGCCAGCACCGAGCTGACCAGCGTGCCGTACACCGGCGCCAGCGCGCCGAACTGTTCGGTGACCGGATTCCAGACCTCGCGCGTGAGAAAGCTCAGCTTGAAGTGGGCGAATGCGGGCCAGGCTCCGGCCAGGAGCGACACCGCCACTCCGCCCAGCAGCGCGAGCACCAGAGTCGCGGCAATGAACGTGGCACTGCGAAAGACCCGCTCGCGCAGCCGCTGTCCCGCGGCATGTCGCGGATCGATGGCAGCGACCGTGTTCATTGCGGACGGCAACCCCTCACGCCGGTGTTCCCCGTAACCGAAACCGCGGCCACCCCGTGGCGCGGGGTAGCCGCCGTTCGAGCACAATGCCTACAGCGTCCGCGCCTTCCGGTGGCCGGGCGCCGGAGGCGTGTCCGGCACGTACCTTACATCCGCTTGGCGTCCGCGGGCGCGCTCGCCAGGCCCGGCGCACCCTTGATCTGCGTCTGCCAGGTGGTACGGACCTGCTTGATCAGGCTCTCCGGCAGCGGGACGTAGTCCAGCTCGGCCGCCATCTTGGCACCGTTGTTATAGGCCCATTCGAAAAACTTGAGCGCCTCACCGGTTGCGGCCGGATCCGGCGGCACGGCGTACACCAGGATGAAGCTCGCGCCCGTGATCGGCCAGCTCTTCTCGCCCGCCTGATCGGTAAGGATCAGGTGATAGCCCGCTGCATGGGCCCAGTCGGCGCTCGCGGCCGCCGCCTGGAATGATTCTGCGCTGGGAGCGACCGTCTTGCCCGCCTTGTTGATGAGGGCGCAGTAGGCCATGTTGGTCTGCTTGGCGTAGGCATATTCGACATAGCCGATGGCGCCATCGGTCTGGTGGGTCATGTTGGCGACGCCCTCGTTACCCTTGGCCCCGATCCCCACCGGCCATTGCACCGAGGTGTTGGCACCCACGGTCTGCTGGAACTTCGGGCTCGACTTCGACAGGTAGTCGGAGAACAGGAAGTTGGTACCGGAGCCATCGGAGCGGTACACCGGGGCGATCGTGGTGCCGGGAAGCGCGAGCTTCGGATTGAGCTTCCTGATGCGCGGGTCGTTCCACTTGCTGATGTCCCCGAGATAGATGTCCGCCACGGTGGCCCCGTCGAGTTCCAGCTGTCCGGCCTGCACGCCCTTGATGTTCACCACCGGCACCACGCCGCCGATGATCATCGGGAACTGCACGAGGCCTGCTTCCTGCAGCTCCTCGGGCTTCAAGGGCATGTCGGAGGCGCCGAAGGTGACGGTCTTCGCCTTGATCTGCTTGATGCCGCCACCGGAGCCGATCGATTGATAGTTGAGTCCGACGCCGGTCTTCTGCCGGTAGGCGTCGGCCCACTTCGAGTAGATGGGATAGGGAAAGGTCGCGCCGGCGCCGGAAATGTCGGCTCCGTGCGCCGCGCCCGCGAACGCGACCACGCCAGCCACTACCAGCAGCAGCCGCTGCGCGTTGAATGAATTCATGTTCGACTCCCAGGCTTCAGGCAATTGGGGCATTAGATGACAATGATGTGACGCTCTGATGACAGCGCCTCAGCAGGCGCCGTGAGGCCCTCGGGCGATGTAACGGCCACGTCCGTGTGGCCGCGACGCTAGTGTTACCGCGGGAGTTTGCAGGCGCGTGACATGAGGTGCCGCTTGCCCCGCGGCGATCCGAGGTCGTATAAACGCGCACCGCTTCACCCGCCGCAACGAGCGCAGTCGATTCACCAAATCCCCTAAGGTAATGTCGCAAACTATTGAATTGACTAAGGCTCTCATCGCACGTCGCTCGGTCACCCCGGCGGATGAAGGCTGCCAGCAGATCATGACCGAGCGCCTGAGCGCGGCGGGCTTCCGCATCGAGCGCCTGAGCTTTGGCGGTGTGGAGAACTTCTGGGCCCGGCGCGGCGGCGCGGGACCGCTGTTCTGCTTCGCCGGACACACCGACGTGGTGCCCACCGGGCCGCTCGAGGAGTGGCACAGCGACCCGTTCACGCCGCAGATCCGTGACGGCGTGCTGTACGGGCGCGGAGCGGCCGACATGAAGAGCGGACTTGCGGCGATGCTCACCGCCAGCGAGGAGTTCGTCGCGGCGCACCCCGCTCACCAGGGGTCGATCGCCTTTCTGATCACGAGTGACGAGGAGGGCCCGTCGGTCGATGGCACGCGGCGCGTGGCGCAACTGCTGCGCGAGCGGGGCGAGCGCCTCGACTGGTGCGTGGTGGGAGAGCCCTCGAGCGAAGCCTCGATCGGCGACACCATCAAGGTGGGACGTCGCGGCTCCTTGAGCGGCCGCCTCAGCGTGCACGGCGTGCAGGGGCATGTCGCCTATCCGCAGCTCGCCGAGAACCCGGTGCACACGCTGGCGCCGGCGCTGGCGGAACTCACCGCTCGCGAGTGGGATCAGGGGACCGAGCACTTCCAGCCGACCACCTTCCAGGTCTCCAACCTCAATGCCGGTACCGGTGCCCCGAACGTCATTCCAGGGGAGCTCAAGGCGCGCTTCAACCTGCGCTACTCACCGGTGCAGACGCTCGAGCAGCTCAAGACGACGGTGGAAGAGATCCTGCGCCGCCACCACGTGCGCTACACGCTGGAGTGGTACGTGTCGGGGGAGCCGTTCTACACCCCGCCCGGCCTGCTGTGCGCGGCGGTGGCTGAGGCAGTGGCGCAGGTCACCGGCGTGCGCCCGAAACTGTCCACCGGCGGAGGCACATCCGACGGACGCTTCATCGCGCCGCTCGGGGCGGAGGTCGTCGAGCTCGGCGTGGTGAACGCCTCCATCCACAAGGTCAACGAGTGCGTGCGGGTCGAGGACATCGACGCCCTGCACCGCATGTACGTCAACGTGCTGCGCCGGCTCCTCGCCTGAGATTCGCCGTCACGCCCAACCCACCCAGGATGAGCGCCCAGATCAGCACCCACGCCGGCATGGCGAGGCCGAGGAACCGCCAGTTGACCTCGCCGCACTCCCCACTCCCGGTGAGTACCTTGCGGATCACCTGCCACAGCGGCGTGAACTTCAACAGCACCGCGAGCGGCGCGCCGCAGGACGGCAGGGAGCCGGGCGGCAGGCTCTGCACGTACACGTGCCGGGCCGCCACCGCGAGCGTCGCCAGCGCTGCCGCTGCGATCAGCAGCGCATAGCCCCGGGCGCTCCGGCCGGGTGGGTGGTGAAGCGCCGCGGCGAGAAACACCACTCCCAGCAGCGCGATGCCGATGCGCTGGAAGATACACAGCGGGCACGGATCGAGCCCCAGGTAGAGCTGGGTGTACAGGGCGTACGCGAGCAGCGCTGCGCACGCGGCAAAGCCTGCGAAATTGACCAGACGCCGATTGGCTCGCACGCGCTTGCTTCGGGCGCGTCCCTTAGGCGGACGGCGCCGCGGCCGCACCGGCGGCGCGGCCCTCGCGCAGCTCGCGCTCGACGTCATCGAGCGAGGTGTGGCGGATGTCCTTGCCGTGCACCATGTAGATGACGTACTCGCTGATGTTCTTGGCGTGATCACCGATGCGCTCGAGCGCACGCACCACCCACATGACATCCAGCGCCCGGCGGATGGTGCGCGGATCCTCCATCATGAAGGTGATGCTCTGGCGCTGGATCGCCTCGTATTCCTCATCCACCAGGCGGTCCTGGCGCGCCACGCGCAGCGCCGAGTCGACGTCCATGCGCGCGAACGCATCCAGCGCGTCGTGCACCATCTCCGACACCACGCGCCCCAGATGCTTGATCTCGCGGTACTTGTCGGCCGGGCGCTCCATGGTCGCAAGCCGCGAGGCGATATAGCCGATCTTCTCGCCCTCATCCCCGATGCGCTCCAGATCGGTGATGGTCTTGATGATCGCCACGATCACGCGCAGGTCGCCGGCGGCCGGCGCGCGCGTCGCGAGGATGCGGCTGCATTCCTCATCGATGGCGACCTCCATGTTGTTCACCTGGTAGTCATCGAGCGCGACCGCCTCCCCGAGCGAGCTGTCGCCCTCCACCAGTGCGGTGATGGCCTTCTGCAGCTGCTGCTCGACGAAGCCGCCCATGCCGAGCACCTTGCTGCGCACGCGCTCGAGGTCTTCGTTGAAGCGACGCGAGATGTGGTGACTGAGGTCGGCGGTTTCCATCAGTTGGCGTCTCCGGCTCCGCTCGTCTGCCGGCGCGCGGCAATACGGGCGATAATAGCGGAACTGCGGCCGACAGCCAGCGTGGCGCGCAATGCCAGCGGGATCGGCGCCAGGCCCGCCAGGAACTGTGCGGTCGCGGCGTGCCAGCTGAAGCCCGCGGCGCGCTCGACGCACACCCGCCGCTCGAGCCGCAGGGCCGAGCGTATCGCCTCACTCAGGTCCGGGTGCAGGACCCCGGTCACATCCTGTTCGATCACATCGAGGGGCCCCGGCACCGGGAAGGCCGCGACCGGCACGCCGCAGGCGAGCGCCTCGATCATCGCCAGGCCGAAGGTGTCCGTGAGGCTCGGGAACACCAGCACATCCGCAGTGGCCAGGCAGCGGGCGAGCTCCTCGCCGAAGCGGTAACCGGTGAACACCGCGCCCGGATAGCGCCCCGTCAGGGCGTGGCGCTCCGGCCCGTCGCCGATCATGACCTTGGTGCCGGGCAGGCCGAGCCTGAGGAACGCGTCGAGATTCTTCTCGACGGCGAGGCGTCCCACACAGGCCATGATGGGCCGCGGCAGGTGCGCGAGCTGCGGGTGCGGCGGCAGTGGCCGGAAGCGGCGCAGATCGACCCCACGGTGCCAGCGGTGCAGCCGCGCGAAGCCGCGGCCGGAGAGCTCGGCCTCGAGAGTGGCACTGCTGACGAAGGTGCGCGTGGCCGCGCCGTGGAAGCGCTTCAGCCAGGCGTAGGTTGCGGCGAGCGGGATGGGCCAGCGCGCGCGCAGATACTGCGGATAACGCGTGTGATACGAGGTCGTGAACGGTACGCCGCGCCCGCGGCAGTAGCGGCGCACCGCGAGCCCGAGCGGACCCTCGGTGGCGATGTGGATCGCGTGCGGGCGGAAGGCCTTCAGTAGGCGCGCGACGTGCGTGCCCGGCGACAACGCGAGGCGGATCTCCGGATAGCTCGGGCAGGCAATGCAGCTGAGGCCCTGAGGCGAGATCACGCGCACCTCGTGACCGAGCGCGGTGAGCGTCTCGGCGGTGCACCTGAGCGTGGTGACGACGCCGTTGGTTTGCGGCGTCCAGGCGTCGCTTGCGAGTGCGATCCTCACGCGGCGTCGGCCACGAGGCGAGCGGCGGGGCTCAGCCGGGCGTGCGCCGCGTGCGGCCAGCGCAGCAGCTGCAGCTCGCCGCGCTCACTCTCGATGAGCGCGGAACAGGATTCCACCCAGTCGCCGGTGTTGGCGTAGAGCGTGCCCTCGATGTGGCGCAGGTTGGCGCGATGAATGTGCCCGCAGACGACGCCGTCGTAGCCCTGCGCGCGCGCGTGCCGGGCGGCGAGCTGTTCGAAGTGCTCGATATAGCGCACGCTGGCGCCGATGCTGAGCTTGATGCGCTCGGCGAGCGGCCAGTAAGGCTTGCCCAGGGCGCGGCGCAGATTGTTCACGCGGTGACTGACCATAACGGTCGCATCATGCAGGACATCGCCCAGGCGCGTGAGCCAGCGCGGGCACGGCACCACGCCATCCAACTGGTCCCCGTGCAGCACCAGCAGCCGCTCACCGCGTGCGGTGCGATGCACCCACTCGCGGTGTACTTCGAACTGGCCCTGCAGCATTTGCGCCAGCATCGCCAGACTCGCATCGTGGTTGCCCGGGATATAGATGAGTCGCGCGCCGGCCCGCTGCCGCGCCAGCAGCGTGCGCACGACCTGGGTGTGCTCTGCCGTCCAGAATGCGCGCCGCGCCAGGCTCAGAGCATCCACGATGTCGCCGACCAGCACGATCCGCTCGGCCTCGACGCCGTGCAAAAACTCGTTCAGCTCGTGCACTCGTGCGTGCCTGAACCCCAGATGGGTGTCCGACAGGAACAGGGTGCGGGCGCTCGTCCTGCCGCTGCGCGTGGGATTACCGATTGCCATGGGCGTTCAGACGTCCTCAAGCCAGGAGAGCGTCCTAGGGTCGTCCGCCAAGGTGTCGGTGCTGTGACAGGCCCGCTAAGAGTTTCTTACGAATTAGGCAGTTGCGCAGAGAACCTAAGCTGTTGCACTAGTCAGGGGGTGAAGCTCTGCCGCGATGCGCTCGGGCGGGAAATGGCAGGTGAAGGTGCTGCCGCTTCCAAGGGTGCTCTGCACTTCGAGCGTCGCACCGTGGCGCTGCAGCACGTGCTTGACGATCGCGAGCCCCAGACCCGAGCCGCCGGTGGCGCGCGAGCGCCCGGCGTCGACGCGATAGAAGCGCTCCGTGAGACGCGGAATGTGCTCGGGCGGAATGCCCATGCCGGTGTCGCTCACCGCGAAATGACCGCCGTCCTCGTCCACCCACCAGCGCATCTCGAGCGAGCCTTCGGCCGGGGTGTACTTGGCGGCATTGTCGACCAGGTTGGAAAAAGCCGAGTGGATCTCCGGCTCGTCGCCGATGAGGTGGGCGTCGGAGTCGACGCGCACCCGCACGTCGCGCGGGTGTACCGCCCGGGCCAACGTGTCCTTGCGCAGCAGCGCGAGCAGCGCCGCGACGTCGATCGGCTCACCGCCGACGATCTCGTCGGTCTCCTCGAGCCGCGACAGCTCGAGCAGATCGTGGATGATGGCGGTCATGCGCTCCGCCTGGCGGCGCATCTCGGCGACCGGTGCGTGCATATCCGGATCGAGCGCCGGATCCTGGCCGAGAGTCTCCAGGTAACCTGAGATCACGGTGAGGGGGGAGCGCAACTCGTGCGAGGCGTTCGCCACGAAATCGCGCCGCACCGCCTCGAGACGCATCTGGCGCGACACGTCGCTCACCAGCAGCAGCAGCTGCCCGTCCCCATAAGGGGCGACCTGCAGCGACAGGAAACAGTCCTCGCCGGTCGTCGGGCGGATGACCACCGGGTTGGTGAAGTCCTGTCGCGCCAGGTAGCGCACGAACTCCGGCTCGCGCAGCAGGTTCTCGATGCGCATGCCCAGATCCGCCGTACGGCGCAGACTCAGCAGCCGCGCCGCCATGCGGTTGAACCATACGATCTCGCGCTGCGCGTTGAGGATGACCACACCGTTCGGCAGCGCCGCGGTGGAGCGCTGCAACTGGCGCATGAGCTGCACGAAGCGCTGTTTGTGGAAGCGCTTGCGGCGGTGCAGGCGCACGATCTGGGCGATGATCTCACCCCACACCCCGCCGATGTCGGGCGGGTCGGCGTAGCTGCGGTGGCGCAGCCACCATTCGAGGCGGGCGAGGTTGGCGAGTACCCAGGCGAGGTGCAGCGCGAGTGCGGCGGCGAGGCCGCCGAAGGGATTGCCGAACAGCCAGCCGGCGCCGAATCCGATCACTGCGGTGCCGAGCAACCGAACCGCCGCGAACCCCCATGCCTGTGTCGCCGGTTGCATCTGTGCCACGTGCCTCTATAGACCGTGCGCCTTATCGACGCTGCGCGCCTAGATGGTGCGGGCCGAGAAGCGATAACCCGAGCCGCGCACCGTCTGTACGAAGCGATCGTACCCGAAATCCTCGAGCGCCTTGCGCAGGCGGCGGATGTGCACGTCGATGGTGCGTTCCTCCACGTATACGTTGCCGCCCCAGATGCGGTCGAGCAGCTGATCGCGCGTGTACACGCGCTCCGGGTGGGTCATGAAGAACTCGAGCATGCGGTACTCGGTGGGCCCGAGCGCCACCGTACGCTCCCCGACCATCACGCGATGGCTTCCCTGATCGAGCACCAGGCCCTCGAATTCGATGAGTTCCTCGAAGCCATTGGGACCGCTCCGGCGCAGCACGGCATTGATGCGCGCCAGCAGCTCCCGCGGGGAGAAGGGCTTGGTGACATAGTCATCCGCCCCGCCCTCGAGGCCGGCGACCTTGTCGCCCTCCTCGGCGCGCGCGGTGAGCATGATGACCGGCAGCTCGCGCGTCTCACGGTCGCGCTTGAGCGAGCGCGTCAGCTCCAGCCCGCTCATGTCCGGCAGCATCCAGTCCACCAGCACCAGGTCCGGGCGCGCGTCCGCCAGGGCGGCGCGTGCAGCGCGGCAATCCTCCGCCTCCCGGACCTCGAAACCAGCGCGCTTCAAGCCGAAAGCGATCATTTCGCGGATCGGACGCTCGTCCTCGACGATCAGTACCTGTTTTGCGGGCATGGTGTTGAAGCCTGCAGAGGCGACAGCTATTACAGAGGCTGTGTGTTGCAGATTCATGACAGCACCACAGCGGGTGTCAGTTTAATGACTGCCAGCGGGGGCGTGGGTGACATCGTCGCGCAGATAGACTGGAAGGGCCTGCTCGGCGGGCAAAACGCGCCCGGACGCCACCTCCGGGACCGCCAGCCGCGCAATTTCGGCGGCGCGCGGCAGGAGCCCGTCATGGACGCGGTCCAGACATCCGGCCAGGGCCGAACGCAGCTCCGGGTAGGCGGCAAACCCGGATCCGGACGCATGCACGGCGCCAGGCGCTTTCGACCAGCTCGCCGGCAGGGTCACCGTGGCCGGTCTGCCGACCTGCTCTTCCTGCGCCGCGGCCGCGACCGCCCCCGCTGCCGCACGCTCGAAGCAGCCCCAATACACCTCGTGCATGCGCGCATCGTTGCACACCAGCACGCGCGTCACCGCGGCGTCCAGTTCCATCACCCGTTGCGCGAGCGCGCGCAGATCGGAGATCGGCACGACCGGCAGGCCCGCGCCGAACGCCAGCCCCTGCGCCACGCTCGCCGCCAGCCGCACGCCGGTGAACGAGCCTGGTCCGCGACCGAAGGCAATCGCACTCAGCGCGCCGAGGGACATGTCGGCCTCCTTCAGCAGCGCGTCGGCCATCGGCAGGATGTGCTCGGCGTGACCGCGCTCGAGGAGCTGCTCGCGCGCGATCAGCCGCCGGCCGACGAGGAGCGCGACCGAGCAGTTCTCGGTAGCGCTGTCGAGCGCGAGAATTCTCACGGCGCGCTCGCCGCCCGCGCCGGCGGCGCTGCGTGCGGCGCATGCCGGCGCAGGAAACGCCGTGCCTCCGCGGCATCCTGCGTCACGGTCATCGCCGGCAGAGCCGCGAGAAACACCCGGCCGTAGCCGCGGCCGAGCATGCGCGGATCGCAGATGACCACCACACCGTAGTCGTCCTCGCTGCGGATCAGGCGCCCCGCCCCCTGCTTGAGCGCGAGTGCCGCTTCCGGAAGCTGGTAGTCACGAAAGGCGTTGCCACCGCTCGCCGTGAGGTGCTCGATACGCGCGCGCACCAGCGGATCGTCCGGCGAGGCGAACGGCAGCTTCTCGATCACCACCAGGCGCAGTGCCTCGCCCTTCACGTCCACGCCCTCCCAGAAGCTCGCCGTGCCGAGCAGCACGCCGTTGCCGTCGGCGCGGAATTCCTGCAGCAACCGCTCCCGCGGCGCCTCCCCCTGCACGAACAGCCGGTAGGGTGCGGCAGCCCCCCAGCGCGCGCGCAGCAGCGCTGCGCCCTGCGAGAGGGCGCGATGACTGGTGAACAGCACGAATGCGCCACCGCCTGAGGCCTCGATGAGCGGTACGGCGGTGTCGACTACCGCCGGCACGTAGCTCGCTGCGGCCGGCTCCGGCAATCCCACGGGCAGGTACAGCAGGCTCTGCCGCTCGTGATCAAAGGGACTGTCGATCCGCAGCGTCGCGGCTTCGGTGAGCCCGAGTCTGCCGGTGAAGTGTCCGAACTCCTCGCCGAGGGAAAGCGTGGCGGAAGTGAAGATCCAGGCGCCGCGGCGCCCCTGCACCAGCCCCCGGAAGCGCTCCGAGATGTCGAACGGCATGAGGCTGAGGGTAAAGCCGCGCGCCGTGACCTCGAGCGTGCGCGCGCCCTCGAGCTCATCGACCGCGGCAATCCGCGCCAGGCTCGCCGCGAGTTCCGCGGTACGTGCGGCGAGTTGTGCCAGCGCACTCTGTATGTCGGCGCCGGCCAGGGCGGCTGCCAGATCTTCCAGTGCCTGCATGAGCCCCCGCACCGCCGCGCTCACTGCGAAGTCGCCCGGGTTCCACGCGAACCGCCCGGTGGCGCGCGCGCTCGCGGCGCGCACCTGGCCCACAGCATCTTCGGCGGCGCGTACCGCCGCGGGCCCCTGCCGCGCCTCCTGGCCGCTCGAGCCAGCCGCGGCACGCGCACTCAGCTCGAGCCGCACATCCTTCAGAAGCGACTCCACCTGGCGGCTGCTCACGTGGGCGCCGAAGAACTGCGTGGCGAGATCCGGGATCTGATGAGCCTCATCGAGAATGACGGCGTCGGCGGATCCGAGCAGGTCACCGAACCCGTCCTCCTTGAGTGCGAGATCCGCCAGCAGCAGGTGGTGGTTCACGATGACGATGTCGGCATCGAGCGCCTCGCGTCGCGCCAGCACCACGTGACAGCGGGAGATTTCCGGACAGCGCACCCCCAGGCAACTCTCGCGGGTAGCGGTGATCTGCGGCCACAGCGGATGCGAGTCCGACAGGCCGCGCACTTCCGCCAGGTCACCGCGCCGCGTGGTGCGCGCCCAGCGCCGGATACGTTCCAGCATGGCACGCGAGGCGGGCGGCCGTGCCGCAGTCGATTCCCCCAGCGTCAGTTGCTCGCCGCCCTCATCCGCGCGCGCCAGGCGGTAGCGGCACAGATAATTGGCGCGACCCTTCAGCAGGGCTACACGTGCCGGACGGCCGAGAGCTGCGGCCACCAGCGGCAGGTCCTTGGAGAAAAGCTGATCCTGCAGCGTGCGCGTGCCGGTCGAGATCAGCACACGCGCGCCGCACAAGAGTGCCGGCACCAGGTAAGCGAAGGTCTTGCCGGTGCCGGTGCCCGCCTCCACCACCAGGGATTCGCGTGCCGCGAGCGCGTCGGCTACGCGCTGCGCCATGAGCAGCTGTTCGCGCCGCACTTTGAAATCCGGCAGCGCCTGCTGCAGGGGTCCGCCGTGACCGAAAATGTCCTCAAGATCCAACATGTCGCAAGGCGCCTGCGCTGACCGGCGACCATCCTGACGCGCGTTCACCGGACGTGTCGAGAGGCATATCTTGCTGAATTTCCTGCAAACTGGTGCGCGGCACGCCGATGAACGAGAATGGCAGCCGCATCGGTACTGTATCAGGGCCAGGGATGGGCCCGGGATATACTTGGAGCTACGGATGGCTACGGCCGCACATACACTGACCCCGCTTCCGCAGCTCAGCCGCGACGTAGCCGATTGGGTGAACTCGGTGCGCGAGCTGACGCAGCCGCGCGCGGTTCACTGGTGCGAGGGCACTGACGCGGAAGCCCGCGAGCTGACGGCGCAGCTGCTGCGCGGTGGCGAGCTCACGGCGCTCAACCCCGAATACTTTCCCGGCTGTCACCTGTATCGCTCGGCCCCGGGCGACGTGGCGCGCGTGGAGCATCTCACTTACATCTGCACGCGCTCGCAGGAGGATGCGGGGCCGAACAACCACTGGATGGACCCGCAGCAGGCGCACGCGAAGATGCGCGAGCTGTTTCGGGGCTGTATGCGCGGGCGTACTCTGTATGTGATCCCCTACTGCATGGGGCCGATCGACTCGCCACTGGCGCGCTGCGGCGTGGAGATCACCGACAGCGCTTACGTCGTGCTCAACATGCTGATCATGACGCGCGCCGGCCGCGTCGCGCTCGAGCGTATCGCGCACGACGGCGGGTTCGTGCGCGGGCTGCACTCGGTCGGTGAGCTCGATCCCGAGCGCCGTTTCATCATGCACTTCCCCGAGGAACTGGCGATCGAAAGCTTCGGCTCCGGTTACGGCGGCAATGCGCTGCTCGGCAAGAAGTGCCACGCGCTGCGTATCGCCAGCTGGCAGGCGCGTACCGAGGGCTGGCTCGCCGAGCACATGCTGATCGTGGGCCTGCAGAGCCCGCGCGGCGAGACGCACTATCTCGCCTGCGCCTTCCCGTCGGCCTGCGGCAAGACCAATCTCGCCATGCTGATTCCACCGGCCTCGCTCCCGGGCTGGCGCGCGTTCACGGTCGGTGATGACATCGCGTGGCTGCATCCGGGTGCGGACGGACGGCTGTGGGCCATCAACCCGGAAGCGGGTTACTTCGGCGTGGTTCCGGGCACCAACTCCGAGACCAACCGCAACGCCTACGAGATGATCCGGCGCGACACCCTGTTCACCAATGTCGCGCTCACCGCCGACAACCAGCCCTGGTGGGAGGGCCTGACGAGCGGCAAACCGGTGCTCGATTGGCAGGGACGGCCGTACGATCCGGCGCGCGGCCCGGCGGCGCATCCGAATTCACGCTTCACCGTGTCTGCGCGGCGCAACCCCGGCTACTCGCCCCACGCCGAAGACGCCTGCGGCGTGCCGATCAGCGCGCTCGTGTTCGGCGGCCGGCGCCGCGAGGTCGCGCCGCTGGTGTACGAGGCGCGCGACTGGCAGCACGGCGTACTGGTCGGTGCATCGCTCGCCTCGGAAACCACCGCCGCGGCCGTCGGTCAGGTGGGTGTCATCAGGCGCGACCCGATGGCCATGCAGCCGTTCTGCGGTTACAACTTCGGCGACTACTGGCGGCACTGGCTCAGCGTCGGCGCTCAGCTCGCGCGACCCCCGCGCATCTACCACGTCAACTGGTTCCGGCGCGACGCGCACGGCAAGTTCCTGTGGCCGGGCTACGGCGAGAACCTGCGGGTGCTCGCCTGGATGCTGGATCGCTGCGCCGGCAGAGCGGGCGCCACCGAATCGGCCGTCGGCTGGCTGCCGCGGCCCGCGGATCTCGACACCCGGGGACTCAACGTGGGCGCGGATGCGCTCGCCGCCCTGCTCACCGTGGATCCGACGCTGTGGCGCAAGGAGCTCGGCGAGCTGCGCGAGTATCTGGGCAGGTACGGCAGCCGCTTGCCGGCGGCGCTGCTCGCGGAGCTCGAGTCGACCGAACGGCGGCTGGTGTGAGCGCGGGGCGCGCCCGCGCCCGTCACACCTCTTCGCAGGTGTAGCCGATGGTCTGCGGGGAGCCCTGCTCGGGCAGGCGCCCTAGCCCGATCATGCCGCGGCCCTTGATCTGCAGGCTGTCGCGGCGCACGAAGGACTCCTCGCCGTCAGCGCTCTGCACGAACGTGCCGTTGGTGCTCTGATCGATCAATACGAACTTGTTGCGGCTGATCTCGATGCGCGCGTGCAGGCGCGAGATCAGGTTGCCCTTGATCACCACGTCGTTGTCTTCGGCCCGGCCGATGGTGATGCTCGAGTGCCGTTCATCGACCAGCAGTTCGCGATCCTGACAGCGCAACCGCAGCCGCATGTGGTGCGCCGGCCGTGGGTCGCTCGCAATCCCCGGCACCATGCTGGTCACGTCCTCGGTCTGCCACAGCACCTCGTAGAGGACGACTTCACTCCCCTGACCCTTGAGCGTGGCGACGTCGATCTGGCGGCACGACGCGCGCCACTCCGGCGACAGCTTGTCCACCGTCGCCGCGGTGGTCACGATCTGCCCGGCCTTGGCCTGGCTGGTCATGCGGTTGGCGGTGTGCACGGCGGCGCCGAACACGTCGCGATTCTCGAGCATCACCGGCCCATAGTGGCAGCCGATGCGGATGGCGACCGGCTGTCCGTCGACGTTCAGTTGCGCGTGCGTGGAGATCTGCTGCTGCATCTGCGCCGCGGCGTTCAAGGCGGCGTCGGCGCTCGGAAAGGTCGCCATGACCTCATCGCCCACGGTCTTGATGACCGTGCCCTGGCGCTGCTCGGTGGCGGTGCGCATCACGTCGATGCAGATCGCCACCATATCGCGTGCGCGCAGATCGCCCATGGTG
>WNFQ01000592.1_pt1 | contig 25487 bp, 14 predicted proteins | sample 5400171 | NCBI WGS metagenome assembly WNFQ01 (sample SAMN13153356, study PRJNA577476) | soil metagenome | isolation source: 20 cm soil under Madrone tree | place: USA:California | collected 2016-06-14
CTCGATTTGAAGGACGATGCGAAGCTCATTGTCGAATATAAGCGTTACCACGAGAAAATTTGGCCGGAGATTACGAAAAGCATCAAGGAAGCGGGAATCGAGGACCTGGAGATTTATCTACGTGGAACACGAATGTTCATGATCATGGAAGTGAGCGAGAATTTTTCGTTTGAGAAAAAAGCCGAGGCGGACCGCAAGAATCAAAAAGTGCAGGAGTGGGAAAAGCTGATGCGGAAGTTTCAGAAGGCTTTGCTGGATGCGCGGCCGGGGGAGAAGTGGCTGCCGATGGAAAGGATTTTCAAGCTGGAAAGCTGAGTTCCATAGTCCGCGCCGGTTGTCGGTGACCACAACGAAGGATGCAGCACGCTTATCCAGGAAATTGCGAAATCCCTCAGTGAACCGATCCGATAAAAACTCCGAAAGCGGGAAGCGTGAAATGAGCAAGGACTGCCGACTCACGAGCAATTTTCGGAACAGAAATTAGCGGCTTCGCAGAACTTTCCTTGACTCCGTGAACATCGAGCGCCAAGTTGACCGTCCTTGGTTCAGCGCCCATGTTAAGCACCACAAGAATCGAATCGCCGTTCCCGGGAGCCTTGCGCAGAAAACTGAGGACATCCGGGTTGCCTCGATCCAGGGGCAGATATTTTCCATCTCGCAAAGCAAGCTCGCTCCGGCGCAACGCGAGCAACCGTTTGTAGAAGGAAAGAATGGAGTTGGGATCTTGCGATTCCACCTTGACATTGTATTCGGCCGAACTGGGCGGCACGGGCAGCCAAGGGCTCTCCGCCGTGCTGAACCCCGCGTCCTTCGAGGTGTCCCATTGCATTGGCGTGCGTTCACCGTCGCGGCCCTTCTCCTGCGGCCAGCCGAGTTTTCCGATGGGATCCTGCACGTCTTCCTTTCGAACGGGATCGGTAGTTCGCATTCCGATTTCTTCGCCGTAGTACATAAGCGGCGTCGCGCGGGTGGTGAGAAGGAGGGCCGCCATGAGTTTGGCGATCTGATCGTTGTGGACGCCGTCTCCGTAACGATCCCACTGGCGCGGCTGATCGTGATTGCTGAAAAAATAGTGGGGCTGCCCGCTGGCCAGGTTCCGGTCGATTTCATCCAGCAGCCTGCGGAAATCCGGCGCGGAGAGTTTGTTGATGTCGGCAATCTGAAAATCCATCGGCAGTTGGATTTCATCGTTCTTGCTGCCGTACATTTTCGTGAGTTCAGCGATATTCGGCTCGTCGGCCTCACTGATCAGGACGGGATTCCCAGGGAACTCGTTCACCACGCTTCTCATTTCGCGGAGCACTTGATGAACTTCCGGCAAATTGTCCGTGTATTTGTGCGCGATATTTGGATCGCCATAAGCATTCTTCCCGGGCAGGATCGGGTCGTCATGCAGATTCGGGTCTTCAAACAAGCGCGACACGGCGTCGATTCGAAACCCAGTAGTAATACTGGTTGGTGGTTGGGTCGAATTCCCATGCGGAATGGCCAAACCACGATTGCCAGTTGTTGGGAGGCTGGTCTGGCCCCTTCCCGTCTCGCCAGATGTACCAATCGCGTTTCGGACTTGTGCGCGAAGAACGCGATTCCGCAAACCAGGGATGCTGGTCCGACGTGTGATTGGGAACAAAATCCATGATCACGCGGATATTTCGTTTTTTCCCTTCACTCACTAACCGGTCGAAATCCGCCAGTGTGCCGTAAAGAGGATCGATGGCGGTGTAATCGGAGACATCGTAACCGAAATCCACCAAAGGTGACGGGTACATGGGGCTAATCCAGATGGCATCGATGCCCAGGTCGCGAAGGTAATCCAGCCGGGACGTTATCCCGTTAATATCGCCAACGCCGTCGCCGTTCGAATCCTGGAAGCTGCGCGGGTAAATCTCGTAAATGACCGCGTGCTTCCACCACGGGTCCGCCGCCTTCTCAGCAGCGTGCTCCGCTTTCGGGCTTTTGGGCGGAACCTGCTGTGCCCGGCCGGGACCTGCCGCGAGGCAAAGGCCGATCGTGACAATGGGAAAGATAATCTTTGCGCGGTTCAACACGATAGATCTCCCTGATTCTGCTACGCCTCGACTGCGTTGCTCAAGGCTTTGCATCTTGATGAATCTGCAATTGCTCCGCCAACTTAAGTTCGCTCGCTGCCTCTTCCGTCCGGCCCATTTCACGGTAGGCCTGTCCGAGCAGATGGTGAGGCATGGGGTTATTGGGATCCATGGCGATGGCGCGCTGCAAGGCACGCACGGCAAGGGCGGTCTCGCCTTTCTTCTCCAGGACCTTTCCCATCAGAATGTAAGGCCCCGTCGATGTCGCATCCAGCCAGATGGAGCGCTGCAGCAGTCTTTCCGCCTCCTCGTACTTCTGCAATCGGCTATAGGCATCCGCCAGCTTGTAGTACACCGCGGCTTCCCCTGGATTCAGTTCCAGCTCCTTCTGAAACTGCTCGATGGCTTCCGGCAGGCGGGACTTATAGAGATACAGCTCGCCAAGCAGCGAATGTGCCAGCGGAAGCTTGGGGTCCAGTTCCACCGCCTTTTTTGCGTATTCCTCGGCGACAGGTCCGAAATCCTGCCGAAGCAACATCCGGGCCGTAAACAGATAGCTGGCCGCGGAATCGGCCGGCACAGCGAACATCTTCGCAAAAGCTTTGCGCGCGCTTGGGTAGTCCTTAGTTTGCATGTAGCAAATGCCGAGAATGTAAGCCGCATCAACGTTCGCAGTGGCGTACCACGTTTGTACTTTTTCGAGCGGCCCGATGGCCTCCGCAGACTTCCCCGCCAGGTAATACGATAGTCCCATCAACTGGATCGCCTCGTTGTCCTCCGGATCTTCTTCCAGCGCCTTTTTGAAGCTCTCGACTGCTTTGCGGTAATCGGCCTTCTTGAAATAGGTCACCCCGAATTGGTGGGAAAGCCCTTTCAGAACCACCTGCTTTGCCGCAAGGTCTTGCAATTGAGCTAGCGCCTCATCGTATTTTCCTTGTCGGGAAAGGCGGCGCACTTCGCCAAATGCCGAGTCTGGGCCGGCCCCTTCCGTTTCGGTCCTTTTCGCTGGTTGAGCCTGGTCCTGAGCGCGAGCAGCACTTGAGGAAGTGAACGTCTGAGATGCCAACAAGAACCAAGCGACAAGCTCTGAAAGTAATCGAATTCGTCTCATGCCGTAGTCCCAATAACAGATTAGCCGAAGCGCACACCAAAAAAACGATGATCCGTTCAAGGCTTCCCGTCGGGCTGGAAGCTCAGAAATTCTTGAGCGCGCTGCTGCTAGCCGCCCAGGAGCCGGGCGGGAACGCCGTCCGTCGCAACCAGCTGTTTCACTTCCCCTTTCACGAAGACGCGGTCGATTTCGATCCTGCTCCAGCCTGCCGGGAGAGAGGCGGGATATTTTCGCCAATCACCTTCGCAGACGCGCAGTCCCGTAAATCCCAGCATCACGGTTTGCAGCAGGGATCCGTAGTTGGTTATGAAACACCCATAATCTTGCGAAGGCGCTTCCCGGATCATGCCATAGGGCTCAAGCCAAACGTTTTTCCAGGACCGATGGAAAAGCTCCAGGGCGTACTGCTTGTCGCCCAGAAAAGCAGCGGTCGCCGAAACAGCCGCCTCCGCAAAACCGATCGAAAAGTAGGATCCTGCCGGCGACGCCGCCTGCCTCTCCCGGCGGACTCCTTGTTCGAAGGCGTGAGTCTTTCTTAAAAGACCGGTATCGATCGGAACGTCGTGGACCGTCAACATATCCAGCTGCCCCATGGAATAAGAGTTGCTCACCGGAGGGGGTGGATTGTCGTACGGCTGAACGATATTCTTGGAGTTGTCGATAGGCAGGACAAAGGCATCCCGGATCTTGTCCCAGGAACTCGGCGGGTGCGCTCCAACCATTTGCGCGCATCGCATGGCAGCGGTCAGCACCATTTTGCATGCCATGTTCATATACGAGACGTTGTTGATGTTTGGCACGCCCTCGTCAGGACCCATAATGTGTTGGATTTCAAATCCGCGGTCCGTTGTGACTCCGCGACTCTCGATCCACTCGGCTACTGCTTTGAGCACCGGCCAGGTGCCTTCCTGCAGAAAACTTTGGTCATCGGTTGCGAGTTGATACTCCCAAAATCCCAGAGCGACGTCCGGTGTGGCGTGTTGTTCGCCCCAGCCGGTGCCCGCAAACGTCGGCGTAGTTTCGAATCCCGTCGTAGGTGCTGCCTCCCATGGAAACTGCGCGCCGCGATAACCATAGAGAGCCGCCTGCCGCTTTGCGTACTCAAGTCCACGAACTCTGTATTCAAGCAGCGATCTCGCGGTCGCCGGTGCCGCCAGCGTGACCGGCAGCAACGACCAGCTTTCCGTATCCCAGAAACTGTGTCCGTAGTAGTAAGCAAATTGAGACAGGCCAAAGGGTGGCATGCCTGTGCGTGTGGAAGCGTGGAGACTCGAGTGGAGATAAAAAAAAGCCGCGTCAAGCACACGCTGGGCGTCAGCGTCTCCAATCACTTTCACGCGCGATTTCCAGAGATCGGCCCATGCCGCGCGGTTGTCGCTGCGAAGCCTCTCAAACCCCAGGAGATTGCCCCAGCTCGCTAGCCGGATCGCTTCCATCGGTGGTTCGGGATGATAGAGCTCGGAAACCATCGCCGCGATCGTCTGGAAACGAACGAGCTGCCCGCTCTTTGCTTTCAGAGTGTAGGTTCGCGTTGAGCCAGTCGCCGTGAGAGACGGTTCCTGTTTTTGAACCGGCATGTCTGGCGTAAGGACCCACAGTGCGACCCCCAACTTGGAGGGCCTGCCTTCACTCTCGATGCCACTCACGAGATCAATCTGCGTGCGCTCGGGCGGCTCCGTCAGGTACGCGCGTCCGGGCACGACACTGCTGTCAATCGACGCAACAATCTCGATTTCTGCGTCCACCGATGATGTGAGACGAATCTCTTGGCACAACAGGGATGGAACCGATCGGCTTGCAAACTGCAGCACTTCAATGTTGAACCGCGCGCCGGTGCTCGGAGCAAAGACCAGTTCACTAGAGAGTTCGCCACACGACATGTCGAATGTTTGGCGCTGAATTTTCAACAAGTCCGGATGTTTTAGCAGGCTGATTCCCTTGACGAGGATATCGGTTTGTAGCGGGTATGGCGCGGGCGAGAGGCATTCGACACGATGCGCGGGGTGAGCGAAGACAAACCCGCTCACGCACGTCTGCGCCCTTGCCAGCGGATTTGGGCCTGGACGAATGCCGATCAAGCCGTTACTCAAGTAAGCCGGATCGAAAACCCTCGAAAAATCCTCCACCACCATCTTTGGAAGGCCCGAAGGACCCGAAGGCTGCGCGGAAGAAAAGGGCTTGTATGTTTCCCCAAGTGCAGCCCACAGCTCCTGCAGAACCATGGATCCTGCCAGCATGGCGAGACAATTCTTGCCCAGAGATCTGCGGGAAAGCTTCATCGACTGGTACTCCTTGGCCCAAACCCGTTACTCTGGCGGTCTACGGAAGAGGTTGAGTTGCCAAATCCTGAAAGCAGGAGTCGCGGCGCGGCGAGCTGTTTTTCAGGTAGACATGGCAATCTCAACTCCTTTTCGAGGCGAAGAAAGGGCTGCCCGTTTCCGAACTGAATCGGGCAGCCCCGGTCCGCAAGATAAGAAGGGCCTCGACTTGAGCGGCCTCTGTGTCGTCAACTGTAGTTAAAAAGTCAACCGTAACCCGAGCTGCTGGTTGCGCATCGGCAGAGAAACGTCGGTAATCTGTCCCGGTAAAGAAGTGCAAGTAACGCTCGCATTGCATTTTGTCACGTCGCCGCCAGGATTCGCCCAGTTGGCCACGTTTAACGCATTGAAAACTTCCCAACGCAACTGAAGCTTGAATCTCTCCGTGATCTGGAAATTCTTGTCCAAGCCCCAGTCTGCCGTGAACAGCCCCGGCCCGCGCAGCGAATTGCGGCTTGCGTTTCCGAAGGTAAAGGCAGCTGGTGCTGCGTACGCCATCGGGTTGAACCAGCAATTTATAGTATGGGTAGCGCCGCCAGCAGGGCAAGAACCGCTAAAAGGATTGCCGACCTTGTTAGGGCGGAGACCCTGGTCGCGGCTATTCAATGACCCCGCATCAATGCCCGGTGAGAAGACCAAGCCGCTCTCCGCGGTCGTGATGCCCGTCCATTCCCAGCCGCCGATAAAGCCGTTTAGAATTGGACCTGCGTCCGACAGGAAACGTTGTCCGCGCCCGAATGGCAATAGCAGGGTGTGCCCCAGCGTGAACACACTCGCGCGGTCGAACAACGCCGGGCCATGATCTACCCTATAGTTGTTTTGGTTTGTAGAAGTTCCGAACTCACCGAAGTCCAAAGTCTTCGACCAGGTGTAGCTCGCCAGCACGGAGTAGTTGCGCGAGAAGCGCTTGGTGAACTTGACTTGCAAGGCGTTATAGCCGCTGCTTTCGCAGTCGCATTTGTTGAAGATGTCTTGCGAGAGGCCGAAGGCGGCAAAGAGAGGCTCTCGGGAGGTAAGCGTGCCTGGCCCCGGAGGCGGAGCATTAAGGTTCCAACCTCCATTCAGGTGGCGGCCAACATTTCCAACGTAGGCCAGACTCACTGTCGCATCGGTAAAAACTACGCGCTCTACCGTCAGGTTGTAGGAATCCACGTATGGGATTTTCTGGTTTGTCGGTATGTTTGCAGTCGAGATTTGGCAACATACCAGAGGCAACTTGCCAGTCGAAGGTATTGCCGGGAACAGAGCCGTAGCCGAGGGAGGAGCTGTGCAGAGAGGTGAGGCGCAAGGTGGCACAAAGGCCCCAAAGTTAACCGGCGAGAAGCTGTTGGCCACGGGGATACTTTGATTGACGATTGACGGATATACGTCGGCATCCAAGGTGTTAAAGGTCCATCCGAAAGTTCCCTGGAAGTAGCTGCGTCCCCAGCCGGTTCGAATCACAGTTTTGGGGTTTAGGGAGTAGGCAATACCCAAGCGAGGCGAGAAGTTATTATATTGCGTCTGCACACCACCGGACATGGAGACGCCGCCGACACCGGGAATAAAGACAGTATTGGTAGTCACATCGTAGCGGCCACCCTGGCCCTTGTTGAGCGATTCATCCGCGAACCAGGTGTCCCAGCGCAAGCCGTAGTTTAGGGTCAGTTTGGGCGTCAGGCGCCAGGTATCTTCGGCATAGTAATACATGCTCCACTGTACGTCCTGCTCAGTCGTGTCGATTTGAGCGAACCGGTTAAACGAACTGGGTTCGCCCACAAGGAAAGAAGCCAGCCCTAAGCCGCCTGAAGGCGCGCCCCCTACATTGAGGGCGGTTATATCGAGATTGAACCCATAGACTCCCGAACGATGCTGGTCGCTTGGCAGGCGCTTGTTTCGACGGCGCCGGATGTCGGCCCCTCCCTTGAAGGTGTGGTTTCGGACGATCTTTGTCCAATTCGTTACACCTTGGTATTGGAGCTCCTGTTCGTTGAGCGGGCAGTTGCATTGATAGCCCATTTGAAATCCGGCGGTGCCGTTAATGTTCAGCTGGGGAAAGCCAAAGGTATCCGGCCGGCTCGGGTCGTTGATTCCCGGGATGCCTACTTGAGTGGCAAATGGCGTTGTCTCATCTGGGGCCGTCACGAAGACTCGGTATCTCGTGACGCCAAATCGAAAGTCTGCGAGTAAGGACGGACTAAGGGAGTAATTCAACCCACCAACGCCGTTCTGATTTCGCACACTCGACGTTCCCTCGAAGCCCGTGAGCTGCGCACCTCCGGCGGTCCCCAAGGCCCCTGGGCTATTCAGGTAGTAACCACCGTAACTGTAACGCCCGAAATAGCGAAGTTTCGATGTGAGGTAGTGATCAAACCGGCCGACAAACTGGTTCGTGTTGAATTCCTGTATTCCACTCGTGAAGTAATTATTATCCGTTGGGTTCGCCGGCGTTAGTTTTGGCAAAGGTACGAACGTGGTGCCGAGAAGATTTGCGGCCGGGGCCGCAATGCGGCTCGTGGGGATGACGTTGGGACACCCGGCTGCAATCGTGCAAAGAGAATTGAAGTTTGGGCTCGCTGAATTTGAAGACGCGACGAACTGTGTTCGGCCAGTTCCGTCCGGATTGCCTGTGGTTGGATCATAGATGTTCACTCCCAAATCGCGGAGATCTCCCCCTCGTTCCGCCTGGGTCGGCACACGGATTCCCGTTGAACCAGGATTGTGCTGGCGAGATCCCTGATAGTCGAAAAATGCAAACATCTTATCCTTGCGGATCGGCCCGCCGAGGGACCCGCCAAATTGATTCCAGTGGACCGTTGGTACGCTGGTAGGCTGATTGAAGGGATCGCGTGCTTGGAAAATGTTGTTCCGGAAGAATTCGAATCCCGACCCATGAATCTGGTTCGTTCCGGACTTTGTTTCCACCTGGATGACCACGCCGCCGGCCTGCGAAAACTCCGCATCGAAATTGCTTGTTGTGGCATTGAATCCCTGTACGGAATCGATGGCCGGATTGATGACAATAATGCCCAACACTGGATCATTATTATCCATGCCATCGATCATGAAATTGGTTCCGCTAAAGAGCTGCCCGTTTGTAGCAATCTGGATTCCCCCTTGCGGGTTCTCAGTCTGACCGTGCTGCCACGGATTTTTTGCAGCCCCAGGAAGCAGCAGTTCCAGTGCCGTGAAGTTTCGATCGAGAATGGGGAGAGAGACGACCTGCTCTGATGTCAGGTCTGTACTGACCGCAGCGCGGTCGGTCTCGATCAGAGGCGGCGCGGAATCGACGGTCACTATTTCACCCACCGCGCCTACTTGCAACGTGGCATTCAGAGTTGTGGACGAGCCAACGATGACCGGCAAATTCTCCTGAATAAACGTCTTGAAGCCCTTGGCCTCGATCGTGACTTTGTAATTCCCAGGAATCAGGTTGCTTAGAGTGTAGTTCCCGGAATCGTTGCTAGTCGTCGTTTGGGAAACACCTTTCTCCGTGTCTGTCGCCGTAACCTGAGCGTTTGGCACGCCGGCTCCGCTTGGGTCCGATGCTGTACCAATAATAGTGCCGTAAGCGGCTTGTCCATTCGCCGTCCGGGTCAGAAATACAAAGCATGCCGCGCACAACAAGCTGGCTGCCAAAATCCCCCTAAAACGTTTCATGATGTCTACCTCCTCCGGTCAATATCCAACTCCCACCACGAACTTGCAGGTCCAATTAACACACCCTGCCGTCCGCGTGGCCAAACTCTGCACCGGTCTTTCCCTCGACGGCTACCTGTAGAAAAAGGAATGCACACTATTAAAACAATCGTAGCATTTGTTATAGTCTCAATGGGTTTGATACGGTAACGGCGGAGAAGTCCCCGCTTTCCCGTAAGTTAGAAGGTATGTCTGGCAGGTGTTAAATTGTCTGTTACCCCGGTTCAATTGGATGAGAAGAATGCTCGTTTAGAGCAGGTCCATAAAATTGTAGATAGCCATGTCTTGCATGGCTCAGAATCCCTCTGCAAGTTGCTTCAGTACCTGGCGCACCATGCTCTCCATCATCCGGGAGTCTCCATCAAAGAGTATCAGATTGCGACAAAGGTCTTCCGCAGACCTCCCGACTTCGATCCCCATCTTGATGCAACTATTCGAGTTCAGGCAGGACGCCTTCGCTCCAAGCTGGCCGAGTACTACGCATCAGTGGGGGCCGAGGACCGGATCCTGGTGGAGATGCCCAAGGGTAATTACACGCTTAGCTTTCACGTCCGGGCTCAAGGTCCCACCCGAAACCAAGCAAGCGCTTCGCACGAGCCATCGGCCGAGGCTGCGAATGCGGGCCAACCTCCCCGCAAGTGGGTTGCCGCAATCGTTGTGCTGTCAGTTGTCCTTGCTGCCGCCGTCGCTGTCGCCACGGACCGTTTGCTAACGCGCCGGTCGGCTGAGGCCCGGCTCACCAGCGAAAATCCGAATATGCCGGTGGCTTTTCGTGTTTTCTGGAAAGGGTTTCTTACCAGCCCGCAGGAGCCGTGGGTAATCTTCAGCAATGCGCCCTTCGTTGGACGCCCGGATGCCGGGATGCGTTACTACGACTCCGGCCGGGACTCGCGGGCACGAGTCCTCGATTACTACACGGGAGTCGGAGAGGTGCTCGCGGTGCACGCTCTGGATAAAGTATTTGGGCAGCTCCGCCAGAAGATCCGCGTCAAGCGAGGCAGCTTGTTCTCCCTGGACGATGCCAAAAACAACGATCTCATCTTCATCGGTTCGCCATCCGAAAACTTGACGCTTCTGGAACTCCCGAGCATGCAAAATTTCATCTTCCAAAGAATTACTTCGGGAGTCTCCGCGGGAGCCATGAAAATAGTTAACGTGCATCCAGAGTCCGGAGAGCTGAAAGAGTTTCTGGCGACTCCGCCGAACGAACCCCTGGCGGACGATTACTCTGTCATCGCATTGAAACATGGATTGGATCCTTCCCGTTCTGTGTTGATCCTGGCCGGCACAACAACGATAGGGACGCAGAGCGCCGTCGAGTACGTCTGCCAGCAGAATTCCTTGGAGGAACTGCTCCTTCGGCTCTCCGTGTCGAATTCGGGCGAGCTCAAACCGTTCGAAGCGGTGATACGCGTGAAAGTCGCCCACGGAGTTCCTGTAGTCTCTGAACTTGTCGCGTTGCGCAAGGGTCCTCAATGAAAAGAACCAATTCACGCTCGACGGATGCATCCTCCTCAAAACATTCTGTAGTTTCTGTTTCATTGTTTCTTTCGAGAAGGCGGAGGCATCAGGCGAGGATCGAGTTCTGCAGCCTTTCGAAATTCTTCTTGCGCACCTCGGGTTTGTCTTGCTGGCGTTAGGCCACGCCCACTTCAAAGCGGGCGGCAACATAGTTTGGCGAAAAATCCGATAGTGTGCAGTAGAGAGAATCGATGACCGTGTCGTCAGAGGCATGGTAACCGAATCCATCAGCGGCGATAGGTACATCGGAGCAATCCGGACGGCATCGATGCCCAGGTTGCGAAGGTAGTCCAGCCGGGGCGTAATACCGTTGATGTCGCCAACGCCGTCCCCGTTCGAATCCTGGAAGCTACGCTGGCAAATCTCGTAAATGACCGCGCGCTTCCCCGTCGCCCGGATCTTGTGAACTGTCCGGCCTTTGCTTGGTTTCCTTGCCGGACTGCCCGGGCACTCTGTGCGAAATCATATGCGCCGACACCACACCGCAGGCGGGCAGAAAACCGACCAATAGTCCCGCCGCTAAAATGACGGTCAAACAGTGTACTTCGCGCACGTTGGAACCTCTAGTGCAACTGGCTCAAGCCCGACGTTCAATCTTGCGATTTCAAGGACAACCAAATTCTCCGTTACTGTTGAAGATTCTTCGGATCGTGGTTGATTAGTTCGAGATTCTCCCGCGCTAGCTTGTGATTGGGATCGATCTGCAAGGCACGCTGAAAATGCAGCTTGGCCTCCGAGATCTTGCCCGTTTCGGCCAGTGCGCCGCCCAGATTGGCTTCCGCGTTAGCGTCGTCCGGGTGCAAGCGGACGGCGGCGCGATAGTGCTCAGTTGCTTCCAGAAATTTATCCTGAGAGACCAGAGCATTTGCCAAATTGTAGTGCGCGTCAAAATTGTCTGGCTGCGCCCGGAGCGCGGCATATAGATATGGTATGGCTTCGCTGATTCGCCCAGCGGCCAAAAGAGACGCGCCCAGGGCATTATTGGCGGTAGCATCTTGGGGGCGAAGACGCACCGCGAGCTTGAAGTTTTGGATCGCCTCGGCTTGTGCGCCGCGGGCCTGCAGCATAGCCGCGAGGTTGTAGTGCGCTTCGAAATCGGCAGGATTTTTTTCCAAGTTGTGCCGGGCCATAGTTTCCTGCAACAACATGCGCGGATCGAGAGCTGCATCGGAGGAGGCGCGTGGGAGGACCTGAAGCCACAGGTGAGCCATCTCATCGCTGGAGCGATTTCCGGCGATGACGCGACGCGGAGGGTCGTTTGGGTTGGCAAGATTTTCGCTGGAGTTGTCGTAGATATAGCGCATGGAGATGGTGGTCCCCTTCGGCAAAGGCACGGGATCTGCGTAGCGGTAGACGGCTTGCCAGTTCAAGTTCCATTGCGGAATGTGAATGAGTGTTTTCGCCAAGCCGTCGGGTAGAGTGGCGAGGGCTTGTAGATCCTTGCCCAGATAATGCGCGTGGGGATAGATCGCGAGCAGATCTACATCGACCGGCAGCGCAAATTCGTCGGTGACTAGGAAACGCTTTTCGCCGGGAGGAATGTCGAGCTGCCTGTCGTTTTCTAACTGGAGCAGCAGAGGAAAGTGGGTCGCAGGTTTGTCGGTGAAGTACAGGCCAAGATTCGGCTGGATCTTCTCCGGCTTGCCGGAAGGCTGCAAGTGTATGTTTAGAATCAGATCAGTGTCTTTGTCCAGGCGCAGAGACATTCCATCAGGCTCGGGCTTGGGCACGGTGCCTGGTTTCCAGAAGAGGAAGTGGCTGTCCGGATCAAAGGTTTCTGATTCGATTTTGAGTTCCATGCCGGGGAAACCCGCGCGCGGCTCTGCCTCCAGGTGGCGCGCGGATTGATTGCGATCCACGAGAACGTTCGCGTGGTGAACGACACGTTTGTCCCCGGGCCGGATCTCGATGGCTTTTAGCCAGCGCGTGCGATCGACGGGCGCTCGAAAGATGAAATTCCAATACATGTCGGAGCCACTCGCGGGAAGAGCGTACGGCTTTTCCGCTTCGATGATTTCATCCGGACGGCCGAGCTGCCAGCCTGGGACAAATTGTGGGGCGCGGGGTAGATCGGCGGGAGCGCCCTCGACCGCCCCTTGCTCGACCCACTTTTGAATCAGGCTAATCTGCTCCTCGGACAGGCGTAGTTCGTCGGCAAATCCGAACTCCTGCGGCTCCGGCAACCACGGAGGCATGAAGCGCTTCGAAACAACCGCGGCGATCTGGCGCGCGTGGGCCTTTGCGTCTGCGTAGGTAAGTAGCGGGAAAGGGCCAGCTTCGCCGGGGCGGTGGCACGGGGCACAGTATCGAAAAACAATGGGAGCGATATCGCGATTGAAAGTGGCCTGCTGTGCGGCAGGCATGGGGGGCTGCGCAGCGGCGCCGGCGTGTGAGGCATAGGACGCTGCAATGGTGGAGCCAAATCCCAACAAGTATGCAACGATGGTTCGGCCTGAAGAGGTCATTCGGCATCCGCGATAAAGCATCCCACGGCCGGCGTATTAGGTGGCGGCGTTTTCCCGCTGAGAGCGGCCCGGATGGCATCGTCGAGTTCGTGAGTGGTGGCGGCGGGGCGGGCGCGTCCGAAATCCTGGTACAAGTCATCGATACGGCCGTGATAAATCAGGTGGCTATTGGCGTCGAAAACGGCTGCTTCCGGGGTGACCTGGACTTGAGCTTGACTGACGAGCGCATGCTGCGGATCGCGTAGCGCCGGGAGCTTGAGGCCGTAGTCGCGTTCATGTTGGCGAATTTTTTCGACGGTAGCTGTCCTGCTGGGATAGACGAGCCACAGGGCTACCTTGGGGCTATATTCCGAGCTGATTCGCTTGATCAACGGCGCGTACCGGTTGGAGATCGGACAGTCCGTGCGCACGAAGATGAGAACAACCGGCTTTCCCGACGCTGCCAAGAAGGGGTCCGCCGCGGTGCCGTCAAGACGCAGCGCCGTCTTTTGGGCGGCCGACAAGGAGGGCAATGCCAAAAGGAGAAGCGTTGCCGCCACAAGAGACTGGAGGATAGAGAAGAGGTGTCGCAAAGTAAGGCTAGGGCGGTGCATGAGCGCATTCTTGGGGACTGACACCAATGATTTTACTTCGAGGTAGAGCCCTCTGTCCATTTCTCAACCCGTTTGTCTGGCCGCTCCACACAATGTTGGAACCAAAACGGGGAGCCTTTAGGGCTCCCCATCGGAGTGGCAGGGTATCCTCACCCTTTGCTAGAAGTCCAACTTCAAAACAGAACTGCAACTGCGCATGGTCGACCCGAAGGCTAGGCCCGCGATGTTGCCAGCGCTGCCGCAGGCAGGCGACGCGAACGGGCCGGAAGCACGCCGGGCATGAAGCGAACAACGCGATCGACCAGCCATTCCGTCTGTTCAAAGGTTCGAAGGGAAACTCAAAATATTTTACGCAGGCGGTTCCATATTTGCTATTGGAGTCCCTCCGCAAAGAGCTTTATACTATCTCTGCGCTTGAGAGTTCCATGTTTTTTTGTCCTCGCCATCAGAATACCTGGCAGTCGAGAAGCCAAGCCCAGTGTCACTTGTGGGACAAACTGATGTGGTTCGGCAGACATCATCCACGGAGACTGCCTTTTGGAATCTTGGTTTTCGTATTTTTATCGGCAGGAATGAGGACCGTCGCGCAGGAGGCTCTGCCGCCTGCACTTCAAGCAAAGACTGCGGCAGCTATTCATGAGTTGCAGTCCGGTGATCTTGATTCGGCTGAAAACTCCTTCTCGGATGTGCTCCGTCAAGGGATCAAACATCCGCTCATCTATCACAACCTCGGGGTCATCGCTCTGTTGCGCGGCAATCACACTGAAGCTGTTACGCGATTTCATCAAGCGCTTGCTCTTCAACCCGACAATGCTTCCTCCCGCTTGCTCCTCGGCATGAGCTTGCTGGCTCTCAAAAAAAATGCCGAGGCTGTCAATGAACTCAAGCGCGCCGCCGCTCTGTTGCCGGAAGAGCCCCAGGCCCATTTACAGTTGGCGCGGGCCTACGAAGCCACGGAAAACTGGATTCCCGCGGTTCAAGAATTCCAGAAGCTCGTTCAGTTGGCTCCTCGGGAGCCGAATTATTCGTTCCAACTGTGGCGCGCATGGACGAAGCTCTCCGATTGGTCTTATCGTCAAATCATCGGGCTCAATCCGCATTCCGCGCGGGTGCAGCAGGCCCTCGGCTTGGAGTACGCCGCACAAGAAAAATATGATCTGGCCCTCGCTACGTACCAGAAAGCCGCTCGATCTTATCCAAGGTTGCCGGAGATTCATCTGGCAATCGCTCAGATTTACCTGGAAATGAAAAAATTCGACGAGGCGCTTTCGGAAATCGGTGTTGAATTGGAGCTCGTGCCGGAGAGCAAGGCAGCGACGGAAACAAAGGCAAAGATCGAAGCCGCAAAGGCCGCCTCTTCCCCATGAACGCGGCCTCAGCGGATTTTGGATCGCTGATTGCTTCTTCGACCAGTCTTGGCCCTTACGGATGTTTGGCTGGTTTGTCCGCCTTGTCAGTTCGCCCTTTGCTCAGGCTCCGCTGGTTTCAAATTGTCGCCGGGCGGTTCTTCACGACGATGGTTCTCACCGGTGTGATTGGAATCCTTCGAGAAGAATTCGAGCGTCGAAGAATCATCATTGTTTTGGTAGGGGAGCCCCATCGGGTTTTGCTTCGGCTCCTTGCATTTCCGCGCGGCTGAGTTCGTCGAATTTCCGTAAGGCGGCCTTGGCTTCTTCGGGCCGGCCGAGTTTCGAGTACGCGCGGCCAAGCAGGACATAGGCCTGCTTCATCCGTGGCTCCATCCGCAGAGAAGCCTTCAAATTTGGGATCGCGGCTGCGAACTGGCCATTCTGAAACAGCGCTTTGCCGAGTACAAACCAGCCTTCTGCGGAATCCGGAGCCAAGGCGACAGCCTTTTGAAGCCACTCGATCGCTCGGGGATACTCCTGTGTGTAGGTGTAGCAGACCCCTAAGCCATATGCGATCTCATAGTTCAAAGGAGCAAATTGCTCCGCCTGCGTGTAGTAGCTGATCGCCCCTTCAAATTTCATCTGGGACCGCTTTAGATCGGCCAATTCGGTCAACACTTCGACCGAGCGGGGATCGGCTTTCAGGGCCTTCTGGAATTCCTCCTCCGCTTCACTCTTATTATCGGCAGTGAGTGCAGCCTCGCCAAGGAGCCGGTGGACAAGATCACTATCGGGCGCCAGAGTGAAAAGCCTCTGAGATTCCCGCTGGGAGAGCTCCCGTGCGGTGAGGGACATATAATACAAGGCATCAACGTTCTTGGGGTCAGACGCCAGGGCCTTTTGCAAGTCTTCAAAGGCTTGTGGAAACTCAGCTTGGGCAAATTCAACACGCGCCAGAATCACGCGGACTGGTGCGTCGTTGGGAAATCTCCGCAGATGAGCCTTCGCCAATTCAGATGCCTTTGTGTAATCACCACGGTAGAGCGCTTCAGTTGATTGATTCAGTGCTGATGCTTGCCCGAAGGCGTTGGCGCAATTCATGGCCAAGAGCAGGAATAGCGTGTTACAAAGTCTGACTGAAGACATTGAATTTCCCAGCTGTGCCCACGGCCACCATTAGAGCATAAAAAACGGGGAGCCTCTCAGCAGGCTCCCCGTCGGTGGTAGGGTGTCCTCGTCCGTGTTAGAAACTGAGCTTCAGGCCGAACTGCAGTCGCCGCATCTGCGCGCCGGGAGTGAGGTCCGTGATGCTGCCTCCGGTGCCGCAATCCACGCATCGATCCGGGTTCGCGAGGTTGACGTGGTTGAAGACGTTGAAGGCCTCGAACTGAAACTGTGCCCTTGCCCTCTCGCCAAAGTTGACCGTCTTGAACACCCCGGCGTTAGTGTTAAACAACTTCGGACCGCGGAACCTTCCTACACCCGCGTTTCCGAAGCCGTCGAGAGTAGCGGTCTGGCCCCACGGCCCGGCCCTCTTGCCGAGTGTATCCAGTTTGACGCCACTGGTCGTTTGATACCAATACCCGCCGGCCTTCGGATCGCCCGACCGGGTACCGTCCTTAACCGAACCTAATACGTCGGGCATGCAAGGACCCTGGTCAATAGAGGCCGAACAATCGCTGAGCCCAGGGGTCCACGGCAACCCGCTTGAGAAGTTGGTGCTCGTGTTCAGTTCCCAGCCGCCCACGATGGCATTCGCCACGGAGCCGACATCCTTGGCCCACTTCTTACCCTTGCCGACTGGCAATTCGTAGACCTGGCTCAGGATGAACACATGGTTCCGGTAGCTCTCATTAGGGCCGTAGTTAACTTTCGGGTCGATGTTGACGTACCGCGCGAAACCGACGCCACTGAACGATGTCTGAATGGCGTGCTGGAACGTGTAGCTCGACTGGAACTGCAGCCCGTTGGAGAAGCGCTTGTCCGCCTGAATTTGCAAGGCGTTGTACTTGCTGTTTAGGTCGGCCGCCTGCTTGCGGTCACCTCCGGTCCAACCGAAGTTGCCTCCATAGGGGGCGACACTGGGGAAGGGATACGCGGAAGACGTCCCATAGTACGGCGTCCTCTGTTTCGGTGTGGCACCATTGAACGTTGTGCAAGTCGCATTGGGGACGAGCAGTCCGCTGGGCAAGGTGTTGTCGTTGCAACCCTTGACGTAGCTCTTGTTCGTCAGCCCATTCGCGTTGTAGTCTGCCCCATCACCGTGGGTGTGGGTGCCCTTGTTTCCCACATAGGACGCGGTCACGTTGATTGTAGGTGTCACCTGACGTTGCACAGAGATATTCCAGGCATCCACGCTGGGGATCGTATTACTGAAGTTCCGAACATCCCGGGAAACGCCGTCCGGTATCATCGGCCGGCCATTGGGACCAAGGCATTGCGTCTTCGTGCCCGTAGGGTCGGTGATTTTGTTGCAATTGCCTACCGTGAGCCCTGAGGCCGGATCGAAAGCGATGGGCCCGTTGCTCAGGAAAAACGCCGTGTTGATGTCTTGGGCGCCCGCGCTGCCTCCGCTATATTCCTGGGCGGCCAGCACTGGCAGGTTTTGCGTAACGATGTGGCCGAACGTCGTCCCGAACACGCCGATGTCGTAGCTTCGTCCGTAGCCCATCCGAACCACGGTCTTCGGATTCACCTGATAGGCAATCCCGAGCCGCGGAGAGATGTGCCTGTAGTAGGTGGACGTGTTGCCCTGCAAATTTACGCCATTCTGCCCTGCTACACGCATTTCGCCGGTTGCTGTGTCCACCCACCCGCCAAGCCCTTTGCCCGCGACCGATTCGGGTATGTACAGGTCCCACCGGACTCCAAGGTTCAAGGTGAGTTTGCTGGTCGCGCGCCAGGTATCCTGCGCGTAGAAGAAGCGGCGCGGCTGCGTTTCGTACGCGTTGGTGGAGCTGCTCACAAACCGCTGAAAGTGAGTTACATCGCCGAGCAGGAAGGCGGCTAGGCCGGCTCCGTTGCTGCCGTCATTTCCCTGCGTGACGCCATTATCGAAATTGAGCTGTCCTGCGCGATGCCGGTCGCTGGGTATCCGCAAGTTGTAGGCGAAACGTATGTCGGCGCCGAACTTGAAGCTGTGATTGCCCTTAATTTTGGTCCAGTTGTTCACGAATTGGTACTGATGTTCATTCTCCAGGAGAGGGCAATTGCACGCGTTCTGGTCCAAGTTGTAGCCGAAACGAAAATCGTTTGCGTTAGGCACGCTAATTTCAAAAGCCGGCATTCCGCTCGTGGTTGTGTCGTTATTCAACCCGGGGATTCCCGCATCTTTGGCGGGTGTGGTACCCAGGCCGCCCGGTGATACCTGCACGTGATAACGCAAGTACCCGAAGCGGAAGTCGGTCAAGAGCGTCGGACTGAACATATAGTTGAAGCCGCCGGCGACGCTGTCATTTCGCACGTTAGAGATGCCTGCGAAGCCGCCGAGATCCGACGGGAGAGAGTTGCCACCTAGAAGGGCCCCAAACAAACCGGGACCGGAACGTGTGAACTTCTGCAGACTGTAGCGGCCGAATACACTCAACTTTGCGCTCGCGCTGTAGTCAGACCGCACGTCGAGACCATTGGAATCCAGCACGTTGGTGCCCGTAGCAGCGAAGTTGTCGTGAAGGATATTCGGATCTGGTGGTAGGCCTCCTGGCCCTGGGAACTGTTTGAGCAATGCGAGAGCCTGCGCGGACTGACGGCAGACAGGAATTACATTGCCAGGGAACTGCGTGCGATTTGCGAGGGTTTGCGCAATAGGTTGTCCTTTGGCATCCTTCACTAGCGTGCAGTGTGCCGGATCGGAGGTTTGATACGGATCAAAAATATGAATGTTTTGGGACGCCAGGTCACTGAAATCTCCAGTTCGCTCCGCTAGCGTCGGTACACGTTCTGTGCCCGTCGAGCCGACGTGGCTGCGCTGGCCCTGATAGTCGCCAAAGAGGAACAGCTTGTTTTTGATGATCGGCCCGCCGAGCGTGCCGCCAAATTCGTTCCAGTTGCCGCCAGGAAAGCAATTCTCCATGCCTTGTCCTGCAGCCTTACATCCAGTCTCCACACCGGAAGATGGAGTTGCCTTGGGAGGGCCCTGGGTGAATGGGTTTCTGGCGAAATTCGAGTTCGAGCGCTGGAAATCAAACGCCGACCCGTGAAGTTCATTTGTGCCGGACTTGGTTTGTGATGTCACCACGGCGCCGATGGCTTTGCCAAATTCCGCGTCGTAATCTTGCTGGGTAATCTTGACTTCCTCAACGGCCTCCAGATTGGGGTTAATCACGATGATCCCCAGGATCGGGTCTTGGTTATCCGTACCGTCCAATTCAAAGGCTGTGCCGCCGAAGTGCTGTCCCTGAGTTTGAATCTGCTGCGAACCTTGTGGATTCTCGCTAGCCGCGTGCTGGAAGCCAACCATGTACGCATTTCCGGGGGAGAGCAGCTGGAGCGCGGTGAAGTTTCGATTATAGATCGGCAAGCTCTCTACTTGTTGAGAGGTGAAAGTCACCGAAACATCGGACCGGTCAGTCTTGAGCTGCGGGACGTCCGAGGTTACTTCCACCGTCTGAGTTACGGGGCCAACTTGAAGTTGCGCGTCCAAGTGTACGGAGGAGTCCGCAGCCACCGGAGTGCTCGCCACGTCGTACGCCTTGAACCCCGGCGCTTCGATCTTCACCTGGTACGCGTCTGGGACCAAGTGCGTGACACTATAGTTTCCACTTTCATTGGTCGTAACCTCGGTAACCGTACCTTTGGCCACCGAAGTCACCGTGACCTTCGCACCTGAGACAGCATTTCCTTGGGGGTCTGTCACCGTACCAAAGATACTCCCGTACACGGCTTGGCTGACTGCCACCGGAGCATTCAGTAGGAAGAACACGCATAGCACAACTGCGAAACATACCCAGATCGATCGCTTTAGCATCCCACCCCTCCTTGCGAATTTCTCATCCATTTCGAAACTCGTTCCGGTGCTCCATCCGCAGCCAATATCAGTCGGCACTAGAATAGGCAACCGCAAACTCGTTCCCACCTCAAAATACTGTCGGAATTGTTTGAGAATTCAGAAAGGCCGCGCCGCGAATCGCACAGCAAGATCCTGGCTCAACCACCGCGGTTCCCCCAAACAGCACCAGGCGCGCTCGGCTCACGCCCCCAAGTCTAGCCACAACGGGCCTATCCAGGTCACAGATAGCCGACGCGCCTACACTGGCGCGCACCTCCAGCTAGGAACGTATGCCGGTCAAACGATTCTATTGATGCGCACTATTCGAGTTTTTGGTTCAATTTAGAAGTCTCAATGCGTCTGATACCGTTACATCAAATAACTTGTTATGTTGCAGTGCTATGCCCGACTTGTTACACTCCCGTTAAACCGCTGTTTCAAAGGAATTCTATGTCCGAACACGAACAATATCTCGGGCAAGTTGACCGTCTCGTCAGCGGCCATATCTTGCATGGTTCCGAGTCCCTCTGTAAATTGCTCCGATATTTGGCAAAGCATGCCCTCGATCACCCCGGCGTACCAATCAAGGAATTCCAGATCGCAACTGAGGTTTTTGGGCGCTCGGCGGACTTTGATCCTCAATTGGATTCTATGGTTCGAGTCCAGGCCGGCCGCCTGCGATCGAAACTCACGGAATACTACAACTCGGACGGGAGCGAAGATCCCATCATCGTGGAGCTCCCAAAGGGAAGTTACGTTCTTTCCTTCCATCATCGCGGCGCCTCCTCCAAATCTCATCCTGGAGGCTTGGATGGGATGGCCCGGGACGCAGCGCTGGCGAAGGGTACAGAACGGAGGTGGGGTACCGAGGTTATCTCACTTTCAATTTTCTTGGCGGCGGCCATTGCCGTCATCGTCTGGCTGATGGCCACGCGAAACTCTCCTCCGGTGAGCCTGGCAAGCAGTAGTGAACCTAACCCGGCCGCGTTTCGCGTCTTCTGGAACAGGTTTGTTGCTGGACAGGAAGAGCCCTGGGTAGTCTTCAGCAACGCCGCCTTTGTCGGTCGGCCCTACATCGGCATGCACTACTACGATCGCGCCAGGGATTCCGGCGCGGCGATCCTGGATCACTATACCGGAGTTGGCGAAGTGCTGGCGGTGCACGCTCTCGATGGCGTTTTCGGAAGACTTCATCAGCAAATCCGCGTCAAGCGCGGCAGCTTGTTCTCCCTGGATGACGCGAAGAACAACGATCTCATTTTCATCGGCTCGCCTTCAGAAAATTTGACCCTCTTGGAGTTACCAAACACTCTGGAATTCACCTTCAAACAGATCACTTCGGGACCACGCACCGGTACCATGGAGATCATCAATATGCATCCGGAATCGGGAGAACCGAAGGAGTTTCTTCCGTCCCTGCCTGACGAGACCCTCACGGAAGACTATTCAATCATAGCGCTAAAGCGAGGATTGAATCCTGCACATTCGGTCCTGATTCTGGCAGGCGCCACCACCATCGGCACGCAAGCTGCCGTGGAATACGTCTGCCAGCAAAATTCTTTGGAAGAGTTGTTATTGCGGCTCTCTGTTTCGAACTCAGGCGAACTGAAACCGTTCGAAGCGGTAATTCGCGTGAAAGTCGCCAAGGGAGTCCCAGTGGGTTCGGAACTTGTCGCGCTGCGCAAAGGGCCTCAATAGAAAGAACCAATTCTCGGTCGACAGATGGACCTTATCCCAAAACATTCTGTAGTTTCTGTTTCACTATTTCTTTCGAGAAGGCGGAGGCCTCAGGCGAGGATCGAGTTCTGCGGCCTTTCGAAATTCTTCTTGCGCTTCCTCGGATTTGCCTTGCTGGCGTAAGGCCACCCCTAATTCAAAGTGGGCGGCGGCATAGTTGGGCGAAGAACTGATCGCGGCGCGAAATTGCGAAATGGCGCCCTCCAGGTCTCCCGCGTTGAGAAGCCTGCGCCCCGAATTTGTTGCAAAGAGCGCCGCCTGATCGCTGGTCTTCTGTTTTGCGATTTCCATTCCGGCGCGGCTTTCCGCGGCGGCACCCTCTGAGTCTCCGAGTTGCCGGAGCACGGCTGCCAGAGTTATACGAGCACCAGCAAACTCCGGCTGCATTCGAATGGCTTCCCGCAATGCAATAACAGAGTTCCGTAAGTCACCGTTCTGCTTCAGCACCGTTCCCAGCGTGTAGTAGGCCTCGGCGTAGTCCGGTTTGGCACGAATAGCTGCGCGGAGTTCCTCCGCGGCTGCAGCAAAGTCGCCTTGCTGCCAAAGCGTCACCCCCAGCGTGTAATGCACATCCGCTTGCCCGGGATCCAATTCTGCTGCCTTGCGCAGTTCGGCCATGGCCTCCGGCAGCTTGTCTTTCAATTTGAGCGCGAGCCCAAGGTCGTAGTGCAGCGTTGCGTCCTGCGGCGCAAGCTTAAGCGCCGATTCGAATTGAGAAATGGCGGTGTCGAAGTTTGCCATTTGTAAATACGCTGCTCCCAGGTTCCCTTTGAATCCACTGTCATCGGGCCGCAAACGGACTGCCGTTTCGAACTCGGCGATCGCCCCATTGCCGTCACCAGTCTGCAACAAGGCGAGCCCCAGATTATTGTGCGTGTCCGGGCTTTCCGGTTGCTGCTTCACCGCTTGACGAAAGGCTTTGATAGATTGCTCAGCCTCGCCGTTGTGCTGGAGCAGTAAGCCCAGGCTGTTTTGTGCGTCAGGGTAGTCCGGCTTCAATGCAACACAAGCTTGCAGCTCGCGGATCGCCGCATCCGTCTCGCTCCTGCTCTTTAGAACTTGCGAAAAATAATAGTGACCGCCCGGGTCCGCGGAATTCAGTTGTACGGCAGTTTGCAGGTGCTGCGCGGCTTCTTCGAGGGATTTTTCCTGGTAACGCAAGACGCCGAGATGAAAATGTGCTAGTGCATAATTGGGCTGCAGCCGGAGCGCTTCGGAAAATTCTGCGGCGGCGCTTCGCGGGTCAGACTTTTGTACGAGCAAAGTCCCGAGATCGTCGTGCAATTCCGGCCTTTGCGGCTCAAGTTCGATCGCGCGGCGAAATTCGCTGATTGCGTCGGCTACCTGACCTGAAAAATCCAATATGCGCCCCAGCGTGTGATGGGTCTCCGAATCGTTGGGCGCCAGCCGCGTGGCTTCTTGCGACTCGCGTAGCGCACCGTGCAAATCTCTATTGGCTGCAAACGCATTCGCGAGATTCATGTGGGCCAGCGCAAAATCGGGATCCAGTTTCACCGCAGACCGGAAGTGAACGGTTGCAGCCTCGATCTCTCCTTGCGCAAGCAAGACCCAGCCGAGAGAGTTGTGTCCCTCGGGGCTCCTCGGTGCCAGCCGCACCACTTTTTCGAAAGCTGCGCGAGCGGAAACCAGATCGCCCTTCTGCAGCGCCGACATACCTTGCTGGTAAGTCGCAGTCGCCCGCGAAGCTGAATCCGCCTTCGAAGAACCCGCGGATTGCGCAGCGCACATCACCGCAGCAGCGCAGAAGAAAAACAGCAGCGCGGTGCAGAGTCGAAAGAAAGGCGGCCGGCCATGAACGAGAATCAATGCCACGCAAGAGATACCTGTAGAGCGTTCTCAAAAATACTAGCATGTTCGCAGCCGCGCATCTCTCCACAAGCTGTTAGGTTGAGATCCCCAGCCAGGTTGCCCCGTGCCGGAATAGACCTTGGTATCATTAGCGACTGATGATTCTCCATTCCTCTTTTCTCCGGCTTATCTGCTTTCTTGGGCTTTGCGCTTGGCTTTCAATTCCATCCGCAAGTTCTCCGAGCGTTAGCACTGGTAATTCCGAGAGCGCAAACGCCAAGCCCATCGTGCATTTCACAGATGTGGCACAGAAAGCCGGGCTCACCGCGCCGGTGATTTTCGGCGGCGAAAACACAAAAAAATACATCATTGAAACGACGGGCACCGGAGTCGCCATCTTCGATTATGACAATGACGGCTGGCCCGACATTTTCGTCGTGAACGGCACGAAACTGGAAGGCCTGCCCTCCGGCAAAGCCCCCACCAGCCATCTCTACCGCAACAATCACGACGGCACGTTCGCCGATGTGACGGAAAAGGCGGGCCTGACTCACACCGGCTGGGGCCAGGGCGTTTGCGTCGGGGACTATGACAACGACGGCTTCGAGGACCTCTACGTCACCTACTACGGAAAGAACGTGCTCTATCACAACAATGGCAACGGCACCTTCACTGATGTCAGCGAAAAAGCGCACATCGCCGGCGGCGGAAAGGCCTGGGGCACAGGCTGCGCTTTCGTGGACTACGACCGCGACGGCAAACTCGATCTAATCGTCGCGAACTATGTCGATTATGATTCGGCCACTGCGCTCTCTCCGGGCGAACGGCCCTCTTGCCTGTGGAAAGGCGTTCCGGTGATGTGCGGGCCGCGCGGATTACCCTGGGCGAAAAATATCCTCTACCACAATCTTGACAATGGCACCTTCGAGGATGTGACCACCAAAGCAAAAATTGATCAGACCAACGGCCATTACGCATTCAGTGTTTCCACGTTTGATTATGACGACGACGGCTGGCCGGACATCTACGTCGCGTGCGACAGCACCGCGAGCATCCTTTACCACAACAATCACGACGGCACGTTCACCGATGTCGCTGTTGTTGCGGGCGCCGCATTTAATGATGACGGGCGCGAGCAGGCCGGCATGGGCTCCACGGTTGCCGACTATGATGGCGATGGCAAGCTCGATCTCTTCAAAACCAATTTTTCCGATGATACCTCCACGCTCTACCGCAACAATGGCGACGGCACGTTCGATGATAAAACATTCCCCGCCGGTTTCGGTCTCAACACCCAATATCTCGGCTGGGGCGTCATGTTCGCGGACGTGGATAACGACGGCTGGCCCGATCTGATGGTGGTCAACGGACACGTCTATCCGGAAGTTGACAGCCAGCACCTCGGCAGCAATTTCCAGGAGCCGAAAATTCTCTATCACAACAACGGCAACGGAACCTTTACCGATATTTCGGCCAACGCGGGGCCGGTGATTACGGCGGTGAGTTCCGCGCGCGGACTGGCGGTCGGCGATTTGTGGAATGATGGCCGCATCTCCGCGGTGATCAGCAACATGAACGCGCCACCCATGCTGGTGGTGAACGATTTGCGCAACGGCAATCATTGGATTGCGTTTCACACCATCGGCAAGGCGGCTGCCACGCCTGCTCCAGGACTGAAATCCAATCGCGACGGCATCGGCGCGAAGATCACGGTAAAAGCCGGTACGCGCACGCTCGTCGACGAAGTTCGTAGCGGTTCCAGCTACATCTCCAATAGCGACATGCGCGTCCACTTCGGCCTCGGGTCCGCCACCAAAATCGATTGGGTTCAAGTCCGGTGGCCCAGCGGCTTGGTCGAACGCTTTGAAAAC
>WNFQ01001022.1_pt1 | contig 25486 bp, 14 predicted proteins | sample 5400171 | NCBI WGS metagenome assembly WNFQ01 (sample SAMN13153356, study PRJNA577476) | soil metagenome | isolation source: 20 cm soil under Madrone tree | place: USA:California | collected 2016-06-14
CACAGCGCCAGCCATACCCGCAACGACTCCAATCAGAGCTATCGCCATGCCCCGCCCGAGGACGAGCCTTAGCACGCGGAACCGTTCGGCACCGAGAGCCATCCGGATGCCGATTTCGTGTGTTCTTTGAACGACCAAAATCGACATCACTCCGTAAAGACCAACGCACGCGAGGAAGAGGGCAACCATCCCAAACAGGCTCGAAAGCAACGCAACGATGCGCTCCTGGACAAGGGTTTCGTCTATCTGCTCGCTAAGAGTCTTGACTCCGAAGAGCGGCAGCCGACTGTCGGCCTGCTGAATCATTTCACGAATGGAAGCAGCCAGAGCAGTTGGATTTGTGCTGGAACGCACTTCAAAACTCGCCGCAAGAAATGAATCCGGCGACTGGAAAAACGGGATGTACGCAGCCGGTGGAACCTGATCGCGCAGATTGATGAATTTAGCGTTTTCAACGACGCCAACGATCTCCATCGGGCTAGTATCGGCCTTCCATCCCGGTATGCTGAACCGTCTGCCGATCGGATTGCTATCACCAAAGAAATGTTGTGCCATCGCTTCATTGATTACGGCAACCTTTGGATGACCAGCCCTGTCCTCTTCTGCAATATCACGCCCCAACAGAACTGCCGTACCCATGGTCCTGAAATAGCGCGGCCCCACAAAATTCACGCTGATTGCCGGGTATTCCCCCTGTCGGGGTGTGTACCCTTCGACCCGAGCATCGGTGAAACCGGACCAGCCTGCGAGTGGGCTGAAAGCCGAGAAGGTCACTGCGCTCACCGTCGGAGTCGGCTTAATCTGCTCCAAGAGCCGCTCGTAGAGCTCAGCAACCTGGGCGTCTGTATAACCGATCATGCCGGGCCTGATCGAGAAGAGGAGGACGTTCTGCTCACGAAAACCTGGATAGGAGCTTTTGAGGTTCTCGAGAGTGCGCACGAGAAGACCCGCGCCCACCGTCAGAACGAGCGAGAGGGCAATCTGAGGGATGACCAGACCTTCTCCTATTCGTGAGCGTCCTAGAGCGGCGGTCGCGGCTCGGTTGCCTTCTTTGACGGCTTGAGAGAGGTCGAGCCTGGAAGCACGCCACGCGGGAATGAGTCCAAAAACAATGACTGCAACAAGTGAAACTAATGCCGTGAAAGCAAGAATGCGCATGTCCGGGTGGACGTCCAAATGTATGGCAGAGGTTGAACGGGACATTATGTTCGCCACCGCGTTGCTCCCCCAAAAAGCCACCACTGCGGCGAAACCACCGCCCCCTGCCGCCAGCAACGCACTTTCCGTAAGCAGCTGGCGAAGGACCCGCGCCCCCCCAGCACCGAGTGCAAGTCGCAATGCTATTTCGCTCTGGCGGGATTTGCAGCGCGCCAGCAACAGGTTCGCCACATTCGTGCAGGCGATGAGAAGGAGCACTCCGACAACTGCCATCAGAAGGGCCAGGGGCTTTGAAAATTGCTCGCGAAGAGCGGCGAGGCCCCGGCTGCCGGATTCCAATTTGAGTCTGCTTTGGGCTAAGTCACTTCTTGCGCTAGGAGAGTCAAAGGGCAGACCCCTCATTCCCTCCGCCGCCTGGCGCATAGCCTGCTCGTAGATCGGTCCGAGATTAGCTAGCGCTTGCACTTCGGTCTGCCCATCCCTGAGTCGGACCATCAAATGAAGCCAATGCCGGAATGGGGCAGTCAAGACGTCGAAGGGAGAACCTGTCGCTGCAAATTGGGGTTGTACCGTAGCTACAGAAGTAAGCGGTATGGAAACATCCACGGACTGGCCGGGCTCAAGACCAAAAAATTCGGGCGGCGTGACCCCGATAATGGCGAAGGGCGCTCCGTTTAGCACAATCTCCGCGCCGACCACTGAGGGATCACGATTGAATCGCCTTGTCCAATAGCCGTAGCTGATCACGGCGACCTGGCTTGCGCCGCGAGCCTCATCTGCAGTCGTAATGGTGCGTCCAAATATGGGCTTGACGCCCAACGTTGTGAAATAACTGCCGGACACGGCTTGCGCGTGGGCAAGCTCCCCTTTTCCGTTCACCACAAAATCAACAATACCAAGGGGATGAAAGGCGATGACGCCGGAGAGAGTTTGATTGTTCTCCTGAATAAGTTCAAAGGTCGGATACGACAAGGCATCGATGGTCTTGCCCTCCTTACTCACGTCTATGAGACGGAAGAGCTGCTCCGGTCTCTGCACGGGCAACATCCTGATTAGCACGGCATCGACAAGGCTGAAGATCGCGGTGTTTGCGCCGATTCCGAGCGCCAGTGTCAACACGGCGACCACCGTGAACCCGGGAGATTTCCGCAATACGCGCAGACCAAACTGCAAATCCTGAACGAAGTCTTGAATCCAATTTACACGTCGCGCGTCCCGGCATTTCTCCTTGGTCTGCTCGATACCGCCCAGGTCGAGTCGCGCGCGACGGTGCGCGTCTTCTTGCGTCATCCCATGCGCGACGTATTCCTGGGTTTTTCGGTCGAGGTGGTCGCGCAGCTCGTCGTCCAGTTCCTGGTCCGCCTGCGCCCAGCGAAACAACGACCGCAGCCGCAGTGGAATCGTGAACAGCCAATGCTCCGGTCGCATACTTCAACCTCCGTTCGGGGCCAAGCGACGGTCACGCCTCTTTAAGCTTAATAACCCGCGAAATGGCGCTCGAAAGCCTGCCCCAGTTGTCTGCTTCTTTTTCGAGTTGCCTACGCCCGAGCCGTGTCAGCGAATAATATTTCGCGCGCCGGCCGTACTCGGACGTTTTCCACTCGGCTGTAATCCAGCCCTCTTGCTCCAGCTTGTGCAGAGCCGGGTATAGCGATCCATCGCTGACCTGCAAAACGTCGCCAGACACCTGCTTCAATCGCTGACTAACGGCGAAGCCGTTCATTGGCTCAAGTGCCAGAATTTTCAGCAGCAACATGTCCAACGTGCCCTGCACCAGATCAGCAGGTTTGCTCATATGTTTTATATCCTCGGTAACCGAGTACAACATACACTCGCTGCCCTCGGTAAGCAAGAGGAAAACAAAACGTTCAAATTAAGGAAGAGGTAAGCATCCGGTGTCCCCATCTTGTGCGTAGCCCTCCTCTACCTCCCCTATGTATCATCTTCTTTGCCTGCCGGAATGAGCGCGGAGTAGGAGGCGGTACTTCCACCCATTATGCAAACAGCAATCCTGGTTGGCTTGGGGGTGTTGGCTTTCTTCGTCGTTATATTGACCGTACTTATCGGAGGGAACTGGCTGTTGGCGCGCTTCAGAAAACCGAAACCGCCTACTGAGGAATCAATTCGAAGATACAGGGAAAGGCTCCTTAATTCCCGATGGGACGAATTGCAGGTGCATTTCGGTCTAGCCATTCCGGAGCCGTTAAAGAATCTCTATGAACAAACGACGCTTCTTACCACGCAAAACGTGGTTTTCCGCGAAAAGGGTGGTAAAGAATGGCAAGTCGCTGAGTTCTGCCCCGCAGACACGCAAACACTAGAGGGCATTTGGTCCGACCTGAAGAAATCCAAGGTTTTCCCATTCGCGGTCGATTCCTTTGGCGATTGCTACTACGTTGAGCTCACTGGCAAAGATTCAAACAGATGCCCGGTGATGTACTACCATCACGACGGCAGCGATGTGGAGCTCGTGAGCAACTCACTAGAAGAATTTCTGAGATGGCATCGAGGCAAATGAACTCAGCCATGTTTCGCAGGTTACGCAGCGCAGGTTGAAGAGTGAGATGATTCGGACGCCAAGTTCCACGGCAACAGCTCCCGTTCAGTTTGGCTGTTCCGATCAGGCTGTAGATCGCCTCGGCACTCTCACCACCTCTGTCCGATCCGGCGAACAAGTAATTCTTTCTGCCCAGAGCTACAGCGCGGGGCGCCACCCAATTCTAAAGCCTGTCCACGCGCGTTTATGGGATACGCAGCCTCGTGTGCCATCGATTGTGCCGAGTGGGTGCCGAGAACATCATTTACTCTGCGGTTTGGTCTCGGGTCGACAGGCGGTTCAGCACTGAGTCAAAACCGGAAAATGACGCCGGTACTCCATTGAAGGTTATTCCTGTAGTAGCTCGGTGTCGTCAGGGTGTTGCCGGTGATCGAAGTAGACGTCTGACCTCCATGACGCACAATGGTATCCCCCAAGTCTGTCCGCAAGGAAATCCGGCGCGTTACGTGGTATTCGAAAATCCCTCCGATGTCGGTGGCGAAGTGAGTGAGTCGTCCAAACGTAAAACTGAACGGTGGTGGGGTCGGCGACACTGCGATGATCGCCTTTCCATTGCTCACAAATCCGGGGCGAACCTTGGCGAAAAGGCCCCACTTCTCCCTAGTGATGCCCACCTTCACGCCAAACAGTCCTTGCGTGATACGGCCGCCTTCCTGGTTGGTTGCCCCGTTTCCAGGGTCCGGAAAGAAATTCATCTCGGAATCAAAGCCAATCCAGCGGTGAAAATTGACGCCAAAGTTTAGTCCCAGACCCGAATTATTCACACCACAGCCGAGGCAGCCCACGCGATCGCTCGCGATATTCAGAAGTGTGTAGTGGCCTCCAATCTCCCATCTGGGTGGGTCTTCGTGTGAACTTTGTGCCTGCGTCGTGATGCATGAAAGGGGCATCACCAGTAGCATAAGGCGGCTACCCAATGAAAGGCGCATCGGGCCTCCTCATTCGATGCTGACATTCATTCGCTCAGATGTCGTGGCACAAAGCAGGGTTGGCCGAGAACTGCGCAGAGGATGTCCACCACCTGAGGTAGTGCCTGGTAAACGCGGAAAAGTTGAATCGCGAAAAAGCACATGTCCGGTTTGGCACGACTAATCAGGCGGCCCGGCTCGAATGCAAGGAATCCACGGGAGGGAAAGAGAAAACAGAAAGAGCAAACAGAAAAAGAGAAAAACGCACTTGACTCATACCGGCCTTCTCATGGAAGGCATCTGGAATTGATTCATGCTCGCTCCGGCGCTCGCCCACTCGGTGCTTAGGGCAGACGGTATAGCGTCAGCTTCAGCGGAGAGCCGACGACAAACAGCGAGCCATCAGGAGAGAACGCTGTCCATGACTGCGCCTCGGGGAGCTGCGGAGGAGCCACTTCGGCGATGCTGTCCCCCTTGTCGACAGAATAGATGACAAAGCGTTCTCGCTTAATCGAATGATCGCTGGAAAGGGTTGCAACCTGTAGCGCAAATCGTTTCCCATTCTGTGAAACGCCCGCGAACGAAACCAGGTCATCCAGTGTAATCTCCTTGAGGATGTTGCCTTGAGTGTCTAGGATGCGTGCCATCTTGCAAGCCGACGCGAGTGCGCGGTCATCGCTCAGAAACACCGGTCTGCCGCCGCAATCTCCATGAAAGATCAGGTGTTGACCCTTCTCGTCGGTCAGCGTCACAAAACTCTTCGCTTCGGGATAGTCCTTAATCCACCACGGACTGTCGCTCACAACCGCCTTCGAACTCACGCTCGTAATAACTATCGGCTGTTCGGTCAGCGTCTTCGCACTTAGCGTGTGCGAATCTATCAACTCAAATCCTGGACTCGTAGCGTTTCCAAGCGTCGAACCGTCAGGCGAGATGTTCTCAACGTTTCCAGACTTGTGCCCACGATCGTGATAGTCGAAACTTCCCGCGTCTTTCAGATCCGGCGTAAGCCGCATCACACTGCGCCCTGACACGATGACATGCGCATCATTTGTGGCGAACACTTGCAGGGAGGCAAACGCTAGGATTTCACGGCTGTCCTTCACCTTTCCGGTCTGCGCATCTAGGGACAATACTTGGTAAACGGTGGCCGGAATCTGAGCGCCCTCAACCTTCCTCATTCCTATCTTCGACGCCAAGACGATCCGGTCGCCCGCGAAGGCAATGGAACGAGTCGCTGAGAAAATCGAACCTGTTTGTGAATCGACTCGCGGCCCCGAGAATGTCGCGCCTTTAGCACCGAAAGCAACACCCATTACTGGCTCGCCCTTCGTCAGTGGGCCTACGGACCACATAGATGTAGGTGAAGGCAATTTCTGAGCGAAACCGATAACGGCTGGTCCCACCAGAAACACTGTTACGATCCCAAAATGTCTTAGAGACTGCAGGCACGGTTTAACCATCATTCTATACTCTATCGTACGGTTGGCTTGGTTCGCTAACCAGATGAGTTAAGTCAGTTCGAGTGCGGCGGACAAGTCCGGAGGTCGAACAAAATCGCTACCGTTCTCGCTTTGGTGTTACGCCCTACCTTTACATCGTCTTCTGATACATCGGGGGGCAAGATGGTCCGGTTTACTTTGAAGAATTCCTCCAGCCGGGTCCGGTCAAAAACCTCTCCGGGCTTGGGAAGCGATTCCACAAATTTCTCCCGGATCGCGCCATCTACGCCCAGAAATTCAACACTTCCCACACGATATTGCACCTGCTGATCGATCTTGACCACCAAGTCGACAGTTCTGCGTTCTCCATCGACCTCGGTGTCCGGCTCAGGAGTCATATCCACATAGCCCTCCCGCCCATAGGCCAGCCCGAGGTTTTGCAGACCGGCTCGGACTTTTTCGACACTAAACAGTTCGCCTCTTTGAAGGGGAATGAGACCTCGCAAGACTTCGGGCGATATTATGAGCGGATGACCACTGTCCGTGGACTCGATTCGGATGTCTCCCGTCCGATATTGAGGTCCGGGCGTGGCGCTGATAACCACAGCAGCACTGACGTCTTCCCCTTCGCTCCACAATACCGTCAGCTTTGCTCTTGCATTAACTTTGAAATAGCCCAGATTTCGGAGGGCCCCTCTAACTGGAACTTCTGCGATCTCGTTTGCCAAGTCTTTCAGGTAGGCACTGTCCGCTTCCGGCTCGAACACGCGCCTTCGCAGCTCCGCCGAAATCTCCTCTTGAGCATCCTGCGGAATTCCGTCATTGGAATCGAAGTCTACGCGGATGATATGCACCCTAACCCGTGTTGGCGCAGGTTGCATCTCCCGGATTTCTTGAGCCAATGTGGGATAAGGCAGGCATTTCTCCAGTCTCTTCGGCAACTGCCCGAACGTATGCGGAACGCACAGCAGAAACAGCGGGGCGACCGGAAGGAAGCGACGTACGAACATCCACCAAAATATAGGCCCTTGTTTCGCAGTCTTCAAGAGACTCGATTGACCGTCGCAAGGCACTGTCTGATAGTGCCTTACGTTACCGGAGGAGTCAGGTCGTTAGTGGGCCAGCGGCACTTGTCGGTATCAGGAATGGTGGACGAGAGGGGATTCGAACCCCCGGCCTCCTCATTGCGAACGGGGAATCACTAAAGCTAAGACGCGTCGCCACAATCAGTTAGCTTTTTGAAAAGGACGTGAATTGCCCAACTCGCCCAACCGAATCCTCTAGAGCTTCTTCACCAGCTGTCAGCTCACCTAGCGTTCGCGATGTTGGCGCGTCCAACACCTCCACACTGCTGAGAGGGAAGACCGTTATTTCGGTATTTCCACTCCGTTCGAATCCCAAGGAAGTTGGACGGAAATTACATGCCGGTCGAGTACCGTTAAACAGCGTTTGCGGAGCCGTGACCTCACGCCGCGAAGCTTTCTGGTCATATGGAATAGAACGGCACTTGCCAGGCAAGTGGAATTCAATTGATAAACACACGCGCTTCTAGGAAGTCGCGGGAGGATGGTCGGCAACTCTCACCTTACAGGGATTAAGGGATTAAGGAAGAGTTTATTTCTCCAGGTAGTCAGTTTGCCATTTCCTGATGCCGGTTAGCTGAACGACGACAGCGCCTTTGGCTTCGACAAAATGAGGGACGTTGGCCGGAATGACGACGAAACTACCTGCCGGGTAGCTCTTTAGCTTCGCTGCGTCGAATTTCGCTCCCTCGCCCACATACCAGGTGCCTTCGATCACCGTGGCCAGTTCGTCTCGCGGGTGCGTATGTACGAGGACACGCGCACCGCTTGGTATTTTCACTCGATCGATCCAGGTGCCACCCTGGCTGGAGTCGCCGAACAGATACGCTCGCTGTCTGCCGTCATGGTAGTACGGCGGCGTAACCCAGCGCATCTCGTCCGCGGTTAGCGCGACAATTTCCTTCTTGTTTCCTCCGGCCAAGCTTGTTGCCCATGCGACTGCCGCAACGATTGTCGCAATGATTGTGACTCGGGCAGCGGCTGCAGAAAGTACTCTCTTCATCATCGCTTTCTCCTCTCCCAAAACTGTTTGGGTTCGCAACCTCCAAGCTGCGTGTCAATTATCGGGGCCGGCGTTTTCGATACTCGGGCTCCCGCCCTCCGGATGATCATGACTTACCTGGCCCCGTCGCTCCCCGTGGTTCGGTTGAGCCACATTCTCCAAGACATACTGTGCGATAGCTGTTCCCATGCTCCTGCCATCTACGCAGGCCGAGCGGAAGTGAAAGCCGGCGTAAATTCGGGCCAGTGTGATCTCGTCGAGCGCAGAAGAGAAGCTGTTGTAAGTTCTGAATACGCCCGGCAGGCTCACGGATTCGAGGGAAAAGGTGGTGTCATCACCAAAGTAGGCCGCCAGCACGCCCGCTGAAGCAGAACTGAAAATCGCGTGCGCGGAAACATATTCGGGATGCCGGGGAGTAACCAACAGAGGCCGCCAGTTAGGATCTGCCATAGTGTCCGGGTTCAGTCTGTCCGCAAGAGGAATGGCAGTAACCGGCCGCCACGACATAAAGTGGAGTTTGGAGTCCCATCCGGCGACGGTCGCATCACCGAGAGCAAGATTCATCAACGCAAATAGCCGAGCGTTTTCTGACAGTGTGGTGTGATGGGCAATCGCCAACGATGAGGCCACCCGATTCCAGGAGATGGAAGAGTTTCCGGCCCAATAATTCGCGATGAGCGTCTGTTCCGCCGTTCTGCTTGAGCTGGTGGCGCTTCCCAGAGTCTTGGTTTCGTTAAAATCGGCCGCATATTGCGCGCTGTTCAAGGCGGAAGGTCCGGCCGGACGGAACTGTGACGGTGACGCGATCGCGTAGGGCATCATGGTTGCCAACTGCGGCGTAGCCATGGACTGGAAGGCGGGCGGGGTGGGCCGCCATTGTCCTGGCGCAAGTCCCCCGGTAAGCGGAGGCAACACTGTGTTGAATCCGTCGCTGCTGCGCCAGCCCTGAATGTCGCTGGCTACCTGCTGCCCCCAGGCAAACCCGCGATCAATCGACTGGCTGTCTTCGGGATCTTCATCATCAGCCGACAACGAAGCCAGCGAGGATAACAACTCGGCGTCCAGTGTGGGTTTTTGCGAAGGGAAAAGAGCCAACAAAGTGTTGTAAGCGGCTGCGATCGCCGCCGCCCGGCGCGAAGCTCCGCGTGGCGCCGTGGCGTCCACATGGTAGGGCGTGTAGCGCCGCCCAATGCCATTGACGGCATCGAAGATGGCGACGTGCATCAGCACATACACGCGTGCCGCGGCCGCCCCGCTTCCGCTCACCGTTGGGCTGGCAAGGATCGCCTTCTCCGCGTTGAGATTCCACTCAGTAACCGCATCCTGCGCGGACAAGGGTGCATTCAGCATGAGTAAAAGCGCGAATAGCCCAAGGACACGCCATGGCCAGTTTTGGGAACCCCCCATTCTGGTCTCGCAACTGGTTTTCATAAAATCCTCCATGCCCGGCACGAGTTTTTTGGCAATTGTGGTTGCCGATTGCCCGTCGTCTCCGGGAACTCGCCGAGTTAATGGCGAGCATCGGTTGCGACTTTGCGTTTCGAGGGCCGCGTATGTCCATAGTTCGCAGATTGAATGATTCTTACGTATCAAGTCCTTTTGCCGCCATACGCTTGCGGACAGGGATTACTTGCGCTTTGACTTCTTAATTGCGATAAACTACCCCGCACAAAAGAAAAAGGGGCCTCGACGTGCATTCACCGGCAGCAGCGCGCGTGTTGCGTTTTGGCGCTTTCGAGGCCGACTTGCAGGCCCGCGAGCTGCGCAAGCAGGGCATGCAGATCAAACTTCAGGATCAGCCGTTTCAGGTGCTCGTAGTTCTTCTCGAGCACGCTGGTGAGATTGTCACCCGCGAGCAGCTCCGGCAGAAGCTTTGGCCCAGAGATACCTTTGTGGACGTTGACAACAGTGTCAACGCAGCCATCAATCGCCTGCGCGAAGCCTTGGGTGACTCCGCGGACAGTCCGCGCTATGTGGAAACTCTACCCCGTCGCGGATACCGGTTTGTGGCTCCGGTCACGGCAGTTTCCACCTCGGACCGCGGTTCTGGTTTTGTCAATGCCTCGTCAGAAATCCCGCAAAAGGAGCGGCCAGTTCCATCGCAAGCACAAGGGATTGCGGAATCCGCAGTTCCAGCCATTAAAAAGAAAGTCGTTTCTACGCGCCTGATAGTGCTGCTCGGGATCATAGCGGCGGCAGCAATCATCACCATCGTGCTGGTGCTGGGTCGTGGCGGTGCCAAACGCACGAGCACACCGGCCGTCAGGTCCCTGGCAGTGTTGCCTTTGAAAAATCTCTCTGGTGACCCGACGCAGGAATACCTGGCTGACGGAATGACCGAGGAGCTGATCGGGCGCTTGTCGCAGATTCGCGATCTGCGGGTCAGCTCGCGGACATCAGTAATGCAGTTCAAAGATACCAAGCTCTCGGCGCCTGAGATCGCCAGAACGCTGAGCGTGGATGCCCTTGTCGAAGGCTCAGTAATGCGCGAAGGCAATCGAATTCGCATTCACGCCCAATTGATACGCGGCACAAGCGATGAGCACTTCTGGTCCGAGTCCTACGATCGCGAATTGCGGGATGTCCTGGCGCTGGAGAGCGACGTGGCGCAATCGATCACGCGAAAAGTCGAGGTAACGGTCACCGGGAAGGAACATGAGAGGCTCACCGCAGCGCGTTCCGTCTCGCCTGAAGTTTACGAGAGCTATCTTAAAGGCCGGTTTGCCTTGGAGAAAAGCAACAACAGAGCTGACGCCGAGGAGAGTATTCGGTATTTCGAAGAGGCGATAAAGAAGGACTCAACCTTTGCGCCGGCTTACCTTGGCTTGGCAAATGCGTACAGATGGCTCGGCTCAGGTTTTATCGGCGCTCCGAACATCGAAACACGTCCAAAAGTGCTCAGCGCAGCTCAGAAGGCGCTGGAACTGGACCCGGAGCTTGCCGAAGTGCACGCCCGGCTGGCAGACCTGTATCAGCAACTGTTCCGGTGGAGCGAAGCCGAGGCGGAATACAAGCGGGCCCTTGAGCTGAAACCGAACGACGCAGCTACGCACCTCTCATTTGCATTCTGGCTGGTCTGCCAAGGGCGCATGGAGGAGGCAGTTGCCTGGTCCCGGCGGGCCCGGGAGTTGGATCCGCTTGCGACCAGCGGCTATCGGCCCGGTGCGCTTCTCTTCTACGCTCATCACTACGATGACGCTATCCAAGAGTTGCGCAGCGCTCTCGCCTTACGGCCAGACGATGCCACAAGCCTCTGGTATCTGGGGTTTGTGCTCATGGCCAAGGATCACCCTGAGGAGGCGATCCCCGTGCTGGAAAAAGCGTTTTGTGCTTCCGACCGGAGTGCAGCCGTCATCGGTCCGCTGGTAAGGGCGTATGCCCGCGCCGGCCGACGCGCTGATGCGCTTCGCCTCCTTGATGAATTGAAACAACGCGGCAAGAAGGGCTATGTTCCGACCGGCATCTTCGTTCACGCGTACCTGGGCCTCGGTGACTACGAGGAAGCATTTGTGTGGCTTGAGGAGGCCTACAAGGAGCAGAATAACTCGCTGCAATTCCTGAAAGTGCACCCCTTCTATGATCCCATACGCGACGACCCCCGTTTTAAGGATTTAATCCACCGTGTCGGCCTGAATTAGCCAAACACCTCTTTGCTCGGAGTTCTGCGGCACGTTAGGGCACAGGTCGAGAGACCAACGTCGCCCGCACGGAGCACTTTTACGAGGTAGCGAAAAAACTCGTAAAAGGGCATAGCGGCTCGAAGCATACGGCTCACTTACGGCACATCTTCACAGCCTGTCTATCGTTTGCTGTCCAAGAGATTATTTCCGGATTGCTCGGGCCGAAGAGAGATGCCGTTTCCTGTCCTGAATCGTTGGTGCGCCAGTAGTTGCAACGAGCTAATTCCATCGCTGTGCATGGGCGGCAACTCTCGAACTGAAGAGAGTCAAATGGGGTTTTTGCCAATTCCGGCGTTGGGGGGCGCGTTGAAGCCGTTTACCGGGCTGCCCTATATGACTCGCCTTTGCTCTGTGGCAAACTTTTCGACAGCCTCCGCCGTACCTCGGGTTAGACTCGCACGGGGAGGACACATGAGTTTCACCAGGAACGCAGGCAGATTCGCAGGTTTGCTGTATATACTCGCGTCAATCCCGGGCGTCTTCGCCCTCGTTTATGTTCCCAGCAAGCTGATCGTCCGGGGAAACGCTACGGCAACCGCGCACAACATCGTGGTCTCCGAGACGCTGTTTCGTCTGGGCATCGCCGCCGACCTGATCTGCCAAGCCCTGTTTAGCTTTGTGGCTCTAGCTCTGTACGACGTGCTCAAGGGCGTCAACCGGCGGCACGCCTTGGTCATGGTGACTTTGATTCTGGTCTCAATCCCGATAGCGTTACTGAATGAGCTGAACGGAATCGCCGCCCTCATCCTCGTGCGCGGAGCTGACTTCCTGTCGCTATTTGACAAGCCTCAGCGCGATGCTCTGGCTATGCTGTTCCTCAATCTGCGTGGGCACGGATTTGATGTAGCCGGAATATTTTGGGGTCTTTGGCTGTTTCCACTCGGGCGGCTGGTCTACCAGTCGAGCTTTCTTCCGCGCATCCTGGGGGTCGTGCTGATGGTGAATTGCTTCGCCTATCCGCTAAACAGTTTTACGTCGTTAGTGCTGCCGCAGTACGAAGCGATCGTCTCGCGATGGATGAGTCCGCTGCAATTTGGGGAAGTGGTGTTCATGCTTTGGCTGGTGATCATGGGCGCAAAGCCCAAGCCACTGGCGGATCCGGCCCTTAACTCGGCGACTGCTGCTTCGAATCCGACGGGACTTGGACTGAAGACTGAAATTACCCGGTCCCCCGCCAAAATCATCGGACAATGTTACAGCAGCGAAGCTGGTCGGCCGGAGTTTTGGCGAATGACAGCCGCCAGCGAAAAAGTGAAGCTGTGCTGCGCAAGAATTCCGTTTAGCTTCGAAGTTGACCGATACAATGAGCAACCGGCAAACCAACCGTTTGACCTTTATATATGCATTGTTGCCTGAGAGGAGCCGCCCGTAATCGTTGGACTCGAGACAGCGGTACAGATGAACTTGGTACAGATAGGAACCAACGAATTCTTCCCCAACTCCCCTCTTTTCAATTCTCGCAAACCATCCACTGCCACAAAGGAAATTGTTCTGGGCGAATCGTCTTTCTTTACCTCGTATCAGACAGCTTTCCGCGAAGCACCGTAACGGATGCTTTCGGCAGGTTGAATGATGTACTTGCAGTAGCCGTGATCGTAGCCCGCGCCGGCGGCCCATCTGGATCGGCCATCCCGCCCTTCATCTCCGAGTGCCACTGATACTGCTCAGTCCCAAACGTGACCATGTTCACTGGCCCGGCAAAATTCCTGTCTTCCTTGCCTTTGGCATCCCCAAAAACGATGTGCACGGGGTGTGCATTCAATTGGTCCTTATTGACGAGCATTACAGACCACTCACCGTCGGGCCGAAGCACGGCATACGAGGTGACAAGCGTGTGGCCTGCCGCATCCTGAATGTCACTCACGCTCGGAAACGAGCGATGCTCTCCGTTGCCCGGTTGCACCCATTCCTGCGTAATCATTTGGCCCGCGAAATACTGGGAAGTCGGCTGCTGAAGTTCGTAGTCTTTTGTCGTGGTGAACATGCTGAAAGTTCCCGGCGATGTGTTGTGACAACCCATGGATTGCCCGAGCGGAATGTAATGGAAGTAATAGACCGCGTTTCCCCCCGCTTCCAAAAATGCCCCCACGAAATCGGCCCACCACAGCGCCGCAAAAATGTCCACGAAGGATTCATCCGAGCCCGCTGCAATGTTGGTTTCCGTGATGAACATGGGTGTTCCCGGCGGCAGTCCGTCATCGCGCCACACTTGAAGAATGTGCCGGACCAGATTGGCCTCGTCGTAGAGATCGCTCCATTGCAACTTGCAAGGCTCGAACGGATAGTGCTCAAAGGAAATGAAGGAGAGATCGCTCAAACGATTGCGCTCTCTCAAATAGTCGAAAAAGCGGCCCATCCACGAGGTTCTTCCCTTGACGTCCGGCCACACTTCAATGTCCTTGTTGACACCCTCGAAAATCGGCCCACCCAGCTTGAGATTCGGGTCCACTTTGTGCAGCGCAGTCGCCCACTGCAAATAGAAAGCTCCGTAGTCTTCCGGCAACGTATGCTTGCCGTCCGGTTCTTCGCCCATTTCTACATAAGAAATCGGATAGCCGCGCTTCTTGAGATAAATTAGCTCGGCGACCGCATTCTCCGGAGTGTCGTAGAGCATCGCAACCGGAATCATGGCGGGAAGTCCCCGCGTGATGCCGCTGGTATAGAAAAGATCAAAGCCGACCTGGTCCGCTTTGTCGTTGATCACTGTGCTTTCATGCCAGGGGTCGACGGACGAACAAATCGTGTTGGACTGCGCGCGATCCGCCGTGTGGCGGATGACGTCGTGAAAGAGGCCGTCGGGAGATTTCGTCCCTAGGTAGAGTTCCTTGATTGCGAAGCCGAGGCAGTTCCGGCGATCTCCCGATCCATGGGTATCGCACGTATTGGAAGACTCGGTCATCCAGATCCGAAGCCAGCGCACAGGTATGGTGCCACGCGCCAGTTGAAGTGTCGCCTGCCCGCCCTTCCCGTCCGTGATCGTGCCGACGGGAAAAGTCACCCATGAGCCCTTTGCGGCTTCGTGCATGGGGTGAACGCCCGTCCAGTATTGGACCAAGTAGCGCTTGGCGTAGGGGTCTGCCCAATCAATGCGAATAGCGTTGATGTCCTGCAAACTGGCAAGGTCCACCACCACCCACTGCGGATGCAGCGTGTCGTCTTCTCCCGTGTACGCCCTTGTCAAATACGGATTGCTCTTCCAATAGGTATTCCTGTCGCCGTCGGTGAGCCGCGAGTAACCACGTCCATCCGGCTGAGAAAATCCTGCATGAGGCAGCGGGTATCCAATGGAATGCCGTATGAACTCAGTCGGTTCAGAATCGCCAACGAAGTAGCCCTTCTCGCCAGCCTCGCTCCATTTCCCCTTCGGATTCCAATGCCACGCTTCGACGTACAACTCTGTGTTCTGCCGGTACGAGACGGTCTGCCAGCCCGTGGAAAGAATTTTTTTCAGCACGGGCTCGGTAAAAATCTTGTCCGTTGCTGCGAGCGGAATTCGATCCACGCCGGCCCCAAGCGCCTCCGTGGGCTTGAACGTGTTCGTTGCATGGCTCGGCGTGATATCCACCCGTATTATCTGAGCCCAGCAGCTTGGCGTAAGCACTGCCACCATCAGCACAAGCAAGAGCGCCCCGCGAAAGCCTACCGATCGCATGAGAACATTCAGGCACATCGTAAAATCTCCTCGACTTGGAAACTGTGTTGTTGCTCGCGCTACAGTAGATTGATTGCCCTGTTTCGCCGCACAGAGCATGAATGGGGTGGCACAGTTCGTTTGCGCCACCCCATTCGGGCTTGTCTTGGTCTAGCGATGGCTCAAAAGTAGAACTTCAACCCTAGTTGCAATTCGCGGGGAGAGTTGAAGGTACTAGAAATGAAACCATAATCGCTGGCTCCAACATTTGCGTTGGGCCCAGCAAAATGGGGATGGTTGAAGGTATTGAAGGATTCTGCGCGAAACTGCAAACGCATTCCTTCGCGGAGAACTCCAAGGGGAAATTCCTTGAAGAGCGACATGGAAACATCCCTGGCTCCCGGCTGGCGGACGCTGCCGATCGTCCTTGGAGCATTTCCTAGCGTGTTATCGGGTGTCTGCGACAGAGCAGCGGGATTTGCAAAATAACTCGTCCCGGTATCCGGGTCGGTCGAGTCCTGTGGACGCCCTGAGCTACGCCCCAAACTTCCGGATAGGTTGGGCCGCTGCCCCCAGGTAGGTATCGGCGTTGAGCTGTCCAGCCCGGGGATGATGGGTCTGCCGTTGTCGATGCGCACGATCCCATTCACCTGCCATCCTCCGACGATGGCATTGAGGACGGGATGCATCTGCCTCCCGAACTGCCTCCCTTTGCCGATCGGAAGCTCGTAAACGTAGCTGAACTGCAGCACTTGCGGGATATCGTAGACGGACACGGCCCGCTCGGCGCGCAAATCAAACGGATTTTGCACGGTTAGAGTGCCACCGTCCGTATTGCCCCCGCCAAGCCACGAGATGCTGTCGTCCGTTGCGGACGCGTTATCAATGGACTTGGACCAGGTGTAGGTCAGCAGGAATTGCAATCCGTTCGAAAATTCCTTTTCGACGCGGACCTGGAGAGCATGGTAAGTGGAATTTGCGATCGGCGGCGAATCACCGGAAAAAGATGTGTACTGAGGGAATGGGAGCAAAAGCTGCGCTTGGGAAACCGTTGGCCCCCCAATCGGGCTCGGGTTCGAAGGATCGCAGTTGATGAAATGCGCTGGGTCGCAAGGTTGCACGGGGCTGAAGAATGGATTCGCAACCTCGTTGTTCAGATCCCCTATCTCGCTGGGCGTCAGACCTGCGATAGCGCTGGCGGGAAGGTAATTCAAGTTGCGGAACCCACCGAGATAGAGATGGGTTCCCTTCTTGCCGACATAGGAAGCATCGACCAGCATCTTTCCTGGCAGCTCCTTTTGGAATCCGAGGCTCCAGGACTGCTCATAAGGAATATTCCGGCTGATTCTGCGAATCGGACCGGCGGCGTCGAACCCGATATCATTGAAAGCACCATTCTTGCTGCCTGGAGGCGGCGCAACGCCACAGCTTGAAGGGTCGCTGAACGAGCAGGCAGTATTTTTCAGAGTGTTAAACGGCGTTGCATGGTCGAGGTCCAAGGTTGTTAGCCAGGGCGGCTGAATGTTGAAGCCCTGGAAGCCCCAAGGGCCCGTTCCGGAGGCGCCGCTGCGCGGTGTAGAGAAATAGATGCCATAACCGCCGCGGACTACGAATGCGCGCGGCAACTGATAGGCAAAGCCGAAGCGCGGCTGAATAGCCTTATGAAAGGTGTAATAGTTGTAGCGGTCTTTGGCGCTGGCGAACACCTCGATGCCGTGCAAAGTAGGGTTTCCCGGTATCGGCGTCGTTGGCTGAAAGGGCGAAACAGCATCGGGGTCCAGCCAGTTCATGCGGTTGAAGCGTTCCGTACGCGGAAAGGACAGCTCATAGCGAAGCCCCAGATTAAGCGTGAGTTTCGGGGTCACTTTGTAATTGTCCTGACCAAAAAACGCGTACCGGAAACTCTGCGTGCTGACAAAATTGTTGAATCCCTGCTGGCAGGGAGTGCAACCTCCTCCGCTGTTCTGGGGATTGCCTACACCGGTGAGAAAGCTGGCGATTGCGTCTCCGCCGGCGCTCTCGTCGCCAACGCTTGAGATCTGCGACGTAGACCTTCGGTTAAAAGAAAAGTCTCCGGAAGGCCAACCGGGTTGGACGAAGTTAATCCGATGCATGCGGCCTTCGGCACCAAACTTGAGGTCATGCCTCCCGCGCAGCCAACTGATCGCACCGCCGAGGTGGTGCGAGTCCTGGCCTTCCCGCAGAATGGCAAAAGGTTGCGAGCCGATGGATGTGTTATAGCCGTTGCCGAATTCGATGGAGGGAAGGGCATTAAAGCCATTGTTGAGATAGGGAGGAAATCCAGTACTGGCAAAGAGAGAATCAAAGTCTGAAAACTCCCCGCCGACGCCATGGGAAAAATCAAAGCCCCGCAAGTAACCGTATGTAACGGTCAGCACCAGCCTGGGGCTGAAAGTATGGGTGTGGTTAATCGCCAGCAGGTGGCGCGTAGGATCATTGGGCCCGCCTGTGCAAGGATCGGCGAAGTTTTTGAAGCAGTTGAAACTAGTAGAGTGGTCATTCTCTTGGGAGTATTTGACGCTTAACAGGTTGCGTTCGCTGAAGCGGTGGTCAATCTTGATATCCCACTTGTTGTTCGAGCCCCCGGACGTGCCGGTCGTCGAGAAATTGTTGTTCTGAAGATCGTCGAAGCTGGCTGCTTGCCTACTCGGCACGGGAAAGAGCAAAAGCATGTTCGCGGCGACGGGATCGATCAGGTTCCCAGCAACTCCAGGAGCAGGTTGAAATTGAGTCCCGTTGAGTCTCGGGTTCCCTGGGCTTACATAGTTGGATAAATCATTCAATGGAATGAAGTTGGTTCGAACGGCACCTGGGTTGATGCTGCCATCTCCAGCAGGGTCCGGATTGAACGCACCTGCATACGGATCCCAAAGCTGGCCTTCGGGAATCGAACACTGTCCCGCATTGTTAAACGTGCCGCCCTTGAGCGTGCACACTTCGCTAAAATTCCCCAAAGCGGACTGGCCGGCAGGGCAAGGGCCGGTCCCCCTCATGCACAGCGTGGGCACTCCAAACGTACCGGAAGAAAAGTTTCTCTGCCTCAGGCCCTCATAGTCAAAGAAGAAAAAGGTCTTATCTTTCTTGATCGGTCCGCCAAACGTTCCGCCAAAGTCGTTCCTCTTCAAGGGTGGGATCGGATCGCCAAACTTGTTCGCGAACCAACCGTTTGCGTCCATGACAGAGTTGCGGAAAAACTCATAGACGCCGCCATGGTATTGATTGGTTCCTGAACGAGTTACGACATTGATGACTGTTCCGCCGGCGAAGCCAAACTCGGCGGTAAAGTTGGATTGCTGAACCTTGAATTCTTCGACAGAGTCGACCGAAGGCGTATAGGGCACATTCTGAATTCCACTGTTTTGTTCGAAGTTCGTCGCGCTTGCGCCATCGATCAAAACGTCCGCGGTGGAGTTCCTGCCGCCATTGGAATAGAAATTGATGCCGCCGTTCGAATTTTTCGCGTAATCCAGGTTTGACTCGGTCACGCCCGGAGCGAGGAATGCGAGGTTGGTGAAATCCCGGTCCACCAGCGGGAGATCATTCACGAATTTTCGATTCACCACCTGGCCCGTCACCGCGTCTTCCGTCTGCAGATGAACGGCGCTGGCCACAACGGCCACGGTTTCGGTCGCGAGGCCAATCTTCAGGGAAAAGTTGATCGAAACATTCTGGTTTACGTCCAACTTGATTCCATCATTGCGCTGCGATTGAAAGTTCGTCGCCTCAACAGTGAGGTTGTACGTGCCGGGCGGGATCTGTCTCAGCAGAAATCGCCCTTCGGAGTCAGTCGTTGCTGTGAACGCAAATCCCTTGTCCACGTCCACCAGCGTGACTTTTGCCGACGGAACCGCTGCGGCAGAAGGGTCCGTCACGGTACCGGATAACGATCCGGTGTACAATTGCGCGCTCGCATTTGGCGCGAGCCCGAAAAAAACCAAACAAGCCGCAGTGAGTATCAATTTCGTTGCGAAAACAACTGACCCGGGCCTTTTTGTTGTCTCTACCCCTAACCCTCCGGACCCCATCCGATTCATCCCCATATCCATGCCGCTCCTCCTATGACGAGAAAGGGCTAAACAAATTAGGAATCGTTCCTTCGCAATTTCACCTATTGGAGAGTGGCACCCCTCCCGTAAGCCCCTTTTGAATCGTTTTAATCGCTTTGTCAAGAGAAATTTTTCCATTTGCTCTTGCACAACTGCCCGAACAGGTTTCGAACTGAATGGTTTTGCGCCTTTTGGCTGTAAGGTTGGTGACTGCCTTTTCTCTTGCTCCCTTCGAATTCTCCATGCAACATATCGTTTCTCTAGAGGAGTTCCGCGTATGCCTTTTCGTCTTCCCCTACTCATTTGTTTTCTTCTCCTCGCGAGTCCCTGCTTTGGCGATGAAGCCGGACCTCCTCCTCTGTCCATTGGCGCTTCCGCACCGGACTTCTGCCTCCCCGGCATCGACGGTCAAACGCATTGCCTTAAGGACTACAACGCCAGCAAAGTGTTGGTCATCGTTTTCACCTGCAACCATTGCCCGACCGCGCAGCTATACGAAACCCGGATCAAGCAAATCGTTGCCGACTACCGGGACCGCGGCGTTGCCGTCGTTGCCATCCAGCCAAACAATGCAATGGCGGTCCGGCTCGACGAGATGGGCTACACCGACGTCGGCGACTCTTTCGATGAAATGAGAATTCGCGCCGGTTACCGCCAATTCAATTTTCCCTATCTCTACGATGGCGAGACGCAAAAAGTCTCGCGTGCCTACGGCCCTGCTGCAACTCCGCACGTTTTTATCTTCGATAACGAGCGCAAGCTTCGCTATCAAGGCCGCGTCGACAACAACCCCCGCGAGCCTCTCGTGACCAGTCGCGACGCGCGTAATGCCATTGATGCGATTCTTGCCGGAAGACTCATAAGACTTGCAAAGACACCCTCCGTCGGCTGTTCCACCAAATGGCTCTATAAAGAAGAGGGCCGGAAGGAAGAACTTGCTGAAATCGAAAACAAGCCCGTTATACTCCAACCTATCACCGCGGACGAATTGAAGACTCTTCGCAAAAACGCAACGGGAAAACTTTTGCTCGTGAATTTTTGGGCCACATGGTGCGGCCCTTGCCGGACGGAAATGCCTGAGTTTCAGACCATCTACCGCATGTACGGCCATCGCGCCTTCGATGTCGTCGCCGTGAGCATCAACTATCCCGATGAAAAGCCTGGCGTTCTAACTGTCCTGAACAATCTCCATGCTACCAGCCGGAATTATCTCTTGGGCTCCACCGATATTTATCCGCTACTTGCTGCCTTCGATCCGGAGTGGAATGCCGCCGTGCCCTACACGATGCTCATTCGGCCTAACGGTTCCATTGCCTACCAGCGACAGGCCACTATTGACGCGCTTGAACTGAAGCGCGTCATCATCGCCAATCTCGCCGATGATGACTACATCGGCCACCAAGCCTACTGGAAGACTGCGGAAGTGAGGTGAGCGAGCCTCTGCTCTTGCTTTTCCTGCAAGGTCGCGCTCCCTGCGGGTTCCGTGATCTTGTGATACAGCCTTTGCTTGAGTTTGGTCAGTCGCTGAATTCTGCCGCTAGGCCACCGAATTTCAGCGTTCACCTGTGTTCCGGCAGCGTCATCGCCTAATCCCACAATCACTCGCTTGTCGTGCGATGAGAGATAGCTTGCTCCGCCTGTAATCCAGCGAACCAATTTCCGCTTGCCAGCTACAATTGTGACCTTCGCTCCAATCGCATCGCGATTACTTTTCGTCCCCTGCAATTCGAAACCGATCCACGCGCGATCCTGCCCTGCATCGTTGCGCAGCAACACGGGCGTTCCATCCAGGCATGTAAAAATCGCGTCCGAGTCGCCATCATTGTCAAAATCACCAACCGCCAGCCCCCGCGCCCGATACGCTGAGCGAAACACAATTCCAGCGTGGTCCCGGGTGTTTTGAAAAACGCCCTTGCCGTCATTCCGCAGCAGCAACGGCGGCTCTTTGAACTTCACGTCACCGCGTGTGGTCTCAATCTCCTGATTGATGTGTCCGTTCACAATCATCAGGTCCAAATTTCCGTCGTTATCGAAGTCGATGAAATGCGTTCCCCAACCGACATACGGTCTTGTGTACGCGGACAAGTGAGAAGCCACGGTTTGATCCTCGTAGAGCGGGGAAGACGTACCCACAAACAGCGAGTGATACTGGTCGTTGAAATTGGTAATCACAAAATCGGGCCTGCCATCACCGTTTATGTCCCCCGCGTCAACACCCATCCCCGCCTTTGCAACCCCCGCCGAGTCGTATGCCACTTCCGCCTCAGATGCAACATCTTGGAACGTTCCGTCCTTGTGGTTGATGAGCAGCAGATTTGGCGAAGCGTCCCGCGCCACAAACAAGTCCGTCCACCCGTCGCCATTTACATCAATCGCCACCACGCCAAGCCCCCGTCCTACGAATTTCGAAAATCCGGACGGTAGGCTCACATCCGTGAACGTTCCATCGCCATTGTTGTGATAAAGCGTTATTGGCATTCCGGCGTACGCCTTCTGCGCGCAGTATGCGCGCGCACCGTTGATCTCGCATTTCTTCAGATCCTCAAACGCGAACTGCGCGTAGTTCGTCACCACCAAATCCAGATAGCCGTCGCGGTCATAGTCAAACCACGCGGCTCCCGCGCCCCACCTCCCCGCATTTTTCGCTCCCGCGCGCTCCGTGATGTCTGTAAATGTCCCGTCACCATTGTTGTGAAGAAGCGCGCTCGATGGATATCCCGTGATATATAGATCCGGAAATCCATCGTTGTCGAAGTCCGCTGCCGCCACTCCCATTCCGTAAAATGCCAACCGGTCGACTCCCGCCTTTGCGGCAACGTCTTCGAATTTCCCATCGCCCAGATTTCGATAGAGCGCATTGCGGATTGGATATTCACTCTTTCCGTGCGGAGTTTCTCCGCCGTTCACAAGAAAAATGTCCAGCCTTCCGTCTCCATCGAAATCCAGGAAGGCTGTCCCTCCACCCATGGTTTCGATCAAGAATCGGTCCTGCGACTCTCCGCTGAACTGCCGCCATGTGATTCCAGCTTGTGACGTCACATCCGTGAAGATCTCCTTCGGTTGCTGGGCAGAAAAAAGTGGCGCGTCAGAAAAACCGTCCATCGTTCCCATTGAAATAGAAACAACAAGCAGCAGAAGGAATAGCCGTGTCAGCCAATCGGTGTGCGGCAAGCTCAAGCACATCTTATTTGCTTGATGGGTCAACCGTGGGTGTGGAAGGCGCACGCTGCGCTTCCTTCTCTTTCAGCGTTTCGTAAAGCTCCAGTTCCTTGGATGCTTCTACATTCTTTCCCAGCCGCCGGTACGTTCGAGACAGCGCGAAGTGTACTTTCGCACTCCTTGGCGCAAGCTCCACCGCCTTCCCCAAATGCACAAGTGCCTCTGCCCCTTGCCCTCGTCGCAGCGCCATGTCTCCCAGTTGGTAGTGCGCTTCCACGAGCTCCTCATCATGCTCCGCTGCCGCACGCAGCAGTTGCTCAGCACGTGTTTGCGCACTTGCATTTCCTGCTTCGGTCTCCTTCAAGAGCAGCAACGCCAACTCCAGCTCGAATGCCGCATTCTTGGGAGCTCTCCGAATCGCGCTTTCCAGAGTTATCTTCGCTTGCGAATTCAGTCCCGCCCCTGCCTGTGCCTTCGCCAAACCGATTGTGGCGTCCTTGCTATTCTCATCCAGCTTCAACGCGCGAGTGAAAGACTCCACCGCATCATGAAATTGCTCCGCCGCCAATTCAGAGGATCCTTGTTGGGAAAACGCGCGTGGTGATTGCGGGAATGCTCCCGCCGTCCGTCTGGCTAGCTCCAGTGCGGGCGCTACTCGTCGCTCGGCCAACAAAATACTTCCCAGATCCAAATAGTTCTGTTCCTCCGCCGGATTGAGTTGAATTGCCTCACGAAACTCGCGTACCGCGTCTTCGTATCGACCCTCCTGCTCGAAACTCCATCCGAGCAGTCGCAAAATGTCCCCTGTTTTGTGTCCCTCGTCAACAAGCTGTTGCAGAATCGCACGGCTCTCCGCAAAGTGCCTCGCGTGGAATTTCACAAGCGCCCGACGGTGACTCAAAGTGGTTTGGTCGGCGAAACTCGGCTGCATGGACTCGAGCACCGATTCCGCAGTGGCATAGTCCCGCATTTCATCCGCGATCTGCGCGCCCAGAAGGGCAGCCGGCGCACCTGCTGGGTGATTTTGCAATTCCTCAATCCATGCTTTGGCCTTTTCGTGCTCGCCGATCCGGTAGTACGATCTCGCGAGCGCGCCCATCGATTGCGGGTGCCCGCGAACCAGTTCCGGCACCATACTCAACATCTTTGCCGCTGTTGCGTAGTCGCCGGTGTTCTCGGAGACCATCCCCAGCAGCAACGACGCCTGTTTATCGCCCGGCTTTGCTTTCAAAAGGATGCGCAGTTGTTCCTTTGCTTCCGCGTAGCGATGCAGTTGCCAAAGATTAGCGGCAAGATATCCGCGAACTCCAAGATCCGCCGGATTGAGTTTTAGCGCATTCTGAAAAAACGTCGTCGATTCCTCGAGCTTGTTCTCCATTGCCAGGATGGTCCCGAGATTGGAGAGAAACACCGGACTCGCCGGGGCCATCGCCACGGCCTTACGAAGCTCTTCCTCCGCCAGTTGCAAATTCCCCGTCTGGGCTAGCTGCAACCCCTTCTCCGCATGCGTCTCCGCCTGCTCTGCCTGCGGCACTTCGGAGGCAATCTCCGCGGCGCCATTTCTTGCCAAGAGCAAACACACAGCGCAAACGATACTTGGGCGAAAAAGAGTCAATCCCATCCCCCGCCGCTTTATACCACAGCGAATGGGCTGTGATGATGGATTTGCTCCTCGTGTGCTGAAGGCCGCGTGACGCCTGTACGCCGGGGGACGGAGAATCGCGAGCAGAAAGAATGGCCGATCGATCTGTCGTAGGCGGCCCAAATGCTGCGAATTCAAAATCCGTGTCCAAAACACTCTAACGCCAGTAAGTTTGGATGTATAAGTCGAATCTGGTGGACGAGAGGGGATTCGAACCCCCGGCCTCCTCATTGCGAACGATGGGGAAAATAAGCTAAGGCAAGGCGCCACAATCACTTAGCTATTTTCACGAGGCCCTTAATTGGCAAACCTGGTAAACCGGTTTTCTCTTTGTCTTTCTAGTGCAGTTCGACGGTGAGAAGCCGGATAAAATCAGGCGCGGTGCCTGTGCCTGTAACGACGACAAAGTCATTTTCGAGAACCCTCTGATCTACGCCGCAGCCGTGTTTCGTGTTCCAGGTATGAATTAGGACTCAAGGGTATGGGACGGTACGTGCCCCGCTCCGGGTGGGCTGAGCAAAAAACTTCACGCGAAAGCTGCTGCGGAAAAACAGCAATCCATCACACTTGTCAACCAGAGTTTCGACGAGCGAAAAATTGTAGTTTTGCGCTCAGACGCCTCGGACAAAACCGCGAAGCAAAACGAGTCCGACGATCACTTCCGGTTAGCCGATTATCCGACCAGAAACGGCCCTATATGGTACGAGCGATCAACAAATATGCGTCGCCACGAAGATTGGATCTTGGTTGGTGTAACGGCGGTATTTCGCCAATAATCCCGCCGTGTTGAAACTTCGCTGACGAGCAGGGCACTCATTCACCCAGGGTAAAAAGTGGTATCCTCCGCGCATGCAAGACCAGGGCGCTCCAATGGCAACAGCCCGAGTGGTGCGCAGACTCCCAAACAGATCGCTGGTTCTACATTGGGATGGCCATCTGCGCCATCATCGTCAGTGTCTTGGGGTTTGCACCTTCCCTCGTCAACACCGCCGCGCGTCATGTGCCTCACTGAGAGGCACACACAAATCTAACAAGGAGAATATCCAATGAAACAAAACGTGATGTTAACCATCGCGTCTCTGCTCTCGATCCTCTTGCTGACGCTTCACATTACGGACGACATCGTCCGTGGGATATCGAAGGCCGAGCCCTCAAAC
>WNFQ01001189.1_pt1 | contig 25483 bp, 18 predicted proteins | sample 5400171 | NCBI WGS metagenome assembly WNFQ01 (sample SAMN13153356, study PRJNA577476) | soil metagenome | isolation source: 20 cm soil under Madrone tree | place: USA:California | collected 2016-06-14
GCATAAATAAAACCTCCGTAATTCAATCGTCGAGAGCGTCGTCAGGGGAATCGGGCGGAGACGAACAACACGCGATCCTGTTGGCTATCTGGAAACTGGCCGCGCTGGCCAGCGCTAAGTGGAGAACCGCTTTCGGGAGCGGGGCGATCATAATAAACAAAGGAGAGCTACCTGTCCAGCTAAGTTTTAGATTCTTTCGTGCAGTGTTTTTCAAACGACTCTACCGATGTCCGTTTAATGTGATTTCGGAGATCGAATCTCCTTTCGCGAAGGAACTGGCCACGAAATCACACGAAAAACCAGCAAACACTGAAGTCGCCTTCTTACTTGTCTCTTGTTCAAAAACAACAATCAGAGCCTATTCATCTTGCCCAGGTTCTGATCCACGCCCTCACGAGCGTGGCTATTGAATATCGGCCCTTCGGGTCTAAGCAGTCCCGCCGGACCCAATCGTTTCCAGCAGAGTTTCCAGCACCAGTGTTTCCCGGAAGTTTTCCAGCAGCGGAAAATAGGCGGCACTGCGGTCGAGGGCGGCCCGCGGCACCAGGCCAACAATCTCGGCCCCGGAGATTTTCACTCCCAGACGGTTGGCTTCCGCCTGCACGGCGGCAAACGCGCGCGCGATGCTCGTTTGTTGGTAATCGATAAGATTCATAGAGACCTGGATCTTGCCGCGAGACTGCAATTCAAATCCGAGCGCTTTCACAAACGGCAGGCCGCCATCGCGCTCACGCACCGAGCGGGCGATGCTTTGCGCGATTGAGAGATCACTGGAAAGCAGGTTGATATTGAAAGCAATCAGGAACGGACGCGCGCCCACGGCGATTGCTCCGGCGCTGGAGTGCAGCTTTGGTTCGCCCACATCCGGCGCGCGGTCGCGGTCTTTACCAATCTGCTCACGCAGATGTGCGATCCCAAGATTACGCACGTGCTCAAGTCTGACGCGATCAGGCCGCAGCGCCGCGCGCTCGTAAAAATAGACCGGGATTGAAAGTTCGTGCCAAATGCGTTGACCGGCTTCGTGGGCCAGCTCGATGCATTCATCCATCGTCACACCGCCTACTGGAATGAAGGGCAGCACGTCGGTTGCGCCGATACGAGGGTGTTGTCCCGAGTGCTCGCGCAAGTCAATTAGATCGGCAGCGGTGGCCACCGCGCGTACCGCGGCATCGACTAGCTGCTTAGGTCGAGCGACAAAAGTGATCACTGACCGATTATGATCGGGGTCCAGATGGCGATTCAGCACAGTAGCGCCTTTGACCGATTCAATCGCCCGCGCGATGCGCTCGACAATCGCGACCTTGCGGCCTTCACTGAAGTTTGGTACACACTCAACCAGCATTGTCGATTGCCGATTGCCGATTGTCGATTGATCAGTCTGATCCATTAGACGAAATATTCTACAGGATCAAACGACCAGCGGGTTTCAAATCGGCAATTGGAAATCGGCAATCGACAATGAAAGATGCCCATCGATCGTTTCATCAAAGAACGCAAGACCGTCTGGCAGAGACTCGAGGAGCTACTGGCGCGTCTCGATCAGATGACGTTGCATAGACTGCATCGGGAAGAAGTGCGCGAGCTGGGGCGGATCTATCGGCGGACTGCTTCCGACCTGGCCATTGCTCGGGCGGAATCGCGCGATCCGCGTCTGGTTAATTATCTGAACAGCCTGGTAATTCGCGCTCATGGCCGTATCTACAGGGCTGATGCGCAGGGTGGCCGACGTCTCCGAGACTTTGTTGCCAGGGATTTTCCTCGGTCCTTTCGACGCACCTGGCGTTATACAGCCACGGCGTTTGGTGTATTTGCTTTGTTCAGCGCGATCGCATTTTTTGGCACCCGCCACGATGCGGACTTTTCTGAATTCGCCGGCGTCGATCCGCTTTGGCGAGCCGAGAACATTGAAACTCATCGACATTGGTGGGAATCAGCGAACAAAGCGAACCAAATCGCTTCGAGCCAAATCTTCACCAATAACATTCGCGTTACCTTCTATGCCTTTGCCCTGGGCGCAATGCTGGGCGTCGGCACCTTGTATGTCCTGGCGTTCAACGGCGCGAACTTTGGCGCGATCATTGCGCTCGTTTATCGGGCCGGGTTCGGAAACGATCTGCTGCTTGGCTTTGTTGTGGGCCATGGTGTGATCGAGCTGTCGTGTATCTTTATCGCGGGCGGCGCAGGGCTGCTGATTGGCACTTCTCTTTTGATGCCCGGCGATCTTTCGCGCGGCGACGCGCTTAAATCGCGAGGTATGGAAGCCGTGCGTTTGATCGTCGGCTGCGTGCCTTTGCTGGTGGTGGCCGGAACGATCGAGGGATTTATTTCGCCTCAACCTATTAGTCCGGTGATCAAGATCGGAATCGGCGTGCTCACCGGGATTGCGTTGTATTCGTATTTGTTGTTGGCCGGGAGAGGCCCCTCAGAAGAATAGAATGTTTAGAGGCGGGCTACTGCCCGCCCGTCACAGTCGTCTAGAAGCCGGACTTGTCCGGCTGCCAATTATTCGGCGGACAAGTCCGCCGTTTAAACTGGAGAACAAGATTTACAGCGAGTGGCGGGCAGTAGCCCGCCTCTAAACGATTGGGATTTTCAAAGCAGCCCACGCTCCTTAACTCTCAGATACGTTTCCAACAATCTCGGCGCTAACGCAGCGGCGGTCACATCCAGGGCCAACCCACCCTGTGCCTCAACCAAACGCAGAGCAGCTTCGCGCAGGTGAATAATTTCTTCGGCGACGGATTGCCGGAACAGTTCGCTTTCGTTCTGGGGTGCCTCACGCACCACTGCCTTTAGATCTCGATCCGCGATCGTTACGACCAGCGGAAGATGACGCGGCCGCAACAGCTTCAAAGACGCCAGCAGTTCTCGCGAGCCTTCTTCATCGACCAAATCAGTGAGCACGACGACCAGTGAACGCCGCCGGCTGTTAGCCGCGACAAATTCGAAAGCGCGGGAGTAACTGGGCTCGATCATTTCCGGCTCGACCGCGTACAGGGCCTCCAGCGCGGCATCCAAATGTTCGGCCCCTCGCTTGGGCGGCAAATAGGCCTGAATCCGCCGGCCGAAAACCAGCAGGCCCGCGTTGTCGCCGGCGCGCGCGGCCGCGGACATCAGCGCCAGCGCAGCGTGCACCGCTGAATCCAGTTTAGTTTCGTTTTCGATGCGCGCGGTCATCAGACGCCCGGCGTCCAGAGCAATCAGAATCGTCTGGTCGCGCTCCATCTGATACTGACGCGTGACCAGCTTCCCGCGCCGCGCGGTGGCAGTCCAGGAGATATGGCGCCGCTCGTCGCCCCTAACATAGTCGCGCAGCGATTCAAAGTCCCGGCCTTCACCGCGCCATTGTGATTTGCGCCGCGCCGCGACAAACGAACGCGCACCCAGCGCCCGCAATTCGGCTTCGCGCGCGCGCCGCATGTTGGGATAGACCTTAACGGTGATGGAAGCGCCCACGCGTGTTTGTGTCCACACCAGACGCCAACGCGAAAGATACCGGGCCGCAATCAAGCCGAACTCGAAGCGGCCCCGCTTTGGCGGAGTCAAACTGTAGACCAGCGCGGCAGTAGTTTGCCCTTCAACGTCCACCCGCGCTTCACGCGCGCCGGACAGTTTCATCTGCGGCGGGTATTCGTCTTTAATAATCAAGGAAATGTCGCGCGGCAGTTGATTGGTAAACTCGATGCGCACTTCGGTTTCGGCGCCGACCGCAAAGCGGCCGCCAAAATGTCGCTCGATGCGTACTCTCGAGGACAACTTGCTGTTCCTCGCATCGAAGATCGCAAAAGCAATCAGAGCGAGATCGTAAGTCAGTGCCACCCAGCGCAGCATTGGCCGGCTCCATGAAAGAGAGAGCGGCACGAAGCCGACGGCGAGCAGGGCGTAGAAGAGTTTGGTAAAGGTGAAGCGCATTGATCGGTGATTTGAAGTAAGCGCGGCTTAAAAGCGCAGGTCAACGCGGAACTTCCGCGCTCTGCAGAATATCCGTAATCACCGAGTCCGGCGTGGCGCCGTCGAGTTCGGCCTCCGCTCTCAGGGTCAGACGATGTCGCAGCACGGGCCGGGCGATGTCGCGCACATCGTCCGGAGTCGAGAAGTCGCGGCCGCGAATTGCCGACAGAGCTTTCGCACATAAGAGCAAAGCGACCGCGGCGCGCGGGCTGGCGCCGTAATGTGCCGCCGGATGATCGCGAGTACGGCGGACCACGTCGACGATGTAACGCTGCACGCCCGGCTCGACTCGCATCGCGCGCACTTCGGCGCGACAGCGCGGAATGGCGTCGGCTTCACTTAGCGGCTGGATGTCGACTTGATCGAGCCGCCGTGCATTGAACCCCGCGTCCCACCGCGCGACGACCTGATGCTCTTCCTCGGCGGAAGGATAGGGAAGCAAAATCTTGAGAAGGAAACGATCGAGTTGAGCCTCAGGCAAAGGATATGTTCCTTCATACTCGATTGGATTCTCAGTCGCCAGCACCGTGAACATCGGCGACAGCGGGTATAGCTCACCGTCGATTGTCACCTGCCGTTCCTCCATCGCCTCAAGCAGTGCAGCCTGAGTCTTGGGTGGCGTGCGATTGATCTCGTCACCGAGCAGGATGTCGGTGAAAACCGGCCCGCGCCGCAAACTAAAGCTGGACGAGCCCATGTTAAAGACGTTGGTGCCGGTGATGTCCGAAGGCATCAGGTCCGGGGTGAACTGAATGCGTCCAAAGCCGGCGTTGACGATGCGCGCCAGCGTTTTCACCGTCAGCGTCTTGGCTGTACCGGGCACGCCTTCGATTAGCGCGTGGCCTTCGGCCAACAGTGCGACCAGGATTTGTTCGATGGGCCCATCCTGGCCCACGATTACTTTGCGCAGTTCGTTTTGAATGTAGGCGATTGTTTGAGAGAGATATTCAGGCATTTTGGAATCAATTGAGCAGCCGGTTTTGAATATAATTAGCGTTGGACCCAAGATCAGATTCGCTGCAACACATTTCAGGGCGGGATTCTATCACGAGCTTCATCCGCACTTGAGCCTATCAAAGGCCTCTGACGACCGACTCTTCAAGCCGGCGGCGATACAGATTTTCGGATTAAAATCCAAAACTCCATGCGACTTGAGGCCGGGGCAACAACAAGACCGGATCTTTTTTAGAAATTCAGGGCCTGTCTCTATGGTGCAATACTTGCTTAACTCGTCTTCGTCTTTTCCTTTTTTCTTATTCCTTCTGAAGATACCTTTCAAGTGTAACTGAGCAACGATCCGGCTTTTTCTTTTCCGAAACTTGTGAACCGAACAGCAAACAAAAATTTGTTATGGAGGTAGTGAAAATGAAACGAAGAATCCCTGGGTCTTTCATGGCACTTCTGGTTTTGAGCCTGGTGACAGGCGCCTTGTTAAGTGTGTCCGCACAGACCAGTAAAGGAACAGTTACCGGCCTGGTAACGGATCAAAACGGCGCCGTTGTTCCGGGCGCGGAGATCGAACTTAAGAACGCGGCTACCAATCAAGTCCGCACCACGGCGACCAATGATTCTGGATTATACCGGTTGGACGCAGTGGATCTCGCGGTTTATGACCTCACCATCAGACACAAGGGCTTCAAGACTTTGACGAACACCGGTATTGAGATCCAAGCCAACAGAATCGCCAACATCGATGTGAAGTTGGAAGTAGGCACCACTGAAGAGACGGTAAACGTCAACGCGGCCTCTGGCGACCTCCTGCAAACCAGCGACCCGGTGCGCGGCGGAAACTTCAGCACCACCCAAGTCCGGGATTTGCCGAGCACCAACCTGAATCCTTACGACCTGGGCCGGCTTCTACCAGGCGTGGCAACTGCGACCGGGGGATCTCAATTTGGTAACGCTTCCCAGTTCTCAGTCAACGGTCAGCGGCCTCGCGGCAATAACTATTTGATTGATGGGACCGAGAACAACGACATCTCGGTGACTGGACCCGCGAACCAGATCAACAACGAAGATGCAGTGGCTGAGGTCTCGCTTCAGACGGGCTTATTCAGCGCTGAATTCGGCCGTGCGGGCGGCGGCGTATTTAATCTGATTACCAAATCAGGAAACAACCAATTTCATGGCACGATGAGGTGGTTAATTCTTTCCCAATGGTTCAACGCGCTCAGCACCAATGATCACAATGCCGGAAGGACGAAGCCGGGCGTCTTCACGGAAAACATTTTCGGCGGCACGATTGGCGGACCGTTGCCGCTTCCCAGGTTCGGCGAAGGCGGCCGAGCGCTTAGCTCTGGTAAAGATCGGACCTTCTTCTTCTTTGGCCTTCAATACGACAGATTTCGTTCGACGACTGTATTCGGAGGCAGTGGATTTCGCGTCCCCACTCAAAACGGTGTAAATCAGTTGCTGGCGATGTTTCCGGCTGGAACCAACCCGCGCGTTGACCTCTATCTGACAGCGATTGGAGCTGCTCGAGGCCAAAACACGCTGCAGACTATCGCGCTAGGCACTGGACCGAATGGCTTGGGAGCCGTGGTCAACCGGGGAACTGTCGAAACGGGTTTGGTTCAAATATCCGCACCCTCTCTGTCGAATGATCGTCAGTGGGTGCTTCGAGTCGATCACAAAATAAACGACAAACACCAACTGGCCTTCCGTTACATTGACGATAACAACATCAATCCTGCTTCTGCCATGAACTCTCCGTTCTTTACCAGAGACTTCGTCGGCTTTTCCCGGAACTTCCTGGTGACGCATACCTGGGTCGTTTCCCCATCACTGACCAACGAACTTCGTGTCTCTCCTTATGGCCTAATCAATTTCAACTTCCCGATTTCGCCGACCGATCCGGCCTTGGCTTTCACGCTGCCGAACATCGGCATCACTAATCTGTCGGCAGTTGGCATCGCCACCAACATTCCCCAGTTCCGCATTGCCAAAAACTATCTGGTGCAGGACACAATGACCAAGACCTACGGGACGCACACCTTCCGCTTCGGTGTAGAGTTCCTGAAGCAGGTCGCCCAACAGCACCCGCCTTTCAATGAACGCGGTTCGTTTGGGTTTGCGAACGGAGGGGGATTCGCGGCGCTGGCTAACTTTATTGATAATTTCAGTGGCGCGAACGGAAATGCCAACATCAACATCGGCCAACCAATCTACCATCCAAATCTTTTCCGCCAGAGTTATTTCTTCCAGGATACCTGGAAAGCCACGCAGGATTTGACGCTTACACTTGGCACGCGCTACGAGAACTTCGGCCAGCCGGCCAATAGCGCTTTCAGGTTTCCGGCTTTTGCCGGTTTCGATCCAGCCCAGTTCCTGGTGCCGAACAAGGTCAAACCAGACAATAACAACTTCGGACCGATTTTGGGTTTAGCTTACGCGCCCCGGGGCGCGCGCGGTCCGATGCGCTGGCTCTTCGGTGAGAATAAGGGGGTCATTCGCATGGGTTATCAGGTTACCTACGATACCTTCTTTAACAATCTGCTCTCGAATATCGCGGCGGACGCGCCGAACAACTTCTCAGTTACAACCACCGGAGCCGCCACTGGCCGTGGCACCGCAAACTTTTTCCCGGGAGCAATTCCTACTGTGGCGCCCACTCTGACGACGGCCAACTCGACCCAGACGTCGGTTTTCAACCCTAACGTGCGAAATCCTTATACGCAGCGCTGGTCGGTCGGTTTGCAAAGGGAATTACCGGGCAGGTTCATTGTTGATGCCTCTTACGTTGGTTCTGCGGGACGAAAACTTTTCGTCAGTGAAGATCTGAACCCAATCGTCAATCCCAGCACAGGGGCGCGCCTTTTCCCGAACTTTGGAATTCGCAGGTATCGGAGCAGCGGCGCGAATTCAAATTATCACTCAATGCAGCTGCGGGTAGACAAACGACTCTCACGTGGTTTCCAGATCAATACCTCGTATACGTGGTCACATCTGTTGGATCAAATCAGTGAAGTCTTCGCGACGGATCAAACGAATTCTTCCTTGGCTTCCGTTCCACCGGCCCAGGGCCCGGGCCTAAAGATGGATTATGCGAATTCCGACTATGATCGCAGACACCGCGTGGCTATTAATTACATCTGGGAAATTCCCGGTCCGCGAGAGGGATGGTTGAGTCAGATCGCCGGCGGATGGCGAGTTGCCGGCATTACCGTGATTCAATCCGGCGCTCCGTTTACTTTGATAAACGGTCTGGATCGAAATGGCGACGGCCAAACCGGCCCCGATCGTCCGGACATCGGAAATGCCAGCAAGCCCCACAACACGCGCGGAGTAATCGATACTTTGTGCGCCAGCGGACTTCGCAGCCCTGAACTCTCGGCCACTGCCGGCAGTGGCTGTGTTACCCGCAACGACGTGTTTGCGGTTCAGGTTGCTACGAATACCGGAACGTCCTTGATTATGCCCGGCCTGGCCACGATTGGACGTAACACTGAACATGCTCAGCGGACCATGAACTTTGATATGAGCTTCTTCAAAGCGTTCCGCATTAGCGAGAGCGTCAGACTTGAAGCTCGCCTTGACGCTTTCAATGTTTTCAACCACAAGCAGTTCACTGCCATCCCTGCCGCCAGTCTTAATTCGGGGGCAGGATCTTTCTACAACTTCGCCCAAACCAATGGTGGCAACCGGAACATGCGGGCGGGTTTGAAGCTGACGTTCTAAGATTTCAACCTGAACACTAAACCAGAGGCGGAACCGCAGTTTGCGGCTCCGCCTTTTTCTTACCTCTGAGGTTACGGGGATAAACCAGAATTTGTCGCCGACAGCGACCTGGCGTCAGATCTCTTCGGCTGCTTGCTTGGCATCGCGCTCTCGCGTTCCCAGGCCGAGCGCGGATTCGATCTGACGCAGTTGTCTGACCATGCGCAGCGATTCTTTCGCGTTTGTCGGCACTCCGTTAATGGCTTCTTCACAATTTCGCATTAGCGTTTCCAGCTTCTGCTGGTTGATCCCTGAGCGGGCCGCTACCCGCGCCGCAATTTCCGCGCGCGGGCTGTTGTGGTTCACGCCGGCGTGGCGTACCAGCACGCGCCGTACTCGCCCGTAAATGTTTTCCAGGGCCAGGTCGTGGGCGCGAGCGCGCTGTTGCAGCTCGGCCATCGAGGCGACAAATTCCAAACTCGACCGGCGATCCACATGAGGTAAAGGCAAAGGACGCGCGAAGCGAATTCCACGAGACCAAATTACCATCAACCCGAGTAAAACAAATTGTCCGCAAATTGCCAGGACCGGAGTGCCCTCGAAATATTGAATTAACGCGTTATGCGTGGCTGAGCGGCCCTGATGAAACTCGTCGAACGCGACCAGCCCGCCGTCGCCGGTGACGACGTTAACAGCCAATTGGAGATTGTCTGCGCGGCTGATCCCATTGTTGGCAACGATGAACGGATCAGAAAGCAGCACGATGCGCCCTTTGCCGTGCGGATACTCGACCAGCAGAGCGCCGCTCGTCTGGACGAAATTAACGACCGGCGCGGGCGAGACTGCCGACGGTTGAGTCTTGTCAGACATGGGGCCATAGCCGCCAGGTTCCGGCGTCGGCGTTTCCGGCGCTGCGGATTCATCGGATGGTTCTTCAGTCTCTCCAACCGCGGCTTTGTCTTTGCCCTTTTTGTCACTCTTTCTGGCGGCGTCAATAGTGATAGTGCCAGCGAAACGCGACGGCAGGATCTGTGAGACATCACGCGCCACTAACGTTGGCTGGGTCGGAGGCACCGGCTTCACTCCGGTTGTCATTTGTTCAAAATTGGTCGCATCTACATCCGTCCAGGGGAAGGCTGTCATGGCTACGCCGATTGCCCAGTCACCGGACCATGGCAACAGACTGTGATCGGGGTTGCGATCGATCAGCACCAGGCGGCCGCCGTTCTCAACCCAGTGCAAGAGTTCTTTGCTCTCGGACTGTGAAAAAGGAACGAGAGTCCGGCCGACTACTACGATCGTTGCCGGTTTTGGTCCACTAACACTGAGTAGAGAATCCGTCGATTCGCGCCAGCGTGCTACCTGATAACCGGATTCATGCAGGAAGTCGTAAAGCGCCCGGGTACCGGTGGCGCCGGCATTCAAAGTCGACCGGTCCGGCGACGTTTCTGAGTCAGCGGATTGCTCTACCTTTACGTACGACGCGGCGTTGATCAGGATCAAGACGCCTACGACAACGATGAGCGCGATGATAATGACGAGACGTTGACGCATAACCTGGAGACTGAATCAAAAATCTTTCTTATCCTGCCGAACCTGCTTTCAGAGCCTGTTGATAACCGATGCGAAACTCGAGCCAATCGCTTTGAGCGGCCGGCTGGAAACCATACCAATGAAGTTCGAAACTGCTCGTCAGCTTCCGCATAGAATTGTATAGAGGCGTTCTGTCGCGCACTGAATTCAGATAATCTCTGTTTGTTTTGTGCTGAGCCAGACTTACGACTTTGCGATCTCCAAGCTCGCACAAGAGGCCGATGTAGGCTTTGCGAATAGCTGCTCGCAGATCTCCATTCCGAGCCAACGCCTCAGCCTGGGCCAGCAAATCTGCCGATGTCTGATCCGCCTCAAGCCGCTCTCCCAAAACAATGCGCGCCTCGCGCTTTGGTTTTTTCCTGCCGCGGCGGTTGCTCAAATAGCGCGGCCCAAACTTCCAGATCAGAAACGCAATGACGCCCAGACAAGCCAGGACAATGACGATTTGAGCGAGCCCCGAGATAAAGGGAGAACCGCCCGGCGTGATGGGCTTCGTGTTGGGAAACAAGCTGAAAAGCCAACGCAAAAATCTGGTCCAGAGGCGGCCAAGCGCGCTGTCTTCAGGAGTGGGTGGTTTGCTGTATTCCGGCCGGCGCAAAATCTCCGCGAGCTTTCCTTTATCGCTGTCTTTGTCGTTCGTAGCGGGCTTTCCGCGCTGCACTTCCTCCAGTCTCTCGTCGAGAGCACGCAAACGTTCTTCGATCCGCGACAGCGCCTCGGCACGTTGTGACGCGCTGTTGGTCTTCTCGTAATTATGCAGCGCCTCTTCCAACCAGCTGTTGTCGACGACCACGCTTTGGGCGCCGAGAGTTATGGCTTCTTTGGGCGGCAACTCTCCACGAATGCGGGCGGCGCTGGTGTGAACGCGTTCCTGCGCCGACGGGTCCTCGTCATCATAGGCAGCCTGCAACTGTTCGACTATCGCGATCGCTTGAGTGACTCTGTGACGGTAGTCAGCAAACGTGGCGGCGACGGCACGCGCATAGCAGCAGAGAGACATGAGCACCAACAGGCAAATGATGCATGCCCTGTCTCTCGGCTTAGGAATGGGATGAATGCTCAATCGGCTAACTCAGCCCCAGCACAGAGCCGGGAGGTCCAGGAGCGGGCGGCGGTGGTACAAACCTCGGAGCTCGGCCAGTAACCAACGCCGGCGCGAACGGCGAGACGACGCCCGGCAACGTTGGCATTTCCGGAAGCTGGCGCGCCGCCATGAGTTCAATATCATAGCCTTCGTGCCGGACGCGCTCGTCAACATAAAGCAGCGAAAATCCCAACATCCAGATAGGTGCGAGCAGGATGTGACTACACTGGAGAATCACCTGGTATCCGATTGAATACCAGGTAGGCCACGTGCTGCCGAAGGGCGAAAGATCGACACCATCCAGGTAGCCATACCACCCCAGCGGAATCATCAAGAGCATAAGCGCTGAGTAGGTACCGAAGAACGTGAACAGGGTCATGGCCATCAGACGTCGGACATTGCCACTGGCAAGCGAGAAGCTGCGGCCAATCGCCGCAAAGACGGACTTGCCCTCAACCAGCATAGCCTGCGGCACGTAAGCCATACGCCCGGCCAGAAAGAAAAACAAAACTGACGCCGCAACGACCGCGACCAGAGTCCCTATTCCCCAGAGTATTCCGGCCAGCCATCCCGACAACATCGAAGCAAACGCCAAACCAAAGGCGAGAATCATGAACACCACCGATGACGCCGAAAAAGCGACCAGCGTCGCAAAGGCGAGCCATAAAGCTACCAGCAAGCTGGCTCCAAACAGGCCCCAGAAGCGGGACTTCACCGCGCGATAAGTCGCACGCGCAGTCACCGGTTCGTTCCACAGAAGATGGGCCACCAGGGTGCGCGTCGCCCCACCCATTACAATTATGCTGAACAGCGAACCGGAAATTATGATTAAAATTCCGATCATCAACATGAGCACGTAAAGGGCCATATTAAAGTCGCTGGAAGTGGAGGTAATCGCGCGCCAGGAAATGGTTGTAGTGGCCGAACCCAAAGCCGAGAGGACCACCGGTGGCGCGGCGATGCCAATCAGGGTCAGGAAATGACGGCGATAAAGTCGGACCGCCCGATCAATTAGATCGCCCGCACCGAGGGGGGCCAGGGCCAATTCAGTGTTGAGTGAGTCCACGCTGGGGAATGATCGTCGTTTTGTCAAAGTGAATCAAGTTTCAGCGTAAATGGGCACCTGAAGACTTAGGCGAAGGTTGGACTCGTCGAGCTTCGAGCGCCCGATCTTTTCAGTTTTAGCACTCGCTTTCAGCTTAGATCAGAAAGCCGAGAAGCGAGCCAGATGGGATCGTAGTTGAGAACCCGAACTCAACTAAGAGAGGGTCGGAACGGCAGGATAGGCTGCAGTTTCGACCCTCTTTCACGTTAGACAATACCTCTCAGGTGAAGGTGTCTACTAATTCTTCTTGTTCGCCGCGATGTACTCCTCAAGTTTTTTCCGCTCCGAATACTCAGGCTTCTTCTTCAGGAACTCTTCATATTCAATGGCAGCTTTGTCCTTCATGCCCGCGGCATTGTAGAGCCAGCCAAGGCGTAGATGCGCATCAGGTCGGCCCAGTTTCGCAGCCTCGTTAAGGTATGGTATGGCCTTGGATCCTTTTCTGGTCTGAATATAAGCTTCGCCGAGAAGATAATTTGCATCCCCGGACGAGGGCTGAGCTGCGACAGCGCGCGTCAGAGGCTCTATCGCCTCGTCAAACTTCTTTTGCGAGGAACGCAGCTTGCCGAGGTCGAGTAAGGCCAGCGTGAATGTCGGCTTCGCTTCGATCGCGCTCAGGTAGGCTTTCTCGGCATCCGCAGGCTTATCCTGCACAAGGAAAACCGTTCCCAATAACGTCCACGCCTGATAATCAAGTTTGTCGATCTCAACAATTTCCTTGAGGAACGTGACCGCCTGATCGTATTTTTTCTTATCGGCGGCCTCCTGGGCTTTTTGAAAAAGAGACTTGTTGGAGGCCGAACGATTATAGACATCCGCCGAGATGACGCCCGGCTTTGGGCCTCCCTTGGATTTTATGGCAAAGTCCAGATCTTGCCGGAACCCGTGCGGATCGTTACTCAGTCCCTGGACCGCTACCCGCACGCGGCCAATCTCTTCGTTATTCACCTCGATGGCGAGTTGATAGTCGCCTTCCTGCAGATTGCTAAAGCGATACTGGCTGCCGTTTGCTATTGCCTGGCGGCCCATCTCTCCGCCGACATCTTTGTAGAGGATGATCATTACTTTGGGAGCCGGGCCCTCCGTGGGGTCCTCAATTTTAACGTCGCCAAAGAGAGATTTGGTTCTCTGTGCCACCACTCGCTGGCTGACAACAGCTGAGAAGCCAAGCACGATTAGCAGCAGGGAACCGTACCTGAAAATTCTTTTCAGGGATGAATCTATAGTTAGAGAGTTGATGTTCGCGCGCAAATGTTTGGTCATGGGGTGCTCCAATGAAAAAAAGTAGGTTGGTATTATGCGGCAATTGCTGGTGTAAATGAAAGCTGAACAGACCGCAGATCAGTTTTGGAAATAAAAGCAAACATCCGGCCATCTTCGTCCATTTAGATATGCGAGGCAGGCGTCTCTGAAAGGAAGAAGAAGGGCTCCCGGAAGGCCGGGAGCCCAATAGTTACTACGTCCAGGACGCTACCATCTCGAATGGTTTGCTAGAAGTCCCAGCGAATAGCGAACTGCATTTCACGCGCCGTGGACGCCGAGGTGGTAATCAACCCAAATGAAGTTGAGGTAATTGACGCGTTAGGCGTTGAAAGCGAGTTATGGTTGAACAGATTGTAGGACTCCCAACGCAACTGAATCTTGCCCCACTTCTCTGAGATCCTAATGTTCTTCAGAAGAGCGGTGTCAAGGTTCCAGTATGTTGGTCCGCGGAAGTTGTTCCGATTGCCGATTTCCCCATGGAGCGGGAAGCGCACGGCAGCCAGTGCGGCCGTGGGGTCCGTGAAGAACTGAATATTCGCGCCGGCATCGTGAATGCCATTTACCAATACCGAACCGCTGCCATTCAGAACCGCGGGACTGTTAAAGTTAAAGCCTACTGGGAACGCGCCGGTGGTCGTACTGAAAGGTAATCCACTCCGACCGGTGAACACGCCCGTCATTTCCCAGCCACCGATAATTCTATCTACGAGACCAGACGAACCGCCGCCGAAAGTGCGACCCTTGCCGAATGGAAGCTCGTAGATGAAGTTAGCGTTGAAGAGATGTCGGATGTCGAAGTCAGACGGTCCGCGACAAACGCGTAGATTGCGCAGGTCGCAAACCAAGCCACCAGTCACCGTGTTTGCTACGCTTGATCCGTTGTCGAGAGAATGGGACCAGGTGTAGTTAAAGTCGAACTGGAGACCTTTCGAAAGGCGCTTCCGCAAACTGAGCAGAAGGCCATTGTAGGTCGACGCTCCCTGGTTCGAGATGTAGATGTTGCTGCCAAATTGGGAACTCATTCCCACATTGGGATTGAGCAGTCCGTTGCGATACAAGAAGAATACCGCGTCGGATGTGTCCCCACGTAAGACTTGAGTATTGTCGTTGGCTTGAAGCACGCGAGTACAGTTAGCGCCAAAGACAGCCAGGCAGCCTGCACCATAGTTCGCTATCGCAGCCGCGTTCATCTGATTCTCAAACCATGGTATCGAGTTAATGGAAGCCGTAAGCGCAGTTCCCGTTAGTCCCGCCGCTGTGCCGGCGGCAATCTGCGCTTGCAGATTGTTGAAGGCGTTTATCATGAACTGACCTGAGGTCTGATCCTTGAAGTCCAGGATCTGGCCGGCATCCGCTTGCGAGAACTCTTTCCTTGCCTGTCTTCCTACATACGACGCATCAAGGATGAAGTTACCCGGTAGTTCGCGTTGCACACCAAGACTCCACTCGATCGAGTACGGCGTCCTGAAATGCTGGTCGATCGCGTAGTTGAAACCTCCAGCCTGACTCAGCACCGGTACACCATTGCTGACAAAAGGAGTGAACGGGTGCGTAATCGTGGGCGCAACGTTGTTCACGGGCACATTAAGAATTCCCGTGAAACGAGGATCATTTAACAGGGCCGTGGTCGCGCTCGTAGCACCAAAGTTGGTCGTGGCGCTATTGTCGAACAGGTACGACACCTGATCCTGAATAAACGTGATGCCGCCACCGACGCGGTCGTACACGACTGAACCACCGCCGCGCACTACTGTTTTTCGGTCACCAAATACTTTGCCAAGTAAGCCTTCCTTGAAAGATGGATTATAGGCAAAGCTGAATCTCGGTCCAAGGTTGTTAAGATCCGGCTCAGAGTATCCGCGAGCACCGTTACCCTTGCCGCAAAGGTCATAGCGGAGGTAGGGCTCGGCTGCGGCGCCGCCAACTCCCGCGGCGGCATTCTTTATGCGAAGTGCGATCAGATTGTTAAGATCCACATCGTTGCACGCCTGGAATCCATTAACCTCGTAGGGCACGGAGTAATAGCTGTAGCGCAGACCGTAAGTCACCGTCAGATCGCTGCGGACCTTCCAGTTGTCCTGGAAGTACACCTCGGTCTCGTTATACTTGAAGTCACGCTTCTTTCCAGTTCCTGGAGCAAAAGGGGTGCCGGTGGGGCTGTAATTGAAATTGGTGCCTACTGATGCGATTCGCCCCAGAATGAAAGCAAAGGCCGCATCGTAATTGCCACTGCGCACGGTGCCAGATCCCAGACACGCAGGATTTCCAGTGCAAGCGGCGCCGCCTGATGGAGGCCGCAGCGCGGAATTAAGAGTAGTATTGATACCACCCAGACCAACGGACACAAAATTGAAGTCATTGATGAGACTCGACCGCTGATGAATCGGCTTAAACTGGCCACCGAACGCCAACGTATGTGTGCCCTTGATCCACGTGAAATCGTCGCGGATTGTGGGTACAGGTACAAATCTGGTCTGTGAACTGATACCCGCATAAGGAGCAACCAAAGGACCGAAGGTCCAGACTTCTGGAAACGCGGGCTGGAAGGGGCGCGGAAACCGCAATCCTGAACGACTAACGCCGACCGTCGCCTGATTGGTAGCGTTCGGGCTGAGCGTCCAGGTGTCGCCAACAACCCAGGCATAATCTCTCACCACAATCTGTCCGCTTTCGGGATCGCCCTGGAACTGGGCAGCCACCGTATTTACGGTATCCGTCTGTAAGCGGCGGGCAAAGTTAAAGCGCCCAAACACTTTGTGATTGTCCTTCGCATTCCAGTCGATGCGTGTTGTATAGGTATTGTCCCTGCGATGGGACGGCGCATTAAAAGTAAAACCGCCGGTGTTAATGCCATCGCCAAGCGTCAGGTCGGTAGCGTGCGGGTACCGGCTGGCAATGAAAGACAAAAGCGCTGGATCGGCGCCGATTCCCTTGGGATCGAGGGCAGCAACCTGCGCCGGAGTCAAATAGGTAATGCACTGGGGCGACGTCGTCGCACGGGCATTCGTTGCACAGCCAGCGGTGGCATTGAGAAAGCCCACACTGCCATTCCGGAAAGAATCAAGAGGTACAACACGCGAATAAGTTACCCCTTGGGCATCGCGCCGTCCTTCGTAATCCTGGAAGAAGAACAGGTGATTCTTGATTACCGGACCACCGAAGCTGCCGCCGAACTGATTACGAGTCAATTGCGGACGCTTATTTTTAATAGTACCGTCAGGATTTCGCCCTGCCCTGTTATTGAAAAAGCTATTTGCCGCCGTCAGCGCCGTGCGATTAAATTCGCGCACTGAGCCATGGAAGCTATTCGAGCCGCTCTTGGTTACCAATTCAATCTGGCCACCACTGCTCCGGCCTTCGGATGCGCCGGGGTTAGTTGTGACGGCTCGGAATTCCTGGATCGCATCGATGGGCGCGTTGCCGACGGTGGCAAATGCCTGTCCAGTAGCCTGGTCGTTGGCATCGATTCCGTCGATCGTGATGTTTCCCTGGTCAGCTCGCGAACCAGTAACCGACCCTACGCGATTTGTAGTGCCTGTGCCGATATTGTTCCCGATTACTCCGGCGCTCAAACCAAGGAGTGCCGCCGGCGAATTGCGAAGTTGGATCGGAAGATCGGCCATTCGACGCTGATCAATGACGTTTGCGATACTGGCGTCGATCGTGTTCAGCGTCGCTTCGCCCGTACTCGTAACTGTCACCGTGTTATTGACAGCTCCGATCGGCAGTTCCACATTATGAGTCTCAGTCGTTCCGACTCCGAGGGCTACATCTGTGATTACGTAGGTTTGAAAACCCGGCGCCGTGACAGTTATTGAGTAGCCAGCTCCGGGCGCGATTTTGACGAAGGTATAACCTCCCTGGTCATTGGTCGTGGTGGACTGGTCAAACCCTGTCTTCGTGTTAGTTAGCTTAACAGTTGCCCCGGCGACAACGGCGCCATTGGGGTCTGTTACGACTCCAGTCACGTTAGACACGCTTTGTCCAAACGCGATCGCTGACAAAAAGCAGATCGTCAGCGAGGCAAAAATCAATCTCTTCATATTTTGGACTCCTTAATTAGATTTAGGGGTTGCAGGTGCTGCTTCCGATGTGTTGCAAGAGACCTGTGTCATTCGCACTTAAAAGATTCGTTCTGTCTCGAGCGCATCAAATGCGAGCCAATGCGCGATTTGTTTAGGTCACGGCTCCGATTCTGCAAGCGGTATGCCGCGAAGGGATGAGGGTTGCATTCGTTAGATGCCCACCGGATTTTAAAGCTTTGCCGGTTCGACCCCGTATCCGACGTTTTGAAATCTTGACGAATTTGGATTGTGGTACGAATTGCTGGACGGCGTCGAAGGTGATCTCATGTGGCTGTTTGCTGGGTTTTGAGTGACATTCCGCCCTTACGGGGCCTCAAGACGAGGCCTCGCTGCGGTTGCAACTTAAAAGCAACTGACGACGGAGACAGACCCGATCTTCGCTGCGAAGCAAGAACAATTCTCTTCGTCTTGATTGCCGGAATATTTTAGCCGGCGTCTAAAACTTCGAATTCAAACTGTAATTCCTTACCCCGAAAAATATAGCTGAGATAGAACTCCCAAAATTTGCGGATGAAGCGAAACGCCGGCCAGCGCTGGTCGAGGTTTACTACAAACTCGAGTCCCAGGGCGCGCCAAAGATTAGCCAGAGACACATAGATTCGAATCGGTTGGCCTCGATAAAACAATTGAAAGAATAGCTGTTGAAGTGATTGCGATGCGTGGGATCAGTGGGCCAGTCCGGATTCGAGTAATGCGGAGTGCTGATTTTGATTCGTCCTCCGGGTTTGGTAATCCGAAAGAGCTCAGTGACAAAAGCCATTACATCCGGGACGTGCTCGGCGACGTGGCGACAGACGACCTCGTCGAACTCATGATTTGCAAAAGGATAAGGAAGAACTCCCAGATCGTGGATCACATCCGCGTGGGCCCTGGGGTTTGCATCGATGCCAATCGCGCCCGGCGTTTTGTTCCAACCGCAACCGACGTCGAGAATTCGTTTCCCAACCGGCTCAACAGTCGGCCGCACAGCCGGCAAAGACGCGTTTTCATTCTCGCCTGGCCCATTCATTGTCAGAAGGAGGAAGGTGCGACGGTGTGTTGACCCCGAACGGGACGGGCGGAGCCCATTCCACACGCCCCTCGGTCAACGTCCATAAAATCAGATTCAAGCGCGAGTGTAAGCGACGATAAATCGAACGCGTGGAGCGGTACGCTAAACTGCTTCTGCATTTCCTCGAAACGCATGCCATCAAGCATTACCGGCTCGTCGCTCTTCAGCGCCGCCCGCGGAATGATCGCAAACTCGCCGCGCACCCGATCGCGCGCGGCGATGAAATCCCTGCCGGTTAATAGTCCGGCCACGCACACATCGCCGCCAAAATATTCATTCGCGACCGCGACAACTTGAAGCCGGGTTCCGCAGCGCCGGTTCATGCGCTCCACCTGCTGGCGCAGGACAGGTGCGAAAATCGAACCGGTCATGATCGTGCCATGAAGTCTCTCAGGATTTCGCAAAGGTCTGCGTGCCAGACGGCGCAGCAGCGATTCGAATTCGTTGGCAAAGCTGCGCACCATGCCGATGCCATCCTCAATCTGCGGATAATCGCCGTAGTGTTTCCGCGAGGGAACCGGCCGGCCAGCCCGGAGGTAAATCTCATCGCCGAGAAACGCGAAGGTCGTACCAAGTTGCGCGCGCAAATTATGCTGGATAATTGAAACTTCGCTGATCGTGCGGCGGCAGAATTCAGGAGTTATAGGTGTCAATCGCTCATCATTCAAATAACGAGTGAGTCCCAGCGGCACGATCGCCACACTGCGAACACGCGGATGAAGTTTGGCGAGATCGTAAATTGTGCGTCGCAGAATTTGACCGTCATTGATTTCCGGACAAAGCACTACCTGCGCATGAATCTCGATTCCGGCGTCGAGCATTCGCTGCATCTTCTGAGTGATGTCCGCGCGTTGCTGGTCAACGCCCAGCAGGTAAGCCCGCACCTCGAGATCGGTCGCGTGAACCGAAACGTATTGTGGCGATAGCCTTTGTTCGATCACTCGGTGCATCTCGTCTTCGGTGATCGATGTGAGCGTGGTGTAGTTCCCGTAAAGAAACGAAAGACGCACATCTTCGTCGCGCACGAACAGCGAAGGACGCGCCGTCTCAGGATTGCCTTTGCAAAAACAGAAGAGACATTCGTTCGCACACTGGCGCGGCACGATCTGTTCGAAGCTGAGGCCAAAGGCTTCCGCTTCATCGCGTTCAATATTCAGTTCCCAGTCCTCGCCGGTGCGCTTGCGGATGTCGACGACCAGGTCTGTTTCGCCCGCAGCCTGGAAACGAAAATCAAGGTAGTCACGAACGGGGCGGCCGTTGACCCGCATGACACGATCGCCGGGCTCGAGTTCGAGTTCGGCGCCCAGGCTATCGGCCGTTACTTCGGAGATCTCGACACCGCGGCGGCGAATCTGGGTTACTGCTGGTGTGACTGCGAATTCGTACATTGAAATACTTCCGGAGTTATAGACGGCCGGCAATTGCGGGCCCCAGGCGAAAACCAGAGTATAGCAAAGGCCGCGGTCTTTTGCTGGTCAACCCGTATTGTTGACAAGAAATGGCGCCCGGCTTAATCTCGTTCATCCGAAGTGAATTTCGTTTCTGATGTATAACGATCGTTCGTCCTCATCCTGATCCCAAGCCACCTTTTGCGAGTCATTTAATGAGCCGGGAACAACAATCATCGTCGGCGGCGAACCAGAGTGAGGCCGCGGAGATAATCAAGCCAACCCTTCAGCCGTGTGTGCTTTTGGTCGAAGACGATCGATCTGTGCGCCGCTATCTCGAGGTCACTTTGCAGCGATCGGGCTATCAGGTCGTGACCGCAGCCGACGGACTGGAAGCGATGAAACTGGCTCTTTCTTCACCAATTGATGTGATAGTCACTGACGCGATCATGCCTAATCTCAGCGGTCAGGAACTGGCGCGCTTTCTCCGCAGCAACCCGAAGCTGTCGCACTTACCGATTGTGATGTTGACTGGACAGGAAAATCATGAGGCCTCGGCCGGGGGAGAGAATCTGATCGACGCTTTCCTTACTAAGCCGGTGGGAGCGGAAGACCTCAAGAGTTGTCTAGCCGGCTTGTTGCGACATTCATAGCCGATCCGGCACACGCTTCCTTGTCAAAACAAATTGCCACTCTCACGCGCTCGCTGCGCCTGAGAGCAACTGCTCGAGCGGCGTGTATTCCCGGCCCTGGGACACAGCCACAGCCTGATAAGTTAATTTGCCCGCGTAGGTATTCACCCCAGCCTTCAGATCCGGATCGGTTAACACCGCGGTTTTGAAACCGAGGTTCGCCAGCTTCAGAGCGTAAGGCAGGGTTGCATTAGTGAGTGCGAATGTTGAAGTGCGTGGCACCGCTCCCGGCATGTTGGCGACGCAGTAATGCAGCACGCCTTCAACGTAGTAGGTGGGATCCGAGTGGGTGGTTGGATGAGTGGTCTCGACACAGCCACCTTGATCGACGGCCACGTCCACTATGACCGCGCCATCGGCTACGTCTTTGAGCATATTTCGTGTCACTAACTTCGGCGCGGCTGCCCCGTGCACCAGCACCGCGCCGATAATTAGATCGGCCTGAGAGACAGCGTCGTGAATCATGTACGCACTCGACGCGAGGGTGGATATCTTTGAAAGAAAAATATCGTCCAGCTCGCGCAGCCGATCGAGATTGTTATCGATGATGGTCACGTGCGCGCCCATGCCGACGGCGATCTTCGCGGCATTCGTTCCTACTACACCGCCGCCAATTATCACCACGCGCGCGGCCGGCACCCCCGGTACGCCCCCCAGCAGGATGCCACGTCCGCCACTCATTTTTTCCAGATAATGCGAGCCGACCTGAATAGCCATGCGTCCGGCAACTTCCGACATCGGTGTCAGCAACGGCAGCGTCCTTTTCCGATCCGTTATTGTTTCATAGGCGACTCCGGTCACCTTTCGCTGCACCAGCTGTTCCGTCAATTCGTTGTCCGGAGCCAGATGAAGATAAGTAAACAGCAGCTGTCCTTCGCGCATTCGTGGATACTCTGGCGCGATCGGTTCCTTTACCTTGACGATCATCTCGGCCTGAGTCCAGACATCATCGGCTGATTCAATGATGGTCGCGCCCGCGCGCGCGTACAAAGAATCTTCGAACCCCGATCCTTCGCCCGCATCTTTCTCCACCAGTACGCGATGACTGGCGTCTGTTAAAGCGCGCACGCCGGCCGGGGTCAGCCCGACGCGGTATTCGTTGTCCTTGATTTCTTTAGGCAGTCCAATGATCACGTTTCTGCTCCGTTATCTCGGTTTCGTCAGTCGACAAGGCGCCGAAGATATAGTTGCCTGCCCGCAAGTGAAGTCGTCGAAGGGTGCAAGGTCGCGCTGGTGTCCTCAGCACTGGGCTCGATTTTCAGAGTGCGTCGGATGGCGAGCCAGACGTGAGCGCTGGCGGCAATCTCCCGATCAGTGCCAATCAAAGAAAGAAGTACCAGGCGTGAGCCCAACTGTAGCGAGTAAATCTCGGCATTGCCGGGCTGGTTCTCCAGAACTGCTCGCAGTCTTACTCCGGGCGCCTGCCGACCGGCTACTTCAATCTGTGCCGGAGTGCGAGAAAGGTTCGGATCCTGTTCATGAATTTGTTGCCACATCGTTTCGATAAAGCTATCGACGACTTCATGTCTGGCCGCCGCGAGTTCTTCGGCCGTATTGATTTGCGCATAACGCGACACGATCATTATTTGCGCCTGGCCTTTAGCCTGGATTACAAAATGCTGACCAGCCGGAGTACTGTGATCTTCCAGTTCAATTGTCGCGGGATAATCGAATGACAGGCCTTTAACCGCGAAGTGTTTCAAAGCATCTGGCGCCGGCGACTGGGCAAAGGCGCTCTGATAAAATGCCGCCGCCAGGACCATTATGACAACAATGGATAGTTTTCTAGTCATGATGTATATCCAAAAATCGACAGGCTTCTTTATGCACGCCTTTAGGCTTTTTCCGCAAAACATTTTGGCAAGGGCAGCTTGTCAAATCTGTGCTTCTTAACAAACTCGTTCCCGCCGATTGAAATCGGTCGAGCATATTAGCGGGTTTTCATCCATTCAATACAACGCTCGAGATGTGCGCGCATCTTTGCGGGGCTATCATGGTGAATCCGGCCGTGGCCCGGCAGTATCCATTCAAAATTCCATTCCGAATAATTGTCCAGCAGTCTTTCCATCGACCGCGTCTGCTCTGCCCACGAATACCAACAGGCACTGCGAAAGGCAGTCAGCGTTTTTCGATTCGGCGACCACGCCAAATGATCGCCAGTGAATAGAAACTTACGCCGATAAAGCAATACCGCGTGTCCTCGGGTGTGGCCGGGAACCGGAATCGCGATCAGCTCCTGATCGAGTTCGACGCTTTCGGTTCCATGAATGATGTGATCGATCCCCAGTCGCGCGGCGCCATCGTCGGCATGCATCACGCGTTCACAGTTAAATCTTTCCGCGAAACGACGATGGTCGGCAACATCGTCGCGGTGCGTCAGAAACATCGTGCGCACTCCGCCCATTAACTCGATCTTTCCGGCCAACTGGGTGGCAAACCGCGGCGAGTCTATCAGCACGTTACCGCCCTCACTCTGCGGCCGAACGATCAAATAACTCCAGGCGCCAAAGCTGGATTCGGCGGTGAAGCCACAGAAATAGACATTCTCAGCAATCTGCGATGGAAAGGCATCGATTCCTATGTGTGCATCGTGATGTTTCTTCGTGCCTATCGAGGCTGTTGGACAAGCGACCAAAGCCATCAAAGCTCGTTTCGTTTCGCGTTCGCCTAACGGCTGACGATAAACAATCGAAGCGTCGCCCGCGTCGGTAAATGTTTCCGGAGCAATTTGCCGGCACGCGTCGCAATCGATGCAGGTCGAATCGACAAAGAAGTCACCGGGAATATTTTCGGGTAGTCGCAGCGCTGGATTAGCCATGCCTAATGAAGTCAGTACCACCTGCGCTAGCGGGTGGGCCATTCGATTAACTCGGGGTTGCGTTCTGGAATATGATGAGCCACGATTCGCGGGAGTTCAAGCGAGCGTTTTCCAGGTTCATGAAGCGCGGTCTCAGGGCCATGCAATTATTGTTGGATATGCAGTTGAAGCATGAGGTGTTAGTGTGGTGGCCTTTCAGCTCAGGCAACGCTTCGGTTTGCCGAGCCTGAGCGCCGCAGGCGCGGCAGAAGGTAGCCAGTGGCAAACGCGTTAGCGCGCAGCCACTAGTAGCCGACCAGAGTACCTAACGCGCCCTGAAAGGGCGCGGAGAAAAAAGCTCCTATGCCCGCTACGTACTGTAGTCTTCACTACCACGCCGTATTCAGTACCAAGGATCGCTACCCCACAATCACGAAGGACTGGCGTGATAACCTGCACGCGTATCTCGGTGGGATCGTCAGGAATGTAGGCGGAGTTTCCGTTGCAATCGGAGGCATCGAAGATCACGCGCACATTCTGATCGGTCTACGCGCAACGCACGCGATTGCCAATGTTATGCGTGAAGTGAAAAGCGGATCATCTGAATGGGTCCATAACACGGTCGGCAAGAGCAGCTTTGGTTGGCAACCAGGTTATTTTGGCGTGACTGTCAGTCCTTCACACGTTGAGAGGGTGAAGGGATATATTCTCAATCAAGCGGAGCACCATCGACATAAGACTTTTCAAGAGGAATACCTGGAAATGCTCAAACTCGCCGGGATTGAGTATGATCAGCGATATATCTGGTGAGGTACTTCGCGCCCTTGCAGGGCGCGTTCAATGTATATGACGCTTTCCAGTGGCTGCGCTGCGCTTGCCACTGGCTACCTTCTGCCACCCCTTCGTGGTTCATAACCATGATAACTCGCAAGACATTATCTTCATCGTCACTCCCTTCCGAACATGTTTGCTCTCACTTCAATCGGTCAATGCATCGCGTGACCTGCGGACTCCCCAGCCATCACGATAATGTAAGCGGTCTTTGCGCCGCCCGAATATCCCGAATAGACAAACGGCAAGCCGGGAGTGGTTGCTTCCTTCGACATTCCAATATCTGCATTGGTTACGCCGGGCGCATAAAACATGTAATGCGGTGGAAAGACCGTGTGGGAAAGTCTGCCCGTTTTCGGATCGAACTTCACATCACCGGCCAGCATATAAGCGATGCCTGTCTTCGCTGGACCGTGAAAGCGACCCTGTTCAAAGCCCAAGTTAATATCGCTTTTGATCTCGGTTGCTGATTTCTGCTGCGCCAGTAATTCGCCTACGCGCAACATGACCGGAAGGATCGTTCGGCTGCCTTCAGGATCCCAACAGGTCGGGTGTAGCGCGTTGTCCCCGTTTTGAATGCCGTCGCGATTGACCATGCAGTTGAACCCGTTAGTACCGGCTCGGGCTTTTTCATAGCCATCCTTGCCGAATGTGTATACGGTAGCTTCGTTCCGCAAGTGAATTGGACTGGCCTTCAATGCGAGTTCGATTTCCTGTTCGCGCGCTAACAAAAGTTGCGACTGTCTTGGGAGGCTGGCGTCAACGGCGGTTGCCGACTCGACATCTTTAATAGGAAATACTTTCCTGACGGTTTTGTGATCGGCAAAGACCATTAAGCAGCTCAGACTCAAACCGCACGTCGCAAGCAGATATCTGACCATGGGCCTCTCCTATTGATCTGAATGTTCAAGTTACATCTTGGCGTCTTTGCGCCTTGGCGGGAAAAAACAGTCTCAGGCAAAGGCGCCAAGGCGCAAAGCACAGCAC